>WUUC01231543.1_pt1 | contig 10564 bp, 7 predicted proteins | sample 6278441 | NCBI WGS metagenome assembly WUUC01 (sample SAMN13675441, study PRJNA597444) | soil metagenome | isolation source: soil | place: USA: Washington | collected 2017-10 | reverse complement strand
TAAGTCGGTCGGTGGTCGCGGCCGAGGCGCCCAGCTGGCGAGGGGCGACGGGGAGGCTTACCGTACGAAACCGGCGCAGGCTCGAAGCGTCGCCGCTCGGCTCGAACCCCCCAATCCTCCCTGTGAAATCTCAGGTATTCGACATGTCAGCCCAGGCCGCGCATGGCCCGAGAACCTGCCCGGTGGCGGGCGAACAGCGTTGCCTGGAAACGACACGGGAGCTTCTGCGATTCGAGCTGCAGCGTGGCAGCCCAACGAAGAGGTGCCCCTCAGCGAGCTGCAAGCTCACTCGTTGGAACTCGAGTAGCTACGAACGCAGGTAGTCGACCAAGAACGGATCGTGCTGGGCCCAGGTCATGACTTGCCTATGGGCACGCGAAAACGATCGCCTGGCTGTCGGCTCCGAGACGCCCAAAGCCTGGGCTACCTCGGCGCAGTCCATGCCCTCCATGAAGCGTAGCGTGAAGGCGGCTCGCTCTCTGTGCCGGAGCCGCTGCACCAGACCGTGCAAGTTGGCAAAGGCGTGTTTCGCAGCGGCGTCGGGAGCGACGACAACGCTATCGTCGTGGAGAGCCTGGGTTTGCGCGCTCCTTCGTTGCCGACGCCCCCGGCGCACCTCCTCGTGAACGACGCGTAACGCGATACCCATGACGAACGCCCGCAGTGCTACCGGATCGCGCAGCGAGTGGACACGTCTGAAAAAGCACAGAAAAACGGCTTGCGCGACGTCTTCGATTTCGTTCCGGCCGCTGAGCGCCCTGCGCAGCATGCGTCGGACCATGGGCAGGAACCGTCGCCACGCCACGCCAGGCGCGTCCGGATGTCCGGCCACGAGCGCCCGCCCGAGCTCTTCGTCCGTGCCGAGCGCCAGGTCGCTGGCGACGTACACGCCCGGGACCGTCACGAATGGCATGAGATTAGCCACGGGAGTCGCGACCGAAGTTGAGCACGCAGTCACTTCTCTGAAAAGGAGACGGGCGACGCGGCACCTTGCTCAAAAAACCACGAAAAGCGCGTATTTTCCAAACGTGTGCGGTTGGCATCCAAAGTGATCCACGCGCAGCGGAGCTGCCGCGTGGTGGGCGATTCTCGTCGAAGGTGATCAGCCAACTGCGGTCATGTGGCGGCAACGTCAGCTGGTGCGGCCCCACTATCTAATTCTTTCTTCGCTAGCGCCGTTGTCCGTTGGAAGGCTGATGTTGCTACTTTCGCGGCCGCCCGTGGTGCGCGCGAGCAGCTCGTCCTCGAAGAAGGAGTCAGAGATGGAGAGAGTTGCTCATAGTGTTTTCACGGAGGAGCTCGAATCGCTCGAGGCAGGTCGCAGCGCGGGCAGCGCTCTGCTTGCGGGGTTCGGCGCCACACGTCCCAAGGTCGTGGTCGCTTTTGCGACGATGAACCACGATCAACCCGCCCTGCTCGAGGGCCTGCGAGCTGCGCTGGGCAAGGACGTGCCCGTGCTCGGTTGCTCCGTGCAGGGGCTCGTTTCTAACGACCAACTGACGGAAGACGGCTTGGCGCTCGGGCTGATGGGCTTCGGCGGCGCCGAGGTGCACTGCGCCGCAGCTTGTGAGCGGGAGATTCAAACCGACTCCAAAGAGAAGGGTCGGCACCTGGCGCAATCACTGAAGCGCGAGCTCCAGGGCGAGCCCAAAATCGTCATGCTCTTCTATGATCCTCTTTGCGGCACGGACGTCGAAGCCATGCTCGACGGCATTCGTCTCGAGGTGGATTGCCCGGTCGTCGGAGGCGCAGCGGGACAACCCTGGGGGCCCCCACGCGAGACGTTCCAGTATTGGGACCAAGAGGTGCTTTCTCACGGTGTCGTCGCCGTCGCGCTGTCGGGTCGATTCGGGTACGAAGTTGGCATCTGTCACGGGACAGCGCCGACAGGCATCAGCAGCGTGGTCACCAAAGCGACGGGTAACCAGGTCATGGAAATCGACGGTCGGCCTGCGGCAGACGTGTGGCGCGAAACCACCGGCTGTCAGCAGGAAGACATGGTGACTCAGAGCCACTACGCGGCTTGGGCCTTGGGCGTGGAAAAGCAGGGCGCGCACGGACAGGTCGAACGAGTCATTCGCGGCGCGTTCGGCTTCGATCTGGAGACTGGCGCCATGATCCTGCAGGCGGCGGTGCCGGAGGGCACGAAGGTGATGTTGCATCACCGGACGATCGAAAACGTGATGAGCGGTAGCGAGCGCATGGGCAGCGAGCTGGTCGGCCGCCTAGCGGGACGTAAGCCGTGGGCGGTCATGGGTTTCGAATGCGCGGCGCGCACCTTTCCTTTCTTGGGCCCGACGAACACGCGCAAGGAGCACGAACGGTTGCGGGGCCAGGTGGCGTCCGAGTCGCCCTGGCTGGGCATGATGGCCTGGGGTGAAATTGGCCCCTGCGCCGGCAAACCCGCGTTTCATAACTACACTTACCCGCTCGTGCTATTCACCGATGAGTAGAACTGCGTGCCGGCCAGTATCCGGCTCGTTGACGTCGCGATGCGCAGCCAATGACTGACGACGAGCTGCACTTGAGGGAAAAAGCTCGGCTCCTGCTGCAGCGGGAGCGCGAGCTCTTCGATCTGCGGCAGAAGCACGAGCAGGTGGGCGTGTGGCTGAACATCGGGCAAGCGCTGCCGGATCTGTTCGCGGGTGGCGCCCGTTCGCTGGCCCAGGTCTGGGACGGCATCCGGCGCCTGATGGTGACCAGGCTGCGCCTGCAACGGTTGCTGCTGCTGGAGGTCAAGGAGGACTCGCTACAGCCCCTCGCTCCTACCGGCAACGCGTTGCCCGTCAGCGTGCGCGCGCTGCTGGAGGCGAAGCCAGCAGGCGCGTGCAACGACCCTCGAGCGGAGGCGGATCCCGTAATCGTGGCGCTCGCGGAGGCTCTCGGCCTGCACCGCTTCGTTTGGAGCCGTATCGCGCGTGCCGGCTCATACCCGATCTTGCTGGCCGCAGGCTTCGATCGGGCCAAGGCGGCCTTTCAATCGCCTTTCGAGAGCGGTGACGTCGCCTACTTCGCCAGCACGACACGTCAGATGGAGGCACTGCTCGGTAACGCTGCGCTGATTGCCGATCTCGAGCTCGAGAAGGACCAGCTAAGACGTGTCAACGCCGAGCTGGAGCAGCGAGACGCCGCGCTGCGCATGGCAGCGGAGCAGCTGCGGACGGCCAACGAGGGCCTCGAGCAGCGCGTGCAAGAGCGCACCGCAGAGCTGGCGGGAAGAAACCGCGCGGTACGGCTCGTGCTCGATACCGTGGATCAGGCGCTGTTGACCGTTCGTCTGTCCGGTCACTTGGCGACCGAGCGCTCCAGCGTGACCGATTCATGGTTCGGTAGTTACACGGGTAATCCGAGCTTCGCGGACTACGTGCGCGCCGATGCTCGCTTCGCCTCGCTCTTCGAGCTGGGGCTCGATGCATTGCGCGAAAATCTGCTGCCTCGAGAGCTTTGTCTGGGGCAACTTCCGACGCGCCTCGTGCAGGGCGCGCGGCAGTTCGACTGCCGCTACTTGCCGATCGACGAGGACGGCAGCCTGTCGGGCCTCTTGATCGTGATCGACGACGTGACGGAGCGGCTGGCGCGCGCGCGTGAGGAGGCTGAGCGGCGCGAGCTGCTCGCGGCCTTTACGGGGCTGATGCGCGACCGCAACGGCTTTCTGACGTTCTTCGAAGAAACGGAGCGCCTGCTCGAGCTGCTCGCGCGAGATGGCGTGCGGCTCGAGGAGCAGCAGCGCCACCTGCACACGCTGAAGGGTAACGCCGCTACCTACGGACTCGAGTTGATGGCCGAGCTGTGTCACGCCACCGAATCGGACCTGGCGCAGGACGGTACGGGTACGGCGCTGCTGCTGCAGCTTCGCGCGCGTTGGTCGGCGGTGTGCGGCAACCTCCGTGCCGCCGCGGCGGACGAGCTGGGGCGAAACATCGAGATCTCCCCGCGCGACCTCGACCTGCTCATCGAGCGGGCGCAGCGAGGTACGCCGATGGACGAGTTGATCCACGAGCTACGTCAATTGACCTGGGAGTCGAGCAAACGGCCGCTCGAACGGCTGGCCCAACACGCTCGAGCGCTGGCTCTCCGGTTGGGTAAGGCGCCGCTCGCGATCGAGATCGAAACGGACGACACGCGGCTCGACCCGAACCGCTGGACGCCGCTGTGGTTCGAGGTCGTTCATGCCGTGCGTAACGCGGTCGATCACGGCATCGAGCACCCCGCCGAGCGCACAGCGGCGGGCAAGGCCCACGCCGGGCGTCTACGGCTGGCTGCACGCCGAGTCGAGCGCTGCTTTCAGATCGATATCGAGGACGACGGAACGGGTATCGATTGGCAGGCTATTCGCGACAGATGCAAAGAGCGAGGGCGCCCGCATGCGACGCGCGCCGAGCTGGTCGATGCCATGCTGTCTCAGGATTTCTCCACGCGCGCCCAGGTCAGCGATACATCGGGTCGCGGTGTGGGCCTGGCGGCGCTGGCGAGCGCCGTCTCCCGGCTCGGCGGTAGCGTTGCCGTCGAAAGCGAGGCCGGTCGCGGGACGTGCTGGACGCTATCGTTTCCAAACATCGAAGCGCGCGCTCCTTCCCAATAGCTGAGCGGCGCATCCAAACGCGCGGCAACGGAGCACTGCCGTCCTGCAGAAATTGCTACCGTGGCGCCAGAATGTTGACAGATTGCCTGGCGCTCAGCACCAACTCGGAGCGCGCGCTTTTGTCGCCTTCGCCCATTCAAACCTCGAAACGTCCGCGTTCGCCTGGGGCCTCGTCATGAGCGGCTTTGCCTCGTCGGCAGCAGCGGCCTCGCTCCAACCGGTCAGCACTAAATCATCTTTAACCGCGCTCGATGCGCCAATTCTAGCGAGATCCCGCACTGACTCGGCGGACAATGAGAGTCTCGAGCTTCGGCGTTTGGTGGGTAGGCGCAGCCTCAGCGTTGCTGGGCTGCACCGCTGAAATCACTGGGCAGTCGGGAGCAGGACCGGGTGGGTCCTCCGGCATGGCCAGCGCGGGCACGTCAGGGGTCATGACTACTCCGCCAGTAACGGTCGACGGCAAAGTCGTGATGTTTGTTCCGGCCGCGGGCAGCTTCAAGCGCCTTACCGCAACCGAGCTAAAAAATGCCCTGACGGCGCTGCTCGGGCCGGTCAACGTCGGTGACCTCGAGCCCGACACTTGGCTCGGCGGCTTCGCGAAGATCGGCGGCAGCACCGTGTCGACTGCGCCGAGCGGCGTCGAAAAGTACCATTTGGTCATCGAAGCAGCGACGGCCGAGCTGTTCGCCGACGCGACGCGCCGCGATGCCTTCGTTGGCTGCGCGCCGCAGAGCCTCGCCGACACGGGCTGCTTTCGCAGCTTCGTCGAGCGCTTCGGCAGGAAGGCCTGGCGGCGACCGTTGACGACGGCGCAGGTGGACGGAAAAACGGCGCTGGCTGCTGCACTTTCAGAGACGCTGGGCAGTGCTACTGACGGCCTACGCGCGACGACGAACGCGATCCTACTGTCGCCCAACTTTCTCTATCGTTCGGAGCGCGGCGAGCCGGGCGCGGGTACGACGTCGTGGCGCTACAGCGACTACGAGATGGCCTCCCGGTTGTCGTTCTTCCTCACCAACAGCACGCCCGACGAAGAGCTCTTGGCGGCCGCGGAGAACAAGCAGCTGGTCGTGGCCGACGGCGTCCGCGTTCAGGCCGAGAGGCTACTGGCAAGCCCCACAGGCCGCGAGTCGGTCGGCAACTTCGTGAGCGAGCTGTTTCGCCTGACCATCATTGCGGGGCGCGCCAAGGATCCAGTCCTGTTCCCGAGCTACACGCCCGACTTGCAGCGAGCCATCATGCGGGAGGTTCCAGCCATGTTCCAAGATCTGGTGTTCGATCAGGTCAAGCCCGCCACCGACTTCTTCAGCACGCGCGTGACGTACGTGAACGCCGATCTGGCCAGGCTCTATGGGCTCGACGCCAGCGCTCTGACCGCCGAATCCTGGGTCAAGGTAACGCTTCCGGAGTCGGGCCTACGCGCCGGCTACCTGGGCACGGCCGCCTTCCTTTCGCAGTTTGCGAACCAGCATGAGGGCTCACCCACGCTGCGCGGCAAGTCGATTCGGTCCACGCTGCTGTGCGGAACGATTCCCGATCCCCCGAAGGACGTCTCCCCTACCTTCGAGGATGGCCCCAAAGGCGTGGTGATGACCAAGCGCGACAAGCTCGCGCAGCACCGCGAAAAGGGCGGCACCTGCATCGGCTGCCACGGCTTGATGGATCCGCTCGGGCTGCCCCTCGAGAATTTCGACGCCATCGGCGCGTTCCGGGAGACCGACCACGGTTTGCCCATCGATGCCAGCGGCGACCTGGATGGCGCGCCGTTCAACGGGCCCGTCGAGCTGGGGCAACACCTGAGCCAGAGTGAAGAGGCGACAGCGTGCCTGGTTCGAAATCTCTACCGATACGCGACCGGGCTGCTCGAAGCCGAGGGGCAAGAACCGGCAATCACGCAGCTCGTGAAGCAGTTCCAGTCCGACGATCGAGACTTCAAGAAATTGATGGTCGCGCTCGTAACGAGCGACGGCTTTCGCTACGTCGCGCCGGCCCAGTGATGCGAGGAAGCATGAGCAAGAACTATCTGAATCGGCGCATGATGCTGCGTGGGGTGCTGGCTACGGGTGCCGCGGTGGCGCTACCCATACCGATTCTCGAAGGCATGCTGAACGGTCATGGCACCGCTTACGCAGCAGGCGAGGCCTTGCCCAAGCGCTACGTGACCTGGTTCTTTGGCAACGGCATCTTGCCCCCCCGTTGGAACCCCACCACCACGGGTCACGACTGGCAGCTCACGGACCAGCTGGCGCCACTGGCTGACGTGAAGGACTACCTCACGGTCGTCACGGGCCTAGTCAACAAGTTTCCTGGGACAGCGTTTCATCCGATCGGTTCCGCCGCCAGCACGACCGGAGGCGGCGTGGCCAACAACTCGGCCGTGGTGCCCTCCATCGACCAGCTCGTCGCCTCCACGCTCCAGGCGGGCGACACGAAGGCGCTCAAATCAATCGAGCTCGGCGTGAGCGATGCTACGCCGAACGGCGCTGAAAATACGTTGCACGCCGTTTCTCACCGCGGCAAGAACGCGCCGAACTATCCGGACTTCGACCCTCAGGCAGTTTTCAAACGGCTGTTCGGCGATGTCTCCGCGGGCGATCCCAACGCGGAGCGCACGCAGAACGCCAAAAAGAGCGTACTCGACGCAGTACTTGCGGACGCCACCGAGCTCAAGCCCAAGCTGAGCTCGACCGACCAGCAGCGCCTCGAAGAGCACATGGACGGCGTTCGCAGTATCGAGATGCGCCTGGGTTCGCTCGGCACCTGCAACGTGCCCAAGGACCCGGCCAGCCTGAACGTGCGCAAGGACACGTTGTCGGAGGCTCCAAAGGCCGTCAGTGACGTCGTCTCGGACATGCTCGCGATGGCGCTGGCTTGCCGGCGTACCTACACGGCGTCGGTCGTGTTCACGCTGCCGGCTGCACACGTCTACTACCGCCACCTCGGCAACGACATGAACGACGATTTCCACGACACGATTTGCCATCTAGATCAAGGTGACCCGTGTTGCCAGGATCGCGTTCACCGCGGCGTCGTGTACGAAATGGAGTGCCTCGCCACGTTGCTGACGCGTTTGAAGGGTCTCACGGAAGGAGCAGGCAACGTGCTCGACAATTCACTGGTGTACGTGACGTCATGCACCTCCTGGGGCAAGATTCACGCAACCAACGAGTGGCCGGTCTTGCTCGCCGGTAGGGCCGGCGGAGCGCTGCCAGGCAATTCACACGTCCGCTACGAAGGCGAGAATCTCAGCAAGGTGCTGATGTCGATCGCTGGGCTGATGGGCACGAACCTCATGAGCCTCGGCGCGAACGAGGGCCTGGTAAATAGCGGGCTCAGCGGCTTGGATGCGTGAACCACGCCGACGGCGTCGGTCGGCCCTGCCCCCTGAGCGTCGCAACAGGGGCGCCTGTTCGAGCCGCGGAAATGGACCTGAAGGCGGCGACCCCACGTACTTGCGGGTGCCGTAAGAGGGTCGGGCAGCCGTGCCGCGACCAGGCCCGAGAGACGGCGCCGAGATCCGTTTTGGGCGGCGGGGATACTGGATGGTGTTGCCCATCTCGAAGGCCCGCGAAAGCGATTCGCTCGCTGAGCGAACTACAGAAAACTTCAGAAAACGATGAATATGACAGCAGCCCACCCATCACTTGCACGGCTACTGAGCGCGCTCACGGGCCTAACGGCAGCCCTTGCGGTAACCGTGGCCGCCTGCAGCAGCACCCTCCCGGACTCCGAGGGCTCGGGTGGTTCGGCGGGCAACAGTGGAGCACCGACCTCCGCCGGCGCAGGCGGCGGACCGGCCGGGGCAACGTCCACGGGCGGCGCCAGCGGCACGGGCACTGGGGCGAGCGGTGGTTCCGTGGCTCAAGCTGGTAACGGCTCCGGTGGTAGCGTCACGGCCGGCAACGGGGGTACCGCTGGAGCAGCCTCCGGCGGCAGCGGTGGGGGCGCCGGCGTAGCGGGCGCTGGTGGCAGCTCTGGTGTCGGGCGCAGCGACGGCTGCAAGAAGACCTCGACGCTGACGTTCGGAACGGTGCCCGGCGAGTCCGGGCAGAACGTGGGCCATGGCGCTGGCGGCTACGTCAAAGTCGGTGACCGCGGTTTCGCCCTCAGGCTTCCTGATAACTACAACAACGATAAACCCTATTGGTTGGTCTTCGGCTTCCATTGGAACGGCGGTAACTCGAAAGAAGTCGATACCGGTGGCTCGAATGGCTACAACATGGCGCACTTCGGCCTGCAGAAGCTGTCGGAGAACGGCGCCATTTTCGTCGCTCCCGACGGGCTCAGTGCCGGTTGGGCGAACTCCGGCGGGCGAGATCTCGAGTTCGTCGACGCCATCCTCAAGCTCGTCCAAGACAACTACTGTGTCGACACCAAGCACATCTTCGCCAACGGTTTCAGCTACGGCGGTGGGATGAGCTATGCCATCGCTTGCGCGCGCGCCGAGGTGTTCCGTGGTGTCGCGATCTACAACGGGGCCCAGCTCAGCGGCTGCGAGGGTGGCACGAAACCAATCGCCTACTGGCAGATGGCTGGTCTTACGGACAACGTCTGTACGATTGGTGCCGGGAGGCAGATGCGTGACAAGTTCGTCGCGAACAACGGTTGTACTCCGCAGTCGCCGCCGGAGCCGCCTCAGCCTGGGCCCTATTTGAACCCCGGTGGCCACATTTGCACCACGTATTCCGGCTGCTCGAGCGGGTACCCCCTGCGCTGGTGCGCACATCAGTCAGGTCATGGCAACGCCATCGTCGACGGGACCTCGGATCTCTTCCACGGCTGCGCCACTCCCCCCAAAATGTGCTCGGACACCTGCCCGTGCAGCTGGGTGCCGGGTGACGTGTGGTCGTTCTTCAAGTCTCTTTGAGGGAGCCGCGCCAGGGCCCCTGATCTGCGGCGCGGGAGCCCTGGCGCGTATTCAACGGTGACGATCGTCAGCTCCGCGCAGCACGATCGCTTGCTCGACGCGGGCGAGCAGCTCGACATCCGCCCGCGTCGCGCTCTTTTCGCTGAAGCCGGCGGCCGCCATGGCGTCGAGAAAACCCTGGCGCACCGCCACTTGGCACAGCGAAGGGCGCTCCGGCGTGTACCAAAAATTGATGTTGGCGTTGAACTCGCCCAGGTGAAAGAAGGTGTGAAACCACCACGCCGGGATGAAGAGCAGATCACCCGCTTGAAGCGTGGCGGTCAGACCGCCCGCAAGAAGAGCCTGCTCGGCCGGCTCTTCGACGTCGATTTCCGAGCAGTTGTAGGCCGGGTTGCCGGAGCCAGGCTTGAACATCCGCATTCGAGGTAGTTGGTCCGGCGGAAAGAGAACGCACGTTTTTTCCCCGGCAAGCTGCGCGTTGAAGTTGTGGCAACCGTTGGTCTCGTAGTGAAGCCACGTGCGCACGCCGCGCCCGCTGAGCCAGCCCCACACCGTGTACAGGCGGCCGGCAGGCAAGAATGCCGGCACCTCGACGTCGTCGAGCAGCGGCGCGAGGGCTTCGTCGCGCGTCTCTTGACCGTCGCGGCGCTTGAGCAAGAAACGCTCGTCGCCCGTGAAGTAGCGACGCGCGCGCTCGCTCGGCTCGCCCGTCGTGACGTCGTCGAGGAACTTGGCGAGCGTGGAGCTGCCCCGCGCAAACATCTCCGGGACGGTGTTTGCGTGGAAATTGGGGTGCTGATGCGTGGTCGAGAGCTTGAACTGGATCTCTTCGTGGCCGAGCCGTTGCTTCAAGTAAGCCGGCGTCCAGCTGCTCACGGCGCGATAGTGCGAGCAGCCGCCTTCGATGACGACAGGCACCTCTGGTAGCTCGAAGCGTGACTTGAAATCTGCCAGCTCGATCCCTCGCACACGCTCAATCTCGGGCATGGCGCAAAACGTACTGCGACGTTGTGGGCCGCGCAATCGGAGTGGACGCGCGATTCAGGGGGTCTGGGCCCAGCGCGAGAGCCGAGCCTGCCCCTGCGCAAGGCTGCGTGAAGGTCCCGGATCATTCA
>WUUC01079848.1_pt1 | contig 10565 bp, 13 predicted proteins | sample 6278441 | NCBI WGS metagenome assembly WUUC01 (sample SAMN13675441, study PRJNA597444) | soil metagenome | isolation source: soil | place: USA: Washington | collected 2017-10 | reverse complement strand
CGCCCTCGCCTGCGACGGGGAGAAGCCCATCGTCCGGAGCGACCCGAGCGCCTGCCGCTGGATCGCCGTAAAGGCGGTCGTGACCTCCTGGCGCGCGCGCTCCGCGGCCGTCCCGAGCGCCCCGGCGATCCGGTCCCACTCGCGCTTCGAGCCGTCGTAGATCCGGCCGTTGATGACGCGGACGCGCTGGCCCATCCGGCGGAAGCGCGCGACGACGGCGTCCTCCATCTCGCGAACGTGCCGGAGGAGCTTCGGGTTCCCGCGCGCCTGCTCGCGAGCCCAGGCGATCGAGTTCTGCGCGAGCTGGCGCGAGCCCTTCCGCCCGAGCCCTTCGAGCCCGCGGAGCGTGTCGTCCGAGAGCGCGTCGATCGCGCGGCCCGGCTTCCCCCCGGCGAGGCGGATCTGGAAGGCCCGCTGGACGTCTCGCGTCGTCCGGTCGAGCCGGAGCCCGCGGACGCGCTTCCGGTAGTCCGCGTACGCGTCGACCAGCTCGTTGAGTCCCGCCTTGACGCCGCCCGCGCCGAGCGCCTCCCCGGCGGTCCGCTCGATCGGGCCCGTGACGCCCTCGACCGTCGCCTCGCGGCGCGTCCTCCGGATAATCTGGCGGAGCCGCTGCCCCCCGGCCCGGCCCTGCGGGAGCTTCCCGAGAAGCTCGAAGGCCGCGTCCTGCCCGGAGCGCCTGAGCTCGTTCGCCGCGGGGGTCCGGTTCGGGCCCGGGAAGATCCCGAGCGTCGCGCCGGAGACGCCCGCCTGGACCTTCTGGCCGAAGCTCCCCTCGAAGCCCGCGCCCTGCAGGACGCCGAGGAGCGCCGCGACCGGCGCGTACGCCCGAGCCGCCCCGGCCGCCGCGGGCGCGACGCGCGAGCCGACGTTCAGGACCCGGCCGAGCCCGTAGCGGCGCTGCCCGACGAGCTGCGGCCCGCCGTAGCGGTACATGCCCGGGATCGCCGCGGACGCGGCCGCTCCGCGCGCCCCGGCGGCTCCGAGCCCGGCCGCTCCCATCCGGCCCGCCGCAAAGCCTGCTCCCGCGGCCCCTAGCGAGCCCATTCCGCCGCCCCCGCCTCCCGGGCCCCTTCCGCCCCTCGCGCCCCTATACGCGCCGTAGGCCAGCGCAGACGCGCCCGGAGTCAGGAGGCCGAGGTTCCCCGCCCCCGCGATCAGCTGCGAGAAGGTCGAGAGGAGCGGGAGGAGGTCGTCGCTCATCCGGCCGAGCGCGCGGACGATCTCCCAGAGCGCCTTCGCGAAGTCCTCGGCCGCCCGAGTCGCCCGGCGGAAGAAGGCACGCGTCTGCTGCGGGTTCCGCTCGACCCAGCGATCCCACTCGCGCATCTGGCCGGTTAGGCGGTCGACGGCCGACTGCCCCGCCGGGGCTCCCGCCGACCCGAGCGAGCCGAGGAGGCCCGCCGTCGCGCCGCCGAGGTTCTTCCACGAGCGGAGGTGGTCGACCATCTCCCCGATCTGGTCGCGCGTCTTCGCCGTATCGCGCGTCGAGTGGTCCCAGCCGCGCGTCCAGCGCTCCATCCAGTCGATCCCCTCGCGGAAGAACGGCCGCGCCGCCCGAGCGAGGTTCGTCGTCGTCCGGAGGACGTTCTCCATCGAGCGCTCGACGTCGGGGAGGTTCTCCGCGAAGATGTTCGAGCCGAGCCCGAGCGTCCGGCGGCCCCAGCGCCCCGTCGCGAAGTTCGTGAAGTTCCCGGCCGCCCCTCGGAACGCCGTCGACGTCGTCAGCGCCGCCGAGCCCGCCGCGGGCATGATCCGGTTCATCCCGGCGACGCCCGTCCGAGCCGTCTGGACCCACTGCTCCTGCGCCGGTCGGAACTCGCGCCGGAAGCTCCGCCGCATCCCGCCGTACTCGCGGAGGAGCGACCGCGTCCCCCGCGGCGCGTCGTCGAGCATCTGGAAGTATTCGCGGCGCGCGGCGCGCGTCTGGTCGGACGCCCGGCCGAAGTCCCGGATCGCCTCGTTGAGCTTCGTCTGCGCCTCGTACGCCGCGCCGATCCCCTTCCCGGCGGAGATCCCCGTCGCCGCGAGGAGCCCGAGGCCCGCCCCGCCGCCGACCGCGGCCGGGAACCCGAGCGCGCCCGCCCCGAGCGCGGCACCCCCGGCCGAGCCGAGGAGCGCGCCGCCGCCGCCGACCGCGGCCGCGCCGAGTGGGAGCGCGACGCCACCGATCCCGGCGAGGAGCGCGCCGCGCCCGATCGAGACCGGCCCGAGCGAGACCGACCGGAAGCCGGACCCTCCGCCGCCGCCGCCGAGCCCGCCGCCGACCGCGCGCGTCGTCCGGCCTACGCCTCCGCCGCCGACGTTGTTGACGCCGACCGTCGCCATCGCGTGCTCGCGGCCGAGCGCCCGGACGCGCGAGTGGAGAAGCTCGACCCGCGCGATCGTCGTGTCGATGTGCCGGTTGATCCGGCGCGTCTGGACGTTCCAGGCGCGCTCGGCCTGCCGGAGCGAGACCTCCGTCTCCCGACCGATCCGGCCGACGTCGCGCCGGTAGCTCTCGATCCGCCGCCGGTCCTGCTGGTCGGCGAGGCGGTCCATCTCCTCGCCGAGCGCCTTCATCTGCGCCTGGGTCCGGACCCCCTGCCGTTCGAGTTCGCGGAGCGTCCGGAGCGCCGGAGCGTCCAGCTCGAAGCGGCCCCGGACGGTTCCGACCGGGGCCACTACGTCACCGGCCCTTCGAGAGAGCCTCGATCATGTCCGAGAGGACGTGCTCCTGCGAGTCCGCCTCCTGGGCGAACGCGCGCTCGAACGCGACCACGCGCGAAGGATGAGGGGGCGGTCCCGGCCGCCGGATCCCCTGCAGCTCGGCGTACGCCGTATAGGGGTCGACCTTCCGGAACCGCCACTGCGAATACAGCTCCCTCGTTAGTCCCCCGCGCCCGAGGAGTTTCCCACCGCGGTCTGGATGATCCGCTGCGCGGTCCCTACGCGCTCGGGCGCGTATCCGGAGAGCTTCCGGACCTCCTCGACGAGGCCCTGCATGATCCCCGGCTGGTAGCGAAGGCGGCCCGAGATCGCGACCTCGACGTTCAGGCCCTGCCCGACGAAGCTCTCGTCGTCCGGCGAGACCTTCGCGTCCGCATCGTTCGGGTCCCCGAAGGACTCGATCGCCTCGGCGAGGACCGCGGCGTTGAAGCCCGCGACGTCGAGCTTCGAGAAGGGCCCGTCGCCCTCGCGGTTCGCCGCGTCGATCTCGTCGAGCCGCGTCTCCGGGAGAGCCCGGAGGAACACCCGGAGCGGGAGAAGCCCCGCCTCCGTATCGAGCTTGACGTCGACGAAGCCCTTCGGCCGGTACGTCTTGCCGAGGAGGTAGTCGAGGACCTTCTTCTCCCCGTCGTCCCCGACGTCCTTCCCTGCGGCCGCATTCTCTAGCTCGTCGGGGGCTCCTTCGAGCCCGCCCGGAGCCTTACCCGACTGCGACCCTGCTGTTCCTGCTCCCATCCGTGACCTCCTCGGTCTTCGAGTGGCCCGGGACCGGCTCGACGGCGCGCGGCGTAGTTCCGCGGACGTCGGAGGCCGGAGCCTCGGGTGTTGACATTACGACTGCTATCTGGCCTCCGTGGAGGCGAAGGATCCGCTCGATCGTCCCCTCGCTTACGCGGTGCCGCGCGAGGACGGCGGCCATCTCCGCGGCGAGGGTCTTCGAGCCCCAGCCCTCGCGGGACTGGATCAGCTCGCCTAGCTCCACCCAGGCGGCTTCGTAGTCGGCGACCACGCCTACTCCTCGGCGGAGCCGGGCTGAGGTCGGACGACCCCGTAGACCGTCGCCCCGATCGAGCCGGACTCGCGATCGCTCTGCGGCGCGTGCCCGGAGACGGAGGCGTTGACGGTCGGCGAGTCGAGCGCGGCCGCGAGGACCTCCGCGGCGTCGAAGCTCTTCTCCATCTGCTCCTCGACGCCCTCGGCCCACTCGTCCGCCTCGGAGGCTTCGAGCTGCGCCTCCTTCGCGGCGACGAGGTGGTCGCGGAGCTTCGCGGGCTCGACGTCGTTCGCGACGAGGGACCAGGACACGCCCTACTCCTGCGTGACGATGATGCCGTTGTCCCCGTACTCGAACGCGTCGAGCGGGCGGTCGGCCCGGAAGGTGAAGGGGACGTCGCGCATCAGGAGGTTGTCGTCCTGGGAGTGCCCGCCGTCGTACTGGAAGAACTGGCAGCCCTCTAGGAGCCACCGGGTCGCCATCGGCGCGCCGATATCGTCCAGCTTCGTGATGATGTCGAACTCGGGGAACTCCGCGGCCGAGCGGTCTCCCTCGCGGCGAGCCTTGAAGAAGCGGTAGACGAGCAGCCGCCACTTATCGTCGACGTCCTGGTAGCGGAACGTCCCGCGGCGCGCCTCCGCGCCGGGCTTGCCCTCGTCCTGCCACTTGCCGGGAATCGCGACGGGGATCTGCTCCGCCTCGACGCCCCACTCGACGGCGACGACCTCGCCGCGCATCCGGCCGGAGATCCAGACGGTCCCCGAGCGGCCGGAGCGGCGCTGCGAGCCCTTGAGGTTCGCGGTCGGTCCCGGGAAGGTCGTCATTACCTAACCCTCCCCTGCCCGATGACGAAGTTCGCGGTCCGGGCGAAGTGCCACCCGAAGGTGAAGGGGATCGCGTCGGCGAGCGCCGGATCGGCGAGCGCCGGAACGTCGATGAACGGCGGCTCGATATCGAGCGCCGGGTTCCCCGGGAGGATCAGGTTCCGCGTCATCAGGTCGTCGATGATCTTCCGGCCCTCGGAGCGGACGGCCGCGCGCGTGTCGTCGGTAACGGTCAGGTCGCCGATGACGTTCTTGTCGGCCCAGAGCTTCATCCGGCGGATGAAGGTGTCCATGATCCCGACGTGGCGGGGCTCGGAGAAGACGTCGAGCGGACGCGCCGGGACGGCCGGGTCGATGAAGGTCGTGACGCCGCGAGCGACGATCAGCTCGGCGTCCGGGTCGGACGTCCGGCGGAGGACCGTCACGCCCGCGTCGGCCGCGGGCTTCAGCTCGATGTTCGAGGGGTTCGTCTCGCCGACCGCGTGGAGCCCCGCAAGCTCGGCGTACGTCAGCGCCGAGGCGTCGCCCCGAGCCGCGAGTACGCCCGCGAGCCGCGGCGCGAGCTGCGCCGTCGAGACGTCCTTCCCGAGGACGTCGTCGTGGTAGGTCCCGACGCCGAGGGAGACGATGTGCGGGTCCCGGATCGTCGCCGTCCGCGTGATCGCGTCGGCGAGGGTCTCGCCCGCGGGCCCGCCGAAGACGGAGCGGACGGGACGCATCTGCGCCTCCATCCCCTGGATCCACGAGAAGACCGCGGCGCGGATCGTCGCGTCGACGAGGTTGTACGGGGCGAAGAGGCCGAAGTCGCGAAACTCCAACGCTTCGAGCGCGGCCTGCCACTCGGTAATCGTCAGGGTGTCGCCGTTGTTCCCGCCGGTCAGCGAGTTCGTCCCCTGCGTCAGCGCGACGCCGGAGATATTCGCGACCGCCGTAACCCACTTCGAGGTCACGTTGATCGAGGCGGCGAGGGCGTTGATGTCGGCCGCCGTGTAACGGTAGGTCTCGACGACGACGCCCCGGAAGAGAAGACGGAGCCGGTCCTTCGCGGCGTCCTGCGGATCGTCGTCGATCACGTAGGAGAGGTCGTTGCCTCGGGCTCCGTGGTACTTCGCGGTCAGAGTAAGCGCGGCGGCCGGGGTCGTGTTGTTGATCGCGCGGGTCGCCTTCGCTCGGGCGGGCGCGGCCATCCGGTAGGGGATGACGCCTCCGGCTCCGCCCTGGCCGGGGAGCCCGATCCCGTTGAAGGCTCCGAGGACCGCGTCGCGGCCCGGCGTATCGCCGGTGCCGTAGAGACCCTCGAACTCGCCGAAGGTCGTCAGGAGCTTCCCGCCCCCGAGGTCCTCGCCGTCGGACCCGAGAGGGCCCCAGTCGTGGACGATCGGGATAGCGACGACGGAAGCGAACGACGGGGCCGGACGCTGGATCCGCTCCCCGACGAAGGTGATCGAGACGCCGGGGTTCTCCGGCTTGACGAAGCTAGACGCCTCCACTAGGCGGCCGCCTCCTCAGCCTCGCGAGCCGCGAGGATCTCTTCCTCCTGCGGCGTCCCCTCGAACGGCTCGACCTCGTGGCGCTTGATCTTCCGGACGAGTTCCTTCGCCTGGTCCATCGTGTGCGTCTTCCGCTCCGCGGATTCGAGCGCGGCGGCGACGACGTAGGGCGGCTCGCCGAAGTACGCGAGCGAATGTTCCATCAGCTCGTCCGCCTCGTAGCGGCGGACCTCCTTCTTCTCGCTCGCGGAGCCGTCGGTCATCGAGAGCGGATTCTAGGTTCGCGCGGGGGGCGAAACCGCAAGCTAGGGCACTGAGACCGTGAGGCGGCCGCCCGCCTCGGCCCGAGCGGGCGAGAGCGCGAGCTGCGGCGGACCGACCGGACGGGTCGGCGAGAAGGTCCCCGGGACGTCGAGGACGACGCCGCGCTCGTCGGCCGCGCCGTAGGTCCGGCCCGCCGCCTCCCACGACAGGGTTCCCTCGCCGATCACGGCGTAGAGCCTCGGGTCGACCGGGTCCTGGATCGTCCGGACGCTGAAGTCCTCGCCCATCCAGAGCCGATCGTAGGGCTCGCTCGGGCCCGCGCCGACGACGTCCTTGTAGTTATAGAGCGGGATCCGGTAGGGCCCCGCCTTCGGCCGCCCGTTCCGATCGTTCCCGAGGTCGAGCCCGAAGTCGATGACGTCCTGCAGGAGCTGCGCTGTCGCCTCCGCGACGCGTCGACCGGCGCGGGCGTCCGTTCCGCCCTTCGGGTAGAGGTTGATCGTGATCGCCGCGGCGCGCTCGACGTTCCCCTGCGGGACCGTCGACCTCGATCGAGTCGTCCGGCCGGGCCCGAGTTCGAGGTAGCCCATCGGCCGCTCCTCGTTCCGGATCTCCGTCCGCTCGAAGCGGAGGACCCACGGCTGCCCGAGCGTCTCCGCGAGGTAGCGCCGGAGCGAGAAGATCACGTCGTCGCGAGACCAATCAGCCATGAGCCGCCACCCGCTCGCGCGCCGCCTCTCGCGTGTCTTCGAGGACGAGGTTCATCACGCGCTCGTACTTCGCCCGGTAGAGGCGCTGCTCCTCTCGCGAGTTCCCGGGGAAGCGGGACGCGTCGAGGTAGCCGAGCGCGACACGCTCGACGAAGCCCATCACCGGACGAGTCGAGCCTGCTCCCGAGCCCACCGCGCCACCTCCTCCTCGCCGATCGTCCGCCAGTCGACCTCTAGCTCGACGAGCGAGTCCCGCATCATGTGCTGTCCGCGCGTTCCCGGGTGGAAGACCTCGCGCCGGAAGACCTTCCCGGCCTCGTCCCAGAAGCGGAGGACCGGCGCGTTGACCGCGACGATCCGGTGCGGCCGAGTATCCCACTCGACGTGCGGGGCGATCGGGTCCTCCGTATAGCTCTCGATCGAGAAGCGCTCGACCGTCCCGGCCGCGAAGCGCGGCGAGAAGCCCTCCTCGACGTCCGACGTCTTCCAGGACTCCTTCAGCGTCCCAGGCTCGCGCTTCCGCGCCTTCAGCCACTCGTCGACCTCGCCGAGCGCGATCGCTCCGGCCGGGGGCTCCGCGACGGGCGAGCGCTCCGTCGCCTCCTCGGTCAGCTTCTCGCCCGACCGCTCCGTGATCCGGCGCGCCGCGCGCTCGGCCGGGCCGACGTCGAAGAGGTCCTGCAGGTCGGCGTTCGCGCTATACCCCATCGTGCCCGGCCTCCGAGATCTCCGGGACGACGGAGCCGACGCTCCGCGAGATCCGGCGCGCCTCGGCCCGAGCGGCGGCACGGAGAGCCCGGAAACCCTCCCTGAACTCGACGTCCTCGGGAAGCTCGACGTCGACCTCGGCCAAGAAGTCGAGCCGGTGGATCGAGGAGTGGTCGGGGAAGCTCGCGGAGTAGACAGCGATCAGCTTCGCCATCACTCCCCCTCGACGCGGGTTAGCCCCGCGAGGAGCCCGATGATCGGATCCCCCGGCCGACCGAACGGCTGCGGCCGCCCGTCGACGAGCCACTCGACCTCCGCGTCCGGCGCGCGGCCCTCCGCGACGTTGATCTCCTCCGCGACGATCGCGACGCGGTCCTTCGGGTCGAGCGCGACCTGATCGCCGACGTCGTTCTCGGGGAGGTAGAGGAGCGTCGGCCGCCGCACCTGCCTCCCGAGGACGACGACGTTCTCGGCCCCGCCTTCGTCGCCACGGGGTAGGAACAGGCAGCCGTCGAAGGGGACGCCGCGGCGCGGGTCGGACGGCTGGCTTTCGCCGGGCTCGTCCGGGTTCAGGGGATACCACTCGCCCTCGATCCAGACGCCGCCGTTCTCCTCGTCGGGTCCGTTGTCCTCCTGCGTCGTTGCGATCGGCGTGCAACGGTGGACGCAGATGTCTTCGAGCGGCACCTAGTACCTCCCGAAGGAGCGCGAGAGCCAGGCGACCTCCGTCAGCGCCACGGCGGGCCGGGGGACGCCGCCCCAGAGTTCGGTCCAGCGGTCGCGGCACTCCTCCGTCGCGATCGCCCAGAGGAGGTCGTGCATCTCGGGGTCGAGGTCGAGGCTCTTCGAGTTCCGCGCCTCGTCGGGCCCGAAGTACGTCTCGGAGTACGGCCCCGCGGTCATGCTCTTGAGCGCCCGGCGGCCGAACGTCGACGTCCTCCGGCGCATCGAGCCGCCGTGGAGAAGCTGCTCCGCCTTCCAGACGGTCGCCTGGATCGCGAGCGGGACGAGGTCGGCGGGCATCGTCGCGTCCCACGGGCGGCAGGTCAGCGAGCCGAGGAGCGACGACGCGGTCACGATCGCGTTCGCGAGATCCTCCTCCTTCTGCGCGTCGTACGGCGCGGCCGGGTAGCGCGTCCGGATCAGCTCGCTCCGGGCGCGGACGTCGTCCGGCCCGATCGGGAGCGCGGGCTCGCCGGTCGACCGCTGCGCGCGAGACGTCGACGTGTTCCCCTGCGCGTCGCGCCACACGAGCCAGTACCACGCGTCCTCTAGGAGCGCGCCGTCGGACGAGAAGCTCCGGAGCATCGGGTTCTTCGGGTCCGGGTCGAGCGGGTCGAGCGCGATCGTCTCGATCACCGCGCCGACGCCGTCGAGCGTCGCGGACTCGACGACGTCGACCTCGATCCACGGGGTAACGACGGGCGGGAGCCGCCTGAGCGGACGGTAGTCCTCGAAGGTGACGACGCGCGGCATCTAGCCCCGAAGCGTACCCCGGGTAGGACCCGCAAGCCGCCCGGCGGTGGAGCCCGCGAGGCGTCCCGAGGACGGCTCGGCGATCCTCCCCGAGGCCGGGTCGGCGAGGTAGCCCGCGGGCGAGGGCGGGTACTCCGTCAGGCCGACGACGATCGCCAGCGATCCGCCCGCCGTCGCGGACGACGGCGCGAGCTGGATCTCCTCCGGCCTCGTCAGGAACAGCGCCCCTCCCGAGACCGCGGCCGCGGGCGCGAGCGGGACCTCCGTCCGGACCCGGATCGAGAGCGCGCCGTCCGCCGTCGCGTTCGCGGGCCCGAGCGCGAGCCGCGGAGGAGCCGTTAGCCCGAGCGAACCGGACGCCGTCGCGTTGGCCGAGCTCAGCCCGGGGCGAGCGCCCGTCGTCAGGCCGAGCGAGCCACCCGCGGCCGCGTTCGCCGGGGCGAGCTGGAGGAACGGCTTGATCTCGATCGAGAGCGAGCCCCCGGCCGTCGCCGACGCGGCCGCGAGGGCGACGTTCGTCCGGACCGAGATCTGCGCGGATCCCGACGCGGACGCCGCCGCGGGGGCGAGCGAGACCTGCGTAGGCGCGCGGAGAGCCAGCGTACCGGCCGCCGTAGCGTTCGCCGGGGATAGGGGGACCCTCGTAGGCGCGGTCAGCGCGAGGGAGCCGGAGGCGGCCGCAGACGCCGCGGCGAGGGGGACCTGCGTAGCCGCCCGGAGCCCGAGCGAGCCTCCGGCGACGGCCGCGGCGGGCGAGAGCCCGAGGAACGGGACGACCTCGATCGAGAGGGAGCCGCCCGCCGTCGCGGCCCCCGGCGCGAGCGCGACCTGCGTCGGGGCCCGGACCGCGAGAGACCCCGAGGCGATCGCCTCGGCGGGCGCGAGCGAGAGCGCGATCGGGACCGTCGGCTGCGCGGAGCCCGTCGCCGTCGCCGCGGCCGGGTTGAGCGCGACCCTCGTCGGAGCCGTCACCGCGAGCGAGGAGCCCGCCGCCGAAGCCGCGGCCGGGGAGAGCGGGACGTTCGCCGACGTCTTGACCTCGACGGAGCCGCCCGCCTGCGCGGCCGCGGGGGAGAGCGGGACGCGCGTCGGCGCGGTGACGGTCGCCGAGCCCGAGGCGGACGCGGCCGCCGGGGAGAGCGCCACCTCGGTCGGCGCGCGAAGCCCGAGCGAGCCGCCAGCCGACGCGGCCGCGGGCGAGAGCGCGACCGCCGTCGGCGCGGTTAGGCCGAGCGAGCCTCCGGCGGACGCGGCCGCCGGGTTCAGCGGGACGTTGACCGGCGTCGGGCCGGTCGGAACGCTCTTGTCGTAGTGGTAGAGAAGGACGAAGCCCATTACGCGGCCCTCTCGAACGCCATCAGGCAGTGGACGCCCGGGGTCCCCGAGGCGA
>WUUC01020285.1_pt1 | contig 10565 bp, 10 predicted proteins | sample 6278441 | NCBI WGS metagenome assembly WUUC01 (sample SAMN13675441, study PRJNA597444) | soil metagenome | isolation source: soil | place: USA: Washington | collected 2017-10 | reverse complement strand
CAGCAGAAAATACCAATGTGCAATTTGTCCGGATCCCTTCGCTTGAAAACTTCTTCATCGCCTTCACGCCATCCCGGATCATCGGAACTTTCACTACGATCTTATTATCAATCTTGGCCAACTCTTTCCCTTCTGCGATGATAGTGTCGAAGTCCGTAGCAATTACTTCTGCGCTCACATTGTTGTCAACAATGTTACAAATGTCTTTATAATGCTTCATGATCCGGTCCTTGCCGGAAATTCCCTCTTTCGCCATGAGCGAAGGATTGGTTGTTACACCGTCGAGAACGCCCAGGTCGTAGGCTTCCTTGATTTCTTTGAGATTGGCAGTGTCGATGAAGAACTTCATAGTTTATTGTTTGTAGCTGGCTGGGAAAACAGCCAACAAAAATAGTCAGGATTTGCAAAAAAAAAGAGGCAAGCCGAGCATCACACCGCTACAACCGCCTACCCTTGCTGCCTTCCGGCCCTGGGGGAGTTCAGCAGGAGCTGGTCGTGCCGACTTGCCAGGGGGCAAAAGTAGCGTATCGCAATCAAAATAAAGAACCAGAGGAGTAGAATTACTCACAAACGGTTCCATTTGTCTAAAATCAGCCGATACAAGCTTTGTAATTATGAATGGCCTTACTATTATTGCCATCTCAATTTTAATGCATGGGAAGAGGAGATAAAAAATCAAGAAAAGGTAAAAGGTCCAAAGGCTCTTTTGGTGTTTCCAGGAACAAGAACGCCATCAAAGCAAGGTTGAAGAGATCTGCTTCAAAGAAACCAGTCACGGCTACTGAGGCATCGCCGGCAAAACCCCGGAGAGCAGCGGCAAAGAAAAAGACTGAAGCTTAATTATCCTTATATTCTTTAGATGTCGATTGATACTATGGTAAAAGGTTTGACAAACATGACATGGTGGTGGCACGGTTCTTTTCAGGATCGGTTCACGGCTATGTATTAGGTCACCTGGTACAAAACATTTAAAAGGCCTGCTCCGATACCCAAGGAGCAGGCCTCTTTTTTTTGTCGTTTTTAAAAAGTTTAAGACAGTAGGGCATGAAATACCAGATTACTACAGAATCAAAGCGCTTGCTGGCGGATACACTCACTCCCGTGAACATATACCTGAAGCTTCGCGATGTGTTTGCCGGCAGCATTCTGTTAGAGAGTTCCGATTACCACGGTCACGAAAACAGCCTTTCACTTATTTGTTGCGATCCGCTCGCCACTTTCACCGCAACAGGTCCCGAGGTCGTGACGGTTTTTCCCGACAACGTTACAACAGCTTACACCATCCAGGGAAAGGGCGAACTGACCGGCCTGCTTGAAGCATTCAGGAAGTCTTTCGAACCCGATAGTAACCTGGTGTCCCGGTATATTGGCAGTGGATTATTCGGTTACATCGCCTACGACGCCGTTCAGTATTTTGAAGATATCACCATCAATCGACGTAACACTATTATTCCCGATGTGCTCTATAAGCTCTACCGCTATGTAATCGTGGTCGATCACTTTTCGAATGAACTCACTTTGTTTGAGAACAACATTGGTGAAGGCCGGGGAATAGGAATTGATCGATTGGAACAAATCATCTACAGTAACCGCTTCTCAACATACCCATTCTCACGGGTGGGCAAGGAAACATCGAACTTTTCAAATGACGAATTTCTCCGGGTGATCGAGAAGGGCAAGGAACATTGCTACCGGGGCGATGTATTTCAGATTGTGTTGTCGCGACGATTTGAATGTGGTTTTAAGGGTGATGAATTCAACGTGTACCGCGCGCTGCGCTCTGTCAACCCTTCGCCATACCTGTTTTATTTCGACTTCGGCAATTTTAAGTTGATTGGCTCATCACCCGAAGCTCAGTTGCAGGTCAAACAAGGACAAGCACATATCTTCCCGATCGCAGGTACCTTCAGGCGTTCAGGCAACGACCAGGAAGATCGGTTGCTGGCCGAAAAATTGATGGCCGACGAAAAAGAGAATGCTGAACATGTTATGCTCGTCGACCTGGCAAGGAACGATATGAGTCGTAATGCCAGCGATGTTAAGGTCGAAGTTTTCAAAGAAGTACAATTCTATTCACACGTCATTCACCTGGTATCCAAGGTTACCGGAAAAGTTAAAACAGGGTCTTCGGTGGTTCATATCGCCGCCGATACTTTTCCGGCGGGCACGTTATCCGGCGCACCAAAGCATATGGCCATGACGCTTATCAATCGGTATGAGAACTTGAACAGAAGTTATTATGGAGGAGCGATCGGATTCATGGGTTTCGATGGTTCATTTAACCATGCCATCATGATCCGGACCTTTTTAAGCATTGATAGTAAACTGATTTTCCAGGCAGGTGCAGGCGTTGTGGCGAAGTCGAATGCGGAAAGTGAACTACAGGAGGTGAATAATAAGCTTGCCGCCTTGAGAACCGCTGTTGAAATGGCGGAAAAAATATGAGAAATGATACGTGGATGCTTTTCATATCCGATCAACCTACGACCGTTAAGCGCAGTACTATTGGACTTTTTTGTGTCTTTGTGTGAAATATTTTAAGCATGAAAATTCTCGTTCTCGATAATTACGACTCCTTCACTTACAACCTGGTTCATATACTCAGGAAACTTGGCCATGAGCCAGACATTATCAGGAATGACAAGATCAGCGTAGAGGAGGTGAAGAAATATGATAAGATCATGCTTTCACCAGGTCCCGGTGTTCCCGATGAAGCAGGGATCATGAAAGCGCTTATTCAGGAGTATGGACCAACGAAAAGTATCCTTGGGATATGCCTCGGTCACCAGGGCATCGCAGAAGTGTTCGGTGCCACTTTGTTCAACATTCCGAAAGTTCTCCACGGGGTAACATCAAAGGTACAGATCGGCGATACCGACGAGTATTTGTTCCGCGGTGTGGTAAATGACTTCGATGCCACGCATTATCACTCATGGGCAGTGGTTCCGGATAGCATCACCAGTGACCTTAAGGTAACGGCAACCAATAGTGAGGGACTGATCATGGGAATTCGTCATGTTAAATATGATGTGAAAGGTTTGCAGTTTCATCCTGAATCAGTCATGACCATCGAAGGTCCAAAGATGATCGCTAACTGGGTGCAGCATTAAATCTAGAATGTAGAATTTTCAAATTTAGAATTTTGAGATGAAGCAGGTATTAAACGAATTGATTGATCACCTTTCCCTTACACGTGACACGGCAAGAAAAGTGCTGGTCGATCTTGCAACGGGCAAATACAACCCGAGCCAAACCACGGCGTTCATGACGGTGTACATGATGCGTGGAATAACCATCGACGAGTTACAGGGTTTTCGTGACGCAATGCTCGAATTGTGTGTGCCGGCACGTTTCGACCAATTGGTTATGGATGTTTGCGGGACGGGCGGAGACGGGAAGAATACATTCAATATATCGACATTGTCGTCATTTGTCGTTGCTGCCGCGGGCCAGCCTGTTGCAAAGCACGGCAACTACGGGGTGTCATCTGTCAGTGGCTCTTCAAACATTCTCGAGTTCTTTGGGTATAAATTCACCAACAACATCGATGAATTGAAACGGAGTCTCGATCGTGCCAACATCTGCTTTATGCATGCACCGTTGTTTCATCCGGCAATGAAAAATGTGGCGCCCATCAGGAAGGAGTTGGGTGTGAAAACTTTTTTCAATATGCTTGGCCCCATGGTCAATCCCGCTTTGCCCACGCGGCAACTGGTCGGCGTGTTCAGCCTGGAACTGGCCAGGATGTATGGATACCTTTATCAGAACACCGACAAGGAATTTCTCATTTTGCATTCCCTTGAAGGGTACGACGAGGTATCCCTCACCGGTCCTTTCAAATATTACTTCAACGACGGGGAACGGATTGCTTCACCGGGCGACATGAAGTTACCGCAGCTGAAGTATGAAGACATAAAAGGTGGCGCTACCGTGGAAGAATCTGCCGGTATCTTTATGAGAATACTGGAAGGCAAGGGAACACCTTCGCAGGAAGCAGTGGTAACCGCCAATGCAGCCATGGCCCTGTATTGCGCCAATCGTTACAAAGGCCTCGATCATGCAGTGTCCCTGGCAGCAGAAACCCTGAAAAGCGGCAAAGCATTACAGTCATTCAAGAATTTGATGAACCCCTGATTGCGTATGAGTATTCTTGACGAGATCATAGCATTTAAATACAAGGAGGTAGAAGACCGGAAAAGCCTCTATCCGGTAAAGCTACTGGAGAAGAGTATCTTCTTTAACACCACCCCGGTGTCGCTGAGAAAATATATCCAGCGACCTGACAAGTCGGGAATCATTGCCGAGATAAAAAGAAAATCGCCGTCCAGGGGCCTTCTCAATCCGGATGTTTCTGTTGAAAGGACATCGATCGGGTACATGCAGGCGGGAGCTTCAGCGCTGTCTGTACTTACTGATAAAGAATATTTCGGTGGAAGCAACGAGGACCTGATGATTGCGCGGAAATTTAATTTCTGTCCCATCTTAAGGAAGGATTTCACGGTCGATGAGTATCAGATCATTGAAGCGAGATCCATTGGTGCGGATGCTATCCTCCTGATCGCTGCTGCATTAAAACCCGATGTTTCAAAACGATTAGCGGCCTTTGCACATTCCCTGAAGCTGGAGGTGCTTCTCGAAGTTCACGATGAGATGGAATTGAAAAGTACTCTGGACGTCGGTGCCGATCTGATCGGCGTCAATAATAGAAACCTCAAAACATTCGAGGTGAGCATTGATACTTCCAAACGCCTGGCACCTTTGATCCCCGGCAACGTTGTGAAAGTATCAGAAAGCGGGATCTCATCGGCAGACACGATCAGGGAATTGAAAGCATTCGGATATGAAGGCTTTTTGATCGGGGAAACTTTTATGAAAACCAGCAGGCCTGAACAGGCGGCAAAAGAATTAATCGATTCTTTGAAGTAGAATGAAACACCATCTCATCAGGATAAAAATTTGCGGCATGCGCGATCCGGAAAACATCGGGAATGTGGCTGCATTGAAACCTGATTATATGGGGTTTATTTTCTATGCAAAGTCGCCGCGATACGTCAGTGATGTATTCGCTCCTTCAATTTTTCCAGCGGCACGGGTTGGCGTATTTGTTAACGAGGAGGCGGCAGTCATCACGCAAAGAGCGCGAGAGCACCAATTGGAATACGTTCAACTGCATGGAGACGAGTCGCCGGAAGTTTGCCGTCAGGTACGGACCGCCGGTCTGAAGATCATTAAAGTTTTTCGTGTGGATCAATCTTTCGACTTCAATCAAAGTATGGAGTTCGAATCAGAGGCAGACTTTTTCCTGTTCGATACAAAAGGAGAAAAATTCGGCGGCAATGCCGCGACGTTCGATTGGAAAGTACTTGAAAAGTATAATCAACGTATTCCGTTTTTTATTAGCGGCGGTCTTCATCCAGCCAACATCCGGGACCTCGGAAATGTTCTGCAAATGAATGTTCATGCCCTGGACCTCAACAGCGGTGTGGAAGATTCGCCGGGATTAAAAAACATAGACAAAGTTAAAGAAGCAATCAGTAACCTGAACAAAATCAATTACCATGGAATACCAGGTCGATAAGCACGGTTATTATGGAAACTTTGGCGGAGCGTTTATTCCGGAAATGCTCTATCCTAATGTGGAGGAATTGCGTTCGAAATACCTCGATATCATTGATGACCCTTCGTTTCAGAAGGAGTTCACCTATTTGCTTCGTCAGTATGCGGGCCGGCCAACACCCTTGTTCCGTGCGAACAGGCTTTCGGAAAGATACCATTCAGAAATATTTCTCAAGCGCGAAGACCTTTGCCATACCGGCGCCCATAAGATCAACAATACAATCGGCCAGATCCTCATGGCAAAACGGTTGGGGAAGCAGAAGATCATCGCCGAAACCGGTGCAGGTCAGCACGGCGTTGCAACAGCCACCGTCTGTGCTTTGATGAACATGGCGTGTACCGTGTACATGGGAAAGACGGATATGGAGCGTCAGAAGCCGAATGTTGAACGGATGAGGATACTTGGAACGAATGTGGTACCGGCGCTAAGTGGCAACATGACTTTAAAAGATGCAACGAATGAAGCGATGCGTCACTGGATTAACAATCCGGCCGACACGCATTACATTATCGGTTCTGTTGTCGGCCCTCATCCTTATCCCGATATGGTTACACAGTTTCAGTCCGTGATCAGTGCGGAGATGCGCACACAATTACAGGAGCAGACCGGCAATCCATTTCCAGACTATGTGATCGCTTGCGTGGGTGGCGGAAGCAACGCCGCAGGAGCTTTCTATCATTACCTCGGAGACGATCACGTTAATCTGATTGGAGTCGAAGCTGCTGGAAAAGGAATTGATTCGGGCGAGTCTGCGGCCACTACTGCATTAGGCAAGCCTGGCGTGCTGCACGGAAGTAAAACGCTCTTGATGCAGACAAACGATGGACAAGTCATTGAACCGTATTCGATCTCTGCCGGCCTGGATTATCCGGGTATCGGCCCGTTGCATGCACACTTGTTTGACATTGGTCGGGTAAAGTTTGTCAGCGCCACTGATGAGGAAGCTATGCAGGCTGGAATTGAACTTGCAAGACTGGAGGGTATCATCCCCGCCATTGAGTCGGCACACGCACTTGCAGTTATTGGCCGGCTTGGCCTCGGTCAGGATGACGTGGTGATCGTGAATGTTTCGGGTCGCGGAGACAAGGACCTGGAGACGTATATCCGGTGGGGGAAGTATTAGTTATTGGTTATTGGTTATTCCTGCCGGAAGCAAAAAAAATTACGTTGACTTATGAAACCACTTGCATTTGCTGTTCTAACTCTCGCACTGGCCGGCTGTAGCCCTAAGGAAAATGCGATCGACATTGAAGCTTACAAGTTGGAAATCGATACCTGGCACAGCGGCAGGGTTGAACGATTGAAAGCACCAACGGGTTGGTTAAGTGTAGCGGGTTTGTTCTGGCTGAACGACGGTATTAATACATTTGGAAGCGACTCTACCAACGATCTTATATTTCCGAAAGACAAAGTCGCAGGCAAGGCAGGATCATTCCTGGTCAAAGAAGGTCTGGTCACATTGGTGCCCGCGAAGGATGCTGCGATCACAATAAACGGGATCAACGCCGTTACACAGGTGGTGTTTCACCCTGACACTTCAGCGAACAAAACTCCGCAGATGGCCAGTGGTTCGCTAACATGGTTCGTCATCCAGCGTGATGATCTTCTGGGAATCCGTTTACGCGACAGCCAGAGTGAAGAGGTAGCAAAGTTCACGGGTATCGAGCGTTACCCTGTAGACCCGGCGTGGAAGGTAGAAGCGACACTGGAGCCATCGGTGCCTGGCGCTACTATCGATATTACCAACATTCTTGGCCAGACTGCAGCACAGCCTTCGCCTGGAGCACTGGTATTTACAATCAACGGTAATGAACATCGCCTTGAGGCGGTTTTGGAAGGTGAGGAATTGTTCATGATCTATGGTGATCCTACCAATGGGAAGGAGACTTATGGATCGGGCCGGTATGTGTATTGTAAAGTTCCAGGCCCTGATGGAAAAACCATTCTTGATTTCAATAAGAGTACCAATCCACCGTGCGCATTCACACCGTATGCAACGTGTCCATTGCCTCCGAAACAGAATATACTAACTGTCGAGGTTACGGCGGGAGAGAAGAACTACGGGGATCAAGAAAAAACAAGAACTTTATGAAAAACAGGTTAGATGATTTCTTCAAGAACAGGAAAGAACCCGCGTTGTCCGTTTTTTATACAGCGGGTTTTCCTTCGCGTAACGATACCGTAGTAATCGCAGAAAGCCTTGCCGCAGCAGGTGCGGATATGATCGAAATAGGAATTCCATTTTCGGATCCGGTAGCCGACGGTCCTACAATACAACAAAGCAACAAAGTCGCCCTCGAAAATGGAATGACGGTGTCACTGATGCTGACCCAACTAAAGCAGATCAGAAAAACCGTGGAGATACCAATTATCCTTATGGGTTATTTCAATCCGGTGATGCAGTACGGCGTGGAGAACTTTGCGAAAGATGCGGCGGAAGCTGGTGCGGATGGTGTGATCTTGCCGGATCTTCCATTGTATGAATACGAAGCGCAGTTTAAGGACGTATTTGAGGCAAATAAATTGAAACACACATTTTTGATCTCACCAACAACTTCGGACGAGAGAATAAGAAAGATCGACGGCTTGTCGGGAGGATTTATCTATGCGGTCTCCGCGTCGAGCATAACGGGCGCGCGCAATGGCTTTAGTCCCGAACAGCTCAGCTACTTCGCCCGGCTTCGGAAAATGAAACTGAAAAATCCTTTCCTCATTGGGTTTGGCATATCAAACAAGGAAACGTTCCGCCAGGCTGGCGAGTATGGTGCTGGCGCCATTGTTGGCAGTGCATTCATTAGTCTTATTAGCAATTCAACAAATATTGGCGCAGACGTAAAAGCGTTCGTATCCTCGATCAAATCTTAAACACTATGATCATTCAACTGACGCAAGGTATAAGCGATTCAGATAAGGCTGACGTCCAAAAGAAGATGGAAGCCATGGGGATGAAAGCTGCAGAAGTCAAAACGCAGCACCAGACTTATTTTGTGGGCATCGGTAAAAAAGAATTCGACATTCGTGACCTCGGTCAGATGCATGGCGTGTTGGACATTCATCGCGTGTCCGACGATTATAAATTGGTTTCACGTAAGTGGAAAGTGGGCCGATCACAACTCACGCTGAGCAACGGGGTAACGATAGGTAATGGAAGTCTCGCTATCATGGCAGGACCTTGTTCGATTGAAGCAGAAGAGCAGGTAAAACTTACGTTGGATCATCTCGTTGCTAATGGCGTTCGCATTATGCGCGGCGGGGTGTTCAAGCCAAGAAGTTCACCGTATGCTTTTCGCGGGTTAGGAGTGGAGGGACTAAAGATGTGGTCGTCTCTGGCGAGGAAAGCAGGTATTTGTATCGTAAGCGAGGTGATGCAGGTAAGCCAGATCGCCGATATGTATGATTACATTGATGTATACCAGGTTGGCGCCAGGAATACGCAGAACTTTAACCTGCTGGATGAACTCGGGAAAGTCGATAAACCGGTGATGATCAAGCGGGGAATTTCTGGTACCATTGAAGAGTTGTTGTACTCAGCGGAATATGTTTTTGCCGCCGGCAATGAGAACCTGATCCTCTGTGAGCGCGGTATCAGGACATACGAGCGGGCAAGCAGAAATACCCTCGACATTAATGCCATACCTATCCTGAAGGAGAAGACCCATCTGCCAGTTGTTGCAGACCCATCGCATGGCATCGGGATACGCGAATTTGTGGAACCCGTTGCACTTGCCGCACTGATGGCGGGCGCCGACGGCATCATCTACGAAACGCACCAGAAACCCGAGCTCGCTTTCAGCGATGGTCAGCAAACACTTAACTTTAGCGAATCAACGCGGCTGATCTCCCGGTTAAATAAAGCGTTTGACCTCCGGATAAACTTTTAAAAATTTCACGTAAAGACGCACAGAACGCAAGACGCAAAGGAATAAAATGTATGGTTAAGGTTTATGGGATAAAGAACTGCAGCACAGTTAAGTCTGCTATCGAGTGGCTGAAGAAGAATAAGATTGAATTCGAGTTTCATGACTACAAGTCAAAGGGAGTTGAGTCAGCAAAGCTGAAAGAATGGGCCAGGCAGAAAGGATGGGAAGCCCTTGTAAACAAGCGCGGTACGACATGGCGGCAACTGGATGAAACCAGCCAAAACAAAATCACCGACGAGAAGTCGGCGATTGAGTTGATGAAAGAAAAAACAAGTGTGATCAAAAGACCACTGATCGAAAGCGGTACTCATGTAATCGCACTTGGTTTTGACGAGTCGGAATATGAAAGGTTGCTAGGTTAAAAATTACCGTTTCCTGTTGACGGATAACCGTCAACTCACTGTTCAGCAACGCAGCAACTCAGCAAGCTCAAAGGACTTCTTTGATCTTATCCGCCGCATCTTTCAGGAGGATAGCTGAGAACACTTTCAAACCGGATTCACGAATGATCTTTGCACCTTCTTCAGCGTTCGTACCCTGGAGGCGCACAATGATCGGCACGGGAATGTTGCCAACTTTCTTGTAAGCATCCACCACACCGTTTGCCACGCGGTCGCAGCGAACGATACCACCGAAGATGTTGATAAGGATCGCCTTCACGTTAGGATCTTTCAGGATGATCCTGAACCCCGCTTCAACCGTTTCAGCGTTTGCTCCACCACCAACATCCAGGAAGTTGGCCGGTTCGCCGCCAGAGATCTTGATGATGTCCATTGTTGCCATAGCAAGGCCCGCGCCATTTACCATGCAACCAACATTGCCATCGAGTTTCACATAGTTGAGGCCTGACTTGCTCGCTTCAACTTCCAATGGTTCTTCCTCTGAAAAGTCACGCAGTTCTTCGAGGTCCTTATGACGGAACAGCGCATTGTCATCGAGGTTAACTTTACCGTCGACGGCTATTACTTTGTTATCTGATGTCTTCAATACAGGGTTAATCTCAAACATCGACGCGTCGATAGCCATAT
>WUUC01181759.1_pt1 | contig 10566 bp, 8 predicted proteins | sample 6278441 | NCBI WGS metagenome assembly WUUC01 (sample SAMN13675441, study PRJNA597444) | soil metagenome | isolation source: soil | place: USA: Washington | collected 2017-10 | reverse complement strand
TCATGGCCTCACCAGGGCACCCGTCCCTAAGGCCGCGAAGAACTACCCATGGAAACCCGAGGAGTCCCGAGATCTCTCCCTTTTCTCTCCGATGTCTCCCGGGTTCTTACAACGCAGGGGTCGGCGGTTCGAACCCGTCACCGCCCACGACAAACACCCTGGTCAAGGGGCGACGCGGCGGGCCTGAGGGACTGAGTTCGGCGCCTCAGGCCGCGCACAGGCCGCGGATCGATTGTCATTCGTTCTTTGCCATAGCTTCTCCATGCGGTCTGCGACTTCGTCATCCCAGTGCGGAAAGAGGTGGCCGTAAGTTCCGAGCGTCATGCGCAAGTCGGCGTGGCCGAGCTGTCTCTGCACCATGAGCGGGTTTGCTCCCTCGGCAATCATTAGCGCCACGCAGGTGTGCCGGAGGGCATGAGGCGTCAAGGGCGTGAGACCTGACTGTATTACCGCCGGGTCCCAATATCGCTTTCGAAAGTTGCCGTAGTGGATGATCTCGCCTCGTGGCGAGGAGAAGACGAACTCACTAGATGGCGCCGCTTGCAGATGTTTCGACAGCATCTCCACCAGGAATGGGGCGAGAGCGATGCTTCGGCGACTGCCAATGGTCTTCAGTTGGCCCGAATAGCGCCAGTCGTGCCCGACCCTGTGAAGGGCTCCGATTACCAAGAGTCGTCTAGCGTCGAGATCAAGGCTTGTTCGCCTAATGCCGGCGAGCTCGCTCCAACGAAGGCCGAGGTAGGCGCCCGCGTAGATGAGAGTGCGATAGCGGCGATCGATGGCTTCTGCCAGGCGTCCGACCTCGATGGCGCTGAGATAGCGTGGCTCGGAGCGGGACTGTCTGGGCAGTGAGATGAGGTAACAAGGAGATTGGCGAATCAGACCTTGGCGCACCGCCTCGCGAAGGATTCCGGCGAGAATCCGATAGGAATCTCTCACCGTGCGCCGGCGCAAGCGTTCGCGTCAACTCATTGAGCCACATCTGGACTGACAGTCGGTCGATCTTGTTTAGCGGGAAGGATCCGAAGGCGGGGAGGATCTGACTCTGGAGGAATCCTGCGAGCCGCTCACGCGTTGACGGGCGCAGGTTGAGCCTCGGTGCCATGAGCGACGCAAAGTCCCTAAGAGTCGTCTTGCCCGCACGCGGGTCGACCCAAAGTCCGCGTCCCAGCTCATCCTCGACGGTCGCTTTGAACAGGCGAGCTTTGTTGAAACGATCGAAGGTCCGCGATCGCTCTCTGCCCGAGGGGTCGCGGTAGCGGACCCTGTAGCGATTGTTCGCTCTCTTCTCGATGTGAGCCATGGCTGCCTCCCTTTCGCCGGGTCTGCGCATAGGGTGGCGCAGGAACAAAGGCCGCGGCGAGGCCGCGGGCCATGACCCTGAAAATGGATCCCTTTCGCCGCCTGACATCGCCCCTTCCGATAGACGGGCGTGGGCCGGTTTCTGGGCTGTGGTCCATCCCTCGAGATCACGGATCTTGGCATTTCCTCGATGGAGGTCCGGTGACAAAGCCATTGGCCGAGGAGGTATTGCCTTTTTTGCCCGGATTCTGGGGGCCACTAGCAAGACCAGGTCGGTTGGCTCGGAATCCTGTCGCACCCCCTAACTACACTCTTTCGCAACGAGGAGGAGATGCGATGCCCAGACGGAAACGGGCGAGGACGAGTGCGGATCAGGGCCGCTTAGTGAACGAGACCGGCGACAAGCTCGGTGCCTTCATCGCCCCGATCGCTCGTGATGTCGGTGCACTGGTCCTGGATTTTGGGGACCTAGATATTGCCCGAGCAGTCGTAGAGGTGTGCTGCCGCCCGGATGCTGTAGGAGGCCTGACGTTGGCCGAAATCTCGGCCCGCATCGGTGACTCGTTCGATCCGGTGGCAGTCGATGGTCGCCTCCAAGTGTTCGTTGGGCTCGGCATGCTGCTTCCGCATGATGATCGCCGAGGCACTGGGCGTTACATCCTCGATCCGAAAGCGCTGGCGGGTGTTCGTGTCCTCGAACGCATTACCGCACAAGGTGGAGTCGGTGAACTACTTCTCCTCCTTGATCGGACTGCAGCGGCGATCCGTTCCGGGGATGCGCACGCTACTGATGTTCAGTCGGCTCTCGAAGAAGCGCAACTCTTCTTCACCATCTTCGCTGACACTCTTGTCCGTCTAACACGCAACGCACCCATTGCTGAGCTCTACGCTGAGGTTCGCAATCACGAGCATCAAAAACTGCTGGCGAACCTCGACAACCTCACAAGGCTTGTCGCCAACGCGTTCCCCGAACTCGAGCCGAGCGCCCACGCCACGCTGTTGGAGGCACAGCGCTATGACAGGTACCTAGGGGTCGCGGCTGAGCGAGTCGTGTCCGAAGGGGGCGCCGCACGCGATTTCGGAGTGCTATCTCCGGAGACATGGCGCACGGCGGCGATCCACGCTCCTTGGGAGCAGCTAACAGGCGTGGCATCGACGCTGGTGTTTGATGCACCGGCTCCCATAGTTAGTGCTGACCGACTTATTGCAGCTCTGGACGCCTGGCGGCCACGCGGGCGCGCCAGGGAGCTGCCGCCCGAACCAGATCTCATGAGTGACGTCGACCCGATTGAGCAACTTCGCCAGGAGCGGCGCCGGCGCAGACAGCGCCTTGCTCTGCAGGCGGAATCCCATCTCCCAGATGACGACGAGGTAGACATGACGAGTACGTTGCGCGGACTAACTTGGCCAGGCGCGGCCCAACTGCTCGCAGACGTTCTTGAGGCTGACCGCGATCCGCACGTCCCTGTCGAAGTCGCTCTCGGTGATGGACTGCTTGCAGATCCTGCCCTGACTGTGGCTTGGTGTACTACGCCCGTAACCCTGAGCCGCCAGGCAGGAAAACAGCCCGAATCCAGTGATTCATCCGAGGGCGAGGCTAAGGCAGCGTGGACATGATTCCCACGCAAAGTCAGCTGCTCCTTGCCTGCCTTCGCGCCAGTGGGTCGGTCCCAGCCGCTGAACTTGTTCGATTAGCTGCCACCGACGCGGTCGCGGACGTGGGACGACGCCTTGTTCGTACCGGGAATGTCATTCTTTGGGGTTGGGCTGATGGCCACGAGCCGGACCCTGAAGGGCCAGAGGTCCAGACCGTGACCGGGTTCGCCGCTCTCGTTCTCGCCGTCCTGGTCGGTCTCGCTTGGCCGGACTCCAGCGAGGATCCCTGGCCCGGCCAGCCCATCCCGGACGCTGCCCATCGTGTCGCCGCCGTACTTGATCGGGACTACAAGGTCGTTCAGAAGTTCCTAGCCCAACTACGCGCAGCCGGACTGATCGAAGAGGACGAGGATCGGACTGTGCGACTTGGTCACAACGTGGCAGCGTGGACCCCGAGAACAATCACGGCGCTCCGCCGCCATCACCACCTCCTTATCCTCCCCCTCAAGGACCAACGGTGACCCTTTCTCGCCTCGATGAGCGAAGTCGCGATCAAGTTTGGGCTGCTTGGACCGCGGTTGAAACGGCCCTTGCTCCCGTTCCTGCACGCGACTACGCGGCTCTCCGCGACCCTGCATTGAGAGTTCACATCGAGCGGCTCTCCACGGACGCTGGCCGCGTACTGTTCGAGACCGAAGATGGCTGGCTCACCGGCTATGACGATTCCGTCGCGTCCCGCTTGGCCGCCGAGGGCTTCGGGATCCTGGATGAGAATGATCGGGCTGTACTCGCTTTGGTTCTCATCAACACGATTTGTCTACACAGATCCCAGAAGGGCGTCTCCCGGCAAGCCGGGTGGGACGCGCCCGGTGTCTCTTCAGAAGAACTGCTGCGTTACCGCCCGCAATATCGGAGTGTCATGCGCGCCTCTCTTCGCAGACTTGAGGCGGCCACCATCATCGCCCGAAGCCCCACTGCCGGAATCGTTCCTGGGCCAGCTCTGCGTCGTCTTACTCCGAAGCAGTCCCAAAGGCTGTGGGAAGACCTACTTGTAGCCGCTGACCCCAACAGCCCTATTGCAGACGCAATCCGCTCTCGACGCACGCAGGAGGATCAGTGACTGAAACGCTTATTCCCATCCCGGCAACGGAGGCAACCGGAGGAGTGGTCGGGAACCGCCAACTTGTTTGTGTTCAAACAATCGAGATAGGACGCCTTCGTTCCTCTCCGGTGCCGATCACCCCGAACATGTTTGTCGCCGTAACTGGGCGCGGGCCTCGGGGTGACTCCAATGGATCTGGCAAGACCACGTTCCTTGGCGCAGTGAGTCTCCTGCTCGGAGAGGTTGGTTGGCGGCCCGCGACCGGCGCTCCTGAGGCCGCCAGCCTGCTCTTTGATGGCACTAGGGCCGGTGTGGACGTCGAACGTTACGCGCGCGCAGAGCGTGGATACATCATGGGAGTCTTTTTCCCGCATGGTGGGAAGAGCGATCCATTGACGGTTTGCCTACGGATCAGCGCTACGCCTCCATATTTGAAGGCTCGGTACAAGGACGGAATTCATCTCATCGACGCCGAGACTGCCGCTGCGCGTACCGCCGCTGCCGATGCTCTATGGGAGAGCTTCCCGAAACCAGACATTGGCTCACGCTCATATGCCGCGACTCTGTATGGCTCTTCCCCTCGCTGTGTGGCTTGGTTACAAGCTCGCGGAAATGAGACGCCTGGAAAATCACTGCTCAAACTGGCTCAAGAAAGAATGGAGCCGCATCAAATCGGTCTTGCCCTGCTTGAGCTACTCGGACGGGACGATCTCATTCATGCCGACGCCGAAGCCCGTTCGGACCTTGATACAACTCTTCGGGAATTGAGGCGTCTACAGGAGGACGATCACAGTCGACGCCATGAGGAGGACGTCGAGCTCAACGCGATCGCTGGGCGCCAGGCGGCCCGCGCCGATCTAGCCAACGCCACGCGCTTGTGGCACCTGCACTTCGCGAAAGGTTTCGTCGAGGCGACCGTACGCACTCAATCCGCGCGCGATGAATTGCCCCCGCTGGAGAGTGCACGTGATCAGGCCGCAACGGCCGCCAGCGACGCGCGCGCCGCCCTTGATGGCATCGGTGACGGCGAGGCTCTGCGCGACGAAGTCGCCGTTGCAGAGCAGGCCGAAGAGGAGGCGCGGGAGGCACACGAGAAGCAGATCGCGGCCAAGTCTGCCTTGCGCCACGCCTTGGAGCAACAAGAGAACACGATTGCCCAATTGCGACTCGCGGCAAGTGGGTGGGATGGCACTCCGGTGGACGACGCCCGGGAGATGGTTACAACCGCTGAGGAAGGGGTCGCAACTGCCATCGAGCATCTGGGCGCAGCTCGCGATGAGGTGCGACGTGCTGCGGCGACCCTTGAAGCTACTGCGGCTGGCGGCGGGGGATTGGCGGGCGCGCTGGTGGAGCGCCTCGCGGTTGCAAATATCCATGCTGTCGCACTCATCGACCAAGTGACGATCAAGGATGACTGGCGACATAGATGGGAGCCACGCCTGTCCCTTTACAGGGACGCTGTGGTGATCGCTCGCCCTGATCGGGACGCGGCCATGGGCGCCGCCGAACCTGGCGATGTCCTCATCGTCGGATCCACGGATGACGAAGCTTCGCTCCCAGATGGAATCGCAGACGCGCCATTGGCCGCGTTCGCTTTCCTAAGAGGTCTTGCGGATGCCCCGGCTGTCGGTGATCCGTCGGCAGCGATGCTTGGCGATCATCTCATCGTTGCCGGCGGCTTCCCAGATCCCATCACGGGCCGAACAGCAAGGGTCGCGGCCGCGCAGCGCGTACTCGCCGACGCCACTGCCCGGCAGCGCACCACTCAAGAGCGACTTGTCAAAGCCGAGACGACCCTGGCGTCAGCGAGGCTTCGCAGCGAAGCCTCGCTCGCCCATCGAGAACTCACAAGCGCGGAGACCGAAGCGGAGAGGCTCCGAGGGGAATTGCGGCTCGCCGCGACCGACGAGAACGAGGCGGCTCGTCTTTACACCGAGGCGCGGGGCAGAAAGACTAAGGCCGATCGCGCATGGGGCGGATTCGAGGGCAACCGCGGTCGCCTGGAGGGAGAGCTTCGCCAGCACGAAGGGACTCTGAGCGTCGCAGAGTCAAAGCTGCAAGCCCAAATAGACGAGGTCCATCGCCTCGATCGTTCTATCGAGTATTGGCGCCGGGGATGGGGAGGAGACTTGGCAAGCGCAGAAAAGGCGCTTGAAGTGGAGGCAAACACGCACCCTAGAGGAGAGGATCGCTCCAACGCCGACTCCTTTCGACGCGCCGCCACCAAAGCACTCGATCGTGCCCTTAGATCGTGCGGGATAGATACCGACACTGGGGATGGGGCGCCCCCCGGGAGCGATGTCGGGATCGCTGTAGCTCAACGGGCTACTGCGCTGGCATCCTCAGAAAGCGACGACGATGAAACCACCCGAGAACGCCAGGTCAGGCTCTTCCATGGCGTGGTTGACGCGCTCGCCGCCTGGCTCAGTCGACTCCAGGTCGAAGACGACTCGTCCGAGGTGCACATCATGGCAGATCGTTCCCGCCGCACAGAGGCGCTGTTAGCTACGCAGGACCTATGCGACGAACGGGGACGAAATCTCCCGATCCTCCAGGATCAAATTGAGCGCACCATCCGGACGACGCTAATGACCATTAGTGCGCGACTCAATGAACTTGATCTCGGAGCTCGAGGCGATGGCGCCGACCTGAAGATCGAGTCAATCCGTCCGACAAGCCCAAACGAGTCGTGGCAGTGGCGCGTAACGCCTCGGTATCGAAGAGGAGCAAACGGTCCGCTTGTTTCCTACCTAGAGCGAGCGAACACCGCTACCGAGAAGCTCTTAGCTATCCATCTTGTCCTCGCCACGTTGTTTGCCGCCACCCGCGGGACTCAGGGTGCCGCTGGTCGCGTCCTAATTCTTGATGAGTTGGGCGACAGTCTGGGCGATTACCACCGGGAGGCCGTCCTATCGGCTTTGGCCAACACGGCAACTATGGCCGGCATAACAGTCCTTGGCACATGTCAGGATGGCGTCCTCGAGGATGCCGCGAGACACACTGGTCTTGTCCTCTACTTCCAGTTTCGGGATCCTAGTGACATCCTCAATGCCCCTACCCGCGTGTTCGGGACTTCAGCTGAGGGGCTCGTTGAACACACAGGCAAGTGGGTGGAACGGCTCGGATGATCCTGGGGACGCCTCTTCCGCTCAAGGGAATACCCGACGGCTGCCAGGCTCGACCCGTGCTCGTTGCCGACGAATCGAATGGCTGGCGCCTGCCTCGGGATCGCTCTGGGCGTACAAAGGTCACGAGGGTGGAGTTGGTGGCCGCCGATGTTTCCCAGCATTCCTCGCCACGGCAGCAAATTCGTGAGCAGAACTTCCTCTATGGTGCGGTTCGCCGACACTGGGACACTGTCACCAACCACTACGGGTCGACGGAAGCGGCATGGCACTCCGCTATTCAGCTCGTTCGGGTTGGGCTCGTTCAAATCAGATGCGACGTGGTTGACGGGACTCGCCTTGGCGCGCCGAGGTCGTGGCAGCTGACGGAGACCGCCCTGGCAACGCGTGCTGAACGGGCCGACGTACCCACGGTCGCCGCAAATACTGCTCGCGGCGTGCTGGCCAAAGCCGGCCTGGTCGACGCTCGGTGGATCGACAAGTGGCTTTCTTCAGCCAAAAGGGCTGGCCTTCTTTCTTCGGCCGGGAGTGCAGATCTGGCGAAATATGCTGCGCGGTGTCTAGCCGAGCTGCCGCTAATAACAGGTGGCCCACCCATCGCCCGAAACGTCCTTGCTGCCACACGGACTGGAGCCCGAGGCGCCCACGGTCTCGATGACGGACACCGACTTACAGCCCTCGTGCTGCGTGGGATAGCAGCTATGTGCGAAAGCGAGTACCCGCGAACTGCGGCGAGCCGTCGAGCCCTTTGGGCCGAGGTCGGGGTACTGAGCGACGAGGTTTCGACGACAGTCCTCGTCGCCAATCTACGGCCCACTGGTCGGAGCTTGGTTGCTCGCCACCTTAGGGAGCGCAGTGACTCAGGATTGCCAAGCCACCTTTGTGCCACAGACTTGGCTACCGTATCGATTCGGCTCGCTGAATCCGATCCAGTATTCATCTGTGAAAACCCTCGCGTGATCGAAGCTGCCCTGGCGGCTGGCATCAAATTGCCGCTCGTCTGCACCGCAGGCAATCCCACGACGGTGACGCTCCAACTGCTCGAACAACTTGCCGCAAGCGGCTGCAAGCTCGCGTATCGAGGAGACTTCGATTGGCCCGGGCTAGCAATCGCTAACCGGCTGATCGCACGCTTCGGCTGTGGAACCTGGCTCTTTGATACCGTCGTATATGAACGAGCGGTCGAAACGACTGGCGTGCGCGAACTCGTCCCCCTAACTGGCCAGCCAATAGTTGCAAGTTGGGACGACAAGCTTGGTCCGTTGATGACAAAGGCGGCGGTCGCAGTTCATGAGGAAGTCGTACTTGACGCGGTAGTGGAATGGCTGTCGACCCTTTCAGGACAATCTACCGATACTGGACTCGGCTAACCTGCCCCATAGGGTTGTTGGATCAGCTTGTCTTAAACCCTCATAGTGCCGACGTCCGAGAACGTCTGGGCCTTCCATCCGTGGACGGTTCCGATCCTCGAGTCAGGCGATCCTTCAGGTCCGACTTTCGTTGGTGGTTCCGCATCGGGGCCATTCGCAAGCGCGCCCTCAAGCTGCTGATCCACGCGCTGGATGGCGCTCGGACTCCTAACCTGGGGCAGTCCCGCTCGCCCGCCACTATTCGTGCGTGGCACCAATCGGCCAAGAAGCTAAGCCATAACGACCGTCGAATTCTTCAAGTTGCCCGGTTTGATGGGTACTGCATTTAGAAACCGGATCAACTTCGGGTCGTCCCGACTGGGTCGGTTCATCCGCTAGGCGAAGGCGACTTCTTCGTCCGGCGTCAATTCGGGACTTGCTTGGACGTCGATCCACCCCAGGAGGGCAAGATTCCTAATCGCTTCAGCCACATCCCGCTCGCGAAACGCTGGCTGGCGTCGGGCCTTCCACTGCATAACGGCTGTCAGGACGTTTGCTTCGGTCGGATGCTTTCCCTGAGCATTTAACTCCCCGGCCACGAAATGCACAGTGGCCGCGACCTCAGCTTGGCGCGTCGTTCTCATTCGTCGAAGCAAATCAGCAACACGCTCGATGGCTGGTCTCCACTGCTCAAGGTCCTCTTTGAAGGCATGAGCGGCGTCCTGGAACGTCGGACCTACACGGACCTGAAACATCTGTCCCCGCTGTCGCTCCACGAGTAACCCGTTGTTGATAAGCCGGGCGCGCATACGCTTTCCACCGCGCTCGGCCCATGGACCGAATGAACTCCGTTCATACTGCAAGCCGGTATCAATTCCTGCCTCAGTCGCGAAGTAGGCAAGCTTCTCGAAGGCAATACGTCCAATTGGCGAGTGGAATCGGTCCCGTTCGATTTCATGCAGGATGTCTACCAGGGCGACCCACGCTGCGGGAACGCGGCTACCAGGGAGATCTTTGACTTCGACATGCTCCAGCGACAACTGCTCGAGATAGGAAGGTTGCAGCTCTTCATGCGGCGTTCCGAAGGGGGCGTACAGTTCCACAGGAATCTGCAGTTGGCTGAGAAAGCGGTAGAGAGTAGGGCCCACAATCCTCCACTCAAGCTGACCCTCTCCGCAGCCAAGAGGCGGCACAGCCAAGGACTGCACGCCCCAAGACCTGTAGTTCCGCTCCAGATGTTGTAGCCCCTCCACAATCGCATCAAGGCGCGCGACGGAACGCCAATGCTCCTTGGTCGGGAAGTTGATGATCCATGGGGGCTTGGGACGCTGGTAGAGGTAGGGCATTCCCAGCCGAACTTCGCCTCGTTGGCATCGGTCTGCATAGTCCGCGAACATGTCGGGAAATCGCCGCTTGAAACCGAGCGCGATCCCTTTGCCCATGATGCCAACCGTATTGACTGTGTTGACCCATGTCTGAGCCTTCGACTTGAAGATGTTCCCCTCTTCGACCACTGTCACCATGAAGCTGCTCCTAGACCGCGAAGAGATGACTGTCGACTTCGGTGGGCAACGGGAGCCCAAGCGCCTCGAACGCTGCTTCGGCTGCTTCGTGAGCAACCCAGACGCTGTCTATGTACTCGGGCGGAACGCGATCGGGAACGAGTACCTCTGCACACTTGGCCGCCTTGTGCTGCCATTCCGCAATCTGGTCTCCAGGATGCTTCCAGGATTCCGCGAAAGTGAGGTCCTTGTTCACGATTGCTAGTCCGTCGGGCGCCGCCCTGAATGCACAGTACTTGCTCGCTGCGTTCTGGTCCGTCACAACGGTTCCTGGAATATCGAGGACCGCCGTATTTACCCGAAGGACGCAGAGGTTCATCTTGGTCGCCCAGCCCTTGTACAGGATCAAAGACATCATCGGATTCCGCGCGCATACGTAGAGGTTCGCGTATTCGTGCAACCTGCGACCATTCGGCACAGTAACCCCCGCTCGGATGGCTTGGATCTGTTCGTCGGCGATGGACGTATGGGATCCGCCCGTCTTCTGCTTGGCCTGGACATGCGACAAAATGCCGTGTTCGAGGATCGAG
>WUUC01153785.1_pt1 | contig 10566 bp, 7 predicted proteins | sample 6278441 | NCBI WGS metagenome assembly WUUC01 (sample SAMN13675441, study PRJNA597444) | soil metagenome | isolation source: soil | place: USA: Washington | collected 2017-10 | reverse complement strand
TTTCCCCGCCCCAATACGCCCTGAGAAGTAGCCAGGCACATAGAAACGCAGTCGATGCACAGAGCCCATAAATGACACTCGCCATAGGCTACTCTTTCTTCTTCAGTTTAAAGGCATCTGCCATCTCTACGATATCGCGTCGCGATTTTTGATGCACGAGGTTCGTCACGGGTACGATATATTTGGTGTAAGTTTCTGCCAATTGATCAATGGACTTTGCCATCTCTTCAGTCTTGGGATGGTAGGAGAACGCTGACGGTTCGTTACCTTCGGTGACGATAAACCCTCGTGCCACGAGCTTCGACAGAAGAGCCGCGGCTTGTGGCTCGCTGATATAAATCCGTTCGGCAACCATGGTACAGGTCCACTTTTGTTCAGGATGATCACGCAAAAGCAAGAGTGCTTCGAGCTCGGCTATGGAATCGATGCTGGTGAGAATGAACCGGCGGACTTCATCGGGGATGCGGTCTGGCATTACCGTTTCCTGCTGGAGGAAATGAATTGCACATGGTAGACATGCTGCACCTCAAAGATACGGCAGCGTTGTGAGCCACTAAATAAGAGGGGTAAGGTATCTTTGAAACCGTCGCAGAATAATTATAAGGAGAGTCTCTGTCAATGCAGACCGGGAAGCTATTTGGACATACATACCTAGGCGTTCTACCAGTATTCAGGATAAATCTTTAGAGCCTGCGCAACTACGCTCTTGGAATATAAAATTGGGCAACCTTCACTTCTCGAACATTTAATGCGGTGGTCCCTCTCAAACAGTCTTCAACATTCATCTGCCACGTCAAACCAACGTTGGTTCATGCTAGGCCTCAGCATAGAGAACGACCTTTTGTCTGAAAGGACTCATGGCACCTGATCCTATTTTTTTTCGAGATCTCGCGTATGTGTTTATCGCCGCTGTCCTAGGCGGAGCGTCGGCCTACCTCCTTCGTCAACCGTTGATTCTGGGATATGTCTTCGGGGGCATTCTGATCAGCCCCTTGACCCCCGGTCTCTCTATTTCGGATGTCCATAGATTCGAATTGTTCGCTGAGATCGGCGTGATCCTCTTGATGTTCTGCATTGGGATCGAATTTTCTCTCAATGACCTGTTACGAGTCCGGTGGGTCGCCCTTTTAGGAGGGCCACTCGGCATTGTCCTGTCCATTCTCCTCGCCGTCGGTCTGGGCTACGTGGTGGGATGGAGTTGGATTCAAAGCGTCGTGATCGGGTCGGTGGTTTCTGTGGCAAGCACGATGGTCCTGGGGCGCTTGCTTCTAGACAGCGGAGATTTACGCGCTAGACATGGCAGGGTGATGATCGGGATCACGCTCGTGGAGGACCTGGCGGTAGTGATGCTCACCGTGCTGCTTCCGGCGCTCGGCGCTCTGGAACCGGGCCGCTTTGCCACGATGGGAAAAGCCTTGTGGCTGGCAATCCTGATTCTGGTCCCCTTCTCGTATCTCGCAGCGAAAGCCATTCCTCCATTGTTGACACGCATTGCGAAGACACAAAATGCCGAACTTTTTCTCCTCGTGGCCTTGTCTATCGGCATCGGGACGGCCGCCGTCACACAGATGGCGGGCCTGTCGCTGGCACTCGGCGCGTTTCTGGCAGGATTGATCATCAGCGGGTCTGAATATGGTCACGAAACGCTCGCCCGGCTCCTTTCATTACGGGACGCCTTTGTGGCTCTTTTTTTTGTGACGATCGGCATCCTCATTGATCCGCGCGTCGTGTGGGCCAATCTCCCGTTGCTCGGGCTCATGCTCGGATTGATTGTCGTGGGGAAATTCGTCATTTGGACGCTGGTTGTGAGGCTTTTCCGTTATGCCTGGGGCACGGCCCTGCTCGTGGGCGTCGGTCTCACGCAGATTGGGGAGTTTTCTTTCGTCTTGGTGCAGGTCGCCAAAACGGCAGGTCACGTGAGCGAGGATGTCTATAATGCCACCCTGGCCGCTTCACTGCTGAGTATTCTTCTCAACGCCCCGCTCGTTCGGTATGCGCCGGGATGGATCGCTACATTACATTTTCGAATGGGACGGGCTTCTTTGCCGATCCAAGGGGGAGTCCACGACGACCAAGTGGAGCATGTGGTGCTGTGTGGCTTCGGTCGCATGGGCAGCACGGTGGGGCTTGCTCTCGATCATTTTGAGCTTCCCTACACCGTGATTGAGCGCGACCCGGACATCGTTCGACATTTGCGTCGCCGTGGGATTTCCTGCATCTATGGGGACGCCTCGCAGACAGAGTTGTTGAAGGCGGCCGGTGCGCACCGTGCTGCGCTAGTGATCGTTGCGCTTCCCGTGATTCACGAGGCGTCGCTTACCGTTCGACGATTCCGCGGGCTGAACGAAAAAATCCCCGTTCTCGCTCGGGCGCATGGCTTTAGGGAGGCTGAAGATCTGAAGGACGTGGGAGCCACGGAAGTCATCTTGCCCGAGGTGGAGGGCGCACATACCTTGATTCGACATGCCTTCCAGGCCTTGAAGGTCTCGAAGCCGAACATTCTCGATTATCTTAAGGCCTGCCAAGCAAAAAGAATTCCGCGCTGATGATACCTGCTCTACCGCGCCGGATTATTCTCAATTTGGTGAAGATGGCGCGCCAAGTTGACGCCGCTGGAGATCACGCTGATGTGGCTACATGCCTGGGGATAGTTGCCAAGAAAGGCCCCCCGTGGAGGGATCAATCTCCTCGGGCAAGAGGCCCAACGGCCCGGATCGGGCACACAACGACTCATACAACTCCAGTGCGTCATCCAGCCGTCCCTGCTTGGCACAGTTATCCACCAGCCAGAAGCTGCACAGAAGGAACGCCCCCTCATGTCAGGGTAAGCCGTCCGGAGATTCCAGCGGTAAATAGCGGTATAAGAGGCCCTGCCCCCAAGCGCTCCAAGACCACCTGGGTCGTCGCCACCATCTTGGGGTGCGTGGCCGGCATGACGCAAGGGCAAGGCTAGGAGACTGGTATCTAATCCACCGCCACCTAGATGCTCCGTCAGGTCTAACCGGAAGAACGTGTCACATGGTCGCGCGAACAGGGTCCAGCCATCGACACTAGCAAATTCTTCGACCTTTCACTTCTGACCCGGATGCAGAGAAGGCGCGTGACAGCCCGTTCGTCGCGTACCGACTGCGCAGTACCCCCATTTCGAGAGTTCGTCCAATTCACGCCTCCTGAGTCTGATCCGCGCAGCTTCAGATAATTTGATCTAAATGAGGGCATAAATTCACCGAAGCCCCATAACCTATTTTATCCATACAACAGCCCTCCTGCTTCGCCCCCATTTGTTGCGGTAAAGGCAAGGGATTCGCATAGACATTTCACTCCGTTTGCGTCCAAGCCGCTGTAATACTACTTCACAGCACCTCCTTGAGTACCACTGTCGGACTCTACGGATCGAAATCAGCCTTCGCTGCTCAGTAGGGACAAATGGCCCTATTCAGGCAGAGTCCAATTGTCGTGCAATTTGTCAATCTTCTCTACCGGCCTCCTCCAGCATGGTGTTATGATCCCCCCTTATGTGTCTGTTACACCCGCGTTTCTGGAGACGTTTTTCAATGAGTGACCGCGCTTCCAATCCACAGAGGAGTTGCTCATGAATTCATCAGAACTCATGCCAGCGCTCCCGCCGGCCGCACAATCGACCGTTGAAGCCTTTGTTCGCACACTCTCCGGCGAAGCGTCCATCGGTATTTTTTTGACGGATCCCGAGGGCCACACGCTCTATCTCAATGACCGGCTTCGCCGCATGGCCGGACTTCCGAGTACACCTACCGCCAGTGAATCCTGGCTCGACGCCCTCTCACCCGACGACAATGACCTCATCCATGCTGAATGGGCCAGAGCCATAACCGACCATCGGAGCTTTGCCCGCGAATTTCGATTTCGTCGGTCCGACGGAACGATCCGCTGGGTTATGGCCGAGGCATTCCCCTTGCGAACCGGCGGGGACGCTTCAACCGGCTATGTGGGCATGGTCCGGGACGTCACCCCTCGACAATTGGCCATGGAAGCCCTCCACGCCAGCGAAGAACGGTATCGAAGCCTAATTCTCCTGTCCCCCCATGCCATCCTCGTCCATGCTGAAGGAACTATTCTGTTCGTGAATCAGGCCGGTGCGCGGCTCTTTGGAATAGCCTCGGCACGGGACATCGAAGGACGACCGATGTCAGAGTGTTTTTCGGATGAGTTCATTTGCGGACTTGCGGCGCCGGAAAATCCCGATCCCACGGCTCCTTCGACCCCAGTCGACCGACGATTCGTACGGCCTGATGGAACCCCCGTGGACGTGGAGATGGTCTCCGCACCACTCGTTTTCGAGGGGCATCAAGCCGTTCAGGTGATCATCACCGATATTACGGCCCAAAAAGAAACCGAAGCCCAACTGGAGCGGGCCAAAAAAGCAGCAGCCATGGCAACGCTGGCAGGTGGTATGGCCCATGAATTCAACAATTGCCTGACCGCCATTATGGGGTTCTCAGACTTGACCCTGCCGCTTCTCGTGCCGGACAGTCGAGCCTATGGACATGTGCAACAGGTCATTCTCGCTTCGAAGCGGGCGCGTGATCTGGTTTCTCAAATGTTGCTGTTCGGTCGTCAGGGACACAGCGTAAGACAACCGATGTCTTTGGATGTCCTCCTCAAAGAAACCCTTCGTATCTTGAGAGGAACATTGCCGGAGAACATCACTCTCCGCGAATGGATTCCTGGAGCGACGAAACCTGTATTTGCCGACCCGACCCAGATGTACCAAGTGTGCGTGAGCCTCCTGTCTCATTCTGAACAGGCCATGAGAATGGCCGGCGGGATCATGGAGGTGCGACTGGATAATGTAGACCTGCCCGCCCCGGCGAACGGGTACGATCTGCCGCTTCCCCCAGGACAGTACGTACGTCTCACTGTCTCCGATACAAGCGAAGGAATGAGTCCCGACGTTCAACCCCGTTTGCTTGATCCGTTCATGACGTCCAGCTATGGGGGAAGGGGAACTGGTGTAGGCCTCTCAGGTGTGCAACACATCGTGAGTGAGCATGGCGGCACATTTCATGCGACCAGCACCGTCGCACAGGGCACCACTATTGAAATATATTTACCCGCAATTTCCCATCCTGGTTCAGCGGTGGTTACCGAACCTGCCAAGAATGAATCGTCCAAGCTTGCGGAACGGAAGGAATTTCTTGCCGAGCCTGACAAGGGGCGGTAAATTCACAATAGCCGGGGATAAGAATCAGGCATGACATTCGTGGTTTCATACACCTAGCCCCCTAACACTTCACTTTTTATGCAGAGAACGACTGCGAGGAATGTTATGCCATCGGTCCTAGTCGTGGACGACGAAGAAGGTATTCGCCGTCTCATTCGGGAAACTCTAGAACAAGCGGGCTATCATGTCCACGAAGCCAGTGACGGCAAGGAAGGTCTGACTCGATACCGTCAATCGCCGGCAGATCTGGTCATCATGGACATCCTCATGCCTGACCAGGACGGGCTTGAAAGCATTTTAACGCTTCGTCGAGAATTTCCAGAAGCACGGATTATGGCCATCACCGGTGGCAGCGACATGATCGGCATTCTAAACTTTCTAGATGTGGCCCGCATGCTCGGGGCTCGTCGCACACTTCAGAAGCCCTTCGAAATGCAACAGCTCTTGGACGCTGTCCATACGGAAATCGCCCGCTGACCATCACCGACCTGTGCTGTCTCTCATTCGTGCATCCGTCGCGCCACGGCATTCACAACATTGACTTCCAGTCGGTCGCCCCGCACACTGGATGTCTTTACCTCCCCTCACAGGAAAGAAGTACTCACGCTATGACAGGGTGGACGCCGCAACTACACTCGATACTGGGAGGAGTTGTTATCGCGGTCGGAGCGTTCGTGATGTGGGAGCAGCCGGCTCCCTTCTGGATAGTCATCGTTGCATCGGGTGCGACCGCGTTTCTCTGGGGACAGGCAGGGAGTATAGCAGCTGTGTGGGCCTGGACAACCTTGACGCTTGGAGTGGAAAGCATGGCTTGGCCGGTTGTGACCATGATTCAAATCCGAATGGGAGGGAGTCAACCAACCGACGAGCAAATGGGAACGATACTGAATGCGGTGCTGTTTGGTCTCTTCTCCTCGGTCTTCTGGGTGACCTTTGCTTTCGGCCTGTTTAAACGGGTGCGGGAACGAAATGCCCCACCCTCTCCGCCGCTCACCACGATACCCTCGTCTGCTCATCGCAAAAAGAAACGGACTCACAGATGAAGGCTTTCACCCCATGGTGATTGGATCGACATCAATATCAAACCGAAGCGCACCTGGCCGTGGTCCTCGTTCAAGCACCTCAACCGTTCGGATGGCCATTTCTGTTTCCGCCCGAAGGGAGCTACCCTTCAACAAGATCTGCCAACGGTGCCGGCCTCTCGTCCTGGCGTGGGGCGCCGGACAAGGTCCCAGGATAACGGTCCTTTCCTTCTCTGCAGCCATAGTGGCAACCCCCTGAGCGAAAACCGGCTGTCGGCCATCTTTCCATTCTTGTATCTCGACTCCCGCAACCTCTTCCCGCAATAGCCCGGCCCACCGGTGAGCCGCTTGAGCCACGGTCGACTCGAGCGTACCGGACACATCAAGTCTCACCAGACACGTGTACGGCGGATAGTGAAGCATTCGTCGGAACATCAGTTCTGGCTCGAGAAAGAGCGAATCGTCGCCCTTGGCCAAGGCCACCATTGCGTGATGATCCGTGAAGCGTGTCTGTACCATCACCGCTCCTCCTGAGTGAGCAGGTCGAGCCAGCTCGACTGCATCGACAAGGTTATGGTACATCCGTTCTGCCGATCTAAAGTCCGGCACATGAAGTCCAGCATCCGCATCCGGTACAGCCACGAAAGCTGCCTGCCCCTGGAGGCCCAGGTGAAACAACATTTGCGTGCCGATCACGATATCAAGGTCGCCGGCGGCAAGCAGACGAAGAAATGCCCGCGCGTCGGATGGACGACGGATCGTCTCGCTATCCACACGTCCCACGCGCGCCTGCGGGAACATGCGCCGGACCGTTTCTTCAAGTCGCTCCGTGCCGGATCCTACGGGTTCCAGCTTCAAAGACTGGCACCGGCTACAATGTTCCGGGACGGATTTCGTCTGGCCACAGTAGTGGCAGCGCATATGGTTGCTGCGCTTATGAAACGTTAACGTGACGCTACAGGCATCACAGCGCGGCATAGCCCCACAATCTCGACAATGCAGTACCGTGGCAAACCCTTTGCGGTTCAGATACACAACCGCCAGGGCATGCTGCCGCAGCGCCTCGCGAAGGCCATCGCAGAGGGGTGGAGTCAGCGACGTTCCCGTCCTGGACTCCCTTGCGTAACCCTTCAGATCGATGATCTGCACACTGGGGGAGGTCGCCTGGTCGCGATACACGCAAGCCGTTATGTCACCTTGCTGAACCGCCAACCAACTCTCGAGCGACGGATGGCTTGAAGCCAAGACCAACAGCGCGTCGTCGCAGACCGCACGGCGGTATGCCACCTCCCGTCCATGGTAGCGAGGCACCTGTTCCTCTTTCAGCGTGGCATCGTCCTCTCCCTCCACCCACACCAATCCCAGTCTCTCCAGCGGAACAAAGGCTGCCATGCGAGTACCGACCACAATCATCGTCGACGCATCGCGCACTGACGACCACACAATCGCCCGGTCTCTCACCGATAAACCGCTATGCAACTGCAGCGGCTGTTCTCCTGTGGCTGCGAGAACTTCGGTTAGACGATTCACACGTTCCACGTCGCTGGTGATGATCAGCACGCGCCGCCCGCGCCGAAGCGTCGCCTGTACGGCCGCCACTAGACACCAGAGTCTGGTGGTACCACCCGCATGTATCAGGAGCGAGGCGAATGTGCATCGCGAAAGCGCCCGATCGACAGTAGCCGGCCATGTGGCCGCTTCGAGGGGAGGACCTGCCGTCATATCGAATGCGAACGTCGGGGCAAGGGTGTCTTTTTTCCCATCAATCACCTTCTTTCCAGGACGAATGGCTCGCGGGTTTTCCACCGTATCCTGACGAACGATCAACCCCTTACCGACCAATGCCTGCAAGGCAGCCGTCACATGGGTCTTGTCGACCGGTGCAAGTGTCGACGCCGTGATGCCTTTGGGGCGACGCGAGATGCGCTTCAGCAATTGCATTTCCGCCTCGTCCAGTTCCTCTGGGGCAACGGACAAACAGTCCAACCCTTGTTCCGTGGCGAGGTATCGCGGCCGAATCCGGCCGCCTTGTCCGATCGGGGGCAAGACCAGCTTGATACATTGGCCCCACGGTGCGGCATATCTGCCGGCGACCCATCGGCTCAATTCTATTTGACTGGATGTCAGGCATTGATCTGGGGATGCATCGGCGAGAGAGCAGATGGCTTTCAAGTCATGAGCCGGCGCGCCGGCCGGAGGCAGCGAATAGACGGCAACAACAAGACCATGAAGAGATTGCGTGCCGAATGGGACAATGACCGATTGTCCCACCTTCACTTTGCCCTCGAGCTCGGGCGGGATCACATAGGTGAAGGACCGGTGAAGCCGGCGTGGTACTACCACATCAACATAGGCTGGATGCGCCCTAGAAACCACTGGGGCAGCCGCAAAGGAACGTCCGTCCGACATGCGCCATTCTAGCAACACCAGCAGGAGGCAACAATGAGGGACTAGTAGATCAGACGGTTCAACAGGTCATGAGTGGGACATCAGGAAGGTCAAGGGAGAGAGGCAGGAAGGCGGCTGACTTGCCGTTAGGGGCCAGCCGCCGTAATAGGTCTATAAACCGGGCGGAGCCGGCACCGGCTCACCTCCGGTGGACACGGGCGGTTCGGCGATATCCGAAGGAGACCCGCTACGGTCGATCGGTGCTTCCGAAGATGTTGGAGCTGAGGTCGGATCTATCGGGGCCGCTATAACGCCGGCCGCATCAACAGGCATGACGCTCCTGTCGGTACGGCTCACCTGCGCTGGTTTGAGCTGCTCCACGCGTGGCGGTATCGTTACCGGCTTTGCCGTCGGTCCCTCTTCAGACGAGTCGACGACGACCTCAATGCGCCGGTTCTTCTTACGACCCTCCTCGGTCGCATTGCTAGCGACAGGACGGCTCGCTCCATATCCAACTGCAGAAAGCTTGACCGAATCCATGCCACCCTTCTCGATCAGATAACGCACGATATCGGCTGCACGTGCCTTGGATAACTCCCAGTTTGTCGGAAACTGCCCTTTGAGCGCCGGCCCGATTTCCATGTTATCAGAGTGACCTTCCACTCGAACCTGCTGATGGATCGCCGTCGCTTTTAGATACTCCGTCAATTGCTGGAGGATCGGAACGCCTGCCGGCTTTACCTTCACTTCTCCAGATTCATATTCCAGCTGGTCGGCCAAATCATCAAGATTGATCGTAGTAGTTCCCCCTGTCCGCCCGATCCGTACTTTGCCGAGGTTAGCAGGCTCTGTCGACGGAGCTAGCATGGTCCTGGCACCCGCAGCCGTCACCGGTTGCACGATGGTTGGAGGAGAATCGAAACTTCCATCCTCAAATGACATCGCATCGATGGCTGAAGAATGTGTGGATCGAAGGCGATCACCGATCTGGACTCGAGCCGTGGCTTTGGATAACAGCGCGGCAGCCGTGTGGGGCTCTGTCGAAAGGACCTTTACGGTACCGATTTTTCGCTCAGGGAGACCACCTCCCGTCCGGAATACTTCCAGACAATCGCCGGCGCGAAGCCCGTCGTCTTGGCCTTTGTCCACATAGACCAAATTTCCTTGCGATACGAGAGACATGTTCTTATCGGCTTGCAACTCAACGACCATGGCCTCCACATCAACTCCGGCCGGGGCGCCTTCGACGATCTCCTCCGCTGAAGGAGGTGTAAACCGCATGACTGGATCGCCGGGCGAGAAAGGGGCGTAAGATCGAACCACCCGAACACCAACTACCTTTGGATCTGGTTGGATGACCTGCACGACCCCCAACCGGTTCACGATATAGCCAAGGTACTGCTTGGTGATGGGGTGAAACACTTTACGCGAGCGTCGGTACACCGTGTAAAGATCACCCAGGGCTGCGTCTCCTGGATTTTTCAATTTGAGATACAGAGTATCGGTCCCTGTCCAACCGATCATCATTCGGTTGCCGGAGAGCTGGTTGTCCCCGGTGATTACATTGACGACTCCATCTAACGGCATCTCCTGCCGAATCGAGCCGGCGGCGAAGGTCAAGGCTACTTCACCCAACCGTACGCTTTGAGCATTCTGGGCATGGGTCGGCATGGCGGTCACGGCTGCAAGACTACAAGACAGGATGATCAGACTGGCGCGCATGGTATTGTCCTTATGTTGGTCACACCTGGGAGGGTTTGCCTTTAGCAACCTTATCAAAGCACAGGGGGTTGTCAAGAAACAGGCCGGCCGCGAGACCGTTTGATTGACGTGCGAATCAAATGGTATTGTGACTCTCATGGCTGATGCGGATCATCAGTGGCAAAACCATCGCGAGCGACCGCGAGACAGGGCATCAAATGGAGAAACGAAGAATCAATACCCAGATGCCCCGTC
>WUUC01191332.1_pt1 | contig 10567 bp, 9 predicted proteins | sample 6278441 | NCBI WGS metagenome assembly WUUC01 (sample SAMN13675441, study PRJNA597444) | soil metagenome | isolation source: soil | place: USA: Washington | collected 2017-10 | reverse complement strand
CCATCTGGCAACGCGAAGTCCTCCAGCAACACGGACTCAGCGTGCTCTCGTCGCCCGTAAGGTTCAAGCTCAGTACTTGATGCAGGCGACGCCGGCGCCCTTAGAATTCACCGCGAGGGTGGCGCCGGCCGGAACGTGTTTGGCAACCTGGTTCAGGCCATCGGTGATTCTGGCAGCCGGGTCCCACGAGGCAGCGTCATGCACGTCCGGAAAACCATCGACCACGTAGCAACTCCATCGGTCTTGTGTCTCCGCCAACGTGCTGCGCATCGGCGCGACCGCGCTCGCTCCGCAGCCCAGCGCGATACCGACCAGAAGCAACCCCACGACGACGCTCTTCTTCATGCGCGCTGACTAGCCGCCGCACGTCAGCAACGCAAGACGAACGCCGCCTGTCAGGGTATCGAGCCGGACAGGAGAGCTACCATTGCCTGTTCGTCGCGGGCTTGCGCGAGCGACAGCGGAGTGTGCTCGGCCGCGAGCGTATGGGGGGACGCGCCGTGCGACAAAAGCACTTGGGCGATCTCTAGTTGTCCCATTTCGGCAGCGCGATGCAGGGAGGTGAAGCCTCGATTGTCTGCTGCGTTGGCGTCTGCGCCCCTGTCGAGCAGCAGACGTGTCTGGTCGCTCCGGCGGCCCTGCACGGCGAGCATCAGTGGCGTCGAGCCTTCGTCGGACCGCACGTCTACCGGTGAGCCGCTATCGAGCAAGAGTCGAGGCATGTTGTCCTCTTTCGCGGCCAGTGCCCAATGCAACGGGGCCAGACCATCTGCAGCGAGCAGATCGATGGGAATGCCTTGCTGTAAATGGCGTTGCACCGCCACGGTATCGCCGCGAGCGACGGCAATGTGCAGGTGCGAGTGCGAGCGCAGTGGCTTCTCGGGCTCGCTGCGCTCGAGAGCTCGTTCGGTCGCGAAGCTGGCGAGGTTGCCGATGTTCCGAGCCTCACAACGCCAGACATTGGCCAGCTGATAGGGCGTGTCCGGTTCGTACGGCACTGTCAGCGTGAGCTTCGTCTCGCCCCCTGCTGCCCAGCTCAGCGTGCCTTCAAACTCGCCAAAGTAAGACTCTAGCCAGCCACCAACACGCTGACCGTTGAGCTCCTCGTCGGGAAATATCTCGTCGCCGTCGCGGTAGCAGACCCGTTCAGCTTCGGGGCGGCATCCCCACAGCATCAAGGCAAGCATCGCAGCGCAGACTTCATCATGGCGCTCTGGTGAGAGTGCCCAGTGCCACGGTGAGCTGATCGGTCCTGGAGCTGACGAATAGCGTCGCAGACAAGCCCTCATCTATGGTTGGCTCGAGCACGAGCGTGGCGGTTGGGCTGCGGTCCTCGACGCCCGGCGCTTCCGGCAGCTTGCCGTTTTCGACGAGCACGCTCACAGGCAGCGTGAGCACACTCGTCTGCGGGACCACGAGGCCGGCATTATCGACCGAGACCACGACGGTCTGTGTGAGCGAAATCGATTGGTCGGATGCTTGGACCGCGTAGCTGATCTGAAGCTGCACGTAATCACACGAGCCCGTCGCCACCTTGGCGTCGCCGGCCGGCTTCGCGGTGATGCGGAGACTGGTCTTTTCACCCGTTTGCAGCCAGTCGAGCGTGCCTTCGAACGCGCCTAGACTCGGATCTCGCTCTGCCCCCACGAGCGGTATTTCCGCGTCAGGTTGCTCGCACTCGCGAGGGCAGCCGCCCAAAACGCTCGCGCTGAGCGCCAGCACGAGCCACCGCACCATGAGTCCCTGAAAGCCTCTCGACGCCACACCCTGGGCGTAGCAAATGACGAGCCAACCTCGGCTATGGCTGGCGCGGGGATTTTGCTCCGCCAAACGCTGACAACCATGGCAATCGGATCATGGGCTCAAGCTCCACAGCGCCAAGAAGCCGCGACCGGACGAGGCCAAGGTTTCGTCGTCGCAGAATGCCAGATGGTGATGATTGACGACGCGGCCCGGGCCTCCGAACTGGTCGCCGATCGCAACGCGGCTGTGGTTGCCGCCCTTGGCTCCAGTGAAGAGGAGCTCGACTTTCAGCTTGGCGCGGTCGGTCAACATCTGGTCGGGGGCGTGCGGATTCGCTGCGACGTGCAAGTCTGCTGAGCCGAACGCGCTCAGCAGCTCGCCGCTCTTGGTGTCGAAGATCTGAATGTTGCCGCCGCCGCCCGCGTGCTGATCTTCGGCGGAGCGCTGGCGCTGGGAGGTCGCGAGCAGGCGGCCGTTCGGGCTCAGGGCTATCGCGATGGTGTGAGACGTGGCGCTGAATGCCCGGACCTTCATGAATGAGCGCACCGACCACGTTTCGGCGCCGGCCTGCCCGGCCCACACGAAAACGTCGACCTGCGGAACGAACGCGACGTAGGGATGGCGACCAGGCCGCGAAAACTCACTGAGCAGAGCGCCGCTCCGCGCGTCGTACACGTGCAGGTGAGTACGGAAGTTATCTGGCCCGCGCGGCGGCTCGAGCACGGTCGTGACGACCGCCAAGCCGTGCTCGGAGGTGCCGACGAAGCTCAGCGCGTCGACGCTCTCGCTGATCGGGCCCCAACTCTGCACGGGCTCCAAGCTAGGAAACGTGAAGACCCGCACGAAGGTCTGCAGCTTGTCTGCCTCGCTGCGGCGCTCGGTGCACGCGACCAACGATCCGCCGGGTGAAATAGCCACGCTGCCGTTGCAGGCGCCATCCAGCTTTCGGATCGGCTCGAGACCGGGCAGTCGATAAGAGCGCAAGCCCAGCTCGGGCGGAGCCGCGGCCGTCGCGCAGGCTCGACCGTCACGCGCGATGGCGATGGCACCCGGGCGCTCGTTCACGGAGCGTCGTTCCCGCAGCAGCTTCGGTCGCCACGCCGTCAGGCGGCTACCGCTTAGAACGACGCCGCTTCCAGCCGAGAGCGGCGAAAATTCGTCGCCCCTCAAGTCCACCACCACCTTTACCAGCGGAAGGCTCGCGGCGCAGGACAGACTGAGCACAGCGGCGGCGAGAGTTCCCAGTAGCGGCGCCGAGGCGCACGAGCGCATGCCAGCCAGGTTACTCGGCCCAGCACGCCCTTGACCAATACTACCCGCGTAGCTCAGGGTAGTTTTGCTGCGGCGTCGCAATGGACGAAGCGACGCCGTACGACGGTCGTGCCGAACCGAGAACGGCGTCGGTGGCAAACGCCGCCCGCTAGTCGTCGGCGGCCGCGTCCGGAGCTGCCTTGGCGTTGGGATCGCGCCAGACGCGTTCGAACGGGAGACGCCAGGCGTGCGGCGCGATCAGCGAGTGGATGACATTGGGGCCCCAGCTGCCCGGCGTGTACAGGCGCACGGGCGGCGGAGCGTCGAGCAGGGGCGCGGACTTTCCCCACAGCTGTTCGATGCCTTCGGACGTCGTAAATAGCGTGTGGTCGCCGCGCATCGCGTCGAGGATCAGGCGCTCGTAGGCTTCGAGCACGAAGCCTGCGAGACCGGTGTCGTGCATCGCGAACTGCAGGCTGAGCTTGTCGAGGCGCATGCCCGGACCCGGCCGTTTGCCGTAAAACGACAGGGACATTTTCGAAGAATCGGCCAGATCGAAGGTCAAATGGTCAGGGCCCTGCGAGCCCACGCCGGAGCCGGCCGGAAACATGCTGCGCGGTGGCTCGCGGAAAGCGATCGAGATGATGCGCTGCCCCTCGGCCAAACGCTTGCCGGTACGCAGGTAGAACGGCACACCAGCCCAGCGCCAGTTATCGATGAAGCAACGCAGCGCGATGAAGGTCTCGGTGTCCGACTCAGCGCTGATGCCCGGTAACGCACGGTAGCCGATGTACTGACCACGCACGACATCGGTCGGTTGAATCGGGAGCAAGCTGCGGAACACCTTGCTCTTCTCTTCGCCGATCGGGTCAGGCTCGAGCGAGGTCGGCGGCTCCATCGCCGTGAACGCGAGGATTTGGAACAGGTGCGTCACCACCATGTCGCGAAAGGCGCCGACCTTTTCGTAGAACGAGGCACGCATACCGACGTCGAGCGTTTCGGGCACGTCGATCTGCACGTGGTCGATGAAGTTACGGTTCCAAATCGGCTCGAACAGTCCATTACCGAAGCGGAAGGCGAGGATGTTTTGCGCTGGCTCCTTACCCAAGAAATGATCGATGCGGAAGATCTGCTGTTCGGGGAACACCTCGTGAATGCTCTCGTTCAGCTGCCTGGCGCTCGCCAAATCCGTACCGAACGGCTTTTCCATCACGATGCGCGAGCGCTCGACCAGCCCCGCCTCACCCAGCGTGCGCACCACGGCCAGCGCAGCGCTGGGCGGCACACTCAAGTAGTGCAGCCTGCGGCTCTCGGCGCCGAAGGACTGCTCTGCGAGCTCGACCGCGACTTTGAGCGCGGCGGGGCCGGCAGACAGCGGCACGTAGTCGAGGTTTTGCGCGAACGCGGTCCAGGCTTCTTCCGTCACCGGTCGCTGCGCAAACTCGTCGAGCGCGGCGCGCGCCAACTGCCTAAAGCCGTCCGCGCTCAGCTCGTCGAGCGACACGCCCAAGATGCGATAGCCAGGAATGTATCCCGAGCTTGCCAGGTGAAATAGCCCCGGGATGAGCTTTCGTTTCGCCAGGTCACCCGTGGCACCGAACAAGACCACGAGGGTCGGATAGCGAGGGCCGACGCGCAGTGCTTCCTCGTTGAGGCTCATGGCCCGCACGCTACTAAACCTGCTGAGCTTCGCCAGTCATGGCGCGGCCGGCGCGCTTTCAGCAATTTTATTTGCGGCGGCTGCGCTGCTCCATGAGCCGCGGGATCTCCGCAGCGAGCTCGCTCGCCAAGTAGCCCAGGCCGCCCATCTTTCGCTTCAGCACTTCGCCCGCTTTGGCGTGCAGGTACACGCCCCAAACCGCCGCCTGCAAGGGCGCAGCACCGCGAGCAGCCAGGCCAGCGATGACGCCGGACAGCGTGTCACCGGAGCCTGCAGTGGCCAGGCCAGGGTTGCCGGCCACGTTTCGGAATGCCGTCCCGTCGGGGTCGACGATGAACGTCTCGGTGCTCTTCAGAACCATGACCACGCCCAGCGCTTGCGCCGCAGCGCGCGCCACGCGCAGCGGCTCGGCTTCGGCTTCGGCGCGCTCGCAGCTCCACAGGTCGGCCATCTCTCCAGCATGCGGAGTGGCGATGATACCTGCCAGGCGCGGAGCCGACAGCGGACGGCGAGCCCGAAGCACGCGTAGCGCGGCCGCGTCCAACACCAGCGTGCATGCGCAGCGCGCTCGCCGGGCTCGCTCGAGCAGCGGTTTGACGGCCACGTCGTCACTCATTCCGGGACCCAGCAGCAACGCCCCGCACGCTTCGAGCTCGCGACCGAGCGCGCCGGCGGCGTTCGCAGCCAGCTCGCCTGTGCGTGTTTGCGGCAGGCCGACCACGCGCGCTTCGGGGAACGCCACCGCCAACGCGTGGGCCACGCTGCTGGCAGTAGCGAGCTGCACGCGACCGGCGCCCGCGCGTAACGCCGCCCTGCCAGCGAGCAAGACAGCGCCCGGCACCTGGCTCGAGCCGCCCACGACCAGCACGTCTCCACGCGCTGCCTTGTCTGCGATGCGCGGCAGCTTCGGTAGCGGCCAGCGCTGCAGCAGGCGATCGTCGATCAGCTTCGGCGCCTGCTTCACGCTCGAACCGTAGCGTCGGGTGATGTCGTCACGGGCTCACCTGCCAGCTCGAGCGGCGCGACGAAGTTGTACTGCTGCAGTCTGGGGCAGACGCGACCATCGTCGCCTTCACCTGTCTCGAAGCTGGTGACCGAGCAATTTGCGACGTCTTTCTCGCTATCGATAGCCAAGATGCGCTGTTCATCCAACTCTTCGAGCAAGTAGCGAAAGCAGAGCACGATGACTTGATGCGCCACGACCAGCACGCGCTCCTCGGCGTAGCGCAGCTGCAGATGATCGAGCACGCTGCGCAAACGCAAGATCACGTCGCACCAGCTCTCGCCACCAGGCGGGCGATAGTAGAACTTGCCCACCTCCGTGCGCCGCGTGGCCTCGTGCGGAAACTTCGCCACGATGCCGGCTTTGGTAAAGCGATTCAGGCTGCCGAATTCTTTCTCGCGCAGTCGCTCGTCCATCACGTAGGCCAGGCCCGGGCGCGCCAGACCGCTCTCGGCGATCAGTAGCTCGGCTGTCTGCCGTGCTCTCACGTACGGCGACGCCAAAACGACGCTCGGTCGCTGCTCCGCCGGCAGCTCGCCGATCCAGCGCCCCAGCGCTCGCGATTGGCGTTCTCCGAGCGGCGAGAGCGGCACGTCGATGTCGCGCCCCACGAGGTCGATGGTGTGCAAACCCGCCAGCTCGGCGGCGTTACGAGCCACGTTGCCCGCGCTCTCACCATGCCTTACCAGCCACAGCGAACGGGGCCACTCTTGTGCGGAAGCAGGCACGACATGCTGCGTGAGCAAATGCCGTGCCTTTGCTCACGCGAGCATTCGCGGGCTCAATCTGCCGCGAAATGCCTCGCCGTTGCGTCATGCCCGCCGTCAATCGCGCCGCACGATGTAGAAGAAGTCTCGCTTGGAGGCGGCTTCGACGTAGTCGCGTTTGGTGTGCTCGACTTCGGCGAGCGTGCCCGACACGCGCGGCTTGCCCTTGGGGCCGCCGCCGAACAGTAAGAAGCGCGTCCAATTCCAGTTGATGTCGAGCTGTGCGGCGGAACGAGCGCCCGCAGCACGCAGGCCGGTCGCGAGCAGCTTGGGCGAGCATTCCACGCCGAGCGCGTACAGCAGCGTTCGCCCGTCTTCACTCAGGCCGAGCGCCGAGCGGCGCCGCGTGACGATGCCCGGAGTATGACCGGCCCAGGCGCGGTCACGCCCAGCGAGCAGGTCAGGATGCACCTCGCCTTGCTCGAGCAGGCACGGCGGCGTTTGGCGCAGGGCGCGCAGCTGAGCGGAGCTTGCCGCGAGCGCCGGCCAGGAGCGGATTTGCATGCTGCCGTCCGTCAGCAGCGCGATGGTACAGCCCGGGTCTCGCGGCGCCAGCAGCGTCGTTTCGCCGACGCGCATGCCCCAGCGACCGTGCTGCGGCATGAAGCCACCGTTGAAGGCAGCGACCAACCCGGCATGATCGTGCTCGGGAACGAGGCCAGGCGTAAAAGGCACCTGCTGCTTGCCCACGTCATCGACGCCCGGCATGAGCTCGATGCGCACGCGCGTCAGGTCGATAGCGACCAGCGTGAGCGTGATGAAACGGCTGCTTTCGTGCGGATGAATCAGCGTCGTGTAGAGCAGCGCCGGTGCGCCTGCAGGCGCGTCGCCCAGCGGCTGCCATCGGCCATCACTCGCCTCCGCCGAGCGCGCTGCAGGCGGCGCGACGTTTGGCGGCGGAAACGGCTGCCTCGGCGCGACTTCGGCCGCGGCCGCGGGCTCGTTGCTAAGCGGCGGTTGAGGGCTCGCAGTGGGCTCGGCGCTCGTGCGCTTGCTCGGAGTCGAAGCAGGCGCCGGCGCAGCAGCGCTGGGCGCATTTGCCGGCGCGCACGCTGACGTCAGCAGGGCGACCACGCTCGCGAGCCATCGACGATTCACCCCGCCGAGCATACCAGGTCAACGTCTCCGCGTGCGCATCCAAGCACACGCCGCTAGCGAGCTTCGGCGAGCTAGGAATGACCGAGCTGAGCCTTGGCGCTCGACGTGAGACGTTTGAAGAGACCGCCGATACCCCCGACGAAGATCGATTTGTCCTCGTCGCGCGACTCGAGAGCGGACGGATCGAAAGGCAATCGTTGAGGATCGATCACCTCCAGAGCTCGCCGCTCCTTCTCGGTGGGCGACGGGTGCAACCGCAAGCGACCTCGTTTGGCGCGCGCCAGCTCGTCGAGCCGCGAGACCAGGCCGCTTGGGGCAAAGCTCTCGTGAGGCTCGATGCCGAGGTGCTCGTCGATCAGGCTCTCGCGAGCGCTGCGAATCGAAGCTGCCATCTCGTCGTCCAAGTCTTCGGTCTCGATCGAGACGTTGAGCTCGCTATCGACGCTCGTGCTGCGGTTGGTCAAGTTGGCGGAACCGATCGTGAGCCAGCGATCATCGACGATCGTGAGCTTTCCGTGAATGTACGTCGCCCGCTCCGGCTCCGAGCCGTCCTCCGTGGCCGGTACCGTATAGTAGACGCCCAGCCGATGCTCGGTACCGGCCGCGGCGCGGCGGAGATCCATGATCACTTTGGCTTGCGCCAGGCCAACCGCGACCTCTTCCTTGAAAGTTTCGGCTTTCATGTTGAGGACCACGACCACCTCGAGCGCCGGGCCGCGAGCCAGGCGCTCGACCAGGGCGGAGCCGATCTCTTCCGAGCTGAAGTACTGCGTCTCGATGTAGACGAGGCGCTCGGCCCTGGCGATGGCGTCGAGATGCAGCTCGGCGATCTCTCGGCATTTGGCGGCGCCGTTCGGCAGCCCGTGAATGTCGGTGCGACTGAGCGAGACGCGCGCCGCGCTGAGCGGCACCGCGCCCACAGGCTCGTAGCGCTCGTCGAGCGCAGGCAGGCAGGGCAGCTCGACCGCTTCGCCGCCTGCGGCCAGCCAGCGCGAGGTGAATAGCTTGGCCAGCTCTTGCGCCACCTCCGTGCCCAGCAAATAGGCCTGAATGTCGTGAAACGGCTTGTGGTGAGCGCCGCGGCTCTCGCGCAGCGGATTCGGATCTTTGTGTTTGCGGTCGTCCCAACGTTGATCGCACAGGTCGAGGCCACCCAGGAACGACAACCTGCCATCGATCACGACGAATTTCTGGTGATGGGCGCCCTCGTCGTGATGGTGGTCGTCGAACATGAACTTCAAGCGGTCGTTGGTCGACCAATTGATGCGCAGCTCTTGGAGCCACTGCCGTTCGAGCGAGAACACGGCGTGAAAATCCCACGCCAGGATGTAGATGCAAAGCTCCGGACGACGCTGCGTCAACGTGTCGAGGAACTCGAGCAGCTTGACCGGCAGCTCGGCTTGCCGGGCTTCTTCACCGCACAGCAAACAAGCGTCAGTATCGAACTGCCAACCCACCATCACGATGTAACGCTCGGCGCGCTGAGCCGCCTCGTAGAAGGCTCGGTAATAGTCCTCGCCGTCTACCAAAAGGCCGACGCTGCTGATCGGGCGCTCGCACCAGACGTTTCGACCAACCTCGAGAATACGAACCATCTCTTCTCGTCTCTCGAGCTGGTTTTCGCACGAGCCAGCGCTCGACGCACGTGTGGCGATTGTGTGCCACCGGGCGGGAGCGACGTTTTCACGCTACTCGGAAGCGCGGCCGCGTGATCCGCTCGCTCTTGCAGCGCGGACAACGACTGGGACGGCTATGCTTTTCGCGCGCCGTGAAGGCGAAGCCGCACTGGATGCAGCAGGGCGCACTGGTGTGCAGCCGTTCGGCGGTTTGCCGCAGCGTGAGCTCGAGGTGCCGCAAATGGTCGGCGACCTCGCGCTCCTGAACGCCCGCGCGCTCGGAGATCTCGTGAGCCGACAGCTCTTCGGCTCGCAGCAGCTCGGCTATCTTTTGTCGCGCAGTCTGCGAGGCCGCACCGTGAGACACCGGTCTAGGTTACATCATCTGCCCCGGCGCGATGCCGCTATACTCGGGCCATGCCCACGGCGGACGAGGCGCAGCGCTTGCTGGCGAAGGCCGATGACGCCGAGGCCAGCCTCGATGTCGACGCACTCGTGGCGTATTTGTCGGCGGCGGTGCGCGAGCTGACGGCTGCCAGCCAGCCGAGGCGCGCTGCCATGGCCTGCGTGCGGCTGGGTCAGACGTACGAGAACGCGCTGTGCAACCTGACGGCGGCTCGAGCCTGGTTCTCGCGCGCGGCGCGAGTGATTGAAAGCGAGCCGCCCTGCATCGAGCAGGGCTGGGTCGCCATCGCTGCGATGGGCTGCGACGTCGACGACCCGGCGACGCTGTTGGCAAGCGCAGAGCTGGCGCTCGAACGCGCCAGGCGTTTCGGTGATGTGAATCTCGAAACGAAAGCGTTGGCCGACGCGGGGCTGGCGCACGTGCAAGCGGGCCGCACGAGCCAAGGCATGGCGCTGCTTGACGAAGCGATGGCGCTCGCCTGCGGTCCGGCGAATGACGGCGGCGCGGCAGCAAAGTCGGTGTGTTCCTTCTTCACGGCTTGCTACTACGCGGCTGATTTCGGGCGGGCCAGCTCGTGGACAGGGCCGCTTCGGCAACACGGTCTACTCGGCGCCGCGCGCGGCAGACAGCTGTTTCTTTCGAGCCACTGCGACAGCGTACAGGCCACGTTGCTCATGGAGCTCGGACGTTGGGGCGAAGCAGAAGCCATGCTGCTGCACGCTATCGAAGCCTTCGAGGCGGCGATGCCCTTTCCAGCTTGGCATCCTGCCATCGCTTTGGCCGATCTTCGCGTGCGGCAGGGTCGCTTGCAGGAAGCTGAAGCGCTATTGCTCGGCAAGGATCAGGTGATGCAGGCGCTGTTGCCCGCCGCGCGTCTGCACCTGGCGCTCGGCGATGCGCTGCTCGCGCGGGCGGCAGCCCAGCGCGGCCTGCGCGTCATGGGTAGCGATCGATTGCGCAGCATCGAGCTTCTGATCGTGACCGTCGACGCTGCGCTGAGCTTGGGCGATCGAGAGGCAGCGA
>WUUC01171549.1_pt1 | contig 10567 bp, 5 predicted proteins | sample 6278441 | NCBI WGS metagenome assembly WUUC01 (sample SAMN13675441, study PRJNA597444) | soil metagenome | isolation source: soil | place: USA: Washington | collected 2017-10 | reverse complement strand
GCATCCGGGGCGGCTCGTCCATCTACGGCAACAACGACCCACTGTACATCGTCGACGGCACACCCTTCGAGCCGGGGCCCAACGGGGCGCTGAGCGGCATCCCGGTAAGCGAGATCGAGTCGATCAAGGTGCTGAAGGACGCCACCGACACGGCGATGTACGGCGTGCGCGGCGCGAACGGCGTCATCGTCATCAAGACGAAGCAGGCGAACCGTCGCCGGAACCCGCAGGACGGCTGAGGGCGGTCATCGCCCTGCCGCCGCGACGCGATCAGCGACGCGCCCCGCGGCGGGTTCGCGGGTGCGAAGCTTCCGCACGATCAGCTCTCCGATCTGTCGTCCCTGCACGCCGCCTTCGTCGACGGAGCGGCGGAAGTGGATGCCCCCATACAGGCGGCTGATCCTCGCCTCCGCGGCTGCCTCCTCGAACGACGCGAAGGTCCGCGGGTTCATGCCGTAGCGCGCCTCGCTCGTGTCGGTGAAGGTGAAGCGGCTCCCGAACTGCGCGCTCAGCACCGTGGCCGCCGCGGTCGAGATGACGCTGTGGCCACTGGTGTACTCGGGAAAGGGCGGCGTCTGCAGCATCGGTTGCCAGCGTTCGTCCACGTAGCGGTTGATGACCGTCTCCGGCCGGATCACGTTGCTGCGGTACTTCTCGTCCCAGCAGCTGATGAAGCCGTCGGCGAGCGCGATCGCGGTACGCGCATAGGCTTCGGCGGTCTGCATGAGGTTCGCGCCGGAGATGCGTGCCGCCGTGCCGGCAATGCTCATCCAGTGACCGCCGGGACTCATCTTCTTGGTCGCGAACATGGCGTGGCCCTGCACGTGTATCACGTACGGATTGTCGTCCCAGAACGCCACGAGCTCGCGCTGGTCGTCGGAGAGCGTCCTGCCGGCGTCGTAGACTTCGAGCATCTCACGGAAGTAGGGACTCCCGCGCGCGGTATCGAAGGGGTGCGGCGGCGCCGCACGCATCTGGCTCGCAGAGTCGAGCACGAAGGGGCGGAGCTTCCCCCAGTTCGGCTCGACTGCATCCATGTAGGCCGAGGGAGTCGGCACCCAGCGGCCGGCTTCGGAGGTGACGGTGTATTTCGGATAGCCTCGCGTCTGGAGGAAACGGTCCTGGCGCGACCACGCGAGGATGTGCTTCGCCACCGTATCGCCATAGGCCAGGGAGCGCTCGTAGACGGCGCTCGGCACGCCGGCGGTGCCCATTCGCTCGTCGAGCGCCTGGCGGAGCGAGTCCATCCGATCCTGCGAGAAGGTGAGCGCGCGCCCGACGCTCATGAAGGCGTGCACCCCGGCGAGCGCGAAATAATACTCCGAATCCGCGGCTGGCATCGGCACTGGTGCCAGTCCATTGAGCTGACCGGCGAGCGTCGCGTAGCCGGGATACCCGGGGCGCATGGCCTCGTAGGCGGCTACGCTCGCATACGCGTACGCGCGGCTCGCCTGCGGCGGGCTGAAGATGTCGTAAACGATGACGTCGGTGAGGTGGCCGACGGCGGCATGCAGCGGCTCCGCGTCGGAGTGCAGCGCGCGGAAGTCCGCGTGGACGCTCGTGCACCCGCCCGCCAGGAGCGCGGCGGCCGCGACGGTGAGTCGTCTCGAAGCTGAATGTCGCATCGTCACCTCGCTCCCGGCCGCGCACCGGCGACCGTCGCCGGGCGTGCGGCTCGGAAGAGGAGCATGCCGTCGTTGTTGCGCGTCACCGCGTAGATCTCACCGGCGCGTGTGCGAATCCGCTGGATGTCGCGCGCCTGTCCGGGCACGAAAAAACCGCTCTCCGCCGGCCTTACGGCGGAGAAGCTGCCGCGGCCGTCGCCGCGTAGCCAGAGTCCCTCGCTTGCCGCCATCCGGCCGATCTCGGGCTTCACGCCGTCGAAGTTGCCGGCTAGCAGGAGGTCACGCTTGCCGTCGCCGTCGACATCGGAGACGTCGATCCCGTACACCGGTGCGAGCTGCGCTTCGCGCGGGAGGGGCACCAGGGTGAAGGCGCCATTGCCGTCGTTGCGCACGAGCGATGTCGCGAATGTCCGCGCCTGACGGAGCGTCGCGCCCGCGAGGTCGGCGGGGGGGAACAGCTGCGAGACCGTCTGCGTCGCGTAGTCGCGGTAGTTGAGGTACCGCGTCTTGAGGTACGGCAGTGTTTTAATCAGGTCGTCGCGCAGCGCGAGCGGATAGCTCTTCCCGCCATTGTAGACGCCGACGATCTGCTCGACGAAACCGTTGTTGTCGAAGTCCTTGACGTACATCGTCATCGGCTCGGCGGGCGTCGCGCGCAGCCGCGAGTTCAGGCCGAGATTCCCGACGATGAAGTCGGTATCGCCGTCGTCATCGACGTCGGCGGCGACGATGCGGTTCCACCAGCCTTCGCTCTCGCGGAGCCCGGCCACGTCCATCCGCTCGAAGCGCCCACTCGCGGTGTTGCGGAAGATGGTGACAGGCATCCACTCGCCGACGACGACGAGGTCGGGGCGCCGATCGCCATCGACGTCGCGCCAGACGGCGTCGGTGGCCATCCCGACGCCGGCGAGCCCGGGCGCCACCTCGGCCGCGACGTCGCGGAAGCGGCCGCGCCCGTCGTTCGCGAGGAGCATGCTGGTCGGCGTGAGGCCGTAGCGCCCGAGCACGACGCGACCGCCGACGAAGAGGTCGACGTCGCCGTCTCGATCGAAGTCCGCGGCGGCGACGCGCGACCCACTGTTGAACTCCATGGGGAGTGCGTCCGCTGCCTTGCGGAAGCCGCCGCGCCCATCGTTCACGTACAGGCGGTCCTGAAGTGCGCCGGACCCGTCGGAGTACTCGTTCCCTCCGCTGACGACGTAGAGGTCGAGCGCGCCGTCGCCGTTGGCGTCGAAGAAGACGGCTCCGAGGTCCTCACAGATCGCGTCGCGCGCGAAGAGCGGCTCGTTGCTCGAGGCGAAGCGCCCGTCGCTGCGTTGCACGAGCAACCGTCCGGGCTGGTCCTTCGCGCCGCCGACGTACGCGTCGTCGAGGCCGTCGGCGTTCACGTCGCCGACCGCCAGGAACGGACCCTCGGTCGAGAGCAGCTTCGGGATGAGCCGCTCGCGGTCGAAGTCGACGAAGTCGTTCTCCCGATGGACGACGTCGACGCCGAGCGCGCTCGTCACGTCGGCGAAGCGCGGCGCGGGGCGTTTCGGTGCCGGCGCGCCGTCCGTCGCCTCCGACTGGCGAACGGTCAGGCGCTGGTTCGTCGCGACGTCGCGCAGGCGCGTCGCGCGGCCGTCAGGCCATTCGACGAGGACCTCGTGGAGCATTGCCACAGGGCCCGTGCCGAAGGTGAGCACTGGGTCGACGCTCGACTGGAAACCGCGCGACGGGACGAGCTCCTGGAAGAACAGGGTATCCCCGCGGCGGAGCGTGACCTTCGCGCCGATGGCAAAGCGGTTGGCGCCCTCGCCTTCGAGGCGTAGCTGCAGCCAGTGGTTGTCGCCCAGCGCGCGGGCATTGTTGCGGTAGACGAAAGCCTCGTCGTCGATGTTGTTGACGACGAGGTCGAGCGCGCCATCGCCGTCGAGATCCACGTACGCGGCGCCGTTCGAGAAGCTCGGCGTATCGAGCCCCCAGGCCGCGCTTCGGTTCTCAAAGGTCAGATCGCCACGATTGCGGAAGGCGTAGTTCGGGAGCTTCGTCTCGCTCATCGCCTCGATGAGGCCCATGAAGTCGACCCGGCGACCCTTCGTCGCCGCGCGCATGGTCTCGTCGTTGGCGAGGAAGGCGATGTAGTCCTGCGATGTCAGGTCCTTCGCGATCCCGTTGGTAACGAAGATGTCCTTCTGTCCATCCTCGTCGAAGTCGGCGATGAGCGCGCTCCAGCTCCAGTCAGTGCGGGCGGTACCCGAGAGCCAGCCGATGTCGCTGAACGTGCCGTTGGCGTTGTTCAGCTGGAGCATGTTGCGCGAAAGCTGGTGGTGGTAGTCGTTGCGCAGCTTCGCCTGGTACACGTCCCACCCCTCGAAGGCGAACATCGACTTGAAGCGATACTCGTCTTCCGGGAGCATGTCGGTCGTGTAGACGTCGGGCCATCCATCGTTGTTCACGTCGGCGATGTCGAGGCCCATCGAGAAGTAGCTGATCGACGGCATCACCTGCTCGAGCGACTCGGCGAAGGTGCCGTCGCGCTGGTTGATGTACAGGTAGTCGCGCTCGAAGAAGTCGTTGGCGACGTAGATGTCGGGCCAGCCATCGCGGTTCACATCGCTCACGCCGACGCCGAGGCCGAAGGCGATCTCACTGCCATAGATGCCGGCGCGCTCGCTGACGTCGCTGAAGCGGCCGCCCTCGTTGCGGAACAGCTTGTGGCCACCGAGCGAGTCGCGCACGTGCCTGATGTTGCGCAGGCCGAAGCTGCTGACCGGCCGGAAGGAGTTGTTGAGCAGATACAGATCGAGGTCACCGTCACGATCGTAGTCGAAGAAGACGGCGTGGGTCGAGTACCCGCGGTCGTCGATTCCGTACTCCTTCGCGCGCTCCTCGAAGACCGGGACGCTGTCGGCGCCGGTGCCAGTGTTGACGAACAGCTCGTTGCCACGGCGCGCGCCGTCGACGTCGCCCGCATAGCAGACGTACACGTCGAGGCGTCCGTCGCCGTTCACGTCGGCGAGGGTGACACCGGTCGCCCAGAAGCCCTTTCCCTCGAGCCGCGATTCGCTGGTGACGTCGCGGAAGCGAAAGGCGCCGCGGTTGAGATAGACGCGGGGCCCGTCGACGTTGGCGGTGAGGACGAGGTCGGGCCGGCCGTCGCCCGAGAGGTCGCCCGCGGCGACGCCGCCGCCGTTGTAGTAGTTGCGGTATGTGAAGACGTTGAGGTCGCGCGTCTCCTCGATCCGGTTGACGAAACGGAGCCCAGTGTACGCCGAGGGCAGCCGCGTGAAAAGATGGCCATCGTGGGGCGGTAGCTCGCCGGCGCGGAGCTCCCCAGCGCCGTCGCCGCGGGTACATCCGGCGAGGGCGAGCGACAGGACGGTGAGCGCGCGCGCGAGGCGGCCGGCGAGGAAGGAGCCGCGCGTGATGACGTCAGGCACGGTGCGACGGGGGGGAGGCGGGGACGGCGGTGCTGCGCCGGTCGGCGACCGGCCAGGGCGGGTAAGCCATAGCCTGCCCCCTGAGGAGCAGGCTATGGCGACGCGCGCAAAGGTTAGTATCCCGGGTTCTGCGTGAGCTGCGGATTCGTCACGATCTGTGAGCTCGGGATCGGGAAGACGATCTTGTACTTCGGCGCCGCTGGCTTGTAGAGCCAGGCGTCGGTGAACTTCCCGGCTCGGACAAGATCTGAACGGCGCTTGGCCTCGCCGACGAACTCGAAGAGCCGCTCCTGGAAGATCGCGTCGCGGGCCTGGGCCTGGGTCAAGCCCGTGCTGAGCGGCGCGAGGTTCTGTCGTGCCCGGATCTGCGTATTGACGATGCCGATAGCGGTCGCCGTCTGCCCGAGCTCGTTCAGCGCCTCGGCCTTGATCAGGTACATCTCGGCGAGGCGGAAATACGGGAAGTCGTTGCCATTGTTCTGCGCGGCGTGAGCCGGGTCGATCGGGAACTTATGGATGCGAACGCCCTCGCCCTCGGTCGCCTGGGTCGGATCCGCGATGGTGACGGTGAACTTGAGCCGGTTGCCCTGGCGGTCGTTCACTGGGAGGCCGGTCTCGAGGTTGACCTGATCGCCCTCGAGGAAGGACTCCTGCCGGCGCGGGTCGGCCGCGTCGAACTGGTTGTAGACGTCCGCGATCGTCGCAAAGCCGTTCCATGGCGAGGGGCTGAACTGCGTGTAGTGCAGCCCGCGCATCTGGATCGTCATCCCGAGCCCGTCCGTGTTCAGGAACTTGATGACGAAGATGTTCTCCATCGAGTTGAAGTTGTCCGCGGCGAAGATGCCGCGCCATCCCGAGCGCGTCGCCATCGAGTAGACGCCGGAGTTGATGACACTGTCAGCGAAGTCCGAAGCGAGCTGCCACCGGGCGGTGCCCTTCACCAGCCCGTTCGCGTCGACGCTGCCAGAGTAGACCTCCGAGTTCAGGTAGAGGCTTGCGAGAATCGCGTCGACGGCGCCACGCGTCATGCGGCCGTGATAGTTCGCCGGCCACGTCTTCGGAAGCGTGAGGCGCACCGCCTTCAGCTCGGACTCGATGAACGCGAAGACCTCGGCGCGCGTGGCGCGCGCCCGCGGCTCGATCGCGGTGGTGGTCACGATCGGCACGCCGCCGAAGAGGTCCTGCATCAGGTAGTAGTAGAATCCGCGGAGCGCGCGGAGCTCGGCGGTCACCGTGTCCTTGCCGGCGAAGTTCACGTTCTCGATCGCCTGGAGGACCACATTGGAACGCGCGATCCCCTGAAAGAGGTCGTTCCAGGCGCCGTTGATGTCTTCAAGCGTCGCCGCGCTACCCGGCGAGTAGCCCTGCCGGTCGAGCTCGAGCCAGCGCCCGTTGTCGTACCAGTCGCTGCCACGCGTGGGGACGATGTTCTCGTCCGCGGTGACCTGGACGAGGTTGTAGTAGCTCGAGTTGGTGTTCTGCAGCTGCGCATACGCGGCGGCGAGGCCGGCCAGCACCTCGTCCCGGTTCCGGTAGAAGTTCTCGGGCGTGATCGCGCTCTGCGGCAGCTCGGTGAGGTCCGTGCACGCCGGCGCGGCGAGGAGCACCGCTCCCAGCGCTGCCGCGGCGACGGACCTTGTGATAGAAAGAGTCATTAGACGGCGGTCCCGGTTGGGGTATGCGAGTCGGCTCGGCATGGGAGCGATCTCAGAAGTTGACGCGGGCGCCGAGGCTGAACGTGCGCGTGCGTGGATACTTCAGGTAGTCGATTCCGCGCGACGCGAGGCCGACATCGGTGTGGACCTCCGGGTCATACCCGCTGTAGTCCGTGATCAGAGCCAGATTGTCGGCGGAGAAGTAGACGCGCGTGTTCTGCAATCGTGCGCCGACTCCGGGCATGTCGAAGGTGTAGCCCAGCGTGACGTTCGAGAGGCGAACGAACGAGCCGTCCTCGATCCAGCGCGACGAGTACTTCGCCGGCTCCTTCAGACTCGTGCCGTCCGAGAGTGCCCCGCGCAGCGTGTTCTTGCTCTGGAGGATGTTGCTCTTCGAGAAGAAGAGGAGCGACGTGTTGTTGAAGACGTCGTTCCCGAAGACGCCGCGGACAAGCATGCTGAGATCGAACTTCCGCCAGTTGACGTTGTTGCGCCAGCCGATCGTGAAATCGGGGTTGGCGTTGCCGATGACGCGGAAATCGTCCTCGCCCGGCGTCGTCGTCGTGCCCACGCGGCGACCGCTCGCGTCATAGTCGGCGAAGATCTGCTGCCCGGCGGCGTTTACGCCGACGTACTCGGCGCCGAAGAAGGTGCCAAGGGCGTAGCCGTTCATGATACGCTGGGAGTTCTGCCCTGATTGCCCCTGCCCGCTGATGGTGCCGCTCGGGATGACGCGCTTGCCGATGTCGACGACCTTGTTGCGCTCGGCCTCGAAGGTCAGTCCGGACGACCACTCCAGGGCGGGCGACTGATACGCAAGCGCCTCGAGGCTGAACTCGACACCGGCGTTGCGCACCCGGCCGATGTTCTCGAGCCGCTTCGGGGTGAAGGCCGGCGTCGGGACATCCACCTCGAGCAGCAGATCGCGCGTGTTCTTGACGTAATACTCGAGGCTTCCCGTGAAGCGCTGATCGAGGAAGCCATAGTCGAGGGCGATGTTCGTCTGCGCCGTCGTCTCCCACTTCAGCTCGGGATTCGGGTTGCGCGTCGGCGCGATGCCTGTGACAGCCGCATTGCCCCAGACGTAGCGGGCGGTCGGTTCGAGTAGCGGCAGTGGCGCATAGGGCCGCACCGCCGGGTTGCCCTGGAGCCCCCAGCCGGCGCGAATCTTCAGGTCGGAGACGAGACCCTTCGGGAAGAACGCTTCCTCGCTGATCCGCCACGAGCCGGAAACGGCTGGGAAGAGCGCCCACTGGTTGTCATCCGGGAAGCGCGACGAGCCGTCGTAACGCAGCACGCCGGTGATGAAGTACCGGTCCATCAAGCCGTAGTTGGCGCGCGAGAGGAACGAGGCGAGACGCCACCGCTCGCGGAGGGAGTACGGACGAACGACGGTGCTGCCGCCGCCGAGGTTGTTGAAGCCGGTCGCGTCGCTGATGAACGCTTCCGCCTGGGCGCCGAACTCGTTCTGCTCGAAGAGGCTGTACTCGTAGCCGCCGGTGACGTCGAACGAGTGGATCAGGGCGAACTGCCGCTGGTACTTGAGCAGGGCGTTGATCGTCGCGAGCTGGTTCTCGCGCTCGGCCTGCCGCGCGAGCCCCGCTGGCGTCGCGCCGACCGGGCTGTTCTTCGGCCAGTACGTGCGGCGCGTCCCCTGGAGCCGGTCGATGCCGAGCGTCGACGTAGCGGTGATACCGTTCCAGATGTCCGCCTCGAGCGTGGCGTTGCCGAGGACGCGGTTCGAGACACCCTCGTCGCGGATCTGGTTCGCGAGCGCGACCGGATTGCGCACCGACTGCGTCCCTCCGCCGACCTCGTAATAGACTTCGCGCTGGAGGCCGGCATCGAAGCGTGTGACCGGCTGCGTCGGGTTGAAGATGACCATGTTCTGCAGCACGCCACCTTCGAACCCGCCGTCATTTTCCGTCGGGATGTAGGTGTTGTTGAGCTGCGAGGCGTTCAGGTTGAGCCCGAGTCGCAGCTTGTGGTCGAGTGCCTCGTGCGTCGCGTTGAGCCGGCCCTGATAGCGGCGAAGGCCGTTCACAACCAGGACGCCCTGCTGATCCATGAAGTTCAGGGAGGCACGGTAACGGGTGTCCTGGCCGCCGCTCGCGAACGCCAGGTTGTGGTTCTGCGTGAAGCCGCTGCGCGTGACCGCGTCCTGCCAGTTGGTGTTCACGCCGCCGAGGTTGTCGAGCGCGGTCGGCTTGAGCCCCTGAGTCGTATCCTGCTGGTAGAGCGCGACCTGCCGCCGCACGTACGCGTCGAACTCGCTCCCGCTGAGCAGGTCGAGCTCCTTTGCCGGCTGCGACATCGCGACGTACGTGTCGTAGTCCACCGAGGGGCGCGCGGTGGGCGACCCGTTCTTCGTCTGGATGAGGATCACGCCGTTCGCGGCGCGGCTGCCGTAGATCGCCGTCGAGGAGGCGTCCTTGAGCACCGTGATCGACTGGATGTCGTTCGGGTTGATCAGGTTGAGCGGGTTGCGCGGCAGCGAGGGCGCGCCGCCGATCCCAATCGTCTGCGGTTCGGCCGGCGTGTTGTCGATCGGTACGCCGTCGATGACGTACAGCGGTTCGTTGCTGGCGCTGATCGACGTGCCGCCGCGGATGCGGATCTGCGCTCCGGCGCCAGGCTCGCCGCTGTTCTGGGTGATGTTCACCCCGGCGACGCGGCCCTGGATCATCTGGTTCGGATTGACCACCACGCCGACGTTCGCCTTATCGGCGTCGACGGTCGCAACGGATCCCGTGATCGCTTCACGACGCTGCGTGCCGTAGCCGACGCTGACGACCTCCTGAAGGACTGTCGCCTGGCGTACGAGTGCGAACGTCAGCTCGGTAGTCCCCCCGGCGGTAACCGCGACTTCGCTCGTCTGCGGCGCATAGCCGATACGGGTGACGCGGATGCGCTGGGTGCCGGTGGCTACCCCGGTGACCACGAACGCGCCGTCGTCGTTGGTCAGCGCCCCGCGCTGCGTCCCCTCGACGACGACGTTGGCGCTCGCGAGCGGCTGCTGGGTTGGCGCATCGACGACGCGTCCACGAACCGTACCCGTGGCCTCTTGCGCGCCGACCTGCGCCGTGCATAGCAGCAGTCCGGCGACCGCTGACGTTAGGCAACGTCCGAATGCCATGATTCTGCCTCTCTGAGTATGGAAGCGGTGAACTACTCCTCGACAGCACCGACAGGAACGACCATGTACTGCAAAACGATCCGCGCGCCATCACCGCAGGGGCGAGGGCGCGCGAAGAGTGCTCTATCCGCCGGCTTCGTCGCAGCTCGTGCGAATCGACGCACGCGGAGCGAGTCCGAAGCGAGCGAGCGGCAGATAGGTGGAAACGGTTCCGGGACGCGTCATGGGCGCGGCATTCACGGTCGGGCCGACTGCGATCGTCAACGACTGCATGTTGATCGGGGACTTGAGTATGCGTCCATCTTTTCCCGCGCGAGTAAGCTGCGCTGCGGGAAGCGGGCCCGGGAAGATCATCCGTTTCGGGGAAGCCTTTGTCAAGAGCGGTCGTTCCACGGCGCAACTCGCGGCGAGCCCTTTCCGGGGAGCGGTTTCCGGGGCAGTATCCAGCGCCCCAACCCCACGTTCCCTCCATGAAGCTCCTCCTCGTGACCTTCGTGGCGCAGCTCGCCGCGCCGGCCCAGGCGACGCGACCGGTGCTCTCATTCCCCGAGCCCGGCCTCGACGACACCGCCGCGTACGCCGGATACCGCACACGCTTCTATCGGGACGGCGCCGGGAACACGGTCCAGATCTACCTCGAGGGACGCGACGGGCGTGTCGTGCACCTGCTCGCCAACGCCGACAACGAGAGCATCGGTTTCACGGCGCGGGACCGCGCGGGACGTCCCG
>WUUC01058987.1_pt1 | contig 10567 bp, 13 predicted proteins | sample 6278441 | NCBI WGS metagenome assembly WUUC01 (sample SAMN13675441, study PRJNA597444) | soil metagenome | isolation source: soil | place: USA: Washington | collected 2017-10 | reverse complement strand
CCGAGGCATAGCGGCCGGCGAGGACGTTCGGGATACGGGGCTTTGCAGGCGCAGCAGTCACGTGGATGGAGTTTACCCACCCTCCTGGGTGGCCCGTCACCGTCTACACATTCCGAGAACGTCCAGGTCAGAGGCTCCGAGTCCGCCATCTCACGCACAGTCCGTAAGGCCCAGCCTCCGCATGTCCCGCCGCTCGACACCGCGCTTGCCGTTGCCCGCCGCTTCCTGGCCGAGGCCGAGGCCGTCGACTACGACCGCCCAGTCCAGGTCTACGCTTCCCGCGGCACGCTGACCTCCGTGCTCCGTCAGCTCCTCGAGGACGGTGGCCAGTGATGACCACCCCGAGCCGTACCCCCGACGCCGATCCGATGCGGACGTGGCTGACGCGGTTGTCCCTCGCCGCCAGTATCGCCTTCACCGCGCACGCCGAATACGACCTTGCCCGCACCCTGGGGGCAGACCCCTTCATTGCGGCCATGCTGCCCGTTTTCATCGACGCGTACGTGGTGGCCGCCCCGCGGTGGTTCCGGGCGCTCGACATCATGCTCAGCCTCAGTCTGATGAGCGCCGCGCAGGTAGCCGCACACGCCCTGGACGCCCACGTGATCGCGGTCAGCTTCGAATTGGTCGTGGTCGTCTCGCTACTCGTCCCGGTGGCGCTGTGGAGGACTCACGCCCTCGCCCGAGGCGAGGAGACGGTGACCAGTCCCCAACCGTCGTGCACCCCCGTACTGGTGGTCACCTTGGCGGTCACCGGCGCCGTTCGTCTGGGACGACTACGTGAGATCCGGAGTGACCGCCAAGGTGACCACTTCCCTGCCCGCTGCCACCCCCTGTCAAGTGGTCACCGAGGTGGTCACCCTCACCCCTGCTGAGCTGCGAAAAAGGGCACTGAAGCTGAACCGGGAGGAGGCACACCCCGCCGCCAAGTCCGAATCGACGGCCTACGGCGGTCGTTGTCGAGGCCCGCGAGCACACCGTGTACCGCGTCCTGGTCCGCCACGGCGCGTACGTACTCGGGGGTACCCGCGTCCTCACCCGCCGCGCCTGAGACGCCCGGACCGGCGCCCGCTACGAAAGGATGATCCGCGCCGCCGAAGCCGCCGGCCTTATGGAAGAGGTCAAGGAGTGGGAGCAGCGCGCGCAGGTCTACCGGGCCGCACGCCACCGGCGCCGTATGGACCTCATCCGCACCATGATCTACGCGCCTAAGGCCATCGGCTACGCCACCGCCACGGGCGCGGGCATCCTGCTCATGCTCGGCATCCTCCTCGCATGGGCCAACAGCAACACCTCCGACGTCCTCACCCCCATCGAGACCGTCATCGACCTAGTCCGCCTGATCGCCCTCGTCGGCGGCATCATCTGGGACCCCGTCCTGTTCGGCGCCCCCTGGCTCGCCCTCGCCGCCGTCTGGTCCGTCGGACGCCGCCGCCACACCGCACCCCAGTGGGCGCTGCCCCTCCAGGACCGCGACATGGGCGGCCCCATCACCCCGTCCATCGTCGTCGCCTTCCGCGACCTGGGCATCTCCGACCTACGCAAGGCCATCGAGAACATGGGCGGCGTCGGCGCGGCCATGCTCTCCGGGATCAAGCTCGGAGGCTGCGGCGTCGAAGTCGACGTCGCGCTGCCCTCCGGCGTGTCCACGGAGGAGATCCAGAACCGGCGCCGCAAGCTCGCCGAGAACCTCAACTGGCACGAGCACGAAGTGTTCATCACCATCCGGCCGAAGCCGCGCACCGTCCGGCCGTGGATCGCTGACTCCGGCGCGCTCGACGAGCCCATCGGCGTCTCGCCGCTCATGCTCAGCGAGGACGTGAGCGCCGACTACTACACCGGCGCCGCACCGTGGGGACAGAACCTGCGCGGCGACGCTGTGGACGTCAGCGTCTTCCAGCGGCACATCCTCCTCACCGGCCTGTCCAACCAGGGCACTGGGTGCCCTCCCAGACGGGGTCATGGTGGTCGCCCGGGACCGTATCGAGAACGCGATTCTGGAACGCCTCGCGGCGACGGAGGGCGACACCGAGGGCGAGGGAGGCGAGTAGATCGCAGGGAGTTCTCACTGAGCGGCTTCCCTGATCTGCCTCCCCGGTCTGGCCTGCGGAAAGGTGGCTCAGGGAGGCCAGGGAAGCGGGTCTCAGGGAATCAGGAAACGGGCGGTTCGGCCTCCGCTGACCCGCCTCCCTCCCTTCCTCGCAACCACGACAGCGGGGCAGCGCGCCGGGTAGGCGGTCATGGGTTGAATTGTGGCACGGCTCGGGGATCTCTCGGAGAAACGCGAGGGCCAAGCCGCCTCGTGCGACCGGGCCCCACACCACTGGCCTACTTCACCGACCACTGCCCCGTCTGCTCCGCGAACCCCGAGTTCATCCCGAACTGCACCGACACCAGCTTCGACGTCTTCGGCACCTCGAACACGACCCAGCCCAGGGCCTTCTCACCCTTCGGCAAGTTCACGTCCGACGACATCTCCGGACCGGCCGCGATCTCCCCGAACCACGAGTCGAACCGCTGCCCCTCACTGTCGGCGGCCTTCGCCCCGTTCGCCGGACTGTCGGCGTACACCTTGCTGCCCGTGTTCACCAACTCGAACTGAGCCGCCGCCCAACGCTTCCCATCCTGCGGCACGTTGAACTCGTCCGCCCCCTCGGCGGTGGGCAACCACTTCTTCAGCGTGACGTCGAGCTGCTCGCCCTCCTCCAGGCCCTTCAGCGTGAGGGTGTCGCCGACGGCCGCCGTCTTCTTCTCGGCCGGCTTGGCGTCGGCCTTCTCCTCCGTCTTGGCGGCAGCCTTCTTCGAGGAGGTCTTCTTCGGCGTGGTGGTCACCGTGTCCTCGCCGGTGCTGCACGCGGTGAGTGCGAGCAGGCCAGCGGCGGTGAGTGCGGTGATGGTGTGGATGCGGGCGCGGGTGCGCATGGTCCCCCCTTGGTGCGGTGTTTCGTGAGATGGGGGACGTTATCGGATGTAGGTGATCTGTGAAGAGTTTGGATCGGTTCTGTTATGGATCTGAGCGCAAACGATGACGGCCCCGTCCCGGTGGCGGCTCAAAGAGGTGGGCGAGGTGAAGCGCTGGCGGAAGGTGAAGCGGTGCTCGCGCTGCCACGGCCGCAAGCTCCAGTTACGAGTCGGCCGGCGGGTGCGCAACGCGTGGCGCCGTACGTACGACGATGGGACGCGCTGACGTGAATTCACCCCTCGCCTACTGCGCGTGGGCGATCCCGATTGCCCTGTAGAGGAACGCGGTCCGCTCCTCCTCCATCTGCTGTAGCGCCTCGCTCAAGTCCACCCCGAAGTACTCCCCGAAGGCGCGGACGACCACCTCGACCGATCCGAGAGAAACCATCACGGCGGCCATCACCGTGGCAGCCTCCCCAACGAGGCCATCGCCATTGGCCAAGCCCTTGGCGCGACCGATCATCCACGGCCGGTTGTGCGCAGCCCCGGACGTCAGCCGGTACGGAGCCGGCAGCCACGTAGGCATGGTCTTTGCCGCGCGCTCGGTGATGTTGAGATCCATGGGCGCAGACTCGCTGCCGATGCTGTAACCGATCAGCTTGCCGTGCTTGTTGTATCGCTCAGTGGCCTGGCACTTCCGCAGACAGTCCTGGACATAGGTCAACATCTGGGTGGCCTGAGCCTGTTCCTCGGGCCCGTAGGCCTCGGCCTGCTTCTGTGCATGGGCGGCGTCAGTCATCCACATGCCGGCCACGCGGGCGAGGCGCCTGTTCAGGGGGATTGTGGAGTCAAAGAGGTACTCGGTGAAGAGCACGCCCTCCATGACTACGCGGCTGAGAGTCAGCGGCGACCACACCGGCGGCGGCTGCATGAGGATGTCGTGCTCCAGAGCGCGTACATGGTCCAGCGCATTGTCCTTCGTGAGGTCCGCGGTGTCCAGGAGCATGCTGTGAAGGCTCCGGCGCTCGGTACGCAGTGGTTCGCTGAGTGCGTCGAGCTCCGTGCCCTCCCTGTGAAACAGGGAGTTGGTGTTCTGGGCGAATGCTTCGGCGTCCTTCACCCGCAGGGCGTCATCTACAAGATCACGGAACCGTGCAAGGATCGCGGCCGCTTCCTGGGCGAATTCCTCGGTGATCGGCACAGTGAAGAGCCGTATGGCCTCGCCCTCAGGCATCTCTTCGGTCATGCCCCAGAAAGGTATAGAAACAGCATGTGCCACGTCGTGTCGTTTTCTCCTGCCATCGGCGGTGCGCCCGACATTCGCGGCGGCAGGTTTCTGCTTGGAAGGCGAGAGCAAAACACCCATTCACAGCGCAGTCACTCGGCCCCGGTACGGATGCGGTGTACGGCAAGGTCACCCTCTAACAACTCACCTCAGGGGGCGTCGTGACGAGCTACAGCGATGTGTAGAAGGCCGTGCGGGTCGAGAAGTTCCGCGTCTGGTTCGCGTAGGTGTTCGGCGGGATCATCATGCTGATCATCGCCAACGCCCCGAAGAACATCGCGATCGTCAGCGTCATCACTCAGGTGCTGTTCGTCGTCCTCGGCATCCTGGCCACGATTGCCGCGGTGCGGATGACGAACGCCCTCAACAGGAAGGCCGAGGACTTCGCCCGCGGTCAGCCCTTGAGCGGCTCGGCCATGTGCGCCTTCGCGATGGAGTCGATCCGCTTCGCCAAGTCGAAGTCGGCGGCCGTCAGCTTGTGGCCGGCGTCGTGCGTGGTGATGGCGAACCGAAGCCGGTCCCACCGTAGATCGATGTCCGCGTGATGGCTGATGAGCCGCTCGATGTCCGCGACGTGCACGATCATCGCGACGCCGCCGTGATAGCGGATCCCGTACGTACGGGTAATCTCGTCACCCTCGCGTCGCCACCCGGGCGCCTCCCGCAGGGCTGCCTCGATCTCGTCCTCGGTCAGCGGCACCGGTGCGTCTGCCACGCTTCAGCTCCCATCGGTCACGGGCGCCAGAACCTCCGCGAGATCCTGGCCGACCGGGGCATCCTGCCACGGTCGCATCGCCCGCTGAAGGGTGGCCAACTCCTGTCGCATACGCGCTGAGCGGGTCTCTACGGCGATGTCTGCGACCGTGCGGGCAATCTCCAGTGCTTGGTCTGGTTCGCCCGCTCCGGCCGCCGCGGTGGCATGCCGTGCGAGGTACACGCCGCGGTCCCGGCGCGCTGTCCCGGGTACGACATCGAGCACCTGGTCCCACAGCGAGACAGCTTCCGCGCCGAGGCCAAGCCGTCCGTAGCAGGTGGCGCGCTGCACCTCGAGATAGCCGGGCGTCCTACGGCAGGCGTTGCCCCATGGCAGGTCGTCGTCGACGCTGGACAGCAGACCGTCGGCCTGGTCGATGAGCCGGTCTACGGCGTCCCGGTCCCGGGTGAGGCTCGCCCCGTGGGCCTGCTGCTGAAGGGCCATGATGCGCACCTTCGGAACCAGGCGCTTGGAATCGTCCAGGGCCGCCTCGCAGAGGTCGATGACCGCATGCCCGTCACCCAAGTCGGTGCGCACCTGCGCCTGATTGACGAGGGAGTAGCCGATCAAGTGCGGATCGCGGGACCGCATCGGGATCTCCTGCGTGACCCCGCGCCAGAAGTGCGCGCCGTCCATGTCGCCGGCGTCCTGGTACAGCCAGCCGACCAGCGCGGCGTACGCGGCGCCGACATGGAGGAGGCCGCGGCGGGTCTCGCCCTTCGCCGAGCGGATCAGCTTGTCGATGAGCTGGTACTGCGCGGACACCGTGCCAACCAGGTCGTGCGGGCCGAGGAGCATGTCTGCCCGGTAGTGCCCCTCCAGCTGCTGCTGGAAGTAGTCGATGAGCGCAGGGTCGACATGCTGGGGGGGCGACCGGGCCGGCCACGAGCGCGGACGCGGTGACACAGACGAAAGCGCGGCGTTTCACCTACTCCTCTTCGTGATGCTCGGGGCGGATCCATCCGTGCGGCGTAGTGAATCCGAGGTCTTCGGGCCAGCGGCCGAGCGCGTCGTGCAGGACGATCGCAGTCTCCTCGGCCGGCCAGCCCGGGCGGTCGCCTCCCCAGCGGCGCCAGGTGCGCGCCGACACCGTGAACTGGCGGTCGTCGAGGAGCTGCTGCCCGTGCTCGGTCAGCTTGGCCGCAGCCTGCTCGAGGGTGCGCCAGCCGACGCGGAGCCGGGCCGCCCTGAGTGCGTCGTTGCGGCCATGCGTCCAGTCTGAGGTGTCATCGCGCTCATCTGCGGCCATGGCCGCTACGTGGCCGCGCGTGGCCACAGCGCGGCCTAGTTGCCTCTCACTGTGCCCAACCATCATCGCCGTGTGGCTACAGGACGTACACAGAACGCGACAGACGACCCCGCTACGGCCGGGCGAGACCAACCTCCCCTGGACGTCGAGGTGATACGGGCGAGCGCGAACCGGCTGGTCGGCGAGGCCGCTGAACTTCCCAGCGTCGAGGAGCTGGAGACGCTGACGCTGCAACTGCGCAGCCACATCATGCTGACGATTCCCGAGGTCGAGAAGGCTGCCTCTCAAGGGCTGGCGCCGAGGACCTCGGCTTCGAGGTGGGCTAGCACGGCCGGTGACAGGGCCTCGTGCCAAGCCCGTCCCATACGCAGAGCGTGCGGCAGCGCTTGAAGCGCCAGCCCTTCGAGTCGAGTCACCACGGCCACCGGGTGGGGCTTGCATGATGGGGAACAGCGGATCAGGTCCCAGTTGGCACGAGTCGGCCAGCGAGGGCGGCCGGGGCGGGGTGTTAGGGCCGTGCTGATGCCTCGCAACGTCATGGTGGCCGACGGCGCCAGCGGTTTTCTACCGGGGCCGTAACCCGTGGGTCAGCTGATGGTGCCCGTGAACTCCGGGTAGCCGCCCGGTTCGCCGGCCTCCTTGCCGCGCTGCACGGTGACGACGACCTTGGTCCCGTACTTGTCGTCGATGATGTACTCGGCGGTCTTCGTGACATTGCCGCCGGGTGCGAGACGCCCGACGATGGGCTCCTCACCGGCCTGGTACGAGCCGATTGCGGCCTCGCCGCCGTTCGTGGCGCCGTCGATGAACGTGCTGAACTCGTCGAGCTTCACGGGGATGTCGGCACCGTTGGAGAACGCGATGTGGACGCGGAACAGCGTCTCGTCGGTGTCGGGCCGGGTATCGCCCTGTTGGTAGGGGCCAGTGATCCGCTCGATCTTCGTGACGGAGGTCTTCACGCCGTCGAGCCACGTGTACGACTCGCCGAGCTTCAGGTCCGTGTTCGGCGGCTCGGGCATGCAGTTGTCGATCCAGACTTCCTGGCTGAGGGTCTCGTCGCTGCAGTCGACGGTGCGGCTCGCGGACGGCTTGGCGGCTGGCTCGGCGGCCGGTTTCGGGTCGGAGCCGCTGCCGCAGGCGGTAAGTGGCAGACAGATGGCCGCGGCTGCCGCGGCGAAGGTGCGGATGCGGCGCATGGCAGCCCCCTAAGGGAAGTTGGGGGGAGCGTAGCGCCGCAGTGCCCTTGCGTCCGCTGCCTCGCCGTTGAACTCGGCCTCGAAGTCGCTGCACACGTCCCGCATGATCTCCTCGCACCGCTTCAACATGGCGTCGGTGAGGGCGCCGCGCCGGTACTTGGTGCGCCGGTACTTGCTGACAAGAATCGAGTGGACGTGCAGGTTGTAAACGACCTCACTGCCCGTGCATACAGCGGGACTTGATTCCAGCGTGGCGACATAAATCAAGCGCTACAGTGACCGCATGGCTACGGATCGTGTGCAGGTGAAGCGGCAGTTCGGGCATCGTGCCTGGCTGGCACTGAACCCTGCGCAGATCCGGCTCATCGATGCCCAGGCGCACGCCGCCCGCACCTCGTGGAACCTGCTGCACGACTGGTGGATGATGCTGCCCAAGGACAAACGGTCCCTGGCCGCGGCGGACGCTGCGATCCGCCAGGCCCGCCAGGACCTCGACTGGCTCGCTGTCCTTCCCGCGCAGGCCGCTCAAGCGGTTCTCAAGACGTACGTCCAGGCGTGGAGGAATTGTTGGGAGGGCCGAGCCGAGGCGCCGGCCTTCAAGTCCCGCATCCGCTCCGTGATGAGCGTGGACATCCCGCAGGGCCGGGACCTGAACATCGTCCGTGTGCACCGCCGCTGGCGCATGGTCAACATCCCCAAGGTGGGCCGGGTCCGCTTCCGCTGGACCAAGGACCTTCCTGTGGGCAAGCGGGCTGACAAAGAGAACCGGGTCACCGGCGCACGCCTGGTGAAGGACGCCCTGGGCTGGCACATCGCCTTCCGCATCCAGACCCTCCAGGCCGTGCCCGAGTCCCACCAGGGCACCGAGGTCGGCATCGACGCCGGGGTGAACCTGCCCCTGGCCCTCTCCGACGGCAACCACTTCGACCACGGCCGCCCCGCCCGCCTCCCGGACGGCACCGCCGACCGCGACAAGTGGCTGACCGACCATGAGAAGGCCACACTCCTGCGCCTGGAACAGCGCGCCGCGCACCGCAAGAGCTTCCGCCAACCGGGCGAGCGCAGCTCGAACCGGCTGCGTCACACCTACGACCAGATCAAGCAACTCCGCGCAACAGCCACGCGCCGAGCCGTCGACTGGCAGCACAAGACCACCACCCGCATCGCCGAGCAGTACGGCACGGTCGTGGTCGAACAGCTCACCATCACGAACATGGTCAAGTCCGCCCGAGGCACCCTCCACAAGCCGGGCAGCAACGTCGCGCAGAAGGCCGGACTGAACCGCTCCATCAGCCAGGAGGCGTGGGGCCGCACGGTCAGGATGCTGACGTACAAGCTCGCCCAGCGCGGCGGCACCCTGGTCAAGGTTCCCGCCCCCGGCACCTCCCTGCGCTGCTCAGCCTGCGGCCTCACCATGCCGGGCAGCCGACAGAACCAGGCCACGTTCGTGTGCAAGAACCCCGACTGCGGTTTCCAGGCGAACGCCGACTGGAACGCGGCCCGCAACATCTTGCACCTGTACCGGATCGGCCACGTGGCGGTCCCGGCTGCCGGGAGGGCAGTCGTCAGGCGCGCTCGTCGCGTCAAGCCCGCCACCGTAAGGTAGGCGGGAATCTTCCGGCCTCAACCGGGAGAACACTTCAATGGCGGTTCGTGCAGGCGCCACAGCACACAGCCACAGCGGCACCGCGGGCGGCTCATTTGGCGGAAGCTACGAGAGCGCGTCACGAGGCCGTGAGCCGGCCCCGGCGCTCCGCGGTCCCGCCCCGGCGATCTACGATTCCGCGTCGGCGAGCTCCGCCAGGATGTCGCCGTGGCACAGCTCCGGCGCGCACCAGCAGGCCAGCGTCTTGCCGCGCAGCTCGGGTACGAGGGCGAGGAGCTCGGGGCGTTCGAGGAGGTACGCCCGGTACTTGGCCATGACCTCGGCGCGGGTGCCGTCGCGCTTCTTCGTCGGGGTGTCGTAGGCGAAGGGGTTGTAGAGCGGGTGCTGGGGGAGGTCCCAGTGACCCATGGTCCAGCGGCGGCCGATGTAGACGAGGTCGTCGGGGGCGTGCTCCAGGCGGGGACCGAATTCCTGGATGTGGCCCTTGAGGTTGATCACGGTGGTGGTCACGCGGGTCTCCCTTCGCGCTGCGGGGCGCCGAGCCCGATCATGCGACGCCAAGGCCGCGTACGCCACCGGCAGGGTCCGAATTCACCGGTCGCCTCAGCCCACTCAACCGCCTCAGCCCACTCAACCGACTCAATCGAACTCAGCCGCCTCAGCTGACTCTCAGGACCTACGCGCCGGTCCTCCCGTACGGATACACCCTGCCTGTCTTGTAAGGCTTACGCCCCGGGCCCCTCGTACGGCAGCAGCTCCGGCCGCTTGGCCGGGCGGCCGTCGCCCGAGGAGCGGCCGGTCAGGCGGCGGCCGATCCACGGCAGCAGGTACTGGCGGGCGAAGCGCGCGTCGGCGGTCCGGCGGGCGACCCAGCCGGGCGGGGCGGACGGCGGCATCGGCGTGCGCCAATCGGTGTCCTGCGCCTCGTAGCCGAGGGTTTGCCACACCGCCTCCGCGACCCGGCGGTGCCCCTCGCCCGTCAGGTGCAGCCGGTCCACGTCCCACATGCGGGGATCGCCGAGGGAGGGCGCTCCGTAGAGGTCGACCACGAGCGCGCCGTGCCGGGACGCGAGGTCGTCGACGCAGGTGAACAGTTCCTCCATGCGTGGGCGGAACCGTTCCAGGACCGGGCCCTGGCGGCCGGGGCTGCGCATCAGGACGAGCTGTTTGCAGGCCGGGGCGAGGCGCTCCACGGCTTCTTCGAGGAGCCCGCGGACCCGCCCCATGTCGCACTGGGGCCGCAGTGTGTCGTTCAGCCCGCCCACCAGCGTGATCACGTCGGGCTGCATCGCCGCCGCCACGTCCACCTGCTCGGCGACGATCTGCCCGATGAGCTTGCCGCGTATCGCGAGGTTGGCGTACCGGAAACCGGGCGTCCGAGCGGCCATCCGGGCCGCGAGAAGGTCGGCCCAGCCGCGGTACGAGCCGTCGGGGAGGAGGTCCGACATGCCCTCGGTGAAGGAGTCGCCGACCGCGACAAGACTGGTGTAGGTGGCATTCGTCTGCATGGCGGAAGAGATGATATCCCGTGCACATACCCACCGGTCTGCCGCCCGGAGCACACCCCGGAAGCCCC
>WUUC01106219.1_pt1 | contig 10568 bp, 9 predicted proteins | sample 6278441 | NCBI WGS metagenome assembly WUUC01 (sample SAMN13675441, study PRJNA597444) | soil metagenome | isolation source: soil | place: USA: Washington | collected 2017-10 | reverse complement strand
GCCCCCACGTGCTGTTCGTGATCGCCGGCGAGCTGGCGATCGGTGAGCGCAGCTGCCCGGCCGGCACCCACGTCGAGCTGCCGTTCGGCGCCGCCTTCGGCCCCCTGCGCGCTGGCGACGAGGGCTGCACGCTGTTCGAGGTGATGATCGGGGACCCCCGCTCGTGGGGCGACGACCCCGAGGCCTTCGCCCGGGCCCAGGCCGACCACGGCGTCACCTCGCTGCCCGACGTCGACCTCGACTACCCACCCTGGCTCCAGGACCTCCGCTCCCACTGGGTCGCCGAGCCCGACGGCTCTGCCGAGCCCGCCGAGGGCGGCGGCTGAGCCCGACCGCCGAAAGCGGGGACTGACACGCCGGAAGGCCGGCCTTGGATGGGGAAGCGGGCCGGCTCTCCGGGGATCTGGCGAAGCCAGGATCAGGGCACCCGCATGCCCCCGATCACCGGGGCCAGCTCGTCGAGGACCGAGGTGTCGATGTCCACGCTGACGACGACACCCACCTCGGGCGACCAGTAGACGCCGGTGGGGCCGTTGTCGTCAGGTAGCGGCGACGCCAGCGCCACTGGTTGCTGGCCAGGTTGGCCATGGCTCGCCGGACGTAGGCGGCCGGTTCGTCGATGGCGGTCGAGCCCCAGCGGCGGTAGGTGCGCTCGATGGCGTCCTGCGGCAGGTCCTCGGCGCCGGGGCGGTTGCCGACCAGCAGGTACGCCGAGTGGAACAGCGAGGAGGCTTCCGCCCGCACGAAGTCCTCGAAGGCCGCTCGGCGGACCACACTCACGGGTCTTCCTCTGTGCCCCCTCAGGACACCAGCGGGTGGTGACGCGTTGACCGGTCTCCTAGGAAACCTCGGCGACCTCGGTCAGCGGGACGACCCGGGTGGTGGGACGGACCGGCGTCTCGTCGGGGAGGAACCAGCGGAACCACAGCAGGCCGGACCGGCGGCCCTGGGTGCACACCCAGTTGGGGTGGCCGGGATCGTGCTCGGCCACCACGATGCGCCAGCTGCCATCGGGCTCGAGGGTGATCTGATGGCCGTTGATCGTGACCCGGTCGTAACGGGCGTCGTAGGTGTGGAGGAACGGGTTCCACAGGCACAGGTTCCAGAACGTGGACTCGGGGGAGCGGCCCTCGATGACCAACGCCTGGTCCGGTTCGAGGGCGAAGCTGCCCATGGCGTAGGCGGCGTCGCCCGCGGCCCAGCCGAACGTGGCCTCGGGGACCGGGTACGGCTCCTGCACCTCGTTGGCCGGTTCGATGCGCACCGGGCACATCGCCACCTGCTCGGCCAGCCACGTCGTCGTCGCCGTGAACCGACGGACCAGCTCGGCGGCGGTGAAGTTCGCCTCGCTGGGCGGGTCGACGGCCTCGACGGTCCACACCGCGCGGCGGCCGGTCTCGGGATCGGCCAGGTAGTCGCGGGTGATGCCGACCACGGCGTCGGGCTCGAGCTCCAGCCAGTTCGACTCGTCGCCGGGCGGGGGCTCGGGGCTGAGCCACAGGTCGAAGCTGCCGTCGTCGTTGCGGCGCATCGTCCGGTCGTTGAGCGAGCCGACGATGCGCTCGCTGTAGCGGCCGTCGTCGGGCCCGCCGTAGACGGTCAGCGACAGGTAGACGGCGTCGCCCGGCACGCAGCGGGCCCGGTAGGTCCGGGACGGGTCGATCGGGGCCAGCTGGTAGAACGCGTCGACGTTGTCGCCGCCCCACTTGCGGTGGGGCCCCACGATGTCGACGAACCGGGGACGGCCCCTGTCGGCCCACACGAACGTGTCGAGGCCCACCGACAGCAGGCTGAAGATCCAGCGGTAGCCGTCGAGCCGGTCGGGCTCGGACAGCGGGGGATCGACCGCCCGCAGGTGCTGCTCGGCCGACCGGAGCCCGTCGACCAGGGCCTCGAACGCCTCGTGCAACCCGTCGCCCCGGCCTGCTCCGTCGACCTGCGTGCCCGGCGCGTCGCCCATGCCCAGAGCATGGCACCCGGCAAGGACACGTCCTGGGTGGAGCGGGGCCCGGCCGCCGAGCAAGTGCCGGCGCCCGGCGATCGGCGGTCGCGACCGGTGCTCGTGTCCCGTGCTCGTGACCGGTGCCCGAGGTCGGCGGACCGACGGGCAGGGGTGCGGGTCAGCCGGCGCCGTAGCCGGAGCCGAGCTCGAGGAACCAGCTGGTGAGGCCGTCGGCGCCCCGGTCGGACAGGGTGATGTGGACGTGGTTGTCGTGGTTGGAGATGCCGCAGCGGCGCATCCCCGAGGCGCGGGTGACCGTGCGGTCGGAGGGGCGTTGGGCGTCCCAGCAACGGTCGTTCCACAGGATCTGCTGGATGCCCATCTTCCGCACGTACCAGTGGGCATGGCCCCGGCGGGTGGCGAGCAGCCAGTCGGCGATGCGGTTGCCCATGACGACGCCCCCGGGTGTGGACCGGTTGAGGTCGCCGCCCACCATGATGTCGATGGCCCGGCCGGCGGCGTGGGTGCTCCAGCAGGTGGAGGAGGGCGGCGCGACCTGTCCGTTGCAGTCGGCACCGCCTCCTGCGATCTCGCGGCACGAGTAGCCCAGCCACGCCTTCACACCGGGGAACTGCTCGGACAGCACCATGATCAGCTCGACCCGGCCCTCGCGCTGGGGCCGGCACACCGCTTCTCGCGGGCCCGAGATGCGGTTGGGGTCGGTGCCGTACTCGTCGATCGTCACCACCCCGGCGGTGGCGCTGGTGTCGTTGGCCGGTCCTCGGCCGTAGCCGGCGATGGCCAGGTCGCCGGCGCTGGTGATGCTCGCTGGTGGGGGCTTCACGCATCCCGCAGCGCCCGCCGCAGTGGCCACCGCGATCACCGCTGCGACGGCTGTCCGCCTTCGTCCATGACCACGAACCGTCCGAGGTACGACCACTCTCCGTGTCTACACGCACACCCCTCCGCCAACAAGGGGTCGTGGCTGTTCGCCGCCGCGCCCGCCTCGCTCCCGTCGCCGCGGGCGCACCCGTGTCGATTCCCCGGGAAAACCTGGTCCGGCGCCGATGGTCACGCATCCGTAACGCGCCGTGGCTGCGCGGCGATTGCACGAGTGCGCGTCCGGTTCGGTGCTGGGGATCGAACGACGGGCGCCACCTCACGCACCATGCCTGCTTCTCCTGCTTCGTCTTTCGTGCCCAGGGCACCGCTCGCTCCATCGTCCCTCCGGTCCCCGTCCGGAGGGCGGTGGAGGCGGTCGCTCGGCCTCCTCGCCATCCTCGCCGTGGCGCTGCCCAACCTCCCGGGAGGGGGGACGGCCGGCGCCCAGGAAGGCGATCTCGAACAGCACCAGGCCGAGCAGGCCGAGGTGCGCGAGCGGCAGGGCGAGGTCGACCTGCAGGTCGACATCCTCGAGGTCCACAGCAACGAGGTGAGCGCCGCGCTCGTCACCCTCGAGGAGAACGTCGCCACCCGCCAGGCCGACCTCGAAGCCGCCACCGAGGCGTCCGAGAGCGCCGACGCGGCGCTGACCACCGCCGAGGACGCCGTGGCCATGGCCCAGGTGCGGGTCCTCGAGCTGCAGGCCGAGGCCAACCGGCTCGCCGCCGAGTCCTACATGGACCCGCCGCAGTTCACCGCCCTCGACTCGTTCCGCACCGAGAACTTCTCCGACCTCGCCGTCGTCCAGGGGCTGCTCGACCTCCAGTCCGAGCAGGAGCAGCACGTCCTCGACGACCTCGACGCCGCCGAGCAGGAGCTCGAGGCCGAGCGCGACGCCAAGGCCGACGCCGCCACCGTGGCCGACGAGAAGCGCCTCGCCGCCGAGGACCAGGTGCGCGAGGTCACCGCCGCGCGCGACCAGCAGGCCCGGTTCGTCGCCGCCGCCCAGGAAGCCCTCGACCAGCGCCTCGCCGAGGCGGCCCTGCTCGCCGGTCGCGACGACGCCCTGTCCCAGCAGATCGCCGAGGACCAGGCCGAGCTGGCCGCCCAGCTGCAGGCGCTCGCCGACCAGCTGCCCGAGCCCAGCGCGCCGGAGACCAGCGGATCGGTCACCACCGCCACCGTCGGCTGCTCCAACGGCGAGCGGATCACCGTGGCCGCGTCGATCTCCGACAACGTCCAGTCGCTGCTCAACGCCGCCGCCGCCGACGGCGTGCACCTGTGCGGCTGGGGCTACCGCAGCACCGACGCCCAGATCCAGCTGCGCAGGGAGCACTGCGGCACCAGCGACTACGAGATCTGGGACATGCCCTCGTCGCAGTGCAACCCGCCCACCGCCCGGCCCGGCACCTCGGAGCACGAGAAGGGCCTGGCCATCGACTTCACCTGCAACGGCGGCAACTCCATCGGCTCGCACTCGAGCCCCTGCTTCGTCTGGCTCGACGCCCACGCCGCCGACTACGGCCTCATCAACTACCCCGCCGAGCCCTGGCACTGGAGCCCCGACGGCACCTAGCCGGCTGCCGCCGCCCGGCGCGGCGCAAGGTTTCCGTCGACGGTCGAACCCGGTTCGAGCTGCCTGTCTGGGGTGGGCTACTCGCCGGTTCGGCCGTCGACGGATTCGCGCAGGAAGTCGGCGTGGCCGTTGTGGCGGGCGTACTCCTCGATCATGTGGGTGATGATCCAGCGGAGGTTGGGGGAGCGGCCGTCGGGCCACGCCCCCTTGGCGGGGGTGCCGAGGTCGTTGCCGCCTTCGCCGTCGGCGAGGAACCGGTCGGTCAGCTCGCGTGAGCGGGCGACGGCGCCTTGCCAGAGGGCGAGCAGCTCGGCGGGGGAGTCGGCGGCCGCGGAGTGCCAGTCCCAGTCGTTGTCGGCCTTCCAGTCGACGGTGTCCCAGGGCGGGGCCGGCGGGTTGCCGTGGAGCATGATCGAGAACCAGCTGTCCTCCACGTAGGCCATGTGCTTGAGCAGGCCGCCGAGGGTCAGGGACGACGCCGCGGTGGTGGCGGTGAGGCCGCCGGAGTCGAGGCCGCCGCACTTCCACGCCAGCGTCTTGCGGTGGTAGTCGAGGTAACCCAGGAGGACGGCGGCCTCGTCGCCGTCGATGGGCGGATCCACCCGGCCGTGGTCGTCGACGCGGGCGTCGTCACTCGTGGTCATGGCGGGGGACTCTACGGGCGGTGTGCCAATGTCTCGCCGTGTCGTCTCGGGCGAGGATCGTCGGTCGCCGGGTGGTCGTGGCGGCCGTCGTCGTCCTGCAGCTGGCGCTGGTGGTCCGGGGCTACCGGGCCGACCACAAGGAGCTCGCGTTCCAGATGTTCCCCGAGGCGAGCACCTGGGAGGCCTCGGTCGTCCGGGTGACCGCCGACGGGACGCGGATCCCGGTGACCGAGCCGTGGTCCGGGTACACGTGGGCGGCGCTGGTCCCGTCGCGGGGGCTGGCCCATCCGGACCGGCGGCACCACGCCGACGCCGGGCTCGACAACCAGATCGCCTTCCTCGACTCGGCGCTCGACTGGGTCGCCGCCAACACGCCGCGCGACCACGAGACCCTCTACCTCGAAGCGGTCGTCACCCGCTGGCACAACGACGACCCGCCCACCACCGAGGTGCTCCGCTCGCCGAAGCGCCCCGAGGCTGCGCCGTGAGGCTGGTCGACCAGGTGGACGAGGTGCTGGGGCGGCGCGTCAGCATGCGGTCGCTGGCGCTGCTGCGGATGCTGGTGGGGCCGGTGGTGGTGGTGCACCTGTGGCCGTTCGTGTCCGACGCACTGGACGGTCGGACGTACCACGACACGTTCCACGAGGCCTACGCGCCCTGGTACCCCGAGCTGTCGCCCGGGCCCTACAGCGTCCTGCTGTACGTGGGTGTGGTGGCGGCCGTGGCCATGACGCTGGGCGTGGCGACCCGGGTCACGTCGGCCGTGACCTTCGGCGTCGTCGCCTACAACGTCTTCCTCTCGACCACCCACTTCCACAACAACCGGGCCTTCCTGATGATCGTGCTGGCCGGGCTCGCGGTCGGGCCCTGCGGGCGCGAGCTGTCGGTCGACGAGTGGTGGCACCGGCGTCGGGGCCTGCCACCGCTCGACACGTCCGCCCCCGCCTGGCCGCTGTGGCTGCTGCGGTTCGAGGCCTGCGTCCTCTACGGCGCCTCGGGGCTCAGCAAGCTGCTCGACCCCGACTGGTTCGGCGGCACCGTGACCCACCTGCGGGTCGTGCACCACCGGGCCGACCTGGGCGCCTCGCCGCTGCCGGACTGGGCGCTCGACCTGCTGCTCGACCGCTCGTTCCACACCTTCGCGGCCAAGGCCATCGTCCTCACCGAGCTGGCCATCGCCGCCGGCCTGTGGTCGCAGACCACCCGCCGTGCGGCCATCTGGCTGGCGGTCTGCTTCCATGTCGCCATCCAACTGACGGCAGAGGTCGAAGTGTTCTCCTACCTGGCGCTCGCCGCCCTGGTCATCTGGGCCACCCCCTCCACCCGCGACCGCACGCTCGCGGTCGCCCCCACGTCCCGCCTGTCCCGGGCCGTCCACCAGCTCGACTGGCTCGCCCGCTTCAACGTCACCGTCCCGCCCGCCCCGGCCGCGGCCCCCGGGATCACTGGCGCTCCGACCGGTCGCCGTGACAGCCGCCCAACGGCTGCAGTTCCGGTTGCGGTCGTGCCCGACGATGGCCTGCCCGGCTTCGGCAGCGGCTCCCCAGCACCGGGGCCGGCATCGGCCTCCGCTATCGAGGATGGTCCGGCGCCGGCCCTGGTCACCGACCCGTCGGCCGCGCCGCCGCTCGGGGACGGTGGTGGCCGTCCCGCTGCTGGTGCCGGCTCCCCGGCTCGAGCGCGCGATCGACGAGCAGCGCCGGTGCCCCGTCCTCCGGTCGCACGGGCCGGGACAACAGGAGTCGGCTCGGCCGAGCCGGTGGGCGGCGATGACGACGGTCCGGCGGTGGCGAGTGCCGACGAGGGCTCGGCTGTCGTTGCGGCAGTGGGCGCTGACCAGTCCGCTGAGCAGGTCGGGCCTTCTGGCGACCGCTCGGGAGCGGAGGCCGGCGGGAGCCATGCGGTGGTGCTGTGGGACCGGGATGGCAGCGTTCGCACGGGGCGGGGAGCGACGTTGTTCGCCCTCAGCCGTCTGCCGCTGATCGCATGGTTCTTCCTTCCGGCGCTGTTGCTGCCTTCCGTCCGTCGATCCCGCCGCTCGGCGGTCGAATCGACATCGGCGGAGGCGGGGCGTGGGCCGGAGCCGCCGGCCCTCGGCGACGACCCGGCCGCCGGCGCCGGCGGCGTGGCGGAAAACGCTGGGTTGGGCGCAAGGGACCAGAGTGTGAGCGCTGTGAGCGAGGAGGACGAGGGGTGAGGGTGGGACGCTCGACGAGCGAAGAGCCGAGGGCCGGGTCACCCGTGCGCCGGCAGGTGGTGCGGGTGGTGGCCGTGGTGGCGCTGGTAGCCGTGGGGGTGTTCGGGGTGTTGGCGCCACCGGAGCGGTGCCCGGCGGTGACCGTGGCGAGCCTCGACGAGGCGTCGGCGCTGACCGTGGACTGGTTCGTGCACAACCAGAACCGCGACGGCACCTGGCTCTACCAGTACGACGCGGCCGACGACCGCGTGATCGACGACTACAACATCGTCCGTCACGCCGGGGCGATCATGGGCCTCTACCAAGCGTCCGAGGCGGGCTACGACCAGGCGCTCGACAGCGCGGACGCCGGCCTCGAGTGGCTGCTCGACCGCAGCTTCGACGCCGAGGGCGAAGACGGCGAGGAGTGGACGGCCATCACCTGGCAGGGTGAGACGTCGGTGGGCACGGTCGCCCTGCTGACCGCCGGGCTGGTCGACCGCCGCCTGGCCACCGGCGACGACGTCCACGACGACCTGCTGCGCCGGCTGGGCGGGTTCCTGTCCGCCCAGACCGAGCCGTCGGGCGCCGTCCTCGCCTACTACTCGCGGTTCGAGGACGGCCCCGTCCCCGGCCTCTACTCGAAGTACTACACGGGTGAGGCGTACTGGGCGCTGACCCGGCTGCACAACGTCTTCCCCGGTGAGGGGTGGGGCGAGGTGTCCGACCGCATCGGCCACTACCTCACGCAGCGGGACGAGATCGAGGGCAACTGGCCCGACCTCCCCGACCACTGGGCCGCTTACGGGCTGTCCGAGACCGCGCTCTTCGAGGACCGGCCGGGCACGTCGGCCGACCACCGGGGGCCTTTGACGTCCTCGGAGATCCAGTACGCCGAGCGCCAGGCCGGGCTGTTCGGGTCGCAGGTGCGCTGGGTCAGCCAGCGGTTCGGTCCGTGGGGAGCGGCGGTGCGGGCGCCCCACGTCCCCCGCGGCGGCGGCTACGGCGTGGTGGGCGAGGCGCTGACCGGCTACTGGCGGGTGGCCGACGCCGAGCCCCGCATGGCCGACCTGCGGGCGCCCATCGCCGAACGGGCCCGGTGCATCGCCGGGCTGGCCATCCTCAACCAGACGACGGCGGACGACGCCTCGGACTACCCCGGCGACCCCGAGCGGGTGGTCGGCGCCTGGTTCCGGGACGGCGAGACCCGCATGGACGACCAGCAACACGCGCTGTCGGCGCTGATGCGGACCAAGGTCATCGTCGAGTCCGACGATGCCGCCGGAGGTCCCCGAGACGGAGGTGACATGCCCTCGATCTGGCTGTGGCTGGTGGCCCTGGTGGCCGCCGTCGACCCCTTCCGCACCGCCCTGGCCGTGCCCCGGGCCGGGCGCTCGCGCCGCGAGGTCGGCGTGCTCGCCGGGTTGGGCGGGCTGGCCGCCTCCGCCGGGGTGGTGGTCGTCGCCTTGCTGAGCGGACCGTTGCTGGACGCGCTGGACGTCAGCGGCCCCGCCATGCGCCTGGCCGCCGGCATCGTCGGCGGTGTCGCCGGACTGCTGGCGCTCTTCGGCCAGTTCCCGCTGCCGCTGACCGGGTCGGCGGCGGCTCTGCCCGGACGGCGTGGCGCGTTGGTGCCCGTCGCCGTCCCGCTCGTCGTCACGCCGGCGCTGCTGGTCCTGGCGATCAGCGCCAACGACGACCACAACCTGGGCCTGGTCGCGGCTGCCCTGCTGGTCGGCACTGCTCTGCTGGCCGCCGCGGCCTACCTCGTCACTCCGTCCGCAGGCGCGGCGACCGTCCCGGCCGCTGTCGCGGGCGGGACGGACGAACCCGACGTCGACGAGCCGGGCGACGCGGAGCAGGGCGAGGACGCCACGGCGGTCCCCGTGGGCGGGGCCGTGGCCGTCGACCCGGCGGTGATCGAGCCGGAGGCGGCGGTGGGACTGGCGCCGGCCGCGCCGGTCGCTTCGGTCGCGGTGGCGTCGGCCGAAGCCGAGGCCCACGTTGCGGCCGAGGTCGAGCACGGGACCGGGGGAGTGATCGCGCGGTGGGCGGGCAGGATCACCGCCCTCGCGTTGTTGGTGACCAGCGTGGCCCTGGCGATCGACGGGGTGTTCTCGGTGTGAGGGCGGGGACGGGCGACTGATGGCTGAGCAGCACGCCGACCTGGTGGTCGTGGGCGGAGGGGCGATGGGGCTGGCGACGGCCTGGAGCGCCGCCACCGCGTCCGATGCCCGGGTCGTCGTGCTGGAGCGGTTCGGTGCCGCCCACCACCGGGGCGCCTCGCACGGCACCGAGCGGATCTTCCGCCACGCCCACGTCGACGCCGACTACGTCGCGATGGCGCTCGCCGCCGAAGAGGCCTGGACCCGCATCGAGCACGAGATCGGCCGCACCCTCATCCACCGTGACGGGTTCGTCGAACACGGCGACCTCGACGAGATGGCCGTCCTCGAACGGGTGGGGAGCGCCCAGGGCCTGGCCACCGAGCGCCTCTCCCCGGACGAGGCCGTGCGCCGCTGGCCCGGCATGCGCTTCGCCACCGACGTCCTCTACCAGCCCGAGGCCGGCTGGATCAGGGCCGCCGAAGGGCTCGAAGAGCTGACCCGCCTGGTGACGGCCGCCGGCGCCGACCTGCGCTACGACACGCCGGTGGCGTCGGTCGAGGTGATCGACGCCGGTGGGGCCAGTGCCGCGGTCGAAGTCCGGGCCGGCGACGACGTGTTCGTCGCCCCGGCGGCGGTGATCACAGCCGGCGCCTGGACCACGACGCTGGTCCGGGGCGTCGAGCTACCCCCGCTGACCACGACCGAGGAGCACGTCTTCTTCCTCGAGTCCCGCACGCCCGAAGCGCTGCCGCCCGCGTTCCTGCACAGCGGCCTCGACCCGGTCCGCTACGGGCTGCCGGCGGCGAACGGGCTGGTGAAGGTGGGCGAGCACCACTCCGGTGACGTCACCACCGGCGACGACCGCACCTTCGTCACCACGCCCGAACGGGTCGAGCGCATCGTCGAGTACGTGTCCGAATGGCACCCCGGCCTGGTCCCCGAGGTCCTCGACACCACGACCTGCCTCTACACCTCCACGCCGGACCACATGTTCGCCCTCACCCGCTCGGGCCCGGTGGTCGTGGGCGCCGGGTTCTCGGGCATCGGCTTCAAGTACGTGCCCGAGGTCGGCCGGCGGCTCGCCGAACTGGCCCTCCACGGCAACTCCTGAGCGCCTCCGGAACCGGTCCAGAACCGTCCGAGCTGCCTGTCGGGAGGGTGGTGGCCCGCCCACGCCGCGGGGGCGGCTAGCGTCCGCGCCGTGCGGATAGGACGTGTGATAGCGATCGTGGCCGGCCTC
>WUUC01105051.1_pt1 | contig 10569 bp, 8 predicted proteins | sample 6278441 | NCBI WGS metagenome assembly WUUC01 (sample SAMN13675441, study PRJNA597444) | soil metagenome | isolation source: soil | place: USA: Washington | collected 2017-10 | reverse complement strand
TGAACCCCGGTGCGGAACGAACGGCTCCATTCTCGAGCCGCGCGCCTTCCCTGTCGCCCGCGCGATTGAGCGGATCGAGCACATTGGCTGCGAACTTGCCCGCCTCGTCCAACACCTGGCGCACGAGCTCGACGTTGACTTCGTCCAACCCGGGAAGCCGCCCAATGCGGTCGAGATCGGCGAGCTCACGCAGCACGAATTCCATTTCTTTCAGCGGAGCCTTATACGTAGACATCGTCTCGCCTACTTCACGTTATCCAACTCGCCGATTAGCTCGGGAATCGCCTGATGCAAATCCGCGACGAGGCCGTAATCCGCAATCTGGAAAATCGGTGCATCGGGATCCTTGTTGATTGCGGCGATCACTTTGCTCTCCTTCATTCCAGCGAGATGCTGGATCGCGCCTGAAATCCCGAGCGCCAGATAAAGGTCAGGCGCCACCACTTTACCGGTTTGCCCGACCTGATAGTCGTTCGGAACGAAGCCCGCGTCGACCGCCGCGCGCGACGCACCGAGAGCAGCCCCCAGCTTTTCGGCGAGCTTTTCCAGCATCTGAAAATTCTCGCGGCTGCCCAGTCCCCGCCCGCCGGAAACGACGATGCGCGCGCCGGCAAGCTCTGGCCTCTCCGACTTCGACAATTCGCTCGACAAGTATTGCGACAAGCTGGCTTGAGGTGACGCAGCAATCGTTTCGATCGACGCCGATCCCCCGGTCGCCGCAGCGGCTACGAATGCTGTCGTACGAACGGTAAACACCTTGATCCGATCGGAACTCTGGACCGTCGCGAGCACGTTTCCCGCGTAGATCGGGCGAACGAAAGTATCGTGCGACTGGATCGCGACCACGTCTGAAACCTGCCCGACGTCGAGCAGCGCTGCCGCTCGCGGCAGCAGATTTTTGCCGAAAGTCGTCGCCGGCGCGAGCACGTGCGTGAAATCTTTTGCAACTCGTGCAACGAGCGGCGCCAACTCCTCGGCGAGGAAATTCCGATAATGCTGCGCCTGTGCGACGAGAACGTGCGTGACGCCTTCGATCGCGGCGGCGCTTTTGGCGGCGGCTTCACATTCGTCCCCTGCGACGAGCACGGCGGTTTGGCCGCCAAGCTTGCTCGCGGCGGAAACGCAATTCAAAGTCGCCGGCCGGATCGAACGGTTATCGTGCTCGGCAACGACGAGGGTGGTCAGCTGCAACGGCGTATTCACAAGTCATTCAGCCTGCTACGGCTATTCTAACTCCGCGTGCCAATAGCGCCGCCGCTCTTCTCGATACCTCGAGACGCGCGGTGCAGCGACGTCATCGAAGGTGATCAGTATCGCTCCGTCGCGATCGGTGCGAGCGATGTTGCTTCCGATCGCGTGATAACGGTCAACGACTTCCTGTCGTGGGTGTCCGAAGCGGTTGCGATAGCCGGACGAGAAAATCGCGAGCTGCGGATTGACGCCGCGCACGAAAGCTTCGCTCGACGACGTTCTGCTCCCATGATGCGGAACGACCAGCACAGTCGAGCCGAGCTGCGCGCGCTCGAGGATTCCGCGCTCGTCCTTTTCCTCGATGTCCGCGGTCAGAAGCGCACTGCCGAACACCGAGCTGATCTTGAGGACGCAACTGAGCGCATTGTCCTTGAGCGTGAAGTCGTGGTAGCTCTCCGCTCGCGGATGCAGGAACTCAAAGCGAACACCGTCCCACTCCCACGATTGCCCGAAGCCGCACTGCGACTTGTTCGCGATTTGCGCGGCTATCGCGTGCGAATTAGCGAGCGAAGATTCGAGCTTGTGCACCGGAATCGCAAGCAGCACCGATCGCGCGCCGCCGGCATGATCCGAGTCATCGTGCGAAACGACCAAGGTATCGAAACGTGAAACGCCATCGCCGCGAACAAAAGGCACGACGATCCGTTCGCCGGCGTCGCTGTCTGACGCGTATTGTGGCCCGGTGTCGTAGAGCAAGGCGTGGTTTTGCGTGCGGACGACGATCGCCAGCCCCTGCCCGACGTCGAGAACTGCGAGAGAAAAAGCGCCGTCTTTGAGCGGCGGCGGCTGCGCAAGAAAAAGCGGGACAAATCCCGCAACTCCCGCGTACCTGCCGGGAACGCCTCTAGGCGCGAGAAGCAGAAGCGCACCCAGCACCGCAACGAGAAGCGCCCACACGGGCGGCGCGTGCTGCTTCCATACAGCTTCCGGCGCAGCGCTGAGGAACTCGAGGATGGCCATACAAAACTGCATCGCCCCGTGCGCCGGAAACAACAGAAAGTCGAACACCGGCAAGGTGGCGAGCAAAGTCAGCGGAACGACGACAAGGCTGACCAGCGGAATCGCAACAGCGTTGGCAAGCGGCGATACGATCGAGACCTGCTGAAAGAGAACGAGCATGAGTGGAATCAAGCCCAGCGTGATCGCGCATTGCATGCGCGTCCACGCGATCAACCAGTGCGGCCGGCGCAATCGCCCCAGCGTCACGTATACGATGAGCGTTACCGCTCCGAACGACAGCCAGAAGCCGGCAGAAAGCACCGCCCAGGGATCGAGAATGACGACGACGAGCAGCGCTGTCGCAAGCGTTGTCGCTGCCGAAGCACGGCGCGAAAACACGAGCGCTGCCGCGAAAGCGGTCAGCATGTAGACGGTCCGTTGCGCCGGCACTGCGAATCCAGCAAGCGCCGCGTACGCGAGCGCTGCGATCGTTGCGGCGATCGCGGCCGCCTTGACCGCTGGAAAGTAAACGCTGATGCGTGGGAGACGAAGCCAGGAGAAATACACGAAAGCGAAGACAAGCCCGGAAAACATCGTCACATGCAGCCCCGAGATGCTCATGAGGTGATTGACGCCGGTGCGCGTGAATACTTTCCACTGTTCTCGCGGAATCGCGCGCTGGTCCCCTATCGCAAGCGCAACCAACACGCCTGCGTATGGCGCGTCTTCCAACTTCGAATAGAAGTTTTCGCGGATGCGCTCGCGAACTCGATTGATCGATAAACGCGAATCGCCGAGCAGACGGTTAGCTGCGCCGTCGCGCACATAGCCGGTTGCGCGGATGTTGCGCTCGAGCAGCCACGCTTCGAAATCGAAGCCGTGAGGGTTGTAAGTCCCGTGCGGACGTTTGAGCCGCGCAACCAGAATCCAGCGCTGTCCGGCTCGCACTTCGGGCAAAATGCCGTCACTGCTTTGATACCAGCTCAAACTCAACCGTCGTGGAACGGCGCTCTCGGATGCGCTTTCGACGTCGAAGTCGAAACGCGTCCCCCGTTCGAAACTCTGCGGCAGCGAAGCGATGCTGCCGTAAAGTTCGATGTCAACGCCTTCGAGCGATTCAGGCAACGCCTCGGCAAGCCGCATGTGAGCAAAAAGCGCGGCCCAGAAAAATCCGGCGAGAAACCAGACTGCTTTGGCCGCGACAGCGGCGATCGCGCGAAACGACGCATAACGACGTGCTGCAAAAGCAAGAGCCACGGCAGCGAAAAGCAGAGAAGCAAGCTCAAGAGCGGGGAGCTGCGATTGCGTCTGCAGCAGATAGACCCCAGCAACGAAGACGAGAGCGTTAGTGAACATCAGAACGTAGTGCGCTGGAACAGGCACACAAGAGTGCCGTTCATGGTTCGATACGCCCCTTTCGCGCCGAGTGTGGGGAGCACGACGTGTCGAAGGGTGAACGGGCGCACTCGCGAACGGCACGATCGCTTACGGTAGAATCGCTTTCCACTTCGGAGCGCACAGTGCCGCGAAAGCTATTCAAGAAATATCTCCCCAGCCATGAATCGATCAGGAACAACCGCTTCGCCGCCATGTTCGGCAAAACGTTGCATCACCACAATCTCTGGCATCTTCACCGACGCTCGGTCGCGGGAGGCGTCGCCGTCGGCCTCTTTTCCGGATTGATCCCCGGACCATTGCAGATTGTCACCGCGGTATTGCTCTCGGTTGCGTTCAAGGTGAATCTTCCTGTCGCCGCGGCAACGACGTTTTACAGCAATCCGCTCACCATCGTGCCGCTTTATCTTGTCGCTTACCAGATGGGTGCATTTTTTACGGGCGGCAGTAACAACGGCGCAATCAAGGCGACGCTCGACCTCGACAACAAGGGAATTTCGGAATGGCTTCCCGCTTTCGTCGAATGGCTGGGGACGCTCGGAAAACCGCTCGCCGTCGGCTTGCCGCTGCTCGCGTTGCTGCTTGCTTTCGCGGGCTACTTTATAGTTCTCGGCGCGTGGCGCATGTACGTTGTGCATGCGTGGCGCAGACGCAAGCACGCTCGCCAGTCATGATTCCGGAGTACTGGGATCGAGCGGTGGTCGAGCTGTCCGAACGCGACGAGGTGCTGCGCAAGCTTATCAGCGGACGGCCGGGAATCAGCTTGAAGTCGCGCGGCGATGCGTTTCAGACGCTTGCACGGTCGATCGCGGGACAGCAGATTTCGGTCAAGGCCGCCGACTCAGTGTGGAAGAAAATCTCGCAGCGCATGCCTGAAATCACCCCGCTCGCAGTGACGGCGTGCACCGAGCATGAACTGCGCGAATGCGGCTTGTCGATCAGAAAGGCGCAATACCTGCTCGACCTCGCTCGCCGATTCACTTCCGGTGCGCTCGGAGAATCGTTGTGGCTGCGGCTCGACGACGAAGCTCTGATCGCTGAGCTCATGAAGGTCAAAGGAATCGGTCGCTGGACCGCCGAGATGTTTCTGCTTTTTCATCTCACGCGGCCAAATATTTTTCCGGTTGACGACATCGGTCTGCAGCGCGCGATGAGCATCCAGTACAACAATGCCAAACCTATGTCGAAGCTTAAAATGCGCGCGATCGCGGAGCACTGGCTGCCGTGGCGCTCGGTTGCAACTTGGTATCTCTGGCGCAGTCTTGAGCCGATTCCGGTCGAATACTGAGTGCAAGACATTCGTAGCGAAGCAACCCCTGGCAAAGCGCAGCAACAATCGACGTCCGTTCTCGTGGGTAATCTTCAGCCGGTCGGCCGCCGCGATTTGTTGTAACGCCCGTCAGGAGCGTGTAAATTTTACAAGGCGTCGCTGCCGCATTCTCAATTTCCCCCTTGTTCGGAATCGTCCCGGTGGTGGCATGTCGCTTGCTGTAATTCCGGCTGGGGAGCTTCCCAAGGAGGTTTTATGGATAAACGATTCCAATCAGCATTGTTTGCGCTCCTGATCGGAGTGCACGCGCCAACGTTCGCCGCCGATGAAGCGGAAAGAACGCTGGGCGAGGTCATCGACGACGCAGCGATCACCGCCAAGATCAAGGCTGCGTTGATTGCCGATCAGGAAGTGAATGGTATACGCATCAACGTCGACACGTTGAACCACCATGTCACGTTGAGCGGTTTCGCGCAGACGACCGAGCAGGTCCAGAAGGCCGAATCGATCGCCGCGAATGTCGCCGGCGTAAACTCGGTTGACAACCGCATCGACGTTCGCGAACAGGTCGACGATCCACAACTCACGATCCGCACGCAGTTAACGTCGGTCGAGGGAGGAATGACCCGAAGCGCTGGAGAATTTATCGACGACGCGTGGATCAACGCCAAGGTTAAAGCGCTGCTCATGACCGATGAGCGCGTGCCGGGATTGCACATCAACGTCGACACTTTCAATCGAGTTGTCACTTTGCGCGGCCAGCTGACCGATCCAGAAGTCGCATCGAGGGCAGTGAGACTCGCGGCTTCGATCGAAGGAGTAAAGAGCGTCAATGACGAGCTTCACGTGGAGAACGTGGGTACAGCGGGAAGGCGCGCGCCTCCCGAAGGAGCGGACGATGTCGCGATCACCAGCAAAGTGAAAGCTGCTCTGGACGGTACGCCCGGGATGAATGAAATCGAAGTTGAAACGCATAGCGGTGTCGTGACGCTGCAAGGAAAGCTGGACGGAATGGACGACGTCGCGACTGCAGGCGAGATCGCGCTTGCTACCGAAGGAGTCGACTCGGTCAACAACCAGTTGACGGTCGACGCGCGATAAAGCAAAGGACCGACGCGTCGGCCAAGCGCTCGCCGCGGCGCGACGCGATCTCATACGCATGCAAGGCTGGCTAGGCGCGGCTTTCATCGTCGCGCTGGTTTCGGCGATTTTCGGGTTTACCGCGCTCGCGACCGGGGCCGCTGAAATTGCGAGAATCGTTTTCTTCGTTATGTTCGTCGTTTGTATCATCGCGCTCATCATTACGATTTTTCGCGGACGTTGAGATCGATGACACAAATTTTCGCGGAGCGCCGGCCCGCCGCCCTAGCGCATCTGGAAGAAGAAGGTCACCTCTCCTCTCGTAGCTTCCCATCCACGAGTCGGAAGACCCGCTGCGCGCGGGAAGCGAGACGTTCGTCGTGCGTGACGATGAGCAAGCTGGTATTGAATGCGGCGTTCAGCTCCAGCATGGTCTCGAACACGCTTTCGGCGGTGTGGCGGTCCAGGTTTCCCGTCGGTTCATCCGCCAGCACGCATTTCGGTTGAGTCACGAGAGCACGTGCGACCGCGGCTCGCTGTCGTTCGCCGCCGGAAAGCTCACCGGGAGTGTGGTTGAGGCGATGGCCGAGACCGACTTTCTCCAGCACTCGCCGCGAGCGCTCGCGCGCCTGCGGCGTGCTCATGCGGCGCACGCGAAGCGGCATCGCGACGTTTTCGAGCGCGGTGAATTCCGGCAGCAGATGGTGAAACTGATAGACGAAACCGAGCGTGTGGTTGCGGATCTCTCCGCGCTCGGCTTCCGAAGCGTGCGCGAGGTCGCGCCCCCCAACCGTGACTTCGCCTCTAGTCACCGAATCGAGCCCGCCAAGGAGATGCAGCAGCGTACTCTTGCCGGAGCCCGACGCACCGACGATTGCAATGCGCTCGCCGGCTCGCACATCCAGGTCGACTCCCAAAAGCACCGGTACGTCGAGCTTCCCCTGCCGGTAGACTTTGTGCAGTCCACGGCACGAGACGACCGCGTCACTCATAACGCAACGCGTCGGCGGGATTGATTCGTGATGCGCGAAAACTGGGATAGAGCGTCGCGAGCAAACTGATCAGCAGCGACATCACGCCGATGACTATGACGTCGGTGTTCTGCAGTTCCGAAGGCAGCTCGCTGATGTAGTAGACGCTTTTCTCGAGGAACTGCACGCCGAGTGCGCGCTCGAGCGCCGGAACAACGACATCGATGTTGAGCGCGAGGACGACTCCGCCGGCGACTCCGATCAGCGTTCCCAGAACGCCGATCAACGCGCCCTGCACGATGAAAATCTGCATGATCGACGACGGCTTCGCTCCGAGCGTGCGCAGGATCGCGATGTCCGATTGCTTGTCGGTGACGACCATGACGAGCGTCGACACGATGTTGAACGCAGCGACCGCGACGATGAGAAGCAGGATGATGAACATCACACGCTTTTCGATTTCGACCGCGCGAAACCAGTTCGCGTGGCTGCGCGTCCAGTCGGAAACGAAAACGTCGCTCGAAACTCGCCGTGCGAGTTCGCGCGCGACCCACGGCGCTTCGTCGAGGTCGTCGAGCTTGAGCCGAACTCCCGTAACTTTATCCTGCAAGCGGTAGAGCGTCTGCGCGTCCTGCAGGTGAATGAGCGCCAGCCCCGAGTCGTACTCGAACATCCCGACTTCGAATACGCCGACGACGCGAAACTGCTTCAGGCGAGGCAGCAGCCCGGCGGGAGTGACCTGACCCTGCGGCGCGATCAGCACGACCTGCTCTCCAAGGTCGACCTGGAGAGCGCGCGCGAGCTCGGAACCCAGCACGATTCCAAATTCGCCGGGCTGCAGAGAGCGCAGTGTCCCTGCTTTCATGTTTTTTCCCAACTCCGCGACATTGTCTTCACGCTCGGGAAGGATGCCGCGCACGATAGCGCCGCGCACATCATCGGAAAACGACAGCAGTCCTTGCGCGGACACGAAAGGCGCTGCACCGACGACTTCGGGGTGGGACGAGACCTCTTCGATTACTTTTTGCCAGTCGTGCAGAGAACCGTCGGCGCCGCTGATCTGAACGTGCGAGACGACCCCGAGAATTCGCGTGCGTAGTTCTTTCTGAAACCCGTTCATCACCGAGAGCACGACGATGAGCGCCGCGACACCGAGCGCAATTCCCAGCATCGAGATGAACGAGATGAAAGAGATGAAATGATTACGGCGCTTTGCGCGGGTGTAACGAAGGCCGACGAAAAGCTCAAAGGGCTGCACGGATCATGGCTGAGTATCGAGCATCAGCAAGCACACCAGGCGACATACGACACGACGAGCAGGCGCAGGTTCTGCACGGCGCGAAAAGACCCGCTCGACCAGCAAAGTTTTTGCAGGTCGGCTCGCCGCTTTCCGCGCGCGACCGTTGCTATTCGGGGCGATACGCGCAGTCAAGCTGGATCGCTGCACTTCGAAGCCGCCTGTCTGACGTCCACAATCGGAAACCCGATACCCATGAGGAAGCGAGAAGATGCGCATCGACGATGCCTATATCTGATCCCATCAAGTGATGGCGCTCGATGAAGTGCAATACTTCATCATCGCCGATCCGCGATGCGGCGGGCAGAGTCCTCAACAGTGAAAGTATTTCCTGGCGATTGCTCAAATTCCCGCAGGCCAACTCTCCGACGACGAACGGATGGCACGCGACATTGCCTGACTCGAGCAATTGCGACAAATGGGCCCGGCTGCGGCGCAGATGCTCGACCCAGATCGATGTATCCGCCAGGATCACGCTCGGCTTGCACGCGAGCGACGCCGGCGTGCGCGAGCAATGCCTGGCTCGGTGCCGCCCAACTCGGATAAGCGGCGGCTGGCCGACAACGCGATAAGCGCCTGGAGTCCCGCACGCACGAGGGCGGTCTTCTCAATTATCCCGGAAAGCCGCGATGCTTCCTTCAGCAGCTCGTCGTCTATGTTGAGCGTTGATCTCATATGCATCAATATGCATGGCCTGCTGCATCGACGTCAAGCAGCGGTGCCGTCAGTGTTGCAGCTTGCGACGGATCGCGCGCGGATAACGCGTCAGCGAACAACGGGTTTGTGCTTCAGTACAAGGATCATTGGCGGGCATGCAGCAGCGGGATTGGGAACGGCTTTTTTTGAGCAGCGCCGCTGCGCACAAGCAAACGCATCCTTCTCAATGATCGAAGTGCAACACGATAGTCGAGCGTCCCGACTTGTGAGTCGCCTGGACGCGATCGGCGAGCTTGCGCAGTAAAAACCCCGCGAGTTTCCGGTGACCCGCGTCGGACTCGATGATTTCGTCAGTAGTTGGACTGCGCTCGGGAAGCTCCAGCGACGGACCGGAATACGAAATGCTTATGTTGAGATTGAACTCATCGAAGCTGGCGGCGATTTCGAGAGGGCCCTGCGGATTGCAAGCTTCGATGATCGCTTCGATCGATTGGCCGAGCGTATAGTTTGCTCGCTCGATAATGTCCCGCCGCGCCCCCCATGCAGACCCCTGGGTGATCAGAAAGTCCTCGATCTGTTTCGGATCGTGCAAGTCAGGATCGACAAACGCCTTCTGCGTGCGGCGGATGCCGAGACGGAAAACCAGATTCAACAAAAGCGCAGACAGCGTGCCAAGCACGAGCGAACTGCTGGTGAACAGTTGTGCCCCAGCAGGCAGCTGAGCGAATAGTCCCGGGAACAGGTCGACTGACAGTCCAAGCATGAACGACAATCCGATGACGAACGTTCGCCGAGCGTCCAGCATCCGCGACGTGATGATGAATAATCCGTTGATGAAAACCAAGCACGATACGAACAGTAGCGTCGCGCCGACGACCGGCCCCGGGATGATCGCAAAAATGGTCGCGGTTTTGGGCATGAACGCGAACAGCACAAAAATCCCGCCGATGGCGTACGCCACAACGCGGCTCGTGATCCCCGTCACGCCGGTGAGGCTGACGTTGCTGGTCATGGTGTTAGTGCCAACCGTCCCCAGCAGCCCGGCGGTAAGCGTTGAAAGCCCGTTGGCCATGACACCGCCGCTGATCGAACGCATACCGGGGCGCACCCATTCAGCGTCGTTGAGTTTCTGGCATATCGTGACATCGCCGATCGACCTCAGGCATGCCGCCAGTGCGCCGACCGCAAAGGGCACGATCAGTCCGGCATCAAACGACCAGCCGAGATGGCTGAGATTCGGCGCATGCAGGAACGGCGCCGCATGCACGCGAGCCAGATCGTCCGCGGGCAGTGTTCCCATCGCCGCCGTCAACAGATAACCGACCGCCATTCCGATGAGCGCGCAAAAGATCCGCAACGCTCCCTTGCTCCACACGTTGAGCGCGATCATTGTTCCGAGCGTGATGGCGGCGATTCCGAGTTCCAGGTAGCTCAATTCTCCGGACGCACCGGTTCCCGCAACGCTGCGAAGCCCGAGGGTCCCAAGCGTTACGCCGATCATTGTGACCACGAAGCCGGCAATCTCGGGCGGAAAGTACGCACGCAGCGGGCGCAGCAACCGCGACAGACCAATTTCGACAAGACCGGCAAAAACGGTCATGCCGAACATCAACGATAACCCGCCTGTCTTGAGCGCGAGAAATGACGCGGGCACATACGCGGCGCTGAAGCTCACCGGGCACAGAAAACCCGAACCCGCAGGACCTCGT
>WUUC01023017.1_pt1 | contig 10569 bp, 9 predicted proteins | sample 6278441 | NCBI WGS metagenome assembly WUUC01 (sample SAMN13675441, study PRJNA597444) | soil metagenome | isolation source: soil | place: USA: Washington | collected 2017-10 | reverse complement strand
GCGACGGCGGCGGACGTGGCCGCGGCCCGCGCCGTGCTCGATCACATGTCGAGCCGGCGCAATGACTACCTCGCCAACTTCTCCGTCGAGAAAGTCGAGTGGATGATCCAGAACGCCCGGATCGTCGTCCAGGTCATCGAGCTGATCGCCAGGCGCGCACCGCGCGACCTGAGCATGGCCGAGAACGTCAACTGGATCCTCGATCATGCGCCGGCGGGGTCCAAGATCGTCCTCTGGGCCCACAACGGCCACGTCAACCGGGTGCCGCAGTGGATGGGCGGCTATCTCGACGAGCGCCACGGCGACGACATGTACGTCCTGAGCCTCAACTTCGGGAACGGGCGCTACAACGCTCGCGGTCCCGAGGGATTGACCAGTCATCCGGTGCATCCGCCGGTGCCGGGGAGCCTGGAGACGCTCTTCCAGGCCACCGGCATGCCGCGCTTCATCCTCGATCTGCGGCACATGGATGAAGAAGCGCCCGACCTCTGGTTCCGGAAGCCGCGCCTCCTCCAGAGTCACGGCGCCGCGCACTATCACTGCGCCTTCTATCCGACTGTCGTGACCTCGGATTACGACGGGATGGTCTGGATCGATCCGACGAACCCCTCGACTCTGCTGTCTTTCGACTGAGGCACGGCTGAACAGTAAGGGGGGCCTTCGGGCCCCCCGTCGCTCGCGCGGGCATCATCCAGGAACGGTCGCCTCGCGCGGTTCGGCCGGTCCCAGTGACCGCTTAGTTCTCCTCCCTCTTGAACTCGGAGAGAGCACTGTTACTCCCCTTGGGCGCTGAGAATTCCGTCGGGCGCTCGGTCCTTTCTGGCTGGGCGAAGCAGACCCGTAACGTGTCTCCATCGAGCTCATAGATGCCCCGGTAAACCTGCCCCTTGTACGAGCCGAACGTTACCTCAAGGTCAATCGTCTTGGGTTTCTTCGTCACGTCGATCTTTTTGACCGTCCACTCGAGGACGGTTTTGCCATCCCGCCGCATGGCCCACTTGCCGTCTGCGTCGCGAGCCCAGCGGATGTCCTTCAGGAGTCCTTCGGAGGCTTTGTATCCATTGTTCTCGGTGGAAATGGGCCTCCAAGTGCCGGCCATGGCTTTCAGTTCCTTCCTGAAGGCATCTTCCTGCGGGTCGCCGGAGGCTTTGGGCAACCCGAGGCCGGCCAACAGCAAAGATATCCCCAAGAGTATCGTGGCATTCCGCGTCATGACGAAACTCCAGAAGGAGGAGTACGCACATAGCGCAAGTGTGTAGCGGCTGGACTATCAACCACTTTGTCAATTCGAAACCGCGGCACCGACTCGCGTAGATTCTCGAAAAGGCGCCTCCCACCGCCGAACACCACTGGCGCCATCGCGATCTCCAGCTCATCGATTACACCCAGATTTAAATACTGCTGGATCACGTCCGCGCCGCCCGAGATGCGAATATCGCCATTGCCCGCAGACTCTCTAGCCTGCTCGAGGGCGCTCTCCGGGCCGTCGTTGACGAAGTAGAACGTCGTCCCACCCGACCGGACCCAAGGTTCGCGCTTCTCGTGGGTAAGAACGTAGACTGGAGTGTGAAATGGAGCCTCCTCGGGCCATGCGGCCTCGCCCTGCTCGAACATTCGCTTGCCCATGATGTTGGCGCCGCTACGCTCCATGGTGTAACGAAACATGTCATTCACCGGACCGATCTCTCCGCCTGGTCCGAGATTGAGGTTCTCGCGGAAGTGCTGCAGCTCAAGAATCCAGCTCATCATCGCACCCCACTTCGCGCCCCAGTCCTTGTACTCGGGTCGATCCCAATGCTCCATGGTCATTCCTTCCGGTGCCATGTAGCCATCAAGGCTGAGTCCGATGTTTACGAATATCTTGCTCATGACTCTCCTCTCACGAATTTGGATGTCGGCCTGACGCGCTGGACATAAACGGTGGCGCCAGCCATCCGCTTGATGCCGGGGCTGTCTGGGGTACCGGTTGAGGCCCCCACCAGCCTACCACTGCGGTAGGCTGGTGGCCTCGATGAGATTCGAGGCCCAACAGCATCGTCACGACCGCGGCACTCGTCAGGAGCCCTTCGTGATCAGCAACGCCGTGAGCTGGTAGGAGATATTCTGAAAGCCCTGGCTCATGTTCGATGTCGGGGACTGCGTCGAGCCCACGCTGGAGAAATCGGAGAGATTGAAGGTGAAAGAAGCGAGCTCGGTACCGCCGTCGCTGGCCTTGACGGTGACAGAGTTGTTGAACATCACGCTACGCCCGGGATACCAGATGTTGAAGTCGCCGGAGTCATCGCCCATGGCGAAGTCGTCCCACGTGGGATAGCGGTAGGTGGTGCTGCTCCCGGAGGGGGCGTCCGCGGTGATGTACAAGGTCACTTCGTCGTGTCCGCCGGCCTGCGCGAGCTTGTTGAGACACTGGAGCTTCGTCAGGATCAAGCAGTTGCTCGCGTCCGCCTGCATCACAGGATAGTTGCTCGTCACAGGGAGGAGAAGCATATATGCGGGATCCAGGTCTCCCACCTCGTCGTCCTCGCCAATTCCGACGCCGACGACGTAACCCTGGGTCTGGTTGTCCGATTTGAACTGGAAGTAGCCCACCTCTCCGATGTCTCCCAGATCCACCGCGAGCGCCGTGTAGGAGCCGCCAAGGCTCGACATCGGCTGTTTCCAGACCCCCGCCTCCAAGAGCCCGTCAAAGCCGGCTCCGACCTCCTCCGCGATCGCCCCGATCACGTAAATCCCCGTCGCGCCGCCCTGGCCGGTGACGACGCCCATGTCGCAGGCGTAGCCGATCGACCCGTAGAACCCCAGGAAGAACTCGGCGGCCAACGCAAAGCCGAGGGTGAAGGACTGGAACGCGTTCAGGTCGATTCGACCCTGAGAGGCCGCGAGTTGCAACGCCCCGGCGAAATGCGGCCCCTTCACAATGCTGTCGAGCTCGGCGTGGATCCCTTTCAAGTCGAGGCCGCGCATCGCCTGAAGGCGGGCTGCCCCCTCGGGAGAAGATTTCCAGGTCTTGACCAGCTCGGCGAGCACGCCGAGAGTCCGGGCCTCCTCCTCGGGAACGACATTCGGCGCACCCGACCGGGCGGCACGGGGCGCAACCTGATCGAGAAGGCCTTTGATCACGGCGAAGTGAGGCCGGACCTCGGCTTGCAGCGCACCGGCAACCGCAATCGTCTCCTCCGTCACCGCCGTGGCATTGATCGTGTACTTCCCGCCGTTGTGATTCGACATCGTATACGACGCCTCGGAGGCGGGATACCCGGGGTTGATGCCCGGCGCGGTGTACTCATAGCTCATGAGATAGATGGCCGAGCTCGGGTCGAGCGAGTGCTGAGAATCCCACAAGGTCACGAGCGCTTCCTTCTCGAAGACCAGGTGCAGATCCCCCGAGGGGATGTTCCAGGTGGAAACCGCGTTCGAGCTGGCGGTCGAATTCATGTTCTGCGGGCCCGTCGCAGGGTAGCGGACCGGAATGCCGCCGTCGGCTTGCCAGATGACGAAGACTTCGTGTTGTTGCCTCCCACGTCCGCCGTGGCCTCGCAGACAATGGAAGTGATATCGACAGAATATCTCTGAGTGGACATGTGCGTTCCTCTCCTGGGCGTCTCCTTCGCGGTCCGCTCGATTGCGAGCCGGTGATGCCTTCCTGAAGAGCATGCCCGGTGCCAGGCAGCCGGCCGTTCGACGATCCCCCTAAATGATTGACAGAGAAGGAGATTGCCGCGAGAGGGGAATTGCGGCCGGAAGCCGTGTCTCGCAGAATTGCGAGACACGGCTCGCAGAGATGCGAGACGGCCTCGCTGAACGTGAGAGGAGGGCTCGAAGGAGGAGTCACCAGGCTCAGGTGAGGATCTCTTTCAGCCGCGGCTTCAACTTTCGGCTGGAACCTGATGCGGGGACTCCCTGAGTAGCACAAGGGGGTATCAGCTTGGCAGATGGCTGGCTCTCCATTAAACTATGGAGAGAAATAAGGGAGGCGAAGACCATGAACCACCCAGTCAACCGAGCGCTGATCGTAGCTCTTCTCTGTCTGCTCCTCACCTCTCCGGCACTCCTTGCAAGACTTCCTTCAACAGTTGGGGAGCTCTCGACCTGTTGGCGAGAGAAGGGAGGCCCTGAACTCCTAAGATTCGATGGGGATCGCGTTTTCCTGTTCTCTGACGGGCGCCTTCAGGTAGGCCGCGTCACTGAGCGGAGGTCAGACACTCTCGTGCTCCGGCGCAATGGGCTGACCGAGATCTGGAAGCTCTCTCTAGAGTCTGATCTTCTCCGGGTCGAAACAGCGGGGCAGTCGAGAACGTTTGAGCGCTTGGCTGCGGTACCGCCGGAATTGACGCTTGCACCTCTCCACCTTGGCGAGATGAGGAGTCTTCCTCCGGAACGCATTCAGGAGATCAAATCGGAAATCCAACGGCGCTATGCCCTCGACCAGGAGCCGCGGCAGGCTCTTATGAAAAACGGCCAGGATGAGAAGCTTCTGGCTCGGCTCCAAGAGGTGGATGCCGACAACCGCCGCTACCTCCGTGAGCTTTTGATGGAAACCGGATGGCCTGATTTTGAGCGCTTCGGGCAGGCCACCGTCGCCGCGGTGACGATCATGGTCAAGCACCACGGCGATCTCGCTGTTCAGATGGCGGTCCTTCCCTTTGTTGAAAAAGACCTCTCACGAGCAGAGCGCTCGGCCGAGCCCTATGTTGTGTTGTTCGACGGCCTCCGGGTTAATCTGGGTGAGCCGCAGCGGTTTGGCTCCCAGATCGGTGAAGACGCTCGTGGCGGCCCTTGTGTACTGGACTTGGAAGATTCAGCAAAGGTCGATGATTTTCGCAAGAAAGTCGGCCTCCCACCTCTTCAAGAGTACCTTGAACAGGCCAGTCAGTTTATCTTTGGAGGTCGGCAGGTTCAAACCCAATGTAGGCTACCTTCTGCCGAAAGCGTGCAGGGCCTCTGACTCCATTACTGCGTTTCAAACTGCCGACTCAGGCTCCGGAAGTGCTTCCTCCGCTAACACTACATGAACAGCGAGGCTCTCTCTCAATCGCTGTTCTACCACCGGCTCCACATCCGCCAACCGAGCTCTGGCGCCCCGTGGTCGGTAGGCAAAGTCTGCCCGTGAATCAATCAGAAAGTCGCAAAAGGCATCGAGGAGGGGGAGCCCTGTCAGACGCTCGACAAAGAGAAACTGCCCTGCTGGGTTCAGCTCCAAGAAGACGTGCTCACCCTCCGGCGTTACGATGAAGTCGAAGCAGCCGAACACCAGGCCGAGTGAATTCATGAGCTTAAGGCAGAGGTCTGCCAAGTGGGGCGGTATGTCGCCTGGTTCCATTGAGACTTCATCACCCGCCTTTCTCCAATCAATCCGGCCACACTCGGTCAGTTGAGAAAGGATCCGTGCCGTGAACAGGCTGTGCCCCATGACAGTAATCCGCAGCTCATAGTGCTTTGGCACAAGAGCCTGATAGATGCCAGGCGTCAGCCGAAGCAGGAGATCTTCTACCAGTCTCTCCTCCGTCAGGACCGACGAGTACGGAATCCAGTACGTGTCATCTTGCTGCCAAGCGACGCCTCGGAATGGCTTATAAATGATACGGCCATTATGCGCCCGTATGAAGCTCCGAATCGCCTCGGGATCATTGCTGTACAAGGTATCAGGAGTTCTAAAGCCGACCTGGCGTGCGAAAGCCTGCTGGATCGCCTTATTGTCCGTCGCTTGTGCGTTGAGCGGGTTGACCCAAAATGCACCCGGAGCGATGAGCCTGTAGAGTGCCTTCCTGAAGTACTGGCATTCGACTTCCGCAAACTGTAGATCGGACGGGTGCAGCTCGTTGGGATCAACCCAAAGAGAGGGTCTGCGGCACCACACGGAATCAAAGTGCGGCGATTCAAGCTCGATTGCTGGACCGTGGACACGCAGGCTCCTGCACGTCTCGGTAATCAGGAGTGACTCAGCGGACCGGGTGGGAAAATCCGCCGTTTGCCAGAGCACCGTACCCGCCCCTTTCCACTGGAGTGCCTCAGCGACAGCATGGGCGTGGCCGTCTGTTGGATGGCTGAGAATCAAGATGGCTGCCATTGTGAAAGGAGGGGTGGCCGGGAGACGTACCGGCCACCACGAAGCCCAGATTAGCCCTGATTGTCCTTGTCTGCGCTGACGTTGGTGATGTCCCAGTTGCCAGGCCCGCCAGTCGCCATGACGGGGTTGCCCTCACCGCCGCTCACCTTCTTCAGCTCGGAAGCAAGCTCCCGAGCAAGAACACGCGGCTTCGAATGATTCTGGATTGCCTTCTTGTGCATCTACCTTCTCCTTTGGTTCCACGAAGCCACTGAAGCTCCATGAGGTTAAGGGGTAGCGCCCAGCCCCGGCGAGTGAGGCTGTACAAATTGGCGTTGAGCGTATATATGACGAAATCATGTCTGGCCTCGTGGCGGAAGTCAAGAGGCTTACGGTAGACATGTAAGGGAGGGGGAGAGCCATGCCGTGCTCCGATGACCTGCGGCGAGCCCCCTGACTGGGGGCGCTGAGTAGGTGTCGGGCACCTCAGGTCGCACCTCATGTCTGGGTCCACGTCGAGAATGGCCTTCAATTGTTGGCTGGCACCTGATGGGGGGAAATCGGCGCGCCGCTGGATGCCTGCCGTGAAAGAGAGATGTGGTCCCTACAGGTAGCCGCTCCTACCCTGAGGCGCCGGTGGGTACCAACGGCCCGATGTCGAGATCGCTCATCCCTTTGTAGATCTCGCGGTAGGGCGGTAGTCATCTACGGCCTGCTCTGTGTGGGGCCGCAGCGCATCCTCATCGAAATCGCAGCTCAGGATTGAACCGTGCCCGGTGGACATAGGCCGCGAGTCGTCGGGCGAGCTCAGCCGTCACCTCCTCTTTCTCCGCAGCCTGCCGGAAGAGCGTCAACGCCGCGAGCGTCTCTTTGGGCAGATCGTTCGCCTGAAAGATCGGCACGAGACTTCGGGCGATCGTCTTCACTTCCTCGGTTCGGTTTTCGGTGGCATAGAGCGCCGCCAGCTCCAGGGACACCAGGGCCGTATCAAAGCTCAGGCTCCGCTCGGCGAACACCCCGCGGATCTGAAGGAAGAGCTCGACTGCCGTTACCGAATCGCTTTGGGCGACAGCGATCTTTGCGGCTGCCCAGACGAGTCTTGTCTGGTCAAGGAAGGTGCCGTGGAGACGGGAGAGATCGAGGACCTCGGGGAGCAGTTGCTTCGCCTCGGTCGCCCGACCGCTGTGGGCCAGGAGCCAGACCAGGTTGTGACGGATACAGAGGTAGAGGCGGGGATCAGCCTCGGGATCGGCACATGGCATCGCATCAGTCAGGCACTCGATCGCCGCATCCCACTCGCCGCTCTCTTCAAAGGCTCTCGCCTGGAGCACGAGGAGTCGGCCGCGAAGCAGCGGCCCGGGGTTCCGGGACAGTGCCCTCCGGATGAGGTCCTCAGCGTCTGATCGGCGTCGGTGGACGACTTGGTAGGAGGCCATGAGGGCGAGGATCCAGGCTTCATCGAGGAGGTTCGCCGGATCGGCTTCCGGCCCGACGCTCCACCACTCAGCCACCGCCGCAAAGCATTGCGCGGCTTGCGGCATCGTACCTGCCGCCTTCCAGGCGTTCCCAAGGTGCGCCATGGCGAAAGCCCGGAGGCGGCAGCGCCAGCCGGCCGAACCAGAGCATTCCTCAGCGATCGCGACCGCAAGCGTCCCCAAAGCGACCGCCGCCGCAGGATCAGCGGCTGCGCGTCGTTCGCTCTCGAAGCAGACGTACTCGCAGAGCGCCCAGCTTCGGTACCGGGGCTCAGTTCGCACAAGTGCCTGCTGCGCTTCAAGCGGCAGGTCCTCGAGGTCGGCCCAGAGACCGGGAGCTGCTTTCCGGTCGTTCGGGAGCGGGGCGGTCGGTCGGGGACGATCCTCGCTCTGGTACTCCTCGACCGCATCGAGGGCAAGGGTCATGAGCGAGCGACCAAGCCGAGCGTTGGCTGCGCCGAACTCGGCTGAGAGGAGGCGGAGCGCCTCGCTCCGGCGAGCTGCCCGACCTGCTGCAGGTCCTCCGGCGAGTGGTCGCCACGTGGCGCGATCTGCGGCGATGTCGTCGAGGAACTCCGCCGCCCGGTCGAGCGCGGACCAGGAGAGTCCCATGACTTCCAGAAGCCGGGCCAAGGTGGCGCTGTCCGGCATCACCTTGCCGTTTTCGTACTGGCAAATCGACCCTCGCCTGACGCCGGAGAGCCGGGCGAGCTGCGTTTGGCTTAAACCGCAGGCGCTGCGGAGGGCGCCAAGGATCGTACCGATGTGGTTCATCTGGTCTCCTGAAATTTCCACCACGGGTCGCTTGCAGGGCCGGTACGCTCGACGGTGCCGCGTCTGACCCGATCCAGGACCTGCTCGGCCAGCTCAACGGTGAGGCGGTTGCCGAGCGCAGCTTCATGGAAGAGCGCGACGGCGGCGAGCGCCTCACGGTCGATGCCGAGCGCCCTGAACAGGGCGATGAGCTCCTCGGCGATGGTTATGACCTCGCTTCGCCGTCCTTCCCGCACGTAGACGACTGCCAGCTCCAAGGCAACGAGGGCAGCGTCGTAGCGCATCTTCCGGGCTTCGAACTCGGCCCGAGTATCGAGGAGGAGGGCGGCGGCAAGTGTCGTATCGCCAAGGCCAGCGGCGATGATGCCTTCAAGCCAGCGCAAACGGACGAGATCAAGGTCGTTGCCGAGCTTTCGAGAGCGCTCCTCGACGGCGCCGAAACGGAGCTTGGCATCAAGGAAGCGCCCTGCTCTCGTCAATACCCAGAGGAGGTTGTGCTCGATGCAGAGGGCGAGCCGTTCGTCCTCCTGATTCCCGAGAGTTGCTTCAAGATCAAGGAGCACCGAGATCGCCTCCTCGAGGAGCCCCAGCTCTTCGAGGACTTTGGCCTGGTTGAGGAGGAGCTTGGGAATGAGCGTCGGAGTACCTGCCGCGGCGGCTATGGCCTGATCGAGGAGGTCGATGGCTTCCGGGAGCTTCCGCTGATCCCGCCGGATCGATGCCTTGAGCGCGAGGTACCGGGCCTCGTAATCGAGGACATCGCCGAAGTCGGCCATGCCCGCTGTCCACTGCCGATCCGCTCCGAGGAGCGCCTCTTCAGTCCGTCGCATCTCTCCCTGGACCCGGAGCGCATTGGCGAGGTGGATGCCGCAGTATCCTCGGATAAGGGCGATCCAGCCCGGCTCGGCCGGCTGCCAGGGTTCGAGCTTGCCTGAGATCTCGACCGCGAGCACCGCCCGCTCGATGGCGGTCGTGGCGCTTCGCGGCGCCTCCGTGAGGCTCTCGTCGCAGAGGAGCTCACAGAGCCCCCAGCTTCGGAAGCGAGCGTGCCGACGAACCATCCGCTGCTGGGCTTCAAGCGGCTTTCCCGATAGCTCCTGCCACAAAGCGGGAGCTTCGGCCCGGGATTTCCCGAGGCCGAGATCGACCACCGAGAAGGCCAGGTCGATGGCACCGGCATGGTACAGGTCGAGGATGTACCCGCCGACGGCATAACACTCGGGGCAGATCGCCAAGTGGTGGAGGAGGAATTGATTCTCCTCCTCGGTCCGGTCCACATCGAGAATGGCCGCGAGGGTCTCCGCGGTCAGGTGGGCATCGATCATCTGGTCTCTCCTTGGAGTGGCGTGGAGACGAAGCTCTCCCCGGAGAGAAAGATGCTTCTCGGGACGATCGGAGGACAAACAGGAGAAAAAAATCGAAGCTGTGCTTGCCAGCGTACGTCCTGTACGTCTTGAGGGACACTCTTTCCCAGGGAACGTCGCCTCCGGCTGCGGTAGCCGCAGGATCGATACGTTCCCGAAGGAGCTAGTGATGCCTCGTACATCTTCTTGGCGAATTCTGTTAATGGTTGGAGCGTTCCTGCTCACGGTGGGTCTTGGAACCGCTGCGGCGGAGCCCCGGGAGGTGCAACGCGCGGAGCAGGCGGGATGGTCGGAGTGGAGTGCCCTCTCGGCGTTTGGTGACACGCTCATTGCGATCTGGAGCGATGTCGGCGGATCACTCGATCCGTTCGGCGGGGAGAAGCCGACCGGCCAGAGCGGGAGCGGCGGCATAGCGCCGACGCCCGAGCGGGAGTGAGCCTTCGGGCAGACCGGGGCGACGCTCCGGTCTGCCGCGTTCTTGTGCGCCATGGCGTACCGATCGTACCGCATACCGGACACCGCACGCGATTGCGTTGTGTCCTGCCACTACGCCGGCACAAACTTCGGCACCATGACCGAACCTGCTGCCGACTCCTTCTTCCGCAATCTGGGTCCGACGCTCGTCCTCCGATCTCTCGACCTCACCCCGATCGACCTTTTCTACACCATGGCTCTCGTCGATCTCCGGGAAGAGGAGATGGCCATGGGGAAGCTCCCGATCGGGGAACCGAACGTTTGGGCCCGGCCCGCGGAGGCATGCGGCGTAAGCCTGGCGCCCGCGGCCGCCCGGCCTGCGCCCCGCTGCGTCGAGCCCGGCTCATGTCGCCGGAAGAGCCGGCTTGGAGTGAGGCCGTCGAGGACGAGGAATGGGGGCACGCTCAGCCTCCGACCGTGTTTGCGCCGGCGGATG
>WUUC01089192.1_pt1 | contig 10570 bp, 15 predicted proteins | sample 6278441 | NCBI WGS metagenome assembly WUUC01 (sample SAMN13675441, study PRJNA597444) | soil metagenome | isolation source: soil | place: USA: Washington | collected 2017-10 | reverse complement strand
TTGGTGTGATCCAACTCATTGCGGACCAAGTTACGCTCATCTCAACGCAAGGCGAACAGACGCTTGGGACTGCGTTTGTGGTGAGCTTACTGATCGCTCTTGGAAGCGCTAACTCTGGCATGGCGGCTCTTTTCGACGCGCTCAATGTGGTTTACGACGAACAGGAGAAGCGTAGCCTCGTGCGCTTCTATTCGACAACGTTTCTGTTCACACTCGCGGGAATAGCTTTTACGGTGGTAGCAATCGCGGGTGTTGTTGTCCTTCCGCTGTTGCTGAAGTTTGTCGGTCTTCCCGGCATGACGGGATGGCTTATAACTATACTGCGTTGGCCCGTTCTTCTGTTAGCGCTCATACTGGGCCTAGCCTGCGTCTACCGTTACGGGCCGAGCAGAAGAGACGCCCGCTGGCGGTGGTTGACTTGGGGGAGCATCGTTGGCGCGCTGCTTTGGATTGCGGCATCCATGACATTCTCATGGTACTTCACCACGTTCGACACGTACAACAAGCTCTACGGCTCGCTTGGAGCGAGCGTCGGCTTCATGGTCTGGTTGTGGATTTCGGCAGTCATTGTGTTGCTCGGCGCCGAACTGAACGCAGAGGTGGAGCATCAAACGGGTCGCGACACGACGGAGGGTCGGCCGAGGCCGCTCGGAAAAAGAGGCGCGATGATGGCGGATCGGGTAGGCGTCTCAGCCGACGGCTAAGCTTTGCGTCGGTAGGCCTTGGCCGAGAGGCTCTCCAAGGGTGCCCGGCTTGGCTCGCGAAGTGACACGTAAATCTGCGCAAAAACGGAGAATGTTAGATTACAGTCGCTCTCCCTCCGCCAGCCGCCTTCGCTGCGCTTCGGCGCGGCAAGGTCTTCGGAAGGCGAGTGCAGGCCATAGTTGCGCAGCGGCGACGGCGGGCTCATTGCCGATCGCGAGCAACGGCTCGGCAAGCCGGAACCGCCCGTCGCAACGAAATGAGTGAAGGCTGCCGGTCTAACTGCAGCGTCAAACCGGTCGCCTTCAAACTCACGGCAGCATCGGACTTATGAAATTAGGCACCACGACACAGCCGGCAGCAACACGGCCATCATGAGGGCCGTAAGGCCCATAGCTAAGGCGGAGAATGCGCCGGTTTCCTGGCTCTCCTGCAATATCCGAGCGGTTCCCTGGCCATGGCTGGAAGTGCCCATCGCCAAACCGCGCTGCATAGGATCCTCAACGCCAAGCCGATTGAGCAATATCGGGCCGAAAGCAGCGCCACTCATTCCTGCAAGCACTGAGAAAAGTGCGGCGAGCGCGGGAACTCCGCCCAGTTGTGGCGCGATGGCCATGGAAACCGGCGCGGTCACCGATCTGGTTACAAGCGAGGCCGCGAGCTGCTCGTACGCACCGAAGGCCCAAGCAATCAACACGATCGAAAGCGCGCCGGAAACCGAGCCGACAGCAATACCCACAAGAACCGGAAATGCCGATTGCCTCACCCTGCCCAGGTTTCGGAAAAGTGGTACAGCGAGGGCGACGACTGCTGGTCCGAGCAGGAAGTGGATAAACTGCGCACCCGCAAAGTACGATTCATATGGCGTTCCTGTAGCAGACAAGAGAGCGATAATCGCGACGACTGAAACAAGGACAGGGTTGGCAAACGGATGCTCCCTGCTGCGTGAGCTTAAGAAGCGCGCCACTGCGAACACTGCAAGTGTCAACGCCAATGCAAGGAGTGGCTGCAAGGTGAGATGATTGGTCATGGCGCTTCCACACAACGATTAGACGACCGCGTCAGTTTGGCGAACGGCTCGCGTCCGGATTTTCGTAAAGAACTTTGCGGTCAGTGCGGTTGACGCAAGCGTTACGGCCGTTCCCACTGTCACGGCGACGAATATGAAGGGCCAATGCTCTCGGAAAAGGTCGGGAAAGGCCATCGCGCCGACGCCAACCGGGACAAACAACACTGCCATGTTGGAGAGCAGGCCGTCCGCGGCAGATTCCATGCCGCCATCAATGCGCCCATGCCCCTGGAGCCATACCAGGAGCAACGCCATGCCGATGATCGGACCAGAGACAGGCAGCCGAAATGACGCGGCAATCAATTCGCCTGCAAGCTGAAACGTAACGAGTACGGTCAATCCTCTCAACATTGCCTCATCCTTTCTGAGCATTCAGAACCGCAAGAGGAGAAAAGGCCGGCCGGCCAGCGTCCGTTAGACCCGATCCCCATCGTACGCGCATCCTCCACTCGGATGATGGATCAGAGAGCAAACGGCGATGCTGAGTAACGCCGTGCTGTCTGACATCGTGCCTACGGAAGTTTGGCTGGCCTCGTCAGGTAGAAAGTACAAGTGTATGCCGCAGAGCGTTTTCGCGTCGGGCTTGCTTATTTGCCGTCATTGACGGATTCGTTGCTACATGCACGCCGACACGCCGACATCGCCACGACCGTAAACATGTCGAATTCGCGCTCGAGGTCCAATCCGTGATCCTCGAGCCATTGCGTCGGCGCGATGCAGGCAGGCTTTTCGCGAGCGCCAGCGCATGCATACTTTAGCTGCAACCGATTTTGCAGGCGATGGACTACTCGTGCCCAGCACGGACAGCTCGGGCACCGACTGGCCAGCCCCAGTTTCGAGCAGATAGATCGTCCCCATCGCATCGTCATAGGCGACGACGGATCGCCTCGAGCTGCGTCTGCGTCGGACCATTGCTCACTGATGTGTCGGCATTCGCCATATCGTTGAGGGTGAACAGGAGGAGAAGAACTGCCATCGCAGCAGCTCAAACGTTACGTGGACGTTGTCCTGCGCGAGTTGCTCGAGATCTGAGCTGTCCGCCGGACTCGAGGCTTGAGAAAGCCGCCGGTCAGATCGTGTTTCGGATGGTGTAGGAGAGGCGTGTAATCTCTTCTTTACCTTTCCGGGGAAGGTCGAGAGAATGGCCTCATGTTCCCTGTCGTCGCACGCTGGCTTCGAAACCGCCCCAATTCCAAAATCCGATGGACGAACGGAAGGTCCAATACTGAGACTTACCGGCCCTGGTGTCGCTTGAGACGTGCCGTGCAAATAGTTGGCGCTGACGTGATTGTTCACAATGGAGACAGTACTTGCCCGAGAAAATAACAATCGGCGGCTTGACGCTCGAATTTCTGCACAGCAAAGAGGACACCGCAGGCAGCCTCGATCTTTTCAAGATGACGGTGCAAGTCAACGCGAAGGTGCCGGCACCCCATTATCATGAGAGTTGGGACGAGGCGGTCTACGGGCTCAGCGGCACCCTGGCATTTCGCATCGACGGCCAGGACGTCGCGATCGGGCCGGGTCAATCTGCCTTCATAAGACGCGGCGTTGTACATGGGTTCAGGAACGACACGCAGCAGCCGGCGACCTGCCTATCTGTGCTCACGCCCGGCCTCGGTCCGGCCTACTTCCGGGAACTTGCAGCGCTCATGTCGGCGAGCGCCCCACCGGATCCGACGAAGATCAAGGAGATCATGCAGCGCTACGGCCTGGTTCCGGTCGCTCCTGGCCCATAGGACATCACGTGTCATGGCTGGCCGGCCTCTACTCGATCTGCCGCTCGTACACTGGCTCCTGACTGACGCACGGCGCATCGCCGGGCCGAAGGCTTTTGTCGCTGCACTCGCCGAACAGTTCCTTGCGCACGGCATCGACGTCTCACGGCTTGTCACAGGCGTGCCGATCCTGCATCCGCAAGTTCATGCCTTCAGCGCGCGCTGGGATCTCGGGCAGGGATCGTCCGAGCGCTTCTTCCATCTCACGGCCGAGACTTTGCCCGTGCTTGAGAACAGCCCGGTGAAAACGGTTTATACCGGCGGCGGGTCGGTGCGCTGCGACCCCACCGCGCCGCCGCGCGAAGGTGAGTTCAATATCCTTGCCGACCTTCGTCGCGAAGGCGCGACGGATTATGTGGCGCTCAGCATTCCGTTCTCTGATGGCACGGCCAAGCTGCTGGCGGTCGCCACCCGGAAGCCCGGCGGCTTTTCCGATGACGAGATGGACCTCTTCGAAGCCATCACGCCGGCCGTCGCCGTCAATCTGGAGGTGCAGGCGTTGCGCCTAACCGCGCGCACCTTGCTCGAGACGTATGTCGGGCGCCAGGCCGGCGCGCGGGTGCTGGAGGGGGCTATCAAGCGCGGGATGGGCGAATCCATCCATGCCGTCATCTGGCTGTGCGACCTGCGTGGGTTTACCAGCATGTCCGAACGGCTTCCGCGCGACGCCCTGATCGGGCTTCTCAACGACTATTTTGGCCGGATGTGCGCGGCGGTCGATGGCGCCGGCGGCGAGGTATTGAAGTTCATCGGCGACGCGTTGCTGGCGGTCTTTCCCATCGCCGGCGAGGAAACGGCATCGGTGTGCGCGCGTGCGCTCAAAGCCGCCGAGAACGCGGGCGCGGCGCTTTCGGCTTACAATGCGGACCGGACGCAGGCGGGCGAGGCGCCGGTCGACTACGGCATCGCCTTGCATGTCGGCGACGTTCTGTACGGCAACATCGGCGGCGAGAACCGGCTTGATTTCACGGTGGTCGGTCCGGCGGTCAACCTTGCCGCGCGGATCGAAGGACTCTGTCGCGACCTTGAGCAGCCGGTTCTGCTATCTGCGGATTTCGTCGTCGCATCAGGTCTTGAGATAGAACTGCTCGGTGAATTTTCGTTGAAAGGCCTGTCCGAGCCGCAGCAGGTCTATGCACCAAGACCCCGTTGAGGCTCATGGGTTCGGTGACTGACGTTCTATAACATCTGATCGACGAATCAGTCACCGACGCCTGCGCGGCGATCAGATTCTCTGAGGGGTCTCGAGCCCCGCCGCAAAATTTCTGGAACGTCTCTAGTCATCGTGTGTTGTACGACCAGATGGCGCCTGCCCCTGCCCCGACCGCATGAGGCGTCATCATACAGGCCACACGGTGCCCCCGCCGTGTGGCCTTATCGGTCGCGCATGAAAACACTGCTCTTGCAGCGGCAACCTTCCGCGGGTTCCAGAGTTGCAGGGCCATATACATACAAAGAGACCCCATGTCGGATGACAACGAAGCACCAGTTTCCGCCAAGCGGCTGGCGCAGATACTGACTGAAGCTGCCAATGGACTAACAGCCACCGAGTACACCCGCGTCCTTGAAGACGTTCTGGGCGAAACAACGACGAGTGACGTGGCTCGGGTTGCTAACTTCATGCCGCCTGAATTACAGGGTCTCTTACCGCGAAAATACACGCACTGACGGGCAAGATTCACCGTTAGCGAAGCAGGCCTGATTGCCAAGAAGCTGTGCCGACAGAAGGAATCTTGGCGCCCGTCGATTATTTTTGGGGCATGGCCCAGCTCATTTCCCTTTCAAAAGAGCGTCAGCTCCGTCGTCCGCTGCCCGTCCTATGCAACAGGTGCGGCCGCCGCGTGATGCTCTCGGAGAACTTTGTAGCTTCCGACGGTCGGCCGTGGAAGGTTTACAAGTGTGAGTCTTGCAATAGTTACGAGTGGAAGTCGGCCAAGCCTCATATCGATCATTCTGTCGCGATCGGGCGCCCCATGGAGGGCCGCACTGCTGACGAGCAGGCGCGGCTGTCTGTTGCTTAGCTCACTGCTTGGCATTGATCTGCCCACTCGCCTTGCCTGACACTGCCTGCGCGTCATCCCTCGAGCGGTAGTGATAAGCCGCAGCGGTGATTAAGACGACGACGATAAAAACAGCAGACGCGATGCGGCCTCCCACTCGTCTGCCGCCATCAATTTGATAGTCATCTTGCCAATTCATTCGTCCTCCGGGACTGGACAAAATGCCGCCAGGTGCGGGAGTTCCTTGTCAGCGATGAGGGCTCCGCAGGTCTGTGGCGCCAGTTGAGGAGACCTTCTGTCTCACGTAGCAAGCTGAGGGGAGCAGCCGATCCCAGCGAGCACCCGTCCATTACGTTCTTTAGGAACGGGGGAGTGGTATCGCATCGAACGACGCGCGGTGCTTTTTGTAGAGCTCAAGCCAACGAACTTCCGCCGGCACCAAAGGCACTACGGGGCAAGCACAAATCGGTTTGCGATCGTAGGGCAGGCGAGCATCCAGTTGCTCGAACTCAGTCGTCTCCACAAACGAAAGGCCTACGAGTACGCGCCGGCCCATCCCATCGAGTGTGTAGTGAGAGACAAATGGATCGTTTGAAGACACTGAAGTATCCGCGTCTGCAAGAGTCAGCGAATTATGGATGTCGTGGAGGGGCGTTCAAGCGGTTCCCCGATTCACTATGAACGGTCAGCCTTAACGCTGCCCACGCCTCGGTGAATTTTGCGAATGTGTGAGGGGATAAGCGGAGGAGCTCCGGACCGCGCGAAGCGAGGCCCGATGATGCGGCGCCCTTTCCGATTAGATAAGGGCGCGTCAACCGTCCCGAGGCGACTGTCAATCAGCGTCAACCGTGTCAACCAAAGTTTCTAGGAGCTTTGGCTACCGACAGAGGGCGGTCCGAATTCCCCGCGGACGTTCGAAGCCGGAGAAGGACCGGGGCTAGCTCTGCGATTCGGCCCAAACTGCAAACGCTGGCGGCAATTCATGGGGTTTGCTTCGACGCACAGCTCTTCCGCCGAACGCGTTGAATGAGCGCGGGATAGGGGCACTGGGGCAAATGGCATCGATCATCGGTACGCAATCTCTTGGCCAGATCGCAGTCCTGCGAACCTAGGCGTCTACAGGAGGGAACTATGGGCGCAGGGCGGGCATAGTAAGCCCTTTGCCGCGCCTTTTCTTAGCAGCACTAGCTAAAGCACCTCAGCGCGAACGCTGACCACGCCGCGGTCCGTAATCCCCAAGGTACGCGCAGCGCCAAGCGAAAGGTCGAGCACGCGGCCGCGAAGTCTTGGTCCGCGGTCGGTGATGACAACCATTACCGACTTGCTGGTCGCAAGATCGGTCACGCGTACTCTTGTACCGAACGGCAGGCTGCGGTGGGCTGCGGTTGGCAAATTGCGGTCGAACGAGAGGCCGCTCGCTGTTTTTCCTGTGCGATACGAATAGTACGAAGCCTTCCCGAAGAAGCCTCCCTTGAAGGATCGAGTTCCTGAGGCGTCTCTCGAACCACGTGTCGGCTCTGCTCCAATCGGAGATTGCGTTTGCGGATTCGGCCTAATGTGTCTGTCGGCTTCGGATAACGGTTCAGCCTTTGCCTTCGGAATGATGGACCATCTCTCGTCGAAGGTCTGCGCCGCAGCAGGCTTCCCTTGGATTCCAATCCACGCCGACACGGTCGCAATCGCGATTCTTGATAGGAGCCGCATGATCGCCTCACAAACAAATTGGTAATGCACGTTCGTCAGGTGGTGTTCCTCCATATGAAAGCGGCCGGTAATTCGTCACCATGAATGAACAAATACCCATACCAACGTACCGATCTAAACTCGGAATCGAGTGCAGAGTACCTTTGCGAAGGCCATCTCCTCGATCACAGTGGCGATGAGGTTTAGAAGAACTTCAGTCTTGTTGCGGTGCAGTTGAAGGCAGTTAGTAAAGAAAAGCTCCGGTGCTTCCCACCATGTAGCCGTCCGTGGAAATGTCGGCCAAGTGCATGATCGTCGAGAAGTGCGGCGCGCGGCATGGACAACTCGCGAATGCGGTCAACGAGAGCGGTGGCTCGTTCAATGTCCGCTGCGCTGGCCGAGAAAGAGCGGCGGCTGAAATCGGAGCGGACATGGACGGCGTTTCAAGCAAAAGAAAGCTGCGGGGGTGAGCGCATTCCAGCGAAGTCTGACGATTGCTTTATAAGACGGGAAGTTCAACGCCAAACCGGCAAGGGCCGCGTAATACGTCATGCGCGAGCGCGGCAGCCACGTGCTGCTTTCTGACGAAGCGCATCAATCACTGTGAAAGCTATTCGGGCGGCGATACCTTTCCCAATCAAGTGGGACGCATCACCACATTGCAGACCGAGTTGCCGCGCGGTGCGACAACAACGTTGCGAACGCCAAACGTAACTTATTGGGCGCTCACAGCTGGCAACGAGCAGCCATGCAAGACGTTCTCCAAGACAACGAGCGTTCCGGCACAGGAACCTTCCAAGCTTGCAGGGCTCGTAAGGCCGTCAGAGCCGCCGCCTTTGGCTATCATCGCGCGCGCTTGTGTTGGAAAAAGCGGGCCCACCAGGCCTTTGGCTATCCGCGACATGCGCCGTTTTTGAAATACGGCGGGCGGCGGCTCCATTGCGCGTTAATTTCTCATCGGGCTCATCGTTCCTCGGAACAGCAGCTGTTCTGAGTGGTTGCCATCGATGCGATGGAAACCGCCAACTGAATTGGGCGATGCGCTGCTTGTAGCAGCCGGGGTCCTCGTGCTTGTTGCATTGGGCGCGCTATCGTGGACTTTGCCCGAGCCACAAAAAGTTGCTGCGCAGAACATCCTATACGCCGCCAAAAAGTAGGTACCGGACGCGGCACTCATCACATAGAGTTCGCCGCAGATGAGCCGGGGCGGGTGTCGTAACCCGGCCGCCTTTATCGCGAAGCGAAACCCACCCTGCCGGCAGTTGCTTCGTCGCGAGTGAGAGCGGCAAATCGCGCGGAGCTGTCCGCAAGCTGGTGAGAAGATCGGAGCTAGACGAAAGTAAGGTCGACGCGCGCTGTCGCGCTAGGAAGTACCTCGCGGCCGCATCCGAGCAAGTGGACGGCTTCGCGCCTTTTTTGCGAGTTCAGCCGGACTCAACTGCCGCGCCATTGCCTCGTACTCCGATGCAAGCGACAGAAGACGTTTCCTTGTCGCTTTGTCTCTCGTACCGTCGGCGAGATGCCTGCACTGCTTCGCCCGCTCTCTAAGTAGTGCGGGATCGAGAGGTATGTTATCCATCACGAACTCCCGAACGGCGCTGAACGCGCTGTTTCCCTTCGGGGTTAGCACTGCACGCGTGCGGGTAAGCCGCAACGGAACTCGCGTCTTAACACTACTTGTCAAGGTTAAAGCGCCGGTCGCGTTCGGTTCGCTCTGATGAGGCGCATTCAAAATGACCCAACGCCCATTTGGTGTGCGGATCCCTATGAAAAGGCATGAAACCGATTGGGATGCCGTTACTGGTCCTCTCGAACGCACACCATGTCGCTAGTTCCCGGCTTCCCCTAGCCGTCAGAAACCCCAGCCACGGATAACCATTAGCGCGCCAAGCGCGCCGCCCATCGTAAGCCACAACCATCGAGGGGGTGCAGGTATCATTCGACTAGCTCAGCAAACCAGTTTTACGCGCGCTCTCTCTTTCTTTAGATTGCCGGTGATGCACACGTTTGCCGCCGTTCTTGTGCTTAAAGCGGTCGCGCAAGTTGTGAAATCGGTGCTCCGTCCATTTAAATAGGCGAACCAAGGGGCGCTGCAGGAAGGTCAAGTCTTGCGAGACAATGATGAGTCCTAGCGGAAGCATCCAAAGACCTAGGACGGGCAAAATCGAGAACAATCCGCCTACAATCAAAGCCAGCGATATGACAATTCTCGCGATGACTCGCTCCGGCTCCCGTAGCCATTTAACGGTCCGACAAAGCCAATCCGGAAGATAGCCGCTGAGCCTATCAAGGTAGTGCCTCAACTCACGTCGCACCATGCTGTCGGTCAGCGGGGAGTTTTCTTTGTCAACGCCCCTCTCAAGCCGGTCTCGCGCCACTTGGGCCTGGCTATCTATAAGGCTCAAACGACCCAGCAACACCTTGATATGTTGGGGCAGTTCATGCTCTGCGAAGTAGTCCGCCGAAAGACCGCGCCTTATTCCCTGTCGAAGAAAATGAAGCGATCGGTCGTTCGTCATCTTCCTCACTCCTCGATGGCAATTCGGCGAGAGGTGAGGTGTTCCGCGAAGGTATGGCAGCCGTCTCACCGGCGAATCAATCTGGATTGGGCAATCGGTGGTGGACCAGTCGGCGCAGCCGCTGATGTCGTGAGACCTCGTTGGGATCGCGCGGGGTATCCGGACTATTATACGACGATAAGAGCTGCCGCGCAGGAACCTCCATCGACCAATCTTCATTGTCCATGGCCACCGTTCGGCCCTTGACTTGCTCTTAACCTGCAAAGGGGGCAAGCTGGGGACGAGCCGCGATGGCCTCGGGGTCGCGATCATCCTACGGTCGAAGGCTTGCTAAAAATACCTTCGAATGGGCGGTGGATATCGCGCTTGCTTCAACCTTGTTCGCGTCAGCGGGTCAATCTCCTTTTGCAGCTAACGCTGGATCGGCATAGGAGCCCCAACGGGCGGCTATTGAGCGCTTCGCGGCAGCCGAAGGCCTCACTATCATCAGCGAATACGTGGAGGCGAGACGGACAAAGGGCCGAAGCGCTGGACCGAAGGCCGCAGCTAGCGGCTGCACTTGCCGCGGCCCGCGCCGCAAAGTGCTTCATCCCGGTTTCGAAGCTGGACCGGTCTCGCGCGACGTTGCGTCCGTTGCCGGACCAATGGCTCGGCGAGTGCCGTTCATCGCTGCGGAACTAGGACGGGATGCCGACCCGTTCTGCTGCATCTGTTCGCAGCGTTCGCCGAGAAGGAGCGTCGGCTCATTTCCGAGCGGACCAGGGCGGCATTGGAAGCGAAGGAGGCGGTTGGCGCAGAGCTGGGAAATGCCGCGAACTT
>WUUC01070108.1_pt1 | contig 10574 bp, 8 predicted proteins | sample 6278441 | NCBI WGS metagenome assembly WUUC01 (sample SAMN13675441, study PRJNA597444) | soil metagenome | isolation source: soil | place: USA: Washington | collected 2017-10 | reverse complement strand
TGCTCGACTGCGCCCCCATCCGTCTGCTTCGTCGCCATTTCTCTCCTCCTCGTCTGCAATGAGCGCCGCTAGGGCGATTCTAGAGGGCAGAAAGTGTACCAAATAAACACCGAAACGTAGCCACTGACCCCGATCGGCTTGCCGAAGATCGAGGTTACCGTGGGCAGCTTGCTAATAGCGTGCGCGTTTTATCGCGATGGCACGGCCAGCGAGTGGAGTGCGCGAGGATTCGCATCGAGATCCTGGCGCCGTACACTCGATCTTAGGGCCTCGTCACCACTGGCTGGCCCACGCCCAGCTGCTGAGGAGCGAATCTCGCGACGCGCGATGGTAGCGGAGCGTAATACCTGCCGCTGACGAATCACGTCGCACGACGAACATCGGCCGATTCGGATAGCGCCTGAGCAGCACTGAATCGCGTGCGTGTAGATCGCGCACGTAGACGTTGGTCGAGCCTCCGGACAGAAGAAGAGGTGCGAGCGGGACGATACCAGCGGATGATTCGCGGACACGCTCGCGGCATTGTGGTGAATACCCCGCACTCGACTGAACTGCCCAGAACGCACCACTCGGAAGCCCCACGAGCTTCACCTGATCGCGATCGCGCAAAAGCGGCACTAGCGCGGCAGTAGCTTTCGCCCCGCGTGTACCTTCGCGCTCGAGCACGAGAATCGCTTCGTCGAGACGGCAAGCGTCGACTTCGTGTGTCAGGAGCTCGGTCTCGCGATGTGGTACACCGAGTGCCCAAAGACGCGCGACGAGCTGCGACGACCAAGGTTCTTGGACGAGCACGAGTGCGCTATTCACACGGTACGCGCGCTCGAGCGCCTGGACTGGCAAGCGTTCAACGGCGAAACCGGTCTGGTACTCGCGCCAGCGGATCGGAATCGTGTAAGCGAACGCGATGACCACGGCGACGAGATAGCTGTAGGTCACTCCCCGGTGCCACAGCGATCCGCGCCAGCGCTCGCGTACGAGCGCGGGGAGACGCGCCGTCCAGAGAGCGAGTGCCGGGATGAGCGGGAACATGAAACGCGGCCCGAGCAGGAAACCAAAGTGCCAATAGGCCCAATAGAGTCCCACGAGCAGTGTGCCGCTCGCAGCGAGGTAGCGATCCATCGAGCTGACGCGGCGCGCGAGTGCGAGGGCCCCCACTGCGGCAAGAAGTCCTGGTACGGCGGCATCGAAGAGGTAGCTCTGGAGCCGCAAGAAGTAGAGGCTCAGCTGCTCGAAGCCACGAGCCGGCGTATGTGGCGGCCCCCATGGGGCTTCGTGGAAGCCGAGCGCGTGCCGTTTACCCCAGAGCACTTCGTAGCCAAACAGCAATGGAGCACCGGTCGTGTGCGAGTTCACCCACATGACGGCGAGCATCGGAAGCCCGACGCCTGCACCGGCACAGAGAAGCTCGATCCACGCGGCGCGTCGGCGGGCCTCGTCGCCGCGAACTGTCTCGCGGGCCGCCCGCCAGGTGAGCCAGAGTCCAGCGGGAAGCGCGAACGCTAAGCCATCGACGGGACGAATTGCCGCAGCTGCTCCGAGCGAGAAGCCGCACAGGAAGGCAGCGCCCGGACGGACGCCCTCACGCAGCGTCGCGACGAGGGCTGCCATCGCGACGGTGAGCCACATCAGGGTCGGCACATGGTTCATGTGCGACGCTGACATGAACAGCATGAAGGGCGCGAGCGCGAACAGGGCAACCGCGCCCACGGCGACTGTACGCTGCTGCTCGGTGGCGAGGACGAACCATGCGAATGCACCAACAGCGATCGCACCGCAGAGCGGATTCACGAGCCACGGTGCGCCCAGTAGCGTGCCGATGGCCAGCATGGCTGGGCCGCCTGCTGGGAACTGCGAATACGCACGGCCGTCGGCATATACAGTGTGCAGAATGCTGACAAACTCTGCGAATGGTCCGACAGGAGCCGTCAGCGAACCCCGTGCATATGCTCGGGCTTGAAGGAGCTGCGACATTTCGTCGAGGAAGATTGGTCGCCCCTTGAAGAGCAGCACCGACGTCAGCGCGTACGCGCCGAACGCAACGACTGCCGCTCCTCCGACGAAGGCCCAGCGCGGCCTCGTCATCTGCTTGGCGACGCGCAACACTGCGTCCTCGATCCACAACTCGCGTGTATGACGCGAAAGGATGGCGAGGACTGCTGCGACACCCACGACGACCGCAGTCCCGGATAGCCATTCCATCACAAGACTGCCGTAGAACGGCGCTTGTAATCCACCCGGGATCCACTGCACGATGGGTAGGAATCCGAGTACTCCGATGATGACCGCGGCGCAGATCGGGAAAACCGCTCGACCTTCGGCCAGCGCGACCATGACGCCGGATGGCCTCGCCGGAGGCTTCGGTACGGGCTTGGAAGGCGGCCTCGGAGCTGGTCTGATCGGCGGTTTCGGTGTTGCAGTCGTTGCAGTTGGTGCGACCGAAGGCGGCTGGGTTGCCGCCGGTACTGCCGCCGGTGACGGCGGTGCAGATGCCGGTTGCTGAGTACTGGAAGGTTGACTGATTGGCGGTACGCCGGACGGTACCCCGACCGAGGGACCGGCAGGAGCGGATACTTCCGGCACCAGCGGGACCGGTCGCGAGCTGGCGGGGCCGGTAGGGACCGACGGTGCAGGTGACGGCGTTTGAAGTGGCGCCGGCGGCACGTAGGGTGGCACCGGCGGTGCCGGACGGGTCGGCGTGTTAGCCAATTCGTGCTCCAAGACAGGGGGCAGCCGGCGATCCTCAGCCGGCCCGCTCACTCACCCTGACGAGACGACTCAGCGCCCGCGAGGCAAAGGCATAGCGGTGGGATAGATGCCTGGGGCACCGGGCCGCGTCGATCTGCGCCAAACCATGAGCGCGATCCCAGCGGCCGCGAGAACGAGCGAGATCACCTGTGCGCTCGTCAGCGGCCCGAAATACCGGTCGTCTTTTGCGCGCAGAAACTCGATGACAAACCGTTCAGCGCCGGCGAGAACGAGGTACAGACCAAAAAGCCACCCCTCGGCGTGCTTGTGACCACGGAGCCGCCAAAGGATGAAAAACATGACCAACCCGAGGGCGGTCTCATACAATTGCGTCGGGTGCACCGCGATGACGGCATCCGGAGCGACACCGGGCGGCATATCGATACCGAACTGCTGCTCAAGGTTCCGGGCCGTCGAGGGTGGCGCCCCCTCTGGGAAGGCGACCGCGAACGGCGAGTTCCATGGTAGCCCGTAGTCGTCGCCAACGGCCCAGCATCCAGTCCGGCCGACGGCGTAACCAGCAGCAATACCGATCCCCCCGACGTCGAACATCCGCCAGGTGCTCACTCGCTTGAAGACGAGAACGAGCGTGCCGACGAGAACACCGCCGAGAAGGCCGCCCCAGAAAACAAACCCCCCCCGGGAGAAGAGCGCGCCAAAATCCCCCATCAAGGCTGCATAGTAGACCTTGGCCCCAATCAGAAAGCCGACAAGCGCTCCGATTACGACGTCGCCGACAGGCTCGTTCGGATGTCCACGCCGTGCAAGCTCACGCTCCCCAACGAACTGACCGATCAAGAAGCCGAGCACCACGGCGAGTCCGAACCCGGTGATAGTGACCGGGCCGAGGTGGACTTCGAACGGATGGTGGACGATGGGAGCGATGGCGAGAGCTAGGTGCAAGGTAGGCTAGGCTCAGGTACGTAGTACGCAGTGTTCGCTCAGACCTTCGCGAGTCTCCGCCTTTTCTCGATCTCGATGACGAGATTCTGCAGATCGGTCGGGCTGATGCCGGGAATGCGCGAAGCTTGCGCGAGGGTCAGTGGCTTGAGAGCAGCCAGCTTCTGGCGCGCCTCGAACGAGAGCGAGCGCATATCGCCGTAAGCAAGGTCGTTCTCGAGCGGAAACGCGCCAAGGCGACGTATCTTCTCCGCCTGCGTGCGCTCACGGTCGAAGTAGCCGGCGTACTTGATCTCGAGCTCCGCAGTGACGAGCGCCTCGCGTTCGATGTCGGCGCCGACCCCTACCGCCGCGAAAAGATCAGCGAGCGAGACACCCTGTCGTTTTGTGACGTCGGCGATGCGCATCGAGTGCGCGAGCAGTGAACCGTTCGCTGCCTCGAGAACTGGTGCAGCTTGCTCCGGACGGATGCTCGTCTGCTCAGCGAGCTCGCGGGAAAGCGCCTCGGCGTCAAACCGCCTGCGAATGTGTGTAGCCTCGCGCTCTGAATAGAGGCCGAGCTCTAGTCCGGTCGACGCCAGTCGGCGGAGCGCGTTGTCCTGGCGGACGGTGAGGCGGAACTCCGAGCGTGAGGTGAAGAGGCGGTACGGCTCGTCGACACCGCGCGTGACGAGGTCGTCGACGAGTACGCCGATGTACGACGTTTCGCGGCCGAGGATGACAGGCGTCTTCTCGAGCGCCGCCAGCGCGGCGTTCAGACCGGCGATCACTCCTTGGCCCGCTGCCTCCTCGTAGCCGGTCGTGCCGTTGATCTGGCCCGCGAAGTACACGCCGTGTAGTGACCGAACTTGCAATGTCGCGTCGAGCTGTGTCGGTGGGTAGTAGTCGTACTCGATCGCGTACCCGGCGCGCGTCATGCGCACCTGCTCCAATCCGCGCACAGTGCGCAGGATCGCGAGCTGTACCTCGGCGGGCAACGACGTCGACAATCCGTTGACGTAAAGCTCCGCGGTGTCGAGCCCCTCCGGCTCGAGGAAGATCTGATGCCGCTCGGCGTCGGGGAACTTGACGATCTTGTCCTCGACGGACGGACAGTAACGCGGGCCACGTGACGCAATTGCGCCACCATACATCGCGGAGAGAGCGATGTTGTCCTGGATGATCTGCTTGCCAGGCAACTCAAGGTGGGTGATCCAGCAGGAGCGCTGTGAGAGAGGTTCGAACCGCTCCCAGAAATGACTCCATCGATAGCCAAACTGCTCGAGCTCACTCTCCTGGACGTCCAGCTTCCTGAAATCCACGCTCCGACCATCGATCCTCGGCGGCGTGCCTGTCTTGAAACGGGCGACAGTTAGACCGGCGCGCTCGAGTTGTTCGGCGAGATGTGTCGTCGCTGCTTCGCCAGCTCGGCCACCGGAGACGGACGTGGTGGTGCCAATGTGAATACGACCGCGTAGGAAGGTGCCGGTCGTGATCACGACCGACATCGCGGCGAAGCGACGTCCTTCGAGCGTTTCGATGCCGGCGACTCGTGCGCCGCCGTCGGCGAGAACGAGTCGTGCAACGGTTCCCTGGACGGTGATGAGCCGCTCGTGTTCCTCGAGCAGGGCGCGAACGGCGCGTCGATAGAGTCCGCGGTCGCACTGGGCGCGCGGTGCCCAGACCGCTGGCCCCTTGCTCCGATTGAGCATTCGGAACTGAATCGCGGCGAGATCCGTCGCTCGGCCCATGATGCCCCCAAGCGCATCGACCTCGCGGACGACAGTGCCCTTGGCGACTCCGCCAATCGCCGGATTGCACGACATCTGGCCGATCGTCTCGAGCGCGCTCGTAACGAGTGCGACGCGCGCACCCGCGCGAGCCGCAGCCACTGCGGCTTCAGTGCCGGCGTGGCCGCCGCCGACGACTATGACGTCGAACTCGGCTTCGAAGGAGAAAGATGCAGGGGCCAGCATGCCCGAAAGTTAGCGGCCGCGTGGCCCCCAGACGAACTGTTAGTACGCCACTAGTTCGCGATCGTCCCGCTACGCGAGACCGTCGCTGCGTACGAGTACGGCACCGCCGCGCCCGGGCGGTCAGCGATTGTGGCGACTAGCGTCAGCTTGGACCAGCGGGTTCCCATGCCATCGACCGTGATCATTCCGGCGGAACCAGCATCGAGTGTCAGCGGAAGGATCGAGGTTTTTCCGTTTGCGGATGTCGCGATGACATAGGCGCGCCAAGCGAAGCCGTCGGTTCCGTCGAAGGTCAACGTCGCGCTCCCCACCGCATTCGTGAAATCGACGAAATTGGCCCCCAGCCCCCATGGAGCGCGGTTCGGCTCCCGGTTCGTACTCGCCGGCACACTCACGCTCACCGGATAGCTCGAGTGCGTGGCACGGGTGAGACTCCGCAGCGGCCGGATCGACTCGACGACCGATGGAGGGTCGATGGTGAAGTCTGAGATATCGTGCAGATACTCCGCCGGAGCGAACGCTTTCATTCCTTCCCATGACCCGCTGAACGCCACATCGCGGATCGCGTCCGCGGCAGTTCTCGTTTGGTGCGCGAACCAGATCTGGCGCGTTACGTCGACGCCGAAGCGCTCGCTCAGGTAATTCTGGTAATAGGCAGCGCCATACAGATAGCGACTGAAGATGGGCAAGTCCGGCGTGGCAAGGAACGTGTTGATGTACCAGTGCCAGTCATTGATCCCGTCGTACACGGCATCCTCTGCCCACGTCGCGTGGGACTCCATGAGCCAGCCGGATCCGTACACGTTGATCGCGAACTGGAGCGCGTGCATGAACTCATGTGCCTGCGTGGCTTTGAGCGCTCCGCTACGAATCGCCTCGGTGCCCGTTCGGTCTTCGTCGTTCGCCGGGAAGCCGACGAAATCGTTGTTGACGACGATGAATGCAGAGGCAGTGCCGTAGGGGACCGGACTGACTCGGAGTAGCTCGACGTTCGTCGGCATGCAGTAGCCGTAGTACGAGAGCTTGTCGTAATAGACGTGGAACTTGTTCTGCGCCGAGACGCCCTTCGGCGCGGGATAGCGGAGCTCCCCGACCAGGCGCTGCCAAATGCTCTCCCAGCTCTCGGCGGCGACCTCGATGTAGTCGGGAACGCCATCGCGGTCTCCGTCCACCTTTGGTACCGCATCGGACTCGCTGACAGTGGAATAATGCAGGACGAAATGCGAAGTCTCGAAGGTGTTCTTCAGGTTGGCGAAGCCATTTGCCCGTAATTCGAGAATCTCCTGTTGGGTGGATTTCGACAGACCATCCCAGTCCAGAGCCTGGCGGATCATCGATTCTGTAGCGTCCTTACCGATCACCGCTGACCGATACTTCTGTGGAAGCTTCTCTGGTGCGAAAACCGCGTAGCCGCGATACCGGTTGGCGTTCTCCTTGTCGAGCGAACCCCCTGAGTAATCGTTCTCGATGAGATCGAGCGAGGTTTTGCCATTGCTCCCTCCCTGAGCGGCGAATGAGGGTGTAGCTGATGAGGAGGAGAGAGGGCCGGTAATGGGTTGTGGCTCATCGCTGCACGCGGCGAACACACCCACGAGCATGAGGAAGGATGCCGGGCGGAGAGTCATGGGTCGCCTACACTAATGATGGATGGGGGGTGTCGTATGGCCCCACAAAGTGACCGTCTCGTCCCAACCAGACAAGAAAAACTTTCAGCACGCCGCCCGCGCGGCTGGAGACTACATGCCGATTCTGATTGCGTCGGGCTCTCCGACGCTGTTCATCAAGAAGAGCGCATTCGAGCGGGTAGCAATCACGCGGAGCTACTTCGATGAGCGGTTGAATCTGACCCCCGATGAGTTTCGCATCGAGCGAAATCTCGTCGCGATCGGGCCGATCCATGCCACGGACGACCTAGTTGGACTATTCGACGAGCTGGAGAGGATCGGACTCAGCTACTTCGATGAATTCTTCGAGCTCAGCGGAAGCTGGCCGGACTGGCTCCGGCTCTATGCGTCGAGCGAGGGTGGGAGCTAGAGCTTGTGGGCCTGTGAGGCTGAAGACTCGTCGGGGACGGCGGGTGTCTCTGGGGTCCGTCGAAGCAGTCCCTCCCAACCACAGTCGGCACACCAACTGGTTCGGAACCAGGGCATGAGGAGGTTCCAGCCTTTGGCTTGAATGCGGAAGGTATGCGCGTCGCACATGGGGCAGCGGTCCGCGGCTGGAAGAATGAAAAAGAAGATGATCGTTGCGGCGATCGCCCGCAGGACGAAGAACCCCACGAAAGCGACGGCGAAGAGTATCGCGTCCGACATCATGCCCGACCTCGAGACCTGCGAGCCAGCTCAGAGCCGCTTCTCGACCTCGACCCACGGCTCCACGTACGCGACGCCATCCTCGATGCGCTCGATGACGACCTCGATGCCTTGGTCTGCCGTGGACCCATCGAGCCCGCGTGCGCGTGCAGTGTGGCGTGTTCCTTCGACGACATAGCTGATCTCTCCCTCACCGGCCGGGCCGATCGGGACAGTCACCGTGGCGACATGTCCCTGTAGCACGTAGCGCGGATCGTCGGGATCGTGCTCTGGAACGAACGCGGCTGCACGGCGGACCAAGCGCACCGCGAAGGCACCAGCGACCGCGCCGGCGAACAAGGCAACGATGGTGCCGGGAGCGAGCCCCATGCGACCTGGACGCGTGACGAGATAGCCGACCACGCCGAAGGTGGTGGCGAATGCGGACAGGACCGGCGTCGAGAAGCGGACGCTTGGGCGCGACGGTGACGGAGCGCCGAACGGTGTACGGTGACGCTCCACGCCGAGAAGCATCGCGCGGACGGCGAGCAGCAAGCCGAGGATGAGCGCCGCAACGAAGATAGCGGTGAGTGAAGTCACGATGGTCAGGGGCTCAGATATCGCCGGAAGAACGCGAGCGTCGCCGGCCACGCCTGTCGACTGGCGGCCAGGTTCGCACCCTCCTTGCCATCCTGTGCGCGGAGGAAGCCATGACCAGCGCCTTCGTACGTGTGGTGTGTGAACGATTTCTCAAGCACACGCATCGCCGAGTCAGCTGGCGGAACCGTTGCGTTGACACGCGCGTCATCGCTGCCGTACAAGCCAAGCACCGGCACGCGGACTGATCGCAATTGGTCCGGGCTTGGCGATCCGCCGTAGTAGACGACGGCAGCGCCGAGGCCCGCGGGTGAGCGAACGGCGTGCTGAAAGGACGCTGAGCCACCCCAACAGAAGCCAACCACGCCGTACCGCGGCAGCGCAGCTGGGAGGCGTATTCCGTATTGACCAACCGCGGCGAGCTGACGATGGACATCATCGGGGTTGAGCGTACGGATCACCTCGCGGGCGTCCGATCCGGCTGAGTCAGGATGAATCTTCGTCTTCCCGGTGAGGAGATCGGGGGCAATCGCGATGAATCCGTCGGCGGCAAGCTGGTCGGCAATGCCGCGGACCCAGCTCGTGAGTCCAAAGATCTCATGGATGACCACGACGACTGGGGCCCGCTCTCGCCGCTCCGGGTACACGACCCAGGCGCGGACGCTGTCGTGACCCGTTCGAATCATTGCCCACTCAGCGTGGCGTGGTGAGTTGGCGAGTCGACTGACAGCGTCGTTGGCACCAGCGGGAAGCGCATTGCCTTGTGTGGTGCTCTGTGCACCCGTCGCCGAGGCAGCGGCTGTCACGGCTCCCGGCTCATCAGCGTGAGCATGATCGCCTGCGGCGGACGAGCTATTCCGCGCGCAGGATGCCGTCAGTGCAAGTGCGAGTAGGGCTGCAGACGGCACGGCAGAAGCGCGAATCGTCATGGGTGTCTCGGGCTGACGGGTCAGCGAACGACCAAACAGGCAGTCGCAGAGAATGTGCGTTCTGCGATTCTCATGGCAAGCTCACGATCGCCGCCCAATGGGCTGGCCCGCGTTGGCGAACTGTCTGGCGAGAAAGTCCCCAACCCGCCACTCCGCGTAGTACAGGGGCCGCCAGGGCACGCGGCCACTGACGAAGCCCACATGACCGCCCCGCCGCACAAACTCGAGTTCGAGCGCAGGATTGCGCTCGGCAATGGCGCGTACGTCCTCGAGAACCTCTGGCGGGAGAAAGGGATCGTCAGTGGCGCTGAGCAGCAGTGTCGGAATGCGAACGCGGGACAGATAGCGTATCGAGCTCGACTGCGTGTAATAGTCGAGGGCGTCGCGAAACCCATGCACAGGGGCCGTGACTACATCGTCGAAGTCCCACAAGGTCCGCACGCGATCGAGGGCGGCAGCGTCGAACAGATCGGGATGCTGGGAGAGCTTCTGCCGCGCCTTGGCAATGAGCGAGCGGAGAAAGAACCGCTCGTAGACGTGAGAGAAGCCACGGGAGAGGTATTGACACCCGCGCGCGAGATCGAAGGGGACCGACACGGCTACGGCCCCCTGGACCGATGCCGGAACCTCATCTTCATCCCGCTCGCCAAGCCACTTGAGAAGCACATTCCCGCCAAGTGAGACGCCAGCGAGGCCGATTGGGGTCTCCGGCCGCTCGGCGACGATCCGGCGTAGTGCGAAATCGAAGTCCGACGTCTCCCCGGAGTGGTAAAACCGGCGCGTGCGGTTCAACTCACCGGCGCAGCCCCGAAACAGGACGAGATCCGCGCTCCAAGACCGCCGGGCTGCTTCCGCAAATAGGTTCGCCACGTAGTGGGAATGCACACCGCCTTCCAGCCCATGGAGGAAGACGAGGTGCGGCGACGATGCAGCCGTACCAGCTGGGGGATCGAGTCGCCGGAGCTCGAGAACGTCATCGTCCGGTGTCGTCCACCGTTCCGTGCGCACGGGCGTCGTTAATCGCCGACGTGTCAGTCGGCCCCACATGGTGCGTAAGTGCGGACCTGGTACCCACCAAGCCGGGGTGTAGGTAATTTCGCGGGGCATTTTGGGGAAGCTACATACGGGCTGCGGACCGCGGACCCAAGCCCATCGGG
>WUUC01222403.1_pt1 | contig 10576 bp, 9 predicted proteins | sample 6278441 | NCBI WGS metagenome assembly WUUC01 (sample SAMN13675441, study PRJNA597444) | soil metagenome | isolation source: soil | place: USA: Washington | collected 2017-10 | reverse complement strand
CGAACATGGCTGCGCCCGACAAACCCAGCTGCACCAGCTTCAGGCTCATCACGCGGTTGTCGACGTGTCGGAATTCGATGCCCGAGAACTCGATCATGTCGATCTCGATGCGCTGCGTGGTCAAGCCGTCGAGCAGCGACTCGACCAGGCGGTCCGGGTCGTGATGCATGAAGAACGCGCCGTACAGCAGGTTGACGCCGACGATGCCGAGCGCCTCCTGTTGCAGCGCATTCTCGCTGTCGAGCATGCGTACGTGGATGATGATCTCGCTGTCTTGATCGCGCGGGTGGGCTTGGAACTTCACGCCCATCCAGCCGTGACACTCGTTCGTACCCTTGAAGTTGCGCGCCGAGACGGTGTCGGCAAAGGCGAAGAACGAGGTCGTGTCGCCGCGCGCGTCTTTCAGGCGCTTGAGGTTCAGCTCATGCTCGTAGTCGAGCATGCTCTCGAGCCGCTGGCGCGCCACGTAGCGCTGGGTCTGGCCGTAGATGGCGTCGCTGACGGCCATGTCATACGCAGAGATGCTCTTGGCGATCGTGCCCGCAGCGCCGCCCACGCGGAAGAACCAGCGCACTACCTCTTGGCCGGCGCCGATCTCGGCGAAGGTGCCGTAGCGCTTGGCGTCCAGGTTGATGGCCAGCGCCTTCTGGTGAGTGTCCAGCCGTTCCGAGTTGGGATCACGATGCGACAACATGGCAGAAACTACGCGTAGCACGTTCGGCCCGCTCGTTCCGTTACGGCACTGTTTCGCAGCCAGCCGGCCAGGCGGTGATGATGATGAAACGCCGCGTGAACGAGCGCTGGGACTCCTACGGGTAGTACATCAGGCCGACGCTGAGGCCCCAAGTCACCGAAGGCGGGAAGTTGAACGACGTGTTCTCTGGGACGGTGTCTTCGTCGCGGAGCTCGTCGGCCGCATTCGGGAAGACGCTCACGCCCCACAGCCCCTCGAGCTGTAGATGGCCCCAGCGCTTGCTCAACTGGCCGCCGAACGTGAAGCCGTGGGCGAGCGCCAGGTTGTAGCGGTAGCCAACTCGGAAAGCGCCGTGGATCTCGTTACCGAACTTGATGTCGCCGAGCAGCAATTGCGGAGTGAGCTCGAAGGGCGCAATCAGCTTCAGCTTGGGATTGCGGTCGCTACCGTAGTTGAGCAAGGTCGGCACCCAGCCGGCGGCCACTTCGAGCGAGATCGGGCGAAAGCCTGCGCGCAGCGCCAGGCCGTTCGGGTTGTAGAAGCCTACCTGGGCGCCCAGCGCAAAGTTTTGCTGCACCTCGGCCCGCGGCTCGAGCGGGGCTTTCGCGCCGGAGTCTCGCTCAGCCACCGCCGCGGAGGCCGGCAGCGCCGTCAGAAAGCCCACGCTCATCGTCACCACGACACCCAGTACCCTCGCCACCATGTCGGGACTCTACAGCCCTCTCGCGCAAAGTCTTCCCTGCTTCGTTCAAAGCAGGAAAGAAACTCCGAGCGAAAACGTGGGATAGCCGACCCGCATCGTCAGAGTAATCGTGTCGGTGAAGTGATAGCGACCGCCCGCGTACAGCACGAACGGGGTGAACTCGAGGTCGCCGTCCTCGAAGTACATGGCTAGCCCCGGCTCACCGAACACCGACCACTTGCGGTGCAACCAAAAGTTCCACTGCATCACGACCGGCACGTAAAAGTAGTCGACGTTTCCATAGCTGCTGCGCGAGGCCTCGACGCAAACCGGCACGCCGCTGGGCGCCGACACGAAGCGCTGGCAGCCGCCGCGCGGCCCTTGCCAGCCGTCGTAGCGCAGGTAGTCGAAGCCGACGCCGATCGCGACGGAGTCGTTGAGCTTGGGGATGAAACCGTCCGGGAGCACATTGAACGAGCCGCGAGCACCGACCCCCCAGCCGGTGTCGCCGCCGAAGCCCGGCGGGTCCATCAAGCCAGCCAGCAGGTGCGGCTCCGCTTCGAAGAAGTAACGCGGGTACTGACCGGGTGACTTGATGGTGCTCTGCGCCAGGGCTGAGCTCGACCAAAGCATCGCCAGCAGCGAGAGCAGGGCGGGAAAGAGGCGTAGGGCGACGCGTGACATGGCTCAACAACCTCCGCAGGCCAGCGCGCCGTCAGGGCACTGAGTTTGTGCGGCATTCCCGAGGCATTTCAGCGTGCACTCGTTGCCGGTGCCGCAGTCGACCTTGCAGCTACCCGTGCACTCGACGTCACAGCGCGAGTAACCGTTGCAGCTGATCACGCTCCCCTCGCCGGCCCGCACGCCGCAGCGATCCATGTTCCGGCAGTCGAAGCGGCAGCGCTCGCCACAGATGGCGCCGCAGGCAGTGGCGTCGTGGCACGTCACGTTGCAGTCGTCGCCGCAACTCGTGCTGCACTCAATCACGCTGTTGCACTGCGTGCTGCAGTCGTCTCCACAGACGGTGCCGCAATGGTTCATGCTGGAGCAGCGCGTAGAGCAACCGTCGTCTTCGCAGCCCAGGTAACAGTCGTGCCCACCGTGGCATTCGCAGGGCTCGCCGGGACCGCAGTCGTCGTCATCGCAGCCGCTGGTACCGACGACGAGGAGCAAGCTCAGACCGAGAGCTGCAAGAAGGCGTCGCATGCCGGCGACTATGCAGTTTCTGGTACCGGTACCACAAGCAAAAATTCAGGGCTATTCGCGGCTCACCGCCAGCGCAGCGAATTGCCCTGGGCGTCGCGTAAGTTTCCAGTGGCGGCCAAGATCAGGTCGATGACGTGCCACACGCCGAGCCCGCCGCACGTGAGCAGCTTGATCACGCCGAGCGCGGTATGACCGAGCAAGAAGCGATCGATGCCCAGGTTGCCAGCCAGCACGCCCGCGAGCAGCACGTGATTGCCGTTGACGGTCGGCGTCCCTGCTACGACTTCCGGCGGGCGCAACAGCTTGCCGTCGCTATCCTTCAGCTCGCCGAGCGCGTTCAAAATCAGATCGATCAGGTACCAGATCCCGAGCCCGCCGCAGGTGAGCAGCTTGAGCACGCCCAGACCGATCTGTCCGAGGTAGAAGCGGTCCGCTCCCAGGTAGCCGAGCAAGTACGAAAGCAGGAATGCGGTGCTGCGCGACTTCTCCGAATAGACGACGAGCGCGCCGGCGCCGTAGGCCGACGGCGCGTAGCCAGCGCCGTAGCTTCCCGCAGGAGGCGGGCCATAGCCCGAGGGCCCATAACCGCCCGGGGGCCCGTAGCCGCCCGGGGGCGGTCCGTATCCACCCGGACCCGGCGGCGCTCCATAAGACATGCCGCAACGTATCAAACGCGAATCGACCTGTAAATTACCGCAATCACTGGATGATCGGCGTTGGCTCGAAGGCGCGCCGTTCCGTCGCGGGCTGAGCGCCGTTCCGTCGCCCCTCGCAGCCGCCCGTCGATTTCACCACCCTGCGGGTTGGTCAAACTTTGCCCGTAACCTCGTCAGTCGGGGAACAGTGTGTACGGGCCGGGCGTGAAGTCGAAGATACCCCACGTGGTCGTGAGGTTTGCGAGCGGCACCGTATCTTCAGGGGCGTCGAGCAGCGCGCTTTGCAGCGCTGCCAGCGCGTCGAGCGTGACCGAGCAAGCGGGCAGATTCACGGTCGAGCACTGCGAACCGTCGAGCAGCTGCTGAATCTTCGCGACGGGGCCGGCCGCGCTGAATACGTGAATCGCGAGCTTGGCTTCGTGCTGTACCAAGAAGCGGGCTAGCGGCGTGGGATCGGCAAGCTTGGTGATGTCTGGATCTTCACCCGTGAAGCAGCGTCCGAACAGGTCTCGCTCGTCGGGCGAAGGGAACGTTAGCTTCAGCGCGACGGTCATGGCGCGCGCCGGGGCTGCGACTCTCACGAAACCATTGCCGCAATCGACGACTTGAGAGCGTTTCTCCTGAACCAGAAAATACGACCAAAGTTGAATGGAAGCGGCGGCGTAGCCCCAGCTCGAGCGAGGGGCGTCCTCGTTCAACAAGGCTTTGAATGGCGCCACCAAGGCCGGGTCCAAGAACGAGGCGACGACGGGCGGTTCCGAGCGCATCGCTCCCAGTTTGGGTGTGCCGGCGCCGAGCACATCGACTCCCCCTGCGCCCAGCGCGAGGGAGCTATTGGTTTCGTGACCGGTGACGCAACCGGCGCTCAGCACTTGGCCCTGTTTCGGCTCGAACAGATCGCCCTGAAAGCCCTGCCCCAACGTGACCTCGAAAGGCGCGACGGTCGTAAGCGACGTGGTCGCAAGCGGCGCCTCGAGCACGACGTCCAGGATGTGGGTACACTCGTTGGCGCCGCCGGCGCCGGCCCTGCCGCCATCACTGGTCGCGTCAGCGCCAGCGCCGCCGCCAGCGCCGCCGAGCGCGTCGCTCTGGTCGCCTGCAGCGGCTTGCTCGCCGTCACCGGCGGTTCCGCTCGGCCGAGCACCTGCGTCGCCCACCGTGCGCTCGCCCGCTACGCCGCCAAGTGGCTCAGCCGGGGTGTCGTCAGGAGCGCCCCCGGCACCCACGCCACCGATTGGCATCCCGGCCTCACCTGGACGCTTCTGTGAGCGGCCGCACGCCACCGCAAGACACAGGACCGTCGCCACGCCCCAGAGTTTCTTGCCCATGCCTGATTTCTCGGCCTGCTTTTCCATGAGGGGTCCCTTCGGTCAAGCGCGCCATGCCGTGTTCGTCGACCTGGATTCTGACCTGCGCGCAATTTCCAGCAGCGCCGCGCAAGGCTCAACGGCGAACGTGTCGAAGCCCGCTTCCACTAGCGCTTTGCTGCTCACGCCGGCGCCACAGCCAACGTCAACGACGCGCCGGGCGCCTCGCGTACCAGTGCAGGAATCAAGGAAGCGGCGGCAGCAGCCGCGAGCTCACCGAAGCCCGAAGCTTGAATGAACGCAAGATCCTGATCGTAGATCCGCGGCGTGGCGTGATCGGCTCTATCACATCATATTCGCCACGCGCTCGGCATCGACGCCGCGCTGCCCGTCTAGCTCGGCATGGCGCGCACTACGGCGCAGCTCCCCAACAGGAGTCGTCGAACGCTGGCGGTGATGCGTCAGCGCCACGACCCTCCAGTAGCGCGCTCGACCGAGGTAGACCGCGGTGGTCAAGCGAGATCGAGCCTCGGCGAGCGGACCTCTACGGTTCACTGCATGACCGGCGCAGTCCGCTCCAGCTGACGGCGAACCACTGCTCGACATTCCCAAGGGTTGTCAGTGTACCGGGGACCGTATAGCGTCGAGCAAGGAGAGTGGCATGGCGAGGAAACGTATGGGCTCGGGAGCGCTTGCTTTCGTAATGTGTCTGGCGGGCTGCGGTGCAGGGCATGCAAGCGACGAGGCCGAAAGTCTCGGAAGCCGCGGCAGCGCCTTAGCTGGCTGCGAGCCTCAAGATGCGGTGTGTCAAATCGATCCCGGCTCTGCCGCTGATCACGCAGACCCCTTGGATGAAGGCAGCATTGCCTGGCACTTCGAGAACAGTGAGCGCTCGCTCTTTCACTTGAAGACCGGCACGTTCAACATCACCAGGACCATCCAGGTCCCGAGCGGGGTCACCCTGCAAGGAGATAGTGCCACTGCGACGATTCGGCCTCTTCCTGACTTCGACAATGGCACCGCGATGATTCGCCTCAGTAGCTCCTCCGCCTTGCGGGGAGTGGCCGCCGACGGCGACTCTCGACCAGGATTCATCGTCGATGCGCGAAACACCGACTCGGCGACCATCGCGGACTGCGTGTTACGCGAAACCAGCCTAGTGCGGAGCGCGCACGTGGTGCTAGCGGATGAGTCCGCCAACTTACGCATCGAAAATAGTCAGATTGGGCTGGCCGGAATCCCGTCCAGCAAGGTTGCCACCGGTACTTGCGACGCGAGCTTCAAGGGTTTTCAAGCTGCTGGCGTCCACTGCACGCATTGCTTCGACCTAGTCGTGACCGGGTCGGGCATCAGCTACACGCGCACGGCAGGCATTCACATGACGGGCACGTTGCGAGCGAGCATCACGGACAACGAGATCTTCATGACGAGCATGAATACCCGGATCTCCTCACAGTACTGTCGCGCTGGCGACGGCATCACTGCGTACCACAACAATAGCAACCCCTTTCCTGCCGACTATACGATCCTCAATAACACCATCTGGCGCTTCCACAACCACGGCATTCACGTGTCGGGGTCGAACGTGCGCATCGAGCGCAACACCGTCGATGGCCACGCCGATCAACCCTCAAGCGAGAACTATGGGCACAGCGCGATCTACTACGTCGACGGCGGCGACCTATTTCCCGGTTCGGAGTGCGGCAAGAACGTGCTCATCGCCAACAATGAGCTCTATCGGGGCAAGTCACCCCTTCACGCGATTGCCACCAAGGAGATCGTGCGGGTCAATTACGACGCGAGCACCTTTCAGATTTCTTCCAACACGGGTGGGGTAGACCCGAACAGTCCGGGAATCGAGATCCGGTCCGAGCATGGCACTTGTTCGGGCAACCACGCACCCGTGCCGCGGCTCTCTCCGAAGGCTTACTACGAATTCCGTCAAGGCGTCGGCGTCGACACCGTTGGTGCCGCAAGCGCAACCACCCACAACGGTGTCAAGACAGTCCTTGATGCCCAGCTGGGCCGCGCACTCTTCTTGGACGGGCACGACGACTACCTGCGAGTCGACAATCATCCGCTCCCCGCGACCGCCACCAAGATAATGATCACGGCTCTGATCAAACCGGCCCATCTCGAGGGAACGATGCAAATCTTCTCCAAAGACCAGTGCAATCTTACCGATTGCTCGCAGCGCGATTGGCAGTTTCGCCTGCGCAGCGGTGGTCGGCTGGAGTTTATCGTCTACAACTCTTCGGGCCTTTTGCAGTCGTCCATTTCGCCCTCGAACACGGTGCCAGCAGGCGAGTGGTCGTTCGTGGCTGGTAGCTACGACGGGACCACAGTCAAGGTCTATCACACTAAGCTCCCGGCGAACTTGGCGCTCGACGTCCCGGACATCAAAGAGTTCGATCCGAAGCCGTTCAACGGGGCGCTCGCCCGGTCGGCCAATGCCGCGTTCATCGGGCGTTCGGAGAACAACAACGCAGGTTATTTCATGGGGTTCATCGACGACGTCGCCATCTTCGACGACGTGCTGACGCCGAGCGAGCTCAAAGGCAACGTGATCAACTATGGCCACATGCGCACCCCAGACAACGAGCTGCTGCATCCGCCACTGTGATGCGCGGCCGGCGGCATTGCGCCTGCCTTACCGAGCAGGTCTACAGGGCGCAGTCCGTCATGAATCGGTTGGGGTCCTCAGGCGATTGACCGTCCAGAGGCCATTAGCTGCAGGGGCCCAACGGCTGACGGAGACGTAACCTTCGTAATTGGAACTGAGCGGCGGCTGTGCCACGCAGCCGACTGCATTTCACGAGCGTTTCTGGATAGAACTACCAGGCGATCCACGCATGATTTCTCGGCGGCCGGTGAGGACGTCGAAGTCCCGCCCTTCACGGCCAGGCCGTGGTCTTCGGCGATGAAGCAGCCGTCGCGCGTCGCGGTGCCGGAGAGGCCGCGTGCGGCCGTCGTACTCCAGTGTAGAGGGTTCCCGAGCGGACTGAGGTCGGACGGCCACCTCACGAGCGGCGTGACGGCTTTGCGTGGGCATCCGGTCGCACACGCGCACTCTCGCTTCGCGAAGCTCACGGCCCCTTCGCTCTTGAGCGTGCCGCTGCCCTGCACGCACAGGCTCTCCTGGAGCTTGCGAGGGGCGCTCGCGATGGGCTTGCACGCGGCGTTCATCAAGTTGGCCGATTCGCTCTCGAAGTCGCTCTGCGCGGGAGTCGGAGATCTACGGGACGCGGCGCTGTGCCGGCGCGGCGTCACGCCCGAGGTGCCTGTGTCCAGCCGTTGAAAAACGAGATTACTGAGCGCAGGGTCATCGTCTCCGTTCCGTTGGTGTGCGTTGAGAACTCGAAGCCTCTCGACGGGCCGGCATCCTCACCTGGATGACCCATTAACCTAAGCAGCGTCAACCGCTATCGCGGTTCTTCAAGACGGCGACTGTCGATGTCGAGAACGCCCATACGAGTCACACGAGCGCTTAAAAAGCGTTGACACGGCAGGGTGCGTGGCGCTACGTTCCCGCTCCAGCAGGGCGGTGAGTCGCAACCGCACTTCTCGGCGGAAGGCCGGTGAAGCTGTGTTCGGACGGGATGAGGCAAGTTGCGGTGTTGGAAGTTAGGGAGGTCGTGCATGACTGAATTAATGGCCAGACGTGGCGCGAAAGCGTTGGTTGCTATTGGGCTGCTGGCTACATGCGCGACGGCCTGTGGAACGGTCGACGCAGACCCGATAGCACTTCCGACTCCAAAAACTGATGAGTCCATGGCCAGTGACAGCTACGACAGCTTGGCGGATTATGGAGTCTCTTGCGACGTAAGTGTCGGCACTAGCAAGCTGAGCGTCACGCTGCGCAATGCTACCGGCGTTGATGTCCGTTTTTTGGCGTGGAATACACCCTGGGACCAGCAAGGCGACGCGCTTCATATCGTAAGTTCGGATACCCGGGAGGTCGCCCCGTATGTCGGCCCGGTCCTGAATCGCAAGCTTGACGAAAGCTCGTACCTAGTTGTCCCCGCAGGCGGAGAGGTAAGTTCCACCTATTCGTTCGATGGGCGCTACACAACTTTGCCCGGATCAGGGGAAGTGGGGCTTCGAAACGAACCACTCCTGGTGGAGATAGCCGGACGTGCCGTGAAGCTCAACCATGGCTGTCGCGCGAAGCAAGTGAAACTCGGCTTGGTTGAACACGGAGAGACACAACAATCACTGCTTGAACCCTATCCCTCATGCAGCGCTCAGCAGAAGGCTAGCCTTCAGAGAATGATTGACGGGGCGATGAAGGCTGCAGAACTGGCCGCAGGGGAGCTGCAGAGGGGTAATAGCGCGGCCAAGGCAAGGTGGTTCCGCGATCAATCATTGCACCCACGATCGGCCTATACGCGGATGCTTGCCGAGGATGAGTACGTTCGCTGTGGCGGCAGTTCTTGCGAGGACAACCTTGGAGTCGTCATGAGCTATGGCTATGACGAGAAGCTCTACATCTGCGCACCGTTATACTCGATGACGTACGCTTCCACGCTCGGTTACGAGCAGCAAGTCGGAGTGATGATTCACGAGCTAGCTCATCTCGTCGACCAAGACGGAGGCAGTATCGTCGACTGGGATAATCCGTCTTGCGCGGGTTGGCCCGACAACGAGTGTTACGGGTACGAGAATGCGTTGAGCCTAGCGACCCATTGCACCGAGTGCTCGCAGCGCAACGCGGAGAACTACAAGCACTTCGCCATGGAAGCATTCATGCGCGGCGCCGTGCACGCGGCGATCTTCTAGCTGCCACCGCCCCGAGGGCTTCGCCCACTCTTAACCTTGCGACACTACGCATTATGCGTGTGGCAATACCAATTGCGAGGTCGTTAGAAGCTCACAAATTATGGGGTTATAGACGCTTTGACTCAAAGTGCATCCACTGTAGGCCTGTTGTAAGGCCATTTGCTTGTTAAGAAGGAGTAAGAACCATGTTGAAATTTGCGCATCTTTTTCCGCTAGTAGCCTTCGTTGCTGCTTCAATTCCAGCATCCGCTCTGGCGTATGATGGTGAGATCACCGGCATCCTCAAATTCGTACATATCAAGGGCAATAGCAGTGCTGATTCGTTGACGCTTGAGCTGACCAGTGGTGCCTCCTTGTGCGGGAGCGGTACGCCAGCGGTTACCAGTCTTGCTGCGACGAATTACGCTTACCAAGCTATGGTTAGCACTGCGAATGCGGCTCTCCTGTCCGGGCGGCAGGTCAAGCTGTATTCGGATTGGGACGGGAGTGCGTGTGTACTCAAGCAGATTCGGCTGTTGTAGCACTCGCGCCAACGCCGGTGCGCGTTTCTCTGGCATGTTCGTGATTGAAACGTTGCCTGGATTTGCCTCCTTGACGGCGCAGGCACGCTGCACGAGCGAGTCAAACATCGACGTTGCGTCGGTCACGCGGATCGTGGGGAGCGAGACCTCGTAGCCGCGCCTGTGTAGCGTGGCCCAATAGATGCGCGCGCCGTGCGCGGTCGTGATTTCAGCAGGCGGCAAGGTGGCCGCCCTGCGTCGTGCACCGAGAGCGGTGCGCCTACCCTTTCTGGTCGGTCCTGGCGGCACCAATGGGTGCGTTCCTGTTCGAGTCGGGGTCGCTTGCCGACCCCCTAGGCAAACGAAAACGCCTTTCGGACAGGCCTTGCTGGGCCGCGAGTACGCCACCAATTTCATCCGCTTCGACCAGATGTACAAGGTAATGGTGCAGGCGCTGCCCGAGTATGGCGCGACACCGGAGCAGCTGTTGAGCCTGCAGACCCGCAATGATTAGGGAGAGCTGGTGACGCTCTCGTCGTTCATGAGCGTGGCCAAAGACCTACGGTGTCGACCCGCTGACTCGCTACAACATGTACCCGTCAGCCGAGCTGAGGGCGAAAATAGCTGCGGTCAGGGGCTCGCCTGCTGCTACCCCTGCGGCATCAAGGCCGTTACTTCGTTGGTGAGGCGCGTTGTGCGGAAGGTAGCGCCGGTTGCATCGACGGCTGCGTTGCCAAGCCGTGACCGGGCCA
>WUUC01097046.1_pt1 | contig 10577 bp, 5 predicted proteins | sample 6278441 | NCBI WGS metagenome assembly WUUC01 (sample SAMN13675441, study PRJNA597444) | soil metagenome | isolation source: soil | place: USA: Washington | collected 2017-10 | reverse complement strand
AGCAAGTTCATGCCTGCATGGAAGCCACCGGCACGTACGGTGAGGCGCTCGCGCTCCATTTACACGAGGCCGGTCACACCGTCAGTGTGAGCAACCCGGCAGCCATCAAAGCCTTTGCCGGAAGTTGCCTCTCGCGCACCAAAACAGATCGGGTTGACGCTGAGCTGATCGCACGTTTCTGCCTCGCGCAAGCGCCTCCGGCGTGGACCCCTCTGCCTCAGGAAGTGCGAGAACTACAAGCACTTGTGCGCCGCTTGGAGTCACTCGTTGAGATGCGTGTGATGGAAGAGAATCGTCTTTCATCCGGCATCACCGTTGACGCTGTCCGGCAGAGTGTCGAAGCACATCTGACTTACCTCAATGAACAGATCAAGTGCTGTGAAGAGTTGATCCGCAAGCACATCAAAGGCCACCCGACACTCAAGCGGCAACGCGAGTTGCTGGACTCCATCCCGGGCATCGCAGAAACGACGGCGGCGCTGCTACTCGCCGAGATCACAGACATCACACAGTACCGTAGCGCGCGACAGGTAGCGGCTTACGCCGGACTGGTGCCGCGTGAGAGACAATCGGGAAGTAGTGTGCGAGGGCGGACGAGGCTCTCAAAGATCGGCAATGCTCGTTTGCGGCGTGCGCTCTACTTCCCGGCCATCACGGCGTTGCGATGCAGCCCGTTCTTCCAAGCGTGGGCGGAAGGGTTAGCAAAGCGCGGCAAGAGCAAGATGAGTGTTATCTGCGCGGTGATGAGAAAGCTCGTCCATGTCGCTTACGGCGTGTTGAAGAGTGGCAAGGAGTTCGACCCGCAGTGGGCGAAAATAGCTTGACTCCCAACACAGTATCTAACCGGCGAGCAATCAAGATTGATGATGAAAGAGTTGCTGATTGCGAGTCCGGTTGAATGAGTTGTTAGGCGGCGGGTATCGCGTCGGCGATGTATGTGGCAAACAGCTCGGTTGCGTTGCAAAAATTATTTTGAGGCGCGAAAGGTCGTTTGGTCTATTTCTCTATGCTGCGATCTGAAAGAGGTTCAAGACGAACTGCGCCTGCGCTTGCTCATCATTACCTGCTAATCTTTTAACTTGTCCCTTCCTCATCATGTGCATCGCCTCAATGCCTTCGAGTGTTCGCTCCGCTGTGTGAAAATTCTTGAAGCACTGCGACGCCCGCACCTTCTTTTTGATGAACCTGTGATCTTGCTCGATCACATTGTTCAGGTATTTCACTCGCCGCAGCTTACAGTCCTGCGGTACGATCCGTTCCGCTTGTGAAGCACTGAAGGCTTCCGGGTAGGCCGCATTCTTATCAACGCTGAACGAGGATGGCAGTCTCCTGTGCTCGGCTCTCATCAGCGACTTTGTGAATCGTTTTGCTGCGGAAACGTCGCGTTTTGCTGAGAGCATGAACTCAATAGTTTGCCCTTCCTTGTCCACGGCGCGATACAAATACTTACACGTCTTCCCGACTTTGATATATGTCTCATCCACTCGATAGGACGTACCACTCATCTTCAAATGAGGACGGATGCGCTTATTGATCTCTGGCGCATATCTCTGCACCCATCGGAACACGGTCGAGTGATCGATTTCGAGTCCGCGCTCACGCATCATCTCTTCAACATCACGTTAGGAAAGCTGATAGCGGCAGTACCAGCGAACACACAACAAGATGACATCTGGCGCATAGTGACGCCATTTGAAAGACGAGGAATTACTATTCATGAACAGACTTGATAGCACAATTTGAGAGATCGTGAGAGAGGTATAATAGCTGACAGGCTATTTTTGCAACACAGCCTTCTTATCGACACGTCGGTGCCGCGTCCGGGTATAGAAGCGACCGGCGCATCGAAACTAAAGTTTGAACTGCCGGGCATCTCCGTCCCATTCGTGGCAGTGGCGGGCGTTGCCGCGCCGAGCGTTGTTTTTCCTAGCGGCGTACCCACGACATTCCGGGGGCTGTACATCGAGGGGCTTTCCGCGTCCGGCAGATCATAAGGGTCGTTGTAAACTGCCGCCGTATTGATGAACTTCGCCTGACGAGCGGAGCGGGTTGTTTGGAACAGTGCGCCCCCTTCATCCGGCGACCATCGAGCGCTAGTGATTCTCGCGCCTCGATTGTCATGGCTTTTCGCTATCCCCTTATCCTTACGTCCTCCAAACCTAAGCTTACCGCCGCCGATCACCGTGACATCAACCTTCTCTTTTTTATGAGCGATGCTGACCGTCAGTTTGGCCTTACCGGGTTTGCCCGCGACTGCCTGACCGTCGCGTGTGATGAAAACGACTTGCCGGTCGCTTGATTCCCATTCGGCGACCAAGCCGTGGATGGCGTTTCCGTCCAAGTCGAGCGGCACGGCGGTGAAGTTCATCGGCTGCCCAGATTCGAGCCACACTTCTCCCTGCGGGTTGACCTCTACGCGATGAACCTTTCCTTCCCGCTCACCTTTCGTAGGCGGACGGCGCGGCTCAAACGGCGACGGAAGGGGTCGCTCGCTCGGCGGCATGCTGCTGTCTTGAGTGAGAGTCAACCGCCGCAGTATCCCGGAAGTGACATCCGCCACACTCGCGAATCCGAAGCTATCGCTGATCACCTGACCAACAGCAAAATGAGCCAAGGCAGGAGGCGTTGATGAAAATAACAGGATGAAGGTAAGTGTGCCCGCAGTCAGTTGTCGTGCGATTGAACTTACTTTCAACCTATATATTTTGCGTTGAAACTGCGAGAGCGAGTTTGCGGAAGCCGGGCGTGTAGTGGGCATAAGAATCCTTCACGAAAGTCCCTTGTCCACTTTATGCGTCAGACGTCTGCGGCATGCTGGCGTATTTTTTGCATTTCAGTGGTAAAGGGTTGTGCATGTCAAAAACGCGATGGCTACTGCGCAGTAGCCATCGCGTTTTTAGACTAAAGAAGCTGAAGGAATACCGTGTGACCAGTACCTCACACGCTCAGACATACCGCGACGCCGAAAAGTTTCCGCACTTTTCGTCGAGAGGCTTGCTCCGGTGAGAGGAGACTGCATCACTGATCTTTTCCTGAGTTGTTAACTACGAGATGAGGGATGACGGGCGGGTGCAACCCAGCAACATTCATCGGTCAAAGGGAGCGGTAGCAGACTACCCTTGAGGCGCGAGGTCAGTCAAGAATTATTTTGGAGCGACTGGTGAAAGTCAACTTACCTGACCTACCACTAGGTTGACAGTCTGCGACAGCCTACTCTTCGTATCGGGGCACGACCAATTTCAATTCCTAAGTGGCCTTTCTTCCTTTCAACCCGTTATTTACGGTTGTGTTGCAAAAAATATTTTGGCTACAATTAGTAGTAGAGAAGAGCGGATACTTACCTCAATATCTCGTGTGAACAGAAATATTTTGCAACACTACCCTTCCGCTGCGCCTCATTCGGCGCGCTCGACGGAGTAATATTTCAAATACATAGGGTCGTTGCCGATTGCTTTGGTTACAAAGCCCGGTTGGTCTGCGCGCGTGGTAACCTCCTGCGTGTAGGTGTGGCTCGCCTGGGTGCTCTCCAGACGCGCGCTGCCGAGGTTGATGACGTCCGCGTATCGGATGCGGCGTCCCTGCTCGTTCGCAACAGCCGTGACATAACGCACCGACGTGTATTCCTTGTTATAAGCAACCATGAGGTGTGAGTAGCTGGGGTCGGTCGTGAGTCGCCACACTTCCTGCTGTCTTCTCTCTTCCTTCTCAAACTGGCCGATGTTTTTCAGGCGCGTATGCGCTTCCTCTCGCGTCATGCCGAGCCGGATGCCGAGTATTTCGGGCTTCGGCTCGACCTTCGTGGCGCAGGACGAAGCGAGCAGAAGCAGACAGCAAATGGTGGCGGCTATTTTCATCATACGGGACCTGCTACAGACTTCGTGCCCAGTCTATCAAACATACTCACGCTCAGACAGCACGGCGCACTAAAAAAGTTGGCGAGTCGGAGGGCAACTTCAAAACGTCGCCCGCCGACTCGCCGTCGAGTCAACGTCCTTTGTCCGACCTTGCCGGCGCAGACAACAGGCAGGGACTCTATAAGGACACAATCATGGTTTAGACGCGGCATGCCCCCACATGCCGCGTCTGACCACAACGGCGTCAGCGGTTAATCGAAGGCGGCGAATAGCGACTTGCCGCCTGACTGGCGGATGATCGTCGCGCGATCCTCACCATCGTTGTCGTTGCCATCAATGTTCCCGTCGCCGTTCTTGTCCACGCCGCTGATACATGCGGCGGTCACACAGCCGTCGGCGAAGGCCGCCAGCGCACGCCCCTGTTTATCAACGGTCAGGTCGTTAAAGTCGAGCAGGTTGCGCGTTGAGCCGGGGCAGGTCGTGCCTGCGGTGCAGACCACGCCGCGCTGCACGGGGTCGCCCGGCGTAGCGTTGACCGTGACCCATGTCTGGCCTCCGTCGTAGGTCGTTGCGATGTAGCCGAACCATGTGCCGTTGAAACTCATGTCGGTTCCGCGTCCGTTCGCGCCAGGGGTCGTCGAGCCGAGGAAGAAGACGGCAGCGCGGTTGCCATCGCCGCCGACTGCAGCCGGGAAGACCGCGTTCTGGATGCCGTGAGAAGCGCCCACGTCGGAGACGCTCGCCCAGCTAATCCCACGGTCGTGCGAGACGGCGACCCGCGAGTGGCCGTCGCCATCGGCGAAGGCAAGGTAGAGGGTGCCGTCCGAGCCGATGCCGACGGACGGGTCGGTGTCGCCGGGGGTGCTGCCCGGCACGGTGCGGATGCTCCACGTCAGGCCGTTGTCTTCGGAGACGGCGACGCCCTGCTGGCCGTTGCACGATTTGTTCGGTACGTAGACGGTGCCATCAGAGGCGACCTTGATGTGACCATGCAGGCCGCCGCATTGCACCAGCGTCCACATCGGGATGGCAAGGCCGAAGGTCAGCCCGCCGTTGTCGCTGCGAGCGATCTGCGCCAGGCCGACGTCCTGCGAGGCGTAGTAGATGGCGTTCGGGTAGAACGCGGCGTTAAGTCCGGGCAGTTGCACGGCTCCGCCCTTGAGCGTGCCGTCGGGGTTCTTAGCGTAAGGCCCGCCGCCAATGGTCTGGTGGTCAACACCGGAGTTGATCCCTGAGCCTTGGCTCGGCGTCCAAGTCGCGCCGTCGTCATCGGTAAAAGACATCAGACTGGCCTTGCCCGCGAGTTGCGAGACGAAGGTGCGGTTGGTGCGAGACGCGCCCGCGTCGCTGTCGGTGAAGAGGATCGGGTCGAGCGTGGTGAGCGAAGTGATCCCATCGCTCACGTCTTCCCACGTCGCGGTGGCGGGCGACACGGCGTCGTTGAACCGGATGCGCAAGGTCTCAAGGCCGGAGATAAACATGACCGCGCCCGTGTCCCAGTTGGCGCCGAGCGTCGGCTCGCCCGCGCCTTCGCCCATGCCTGCGGGCGCAGCGTAGTTGCGGTAGCTCGGCGGTTGCGCGGTCGAGGGCGTCGGCGTCGCCGTCGGCGGCACAAACGGTTTCGCCTCGATGGCCGCGCTGCCGCGATACTGATCGACGGTGGTGGCCGCGTAGTAGACGGCGCGGACGGTGTAGACGCCCGTGCCCGAAGCTGTCGGGTCAATCGTCGTATCCTCTATCGTCAGCGGCCCGGTCGGCGACGTGATGCCGCGCCCCGAACTGGCGACGAGGGGGCCGGTGTTCGAGCCTTTGTGAATGTAGAGGTCATAATCGGTGACGGGGAGGTTCCACTCGATTTTGACGCGTACGAGTTTTCCCGCCCAATCGGCGGTCGTGCCGCCGACGTTCAGGGTGAAGGTGTCGCAGGTAAGTCCTTCCCGGCACAAAGCTTCACTGCCGATGACGGGCGCGAGATTTAGAGCACCGCCGCCGACGGCAGTTCCCGCCCAGGTGACTGGTGAGGTGGCTGTTGGGCTGAGCGTTGTGGAGGTCGGGCTGGCGGCCTCCGCCGTCATTATCTGCGGCAGGGCGAAAATCATTGTCAAAACAAAGATCGCGCCGATGGCCGCGCCGAGCGCTTTCAAAGCACTTTGTGATTTCAGAGTTCTCAATTTTCTCATCTCGAATGTTTCCTTATGACGGCGGCGTAGAACTCGCGGCATGGTTGCGCCGGACAACCGTGCCAGCTCTCCGTATAGCTTCGTAGCAGACGACGCAATGTAGCGGAGGGTGCTTGGCTAATTCTTGGCTGGCGCTTGAATCTTCCAGAAGGCAGGTGGGAATTTTATGAAGTTGCGCGCACATAGCGCGGGCGCGAGATTCGGGAAAGATTTGGCTTAACGTTCGAAGTGATTGAGCAGATTGGTTTTACACGAAGACGCGAGTGCGTTTCCGAGACGTTGTGCTCCTAGCACGGGGCTACTAAAAAATTTTGCGCCCGACACCTCGCAAAGTGACGGGCGCAGCCTCAAATGATCGGGAGTATCGCTGCTTATTCCGCTGCCCGTTTGGCAATCACGCTCATCGCATGGGCGAGTTCGAGCCTCGTCAGCGTGCTCTGCGGGCGGAATAACCCGCTCTCCGCGTTGAGCAGGCCGCGTTCAAGCGCCACCGCCACATAACCGCGCAACGCGGAAGGGATCGCCCCGGCGTCGGCGACGGTTAAGAACGCACCGGCCTTCGCCTCGGCCTCGCTCCGCAACCCCTGCGCGCGAACAAGTGCGACGGCTGCCGTGAGGCGGTCAACCATGTCATCCGGCCTGAAGCGCGTGCCGGGCGTCGCGTCCGTGAAGAGCGCGCCGCCCGGCGCGGCCTGTACGCTTTCGACGAAGAGCATGCTCGAACGGTCGAGCACGTCGGCGTAGTTGGGCTGACCCGGCGTGTACTGCGGGACGCGTGCGCCAAGCACGAGTGTCGTCGCCAGATCAAGCCGCGTCACGCCGAACTCAGGGCGGAACGAACTGCCGAACGGCCACATCACGTAGGAACGTAAATTCTGATAGACATCTTCACGCGCGGACGTGCTCAGGGCGGCAACGTCCGGCAGCGGCGCGTACTGAGCGCGCGTCACTTCCAAGACGCCGAAGAACCCCTGCGGCGTGCCCGCCGGACTGAGAGTGTTTGTGACACCGACCCGCCATCTCCCGGTCGCGGGCGAGTTGACGGCGACCCGCTCACGCTTGCCGGTCAGTCCGGGCAGGTTGAGTTGATTCGCTGACGCGCGCCGCACGCCGCCGGGGTCGGAGAGCGTGAGCGCCAGATCGTTCGTGCTGTAGACCGGCCCCCAAGCGATTTGGACGGAGGCGAGGAGCGCACCTGCCGGAATGCTCAGGAAGGTTTCGTAACCGGAGAGAGGCTGCGCGATGCCGCCGAATTGTTGCAAAGGGTCGTTGATGAAGCGCACCTGCCCACGGTCGAGCGTAGCCCGCCACACGCCGATGAGCCGTTCGGGGAAGGCCGCTTCGAGCACGGCAGCGTGCGCGTTGAGCATCCCCGACCCGACCTCGTGCCGGTAGTAGGGCGGGAGGGGCGTCGCCGTCCGCTGGAGGATGTCGCGCACCTGTGCCGGTGTCAAATGGGGATTTGCTTCAAGCATCAGGGCGATAGTGCCTGCCGCCTGCGGCGCGCTGAAACTCGTCCCGCTGCCGGACGTGTAGTAAGGGAGTTCGGCGGCGGAAAGACGCCGCGAGGAAGTTATGCCGGACACGCCGACCACACTCGCCCCCGAACTGCGGAGGCTGATGACGTTCACACCGGGCGCGACCAGCGTCGGGTGGGAGGCGAGGCCGTCGAACTCGCCGCGTGCCGAGAAGGAAGCAAGGCGTCCTTTGTGGTCGGTCGCGCCGACGCTGACTACCCATGGCGCGGCGGCGTAAGGGTTCAAAGTGTGGAGACCCGGCCCCGAGTTCCCTGCCGAAAAGACGACGTTGATACCGTTGTCTGTGAGCATGTGCGTGGCGACGTTGACGGGGTCGTTCTCGTCGTAGACGGCGTTGGCCGAAAAGCTACAGTTGACGACGCGGACGCCGAGGTCGGGACGCGTGAGCAGATAGTCGAAACCCGTGAGCACGTGGAAGAGGTTCAAGTCTCCCGCACTGAGTCCCACGAGTTTCGCGCCGGGCGCGACGCCTGTGTACGCGCCGCCCGAGCGCGCGCCGTCGCCCGCGATCAGCCCTGCGACGAAAGTGCCGTGGCCGTAAACCTGATCTGTATTCGGCAGGTTTTCCAAACTGGCGGGAGACGTAAAGCCGAGGCTCACGCTCTGCGAGTCCAACAGCTTGACGTTCTGCGCAACGCGGCCAGCTAGATCGCCGTGCGTGCCGTCCAAGCCCGTATCGAGCACTGCGACCGTGACGCCGCGCCCGGTCACTGACAGCCCCGCATTGAAACTCTTTAACTCGGAGTCGCGCGCGACGCGTTCCACGCCCGCAGGGGCGAGGTAGGGGTCAGAGCTCGTCTGGAAGGTGCGGTTGCCGTAGATGGAACGTACCGCAGGGAGGCGTGAGACGCTGGCGAGTTGCTGCCGTGTCGCCGTCACAGCAATTACAGGCAGCGCATGGTAGCGCGTGCCGCCGAGGATGCCGTTGAGCCGCAGGTCTGCGAGGTCTGCCTCGCCCGGCTGCCGGTGGTAGACGATGGCTGCGTTGATGTTGCTGTCGTCGGTAACCCGGTCGAGCAGGATGGCAAGCTCCGGGTCTATACTCCGGAGTCCCGTTCGTTGCTGAACATCAGTTCCCGTCGCCGTGATACCGTCCGTTCCCGTCACGGTGATGCCGTCGGTGCCGGTGGCGGTGATGCCGTCAATCCCTCGAAGCGTCACCCCGTCGGTGCCGGTCGCAGTGATGCCATCCGCGCCCTCGATACGGAGGCTGCTCGGCGCGATGGAGAAGACGCGACCGTCTGTCCCGGTCGCGGTGATGCCGTCCACGTCCAACACGTTGAAGCCGTCCGTTCCCGTCACGGTGATGCCATGTGCGCGGGCGAAGTACAAGGCGTCAGTCCCCGTCGCGGTGATACCGTCAGTCCCCGTGGCGGTGATGCCGTCCGTGCCGGTCACAGTGATGCCTTCAGCCCTGCGGAGCAGGAGCGAATCGACGCGGGAACTGTTGCCGTCGGTGCCGGTCACGGTGATGCCGTCGGTGCCGGTCACGGTGATGCCGTCAGCCGCCGCGACGGTCATGGCGTCAACGCCACGGGCGACGAGGGTGTCAGTGCCGGTGGCGGTGATGCCATCCGTTCCGGTCGCCGTGATGCCGTCTGTACCCGTGGCCGTAATGCCGTCGGTTCCGGTCGCGGTGATGCCGTTGACGTTAAAGGCGAGCAGGTCGTCTGTGCCTGTGGCCGTGATGCCGGAGGTATCAATGAAGGTGATGCCCTCCGTATCGGTGAGGACGATGCCTTCTCCTCGCGTGACGATGACGCCCGCTCTCGTTGCGCCGACGCAGAGGACGTAGGCGAGGAGCATGGCAACGATTTTTCGCGACCTTTTCAATTTGTGCATAGTCACAACAGGGCAGATACAGTGTTACTTCTTAAGCCTGAAGCAAGAAGATGTGAGGTTTACTATAAAGTAGGGGGCATCCGCGACGCTCGTCGGAACTGTTGAGGGTCGCGGCACTGTCGGCCATTTTTTCTCTACAGTCCTTCGGAGCTTGACGAATAATACAGCAAAGCCACGGTCGGGTAAATCCGTAAAGGATGAATCCTCGACGGCTCACTTGACTGCCTCGCAGTAGACTCGTTGCGTCTCCTGAGCAGGCTCGACGCCGAGTTCCTTGTGCAGGATACTGCACAGGGTTTGATACTGCTCCTTGACGGCGACGCGATTTCCCAACGCCGCTTGAGCGCGCATCACGCGACAGTGAACCTCCTCGCGGAACGGGTCGTCGCGCAGTATTTTCTGGGCGAGCGACAGGGAGCGTTCCCACTCCCCCACCTCCTGTGCGGCGGCAGCGAGCTTTTCGAGCATGCGGAGATATTGGTCGCGATAGTAGGAACGCTTCTCTTCGACCCACTCGTCGAAAGTGCCCTGCATGAACTCGCCGCGATAGAGCGCGACTGCCTCTTCGTAAGCATGAAGGCATCGCTCGGTCTGACCCCTGCGATGCGCCCCCGCCGCCTCAGCCACCAAAGCGTCGAACTCTTCCACGTCCAAGCGGTAAGAGAAGTCTGGGTTGAGCAGGTAGTCTCCGTCCTTATAAAGCAGAAAGTTTTGCCTGAGAAACTGGTTGCTATTGAGTGCCTTGCGGATATACGAGATCGTGGGGTGGAACTTTTTCTCGACACTCTCGGCGTCGTCGTCGCGCCAGAATATGTCAACGAGGGTGTCCTTAGATGCGCGGCGGTGTTGACGAGATGCTATGAAGCACAGGATGTCGCGTGCGCGTTTGCTAGTCCACGCGTCAGGGGCGAGCGGGCGCGCCGGGTCGCGGAAGATTTCCACCAGCCCCAGCATGTTGAGAGTAAGGTCGCTGGCAGGCTGGGCTGACGCCGAACGCAACGACGACGGCTGACGCGCCCGTGGAGGTTGAGCTTGAGCGGTCGAGAGTCTCCGTCGCAAGTCTGCGGGCAGCATCTTGAGAGACTGCTCGGAGGAGAATAATTGAGGGTTTTGTTCAACCTCGCGCCGGAGCCAGTATTCGTAGTCGTAGCGCACGGCCAGTT
>WUUC01022641.1_pt1 | contig 10578 bp, 4 predicted proteins | sample 6278441 | NCBI WGS metagenome assembly WUUC01 (sample SAMN13675441, study PRJNA597444) | soil metagenome | isolation source: soil | place: USA: Washington | collected 2017-10 | reverse complement strand
GGAGACCGGCGGCCAGTACCTGGCCTGGCAGCTGTTCCGGCGGCCGAACCACGACTTGGCCTTCTACGGAGTCGAGGTCCCGCGCGCGATCGGCTACCTCGTCGTCGGCGCCGCGATACTCGGGCTGATCGTCTTCTGGGCGGAGCGCAGCTGGCGCGAGAAGCTGCTGCTCACCTGGATCGTCGTGCCGGTCGCGTTCTTCGAGCTCTGGCCGGTGAAGGGCTTTCAGTACCTCCTGCCCGCTGCGCCGGCGGTCGCGCTCCTTGCTGCGATGTTCTTCGCCCGCTGGTGGGCGCGGTGCGACGAGCGGATTCAGAAGGTCGCGCTCGGCTCGATCGTCGCCGCGGTCGCGTGCACGCTGCTCATCGGCAGCTGGTACCGGATCCAGCCGCCGACAGACGGGACGTTCCTTGCCGGCTCCGGCGGCGTGCCCGGCGGCCGCGAGGCCGGCAACTGGATCGCAGCCCACGTGCCGGAGGGCGCGGAGATGCTGACCGTCGGGCCCTCGATGGCGAACATCGTGCGGTTCTACGGCCACCGCAAGGCCTACGGCCTGTCGGTGAGCCCGAACCCCCTTCGCCGCAATCCTGCCTACGAGCCGATCGACAACCCCGATCTGCGGATCCGTAACAACGAGCTGCAGTACATCGTCTGGGACTCGTTCTCGGCGGCGCGCTCACCATTCTTCTCGAAGAAGCTGCTCCGCTACGCCGACCGCTACAACGGCCGCGCCATCCATACGCAGTTGACCACGGCGCGGACGGCGAGCGGCCGCCAGGCGCGGGTGCCTCTGATCATCGTCTACGCGGTGAGACCATGACGCGCCGAGCGCTGATCGTCGCGCTCGTCGCGTCGCTGGCGCTAGTCGCGATTGAGCCCGCCGCCGCGGCGAAGCGCGAGCCGAAACCGAAGACGCCGATCGAGCACTTCCTGTTCCTGATGCAGGAGAACCACTCGTTCGACAACTACTTCGGCACCTATCCCGGCGCGAACGGCATTCCCAAGGGGACGTGCATGCCGCGGGACCCCACCAGCGAGGCGACGAAGGAATGCGTGAAGCCGTTCCGGCTCGGCGACCGCGCCGTCGTCGACCTCGATCACAACGAGGACACGCACTTCGCGCAATACCGCAACGGCCGCATGGACGGCTTCATCTGGGCATACGGCCGTCAGGGGAAGCGCTACGGCGCGATGTCCATGGGCTACTACGACGACAAGGACCTCCCCTACTACTGGAACATCGCCGACGAGTTCGTCCTCTTCGACCGCTTCTTCACGTCGGCGCACGGCGGCAGCGTCATCAACCACATGTACTGGGTCACGGGCGCGCCCGGGGTCACGGGGAAGCGCGACGCGATCCCGGCCAAGGGTTGGGGCGACCTGCCGACAATCTTCGACCGGCTCGAGGAGAAGGGCATCTCCTGGAAGTTCTACGTGCAGAACTACGACCCGAAGATCACGTTCCGGACGGCGCAGGACAGCGACCGCGCGGCGCAGGTCGTTTGGGTGCCGTTGCTCGCGTATCCGCGCTACATCGACAACCCCGAGCTGTCGAAGCACATCGTCGACCTCGACGAGTACTACGTGGACCTGAAGCGCGGGACGCTCCCGGCAGTCGCATACATGGTCCCCTCCGGCTCGAGCGAGCACCCGCCCGGGAGCATCAGGGCGGGACAGCGATTCGTCCGCACGCTGATCAACGAGCTGATGTCGAGCCAGTACTGGAAGAGCACCGCGTTCATGTGGAGCTACGACGACTGGGGCGGCTGGTACGACCACCTGCCCCCTCCGCGCGTGGACGAGCGTGGCTACGGGTTCCGCGCGCCGGCGCTGCTCGTGAGCGCGTGGGCGAAGCGCGGGCAGGTGAACAGCACCACGCTCGACTTCGCGTCGGCGCCGAAGTTCATCGAGGAGAACTGGAGTTTGCGGCCGCTGGCGAGTCGCGACGCGAAGGCGAACAGCTTCATGAGCGCATTCGACTTCGAGCATGGTCCGCGAAGCCCGATCTTCCTGAACACGATCCGCAACCCGGTGATACCCGTCGAGCCGAAGCGCGGCGTCATCTACGTCGCCTACGCGTCGGCGCTGACCATCCCGGCGGTCCTCATCGCTCTCGCGTTCGTTCGGATGCGTCGGTTTGCGGAGGCCGCCGCATGAGGCGTGCTCTCGTCATCCTCGCGGCGATGGGCGCGCTCGCGGCAGCGTTTGCGCCCGGGGCAGCCGCGGCGGCGCGCGGGATCACGGTCGAGACCGTGCCCCAGCTGCGTGGAATCCCGATCGTTTTCGACGGTCGCGTCTACCGCACGAGCCACGGTGGCCGCGTCGTCCTTCCCGCGAGCAGGACGTCTCTGCGCGGCCGCTTGTCCGTGCGCGACGTCCGTCTACCGGGCCGCATCAAGGCCACGTTCGCGCGCTGGTACGGGAACCTCGACCGACCCAGCAACCTGATCAGGGCCGCGCTCGACATCTACTACCCCGTGCGCTGGCGGTTCACGGACCTGGACGACCTGCCGATCCGCTTCGGCCGCGTAACCGCCATCTCGTTCAAGAGCAGCCACGGGCGCGCGCACAAGTTCGAGCAAGAGGACTTCGGCCGGCGCCACTGGTTCCAGGGGAGTCGCGTGATCTCGACCCCGGAGGGACCACGAAGCAAGGACCTCTACTACACGGTCGAGAAGGTGATCGTCGACGGCACGAATGTCGTCAATCGCGCACAGCAACGGTTCGAGCCTGTGAAGCGCCGGGATCTCGCCGTGCGGCTGCTGTTCTACTCGGCCGAGTTCAGCGCCAGTGATGCGCTGTTCAGGTTCCCGATCGGCCGCGCCGTCAAGCTGACGTTCCCGAACGGCACCGTCAAGCGGTACCCCTTCGGCCCCGGCGCGAAGCTGACGATCGACCGGCTGCCGCGCGGCCAGTACTGGGTGGTCGTCGAAGGCCCTGGGATGTCGTTTCTCCGCCCATTGTCGCTTTCGAAGAACCAGACGATGCCGCTCGAGGTGCTCAGCTGGATCGACATCGGCTTCGTCATCGGAGTGTTGTTCGCAATCGCGCTCGGGTTGCTGCTCGTTGGTCGCCCATGGCTCCTGCGCTTCGCGCGGCCGCGCACTTATCGCGCCCACAGGGAGGCACTGCGGAACCGTTCGGCGGAGGGTTCGGCATGAGACTCGTCGCCGTCCTGGCCGGGCTGCTCATCGGCGTCGGGAGCGCGCCAGGTGCCGCAGTCGCTACGGCCCCCGACAACCCGACGCCGGTTTTCGCCTACCACTACATCTGGTTCAACGCCACGTCCTGGGATCGCGCCAAGATCGACTACCCGCTGCTCGGCCGGTACTCCAGCGACGAGACGTCAGTCATGCGTCAGCAGATCCGGTGGGCGAAGCAGGCGGGCATCGACGCGTTCATCGTCAGCTGGAAATCCACTGCGGCGCTCAACCGCCGCCTCGAGGAGCTGATGCGCGTCGCGCGCGCGGAGGATTTCCAGCTCGCGGTCATCTACCAGGGCCTCGACTTCGAGCGTGAGCCGCTGCCGATCGAGCAGGTACGCGCAGACATGCGGCTGTTCTCGCGCATGTATGCCCCGGACCCCGTCTTCGCGACGCTGCAGAAGCCGCTGTTGATCTGGTCGGGCACCTGGCGGTACACGCGCAAGCAAATCGAGTCCGTTGCGACGCCGTTGCGCCGCAAGCTCTTCGTGCTGGCGACCGAGCGAAACAACACCGGCTACCGGCGCCTGGCCGATCTCGTCGACGGCAACGCGTACTACTGGTCGTCAGGAGATCCCCTGCGAACGCCCGGGTACGCGAAGCGGCTGGAAGCGATGGGGTCGCTCATCCATCAGTCCGGCGGACTCTGGATCGCCCCCGTCGCGCCGGGATTCGACGCGCGCCTGGTTGGCGGTCGCACGGTCATCCCGCGGCGCGAGGGTGAGACTCTGCGGCACTCGCTCGGCGCCGCGATCGCCTCTTCGCCCGACGCGATCGGGCTCATCAGCTGGAACGAGTTCAGCGAGAACACACACCTCGAGCCGAGCGAGCGCTACGGCGCCTCGTCGCTGCGCCAGCTCGCCGACGCCCTGGGCGCCGGCTTCGTGATGGGCGCGGACTTCGACTCGAGCGAGCCGGCGGCGACCGACATCAGCCACGGCCGGCCGATGCTGCTCGGTCTGGTCGCGTTCATGTTCATCGGCGTGTTCACCTTCATCTGGCGCGCGCGGGGCGGCGGCAGCGACGGCCCGGGCACCGCGATGACCGGAGAGAGCTCGCCATGATCCGGCGGCGCCTCCTCCTACTCGGCCTGCTTCCGCTCGCAGGCGTTCTGATTCCCTCCGCGGCCGGCGGCGGCGCGGTCGGGGGCGGCGGCGACGACCCTCCGCAGCCGCCCTCGACCTCGCCGCCATTCGGCCGATTCCTCGCGCTCGCCGCGGTCACGCCGACGCAGACCGTCTTCACGCCCACCGACGACACGTACTCGAGCGCGTATCTCGACGTACTGCACGCGCATCCAGGCGGAGGAGGCGGCTGAGTTGGCGATGTGGGCGCCGTCATTCCGTCTACGGGTCGCAGCGATTCACCGATCGCGCGAGGCGCGCTTCGAGCGTGTCAGCCTTGCGTTGGGCCTTTCACGCGTCCGGGCGGGGCGTTGCTACGCATGCGGAGCGGTCATCGAACCCGCCCTGCTCGAGCTCGGGTCACCGCGTTGCCTCGACTGCGGCGACGGAGGAGTCAACGGAAGAGGATCGTCGTGAGGGCCCAGTCACGGACGAACAGAAGGAACCCGCTGTTCCTTGTTGCCGCACTGCTTTTGGCGGCGTTCACCGCGCTTGCAGTGCCCAAAGCAGTCGGAGCGGCGTCTTGCGAGTCGCGCGATGCCGTCGGGAAAGTTCCCTTCTACTCGGTGGAGATCTGCATCTCCAGCCCGACGGCCGGCTCGACCCTGAGCGGAGCGGCGACCGTTTCCGCGACCGTAACCGTTTCGGCAGGCGGCCCAGGCGTTCAGCGCGTCATCTTCTTCCTCGACGGCCAGCAGGTGCTGGTCGACTACGCCGCCCCCTACACGTTCTCGCTGCCGACGGCGAAGTTCGTCGACGGCCCGAAGACCTTGGAAGCCGAAGCCCTCCTGCGCGACGGCTTCAAGTCGAGCCGTGCGTCGATCCCACTGGAGTTCAACAACGGCAACACGTCGCCGCCCGTCAACACGAACAGCTTCACGCCGACGTCGGGGACGACGCCCCCCGCCGGGCAGTCGTTCAAGTTGCATGCGGCGGGGGACGGCGCCAGCGGCGAGCCGGGAGCGCAAGGCGTCAGCGACCTGATCGCCGGCGCAAACCCGAACCTGTTCCTCTATCTCGGCGACGTCTACGAGAAGGGAACCTCGAGCGAGTTCCACAACTGGTACGGCACGCCGAGCACGTACTTCGGGCGCTTCCGCTCGATCACGAACCCGACCGCCGGCAACCACGAGTATGAGAACGGTGCAGCCCCCGGCTACTTCGACTACTGGGACAACGTCCCGAGCTATTACGGCTTCAACGCCGGAGGCTGGCGCTTCATCTCCCTCAACTCGATGGACGCCGTCGGGGTTGGGTCTCCCCAGTACCTGTGGCTCGAGCAGGATCTCCAGGCGCAGCCCGCTACCTGCACGCTGGCCTACATGCACCACCCGCTTTTCTCGATCGGCCCGCAGGGCGACACTCCCCGGCTCAATCCAATCTGGTCGCTGCTGGCTGCTCACGGCGTCGACGTCGTCCTGACCGCACACGACCACTCCTACCAGCGCTGGGTCCCGATGGACGGCAGCGGCACGCCGTCGGAGGGGGGTCCGACGCAGTTCGTCGTCGGAACAGGCGGCCACGGCACGCAGGGATTCGTGCGGTCGGATGCGCGAGTCGCCGCATCCCTCTCCTCGGACTTCGGCTCGCTCGAGCTGCGGCTCGGCTCGGCGGGAGCCACCTTTGAGTTCCTGAAGCCGGGCGGAACCGCGCTCGACTCGGGAGCGCTCCAGTGCAGCGGCTCCGGGTCGGATACCGAAGCGCCGACCGCACCGACCGGGCTGACGGCGACGGCGCCGGGAAGCCAGGTTGACCTGGCGTGGACGACCGCGACCGACAACGTGGGCGTGACCGGGTACAAGATCTACCGGAACGGCGCTCTCCTCGCGGACGTCGGAGCGGCTCCGACGACGTACCTCGACGGCACGGTTGCGGCCGCTACCACCTACACCTACGAGGTGCGCGCCCGTGACGCCTCGGGAAACCTCTCCGGCCCGAGCAACGCGGCCGTCATTACGACGCCCCCGCAGACGATCCTGTTCGCCGACGGCTTCGAGTCCGGCGACCTCTCGCAGTGGACGTCGAACACCGGTCTCGTCGTGCAGCAGCAGGAGACACTCTCTGGCGCGTTCGCAGCGCGGGCGACGACCACGAGCGCGGCGAAGTGGGCGTACAAGCAGCTTTCGAACTCTCCGTCGAACGTCTACTACCGGATCGGGTTCAAGATCGTCAGCCAGTCGTCGACGGTCAACCTGATGAAGTTCCGCACCGGAACCGGAACCTCAATGCTCGGGGTGTACGTCACCAGCGGCGGGAAGCTCAGCTACCGCAACGACGTCGCGGGCGTGAGCACGATGAGCACGACCACCGTAACCCCCGGTGTGTGGCACACGCTCCAAGTGCGCGTGCTCTCCAATGGTGCTGCCAGTCAGACCGAGACGTTCCTGGACGGCGTCAAGATCGACGCGTTGAGCAAGACGGAGAACTTCGGCACGGCCGTCGTCGGTCGCATTCAGCTGGGCGAGAACAGCACCGGCAGGACGTACGACATCGTCTTCGACGGCGTTGCGATCGCTACCTCACTGCCCGGCGATCAGACACCGCCGACGACGCCCGTGCTGACGTTGTCGGAAAGCAGCGCCTACGAGGCGATCACCGGAACCAACCTCTACTACAACCCGACGAGCACCTCGGGCGGCTCCTTCAAGGTTGAGGTCAGCTCGAGCGACGCTGAGTCGTCTGTGATGTCGGTCGCGTTCCCGCCGGTGTTCAACGGGGACGGCACGCTCGATGCGGCGCCGCCGTTCGCGAAGACGTACTCGTGGGCTTCCGGCGCTGCGGCGTCCGGCTCGAAGACCGTCTGGGCGACGAACGGGTCCGGCCTCTCCGCCGGGAGCCCGTTCGGAGTGATCCCGGACTCGAACGCTCCAACCGGCGGCTCGATCAGCTACCTCGACGGCTACGTCTCCGGGAGCGGCGTTCTCCTGTCGCTCAACGAGGGCACTGACTCTGGGAGCGCCATCGACGTGAACGGCGAGTCCCTCGAGCGCGCAGAGGCGCCGCTGACCGATGGTGTGTGCGGCACCTTCGGCGGCTATCTCGCGATCACGGACGTGCCGGCGTTCGATTTCGTCGACCTGTCCGTGACAAGCGGCCGGTGCTACAAGTACCGCTTCGTCGTCCCGGATCGCGTCGGGAACCGGTCGACCTTCACCAGCGGATCGATCGTGAAGGTCGACGGCGACGGCCCGACCGTCACGCTTGCCAATCCCGGCTCGACCGTGAGCGGAACGGTGACCCTGAACGCGACGGCAACCGACGGGGGCGGCAGCGGCATCGCCGAGGTGCGGTTCGAGCGCTCGCCCGCCGGCGCGAACAACTGGACGCTGATCGGGACGTCGACCACGTCACCGTACTCGGCGCCGTGGAACACGACCCTCGTCGCCGACGGCAACTACGACCTCCGTGCGGTCGCCCGTGACGGCGCCGGTGGGAGCTCGAGCTCGGCGATCGTCTCCGTCACGGTCCAGAACGACAGCGGCGGCCCGACGGTTTCTCTGACAGCGCCGGCCGACGGCGCCTCAGTCAGGGGCCCGGTCACGATCACCGCCGACGCAAGCGACGACACCGGTGTTTCACAGGTCGAGTTCCTGGTCAACGGCACCGTCGTCGGGACCGACACGACGAGCCCGTACGGCGTCAGCTGGGATTCCACCACGGTTGCGAACGGCCCCGCGATATTGACTGCGCGGGCGACCGACACCTCGAGCAACGCGACGACGTCGGCTGCGCGCAACGTCACAGTCGACAACGTGCCACCGTCCGTCGATCTCACTGCGCCTGCCGACGGAACGACGGTCACCGGAGCGGTGACGATCAGCGCAGACGCCGCCGACGACGTCGCGGTGGCCCAGGTCGAGTTCCTCGTGAACGGCAGCGTCGTCGGCACCGACACCACCAGTCCCTATAGCGTCAGCTGGGACTCGGCCACGCTCGCCGACGGCCCAGCCGCGCTCGCGGCGCGCGCAACCGATACCGCCGGCAACGCCACCACATCGGCCGCCCGCAACGTCACGGTTGACAACGCAGCGCCGGGGGACACGACGCCGCCGACGGTCGCGCTCACGGCACCGGCCGACGGTGCGACGCTGAACGGCTCCGTCACGATCAGCGCCGACGCAGCCGACAACGTCGCGGTCGCCCAGGTCGAGTTCCTCGTCAACGGCACCGTCGTCGGCACCGACACCACCAGTCCGTACAGCATCAGCTGGGACTCGACTTCGGTCGCGAACGGGTCAGCGGTACTGAGTGCCCGCGCTACCGACACGTCGGGGAACGAAACGACCTCGGCGGCGCGGAGCATCACGGTCGACAACTCAGCGCCGGACACGACACCCCCGACGGTCTCCCTGACCGCGCCGGCCGACGGGGCGACCGTCAGCGGCTCCGTCGCGATCAACGCCGACGCCGCCGACAACGTCGCTGTCGCGCAGGTCGAGTTCCTGGTCAACGGGGCGCTCGTCGGCACCGACACCACCAGTCCGTACACAATCAGCTGGAACTCGAACACGGTCGGCAACGGACCGGCATTGCTGACGGCGAGAGCGACCGACGCGTCGGGCAACGGGACGACGTCGACAGCCCACGGGGTGACCGTCAGCAACACACCACCGTCCGACACCACGCCCCCGACTGCCTCTCTGGCCGATCCAGGCACCTACCTGCGCGGAACGAAGACGCTGACCGCCACTGCCTCCGACAACGTCGGCGTGACGCAGGTCGCGTTCGAGCTCAGCCCAGCGGGGGCCAATACGTGGACGCTGATCGGGACGGACACGGCGGCTCCTTACGAGGCCACGTTCGTGTCGACGAGCTTCGCAGACGGTCTGTACGACTTCCGCGCAGTCGCCTCCGACGCGGCCGGGAACACCGGCACGTCCACCGTCGGCTCGAGAGTGATCGACAACACGGGTGCGTCGGGGTCGATCACCTCTCCGACGTCGAACGCGATCGTCTCGGGGACGATCAACATCACGGCTACGGCGACGGACGCAGGTTCCGGCGTTTCGCAAGTCACGTTCGAGCGCTCGCCCACGGGCCTGAATACCTGGACGGCGATCGCCGCCGCGGACACGACCGTCCCCTACTCGACTGCCTGGGCGACGACCTCGCTCGCGGACGGCCGCTACGACCTCCGTGCGGTGATCCTCGACGACGCGGGCAACCAGAGCACCACGCCGGTCGTGACGGTCGACGTGCGGAACCGCTTCACGTTCACGACCATCGCCGACGCCTACGTGAAGTCCGACGCGACGGCGACCAACTTCGGACGGGACGTTCAGCTGCGCGTGGATTCGTCACCGATCGTCCGGAGCTACATCAAGTTCGACGTCCAGGTGAGCGCCCCGACCCGAAGCGCGACGTTGCGGATCTTCACCGGCACCTCCTCCTCGACGGGGTACCAGGTTCGCGGCGTCACCAATACCAGCTGGGGTGAAACGACCATTACCTACACGAACGCGCCAGCGGTCTCCGGCACGGTGACGGGCTCCTCCGGCGGTCATTCCTCCGGAGTCTGGACCGAGGTCGACGTCACGTCGCTGGTGACGGGACCGGGGCTCGTCACGATCGCACTGACGCCGATCAGCACCACCAACATGCCGTACTCGAGCCGCGACGGCGCGAACCCACCACAACTCGTCGTCACTACCGACGACGCACCGCCACCGCCGCCTCCGCCGGACACCACGCCGCCCACCTTGTCGCTGACCGAGCCGGCCGACGGGGCGAGCGTGCAGGGTCTCGTAACTCTTGGGGCCACCGCGACGGATGACGTCGGCGTCAGCCGCGTTGAGTTCCTGGTCAACGGCACGGTTATCGCCACAGACACGAACAGCCCCTACTGGACGACGTGGGACTCGACGACGCTCGCCGACGGGGCGGCCACGATCAGCGCCCGCGCCACCGACGCCGCCGGCAACGCCACCACCTCGGCCAGCCGCGCGGTCACGATCAACAACCCGGACACGACCCCGCCGACCGTCAGCCTGACCGCCCCCGCCGAGGGCGCCAGCCTCAACGGCATCGTCACCCTCAGCGCCGACGCCGCCGACAACGAAGCGCTCAGCCAGGTCGAGTTCCTGGTCAACGGCAGCGCCGTCGGCAGCGACAGCAGCAGCCCCTACAGCTTCGACTGGGACTCGACGACGCTCGCCGACGGGGCGGCCACGATCAGCGCCCGCGCCACCGACGCCGCCGGCAACGCCACCACCTCGGCCAGCCGCGCGGTCACGATCAACAACCCGGACACG
>WUUC01118428.1_pt1 | contig 10579 bp, 7 predicted proteins | sample 6278441 | NCBI WGS metagenome assembly WUUC01 (sample SAMN13675441, study PRJNA597444) | soil metagenome | isolation source: soil | place: USA: Washington | collected 2017-10 | reverse complement strand
TTTTCGCGACGAATCCGACAGCACGCCGAATAAAGCCGTGGTTTCCGGGTAACCGGTGGTCTCGCCGGGCGACAGCGAGAACAGTGGGGCAGTCGATGGATAACCGCAGGAGAGCGGTTGCCCGCTCATTCGCGAGCGGTTCCGCCACCGGAGACATTCGGACCACCGAAGGAATGCCGCATGACCACCAGTCGTCGATTCACCGTTTCCTTGCTCGGGCTCTTCATCGGCCTCGCGGGCCTGCTGTTACTCGCCCCGGCGGCGGCCGGCGACAGTGACTGGCCGCCCGCGCCCGGCGACCACGACGTGAGCCGCGACGTGAGCCGCGACGTGAGCGTCGTGCGGTCGGTCGGCGCCGAGGGCTAGCGACCGCTGTCCGCGCGTTGACCGGCGGACTCGCCGGTCAGCTCGTCGGTGAGCACCGCGGCGCGCAGTGCCTCCAGCTCCACCCGCAGCCGCAGGGCCTCCGCCGACTCGACCGAGTCGAGCAGAGCCGTGGCCAGTTCGACGTCCTGACGCGCCCGCGCCATGTCCCCGAGGCCGTGGTTGAGGTCGGACAGCAGGATCAGGGACTTCGCGAGCCACACCCTCGAGCCGAGTCCCTCGAACACCTCGCGGGCCTCGCCCACGTGCGCCGCGCCCGCCGCCGTCGCCCCCCGCGCCAGTGCGATCTCGCCCAGCGCGTGCCGCGTCTGCCCCTCGATCATCCGCTCACCGGCCGTCTGGGCCAGCGACAGGGCGTGCTGCAACGTCGTCTCCGCGTTGTCCAGCCGCCCGGTCCGCTGCCGGACCACCCCCAGCCGGTACAGCGCGTGGGCCTCGCCGATGCGGTCGCCGATGTCCCGCACGATCAGCAGCACCCGGTTCAGCGCCCGGTGCGCGAGCTCGACCTCGTTGACGTGGAGGTGCAGCTCGGCGAACCTGATCAGCACCTGGGCCTCGCCCCGGACGTAGCCCACCTGCTCGCAGCACTCGAGCGCGGTCCGCAGCAGGTCCTGGGCGCGCTCGACGTCGCCGCGGTCGAGGTGGACCTTGGCCAGGTTCCGCAGGATGTGCGCCTCGCCGATCCGGTCGCCGACGGCGCGCATCTTCTCCAGCGCCTCCTCGCTCTTGGCCACCATGACGGCCTCGTGGCTGCGCAGCCCGTCGACGGTCGCGGCGTTGCGCAGCACGAGCGCGCACCCGTGCTCGTCGCCGACGGCGCGGAACAGCGCCAGCGCGACGTCGAAGTGCTCCTCCGCCTCGTCGATCCGGCGCTGGAACAGCCGCATCGTGCCGAGCGAGTAGTGCATCGCCGCCTCACCGCGGCGGTTGCCCGCGCGCCTGGTGGCGGCCAGCGCGCACTCCGCGGTGTCCTGCCAGTCGTCGAAGTACCCCTTCACCTCGAACAACGTCACCGACGTGAGCGCCAGGTCCCAGCACACCTCGTCCAGCCCGCACTCGGCGGCGAGGTGCACGGCCGCCACCAGCCCGCGGCGCTCGCCGTCGAGCCAGCCCACGGGGTCCTCGACCTCCACGACCTCGTCCACCGGCCGCCACCGCGGCGCCTGGCCGTGCAGGGTCGTGTGGTCCCCGCCGTACTCCGCCCGGTGCGCCTCCTCCGCGCGTGCCAGCCAGGCGCCGAGCAGCCGCTGGACGGCGGCCACCCGCTCGGCCTCGGTCTCGGTCGCGCCCAGCCGCTCGGTGGCGTAGAGGCGGATCAGCCCGTGGAACCGGTTGCGCAGCCGCTCCCCCGGGTACCGGGTGGTGTCCAGCAGCTGGGCCTCGACCAGGGTCTCCAGGACCTCGGTCGCGTCCGCGGTGGCGAGGTCGAGCAGCGGCGCCGCGATCCAGTCCGGGAAGTCCGACGTGGTCGTCAGCGCGAACAGCCGGAACAGCCGCTTGGCCTGCACGGGCAGCGCCCGGTAGCTGAGCGCGATGCTGGAGCGCAGCTCCAGCCCGTGGTAGGACAGCTCGTCGAGCCGCCGGGCCGTGTCGCGCAGCCTGGTGACCAGTCGGTGGAGCCGCCACTTGGGCCGCGAGGCGAGCCGGGCGCCCGCGATCCTGATGGCGAGCGGCAGCCTGCCGCACAGGTCGACCAGTTCGACCGCGGTGTCGTGCTCGTCGGACACCCTCTTCTCGCCGACGATGTTGCCGAGCATCTCGAGGGACAGCTCGCGGTTGAACACGTCGACGTCCACCAGGTGCGCGCCCGGCAGCCCCGAGAGGCGGGCCCTGCTGGTGACGAGCACCGCGGACCCGGACCCGGCTGGCAGCAGCGGCAGGATCTCGTCCTCGCTCGCGGCCCCGTCGAGGACGATGAGGACCCGGTTGCCCGCGAGCTTGCCGCGGTACATGTCGGCCCGCTCCTCCGGGTCGTCCGGGATCGCGGTGCCGTCGACGCCGAGTGCCCGCAGGAAGCGGGCGAGGAGCGCACCGGGGCGGTCCACGTCGTCGGGGGCCTCGAGGTCGCCGTAGAGGTGGCCGTCGGGGTAGGCCTCGCGCAGCTCGTGGGCGGCCCGGATCGCGAGTGTGGACTTGCCGACGCCGCCCTTGCCGGAGATCGCCACGATGCGGGTGCCGAACCGCGCGGTGACCGAGCCGGGATCGCCCGCGAGGACCTGCGTGATCTCGGTGAGCTCGGCCTCGCGGCCGGTGAAGTCGCCGGTGCTGGCCGGCAGCCTGCGCGGTACGACGTGCGGGCGCTCCGCGGACCTGGCCGGCGAGCCCGTCCGCGGCGCCGGGTCGGCGGGCCGCAGGTCGAGCCCCGGGTCGTGGTTGAGGATCGCGCGCTCGAGCCGCCGCAGGCGCTCTCCCGGCTCGATCCCCAGCTCCTCGATGAGCGTGGCGCGCACGCGGCGGCAGGTCTCCAGCGCCTCGGCCTGCCTGCCCGCCCGGTACAGCGCGAGCATGAGGTACTCGTAGACCCGTTCGCCCAGCGGGTGCTCGTCGGCCAGCGCCACGAGCTCCCCGATGACCTCCTCGTGGCGGCCGAGCTCGAGGTCGAGCCGGATGCGCTCCATGAGCGCGGCCATCCGCTCCGCCTCGAGCAGCATCGCGTCCTGGACGGCGTTGTCGCTGGCCACGTCCGCGATCGCCCGGCCCCGCCACAGCCCCAGCGCCCTGCGCAGCGTCGCGACGGCCTCGGTCTTGCGGTCGGCCCGCACGTGCGCGCGGGCCGCCTCCATGAGCTCGGCGAACTCGGCCGTGTCCAGCTCCTCGGCGGGGATCTCGAGGACGTAACCGGGGGCCCGGGTCCTGATCGTCGCGGGCACGCCCGCGTCGTGCAGCACCTTCCGCAGCCCCGACACGCAGATCTGCACCTGGGCGCGGGCGGTGGCAGGCGGTTCGGTGTTCCAGACCGCGTCGATGAGCCGGTTGACCGGGGTGACCCGGTTCGCGTTCAGGCCGAGCACGGCCAGGACGATCCGCTGCCGGGAGCCGCCGAGGTCCAGCACGTCACCGTTGCGCGAGTACTCCAGTGGGCCCAGCAGTCGTAGACCCATTCGGTCTCCCCCGTCGTAGGACTGGCACACGACCGGACCGGAATCAGTCCTCCACCACCAGAAGAATTCAGTTTCTCACAGAGCCGGCCGGTCGGCGCGGGAAATTCACCTCGGACGAATGGCACAGACCATTCGCTGTCCCTCATTGTGCCAATAGCACGATAGGGAAATCGGACGGACGGCGAGAACCGGGCAGATGGCCGCACCACGGGGCGGCGCCGGGGGAAAGTCCCCGACGCCGCCCCGCCGGCCGGCCGGCCGAACTATGCCGACCGCGCCGCCACCTCGTTCTCAGGCCGGGTGGCGACCTGCAACGGGGTGACCGACGCGGGCGCCTGCTCGCCCGACGCCCGTTCCCGGGCAGTGTTCATCAGGTGCAGCGACCACAGGAACAGTCCGCGGATGAGGCACACGATCGCGGTGGCGAAGAACAGGCCGTACGCGATGTGGGCGACCATCAGGAAGCCGTAGACGATCGCGATGCCCGCGCCGAACGCGAACTGCGAGAACGGCTTGGACGGCGAGGTCCCGGGGTCGGTGACCATGTAGTTCGTGTAGAGGACGAACGCGACACCGGTGCTCATGGCCAGGGCCGCGGGGATGGACGTGTCGAACAGCCAGCCACGCACGAAGGCCTGCACGACGAAGAAGCTGAGCCAGCCCGCGATCAGCCACAGCCTGCCGGTGAGCATCCCGTTCAGCACCGTGCCCGACACCAGGATGATGGCGACGATGAGCCAGCTGATCCAGTCGTTCACGTGCTCGGTGAAGTGGTACGGCGGTGCGATGCTGATCCACGCCGGGAACAGCACGAGCAGCATCGCGAGCCCGAAGTTCGACGGGTTCATGTAGTGCCGCAGCTTGCCCTTGACCGGGGCCCGCAGGATCCACTTCGCGCTGACCGCGAGGACCACGCCGAACAGCATCACCCAGATGCGGTCGTTGACGTAGATCAGCATGTTCAGCGCCAGTGCGGTGATGTGCGCCGGGAAGAGGAACTCGATCATCCCCCGCACCCCGTTGCCCGCGAACCTCGGTGCCCGGTCCTCCACCCGCGCCCCGATCATCTCCAGGACGATCTCGGTGAAGTAGGCCACGGCCAGCGCCGCGAACGGGTACGACCAGGGCTGCTCGAAGCCGAGGACCGTGTAACCCACGATGTTGAAGATCGTGATCGAGATCGCGAACCTGCGCAACGCGATGATGACCTTCGGGTTGTGGTGCGACGGCGTCGCCGTCTTCTCCTCTGACACGTCCTCACCTCTCCTTGGCGACGCTGCTGAGCTGGATGTCGTGCCAGCCGGTGTCCAACCGCAGGTCTTGTTTGTGTGTCTCGCCGTTCCGGTCGCGCCATTCCAGGCACACGTCGAGCGGTCCGGTCACACCCTCACCGAGCCCGATGTGCACCTCGTGGCTCCGCTTGCCGGAGTGGCCACTGCCGCCGTCCACACGACCCACGAACTTGCGGCCGTCCTCCAGCATCACGGTCACCTCGGCGCCGATCGCCGGCGTGCCGGGCTCGACCGCGGTGGCCGGGGCCGCCGCACCGGGCTTCGTGCCGGACGTGTCACCGCTCGTCGTGCCGGACGTGCCACCGGGCTTGTCACCGGCCTCCTCGTCACCGAGGGTGAGCCGCAGGCCCATGAACGAACCCTGCGAGGGGCTCTTGTTCTCGTAGAAGACCGGCTCGGCGTACTGGCGGGCGACCGCGAAGTCGAGCATGCCGTCACCGTCGGCGTCACCGGTCGCGATGCCGCGGGTCGGCACCGGGATCGCCAGGCCGAGGTGCGGTGCCAGGTCGACGAAGCTGCCGTCCGAGCTCTTCGCGAAGAAGTGCAGCGTCTGGCTGCCGCCGATGTCGTCACCCTTGCGCGCGTTGGGCCACGAGGTGGGGTTCGCCACGACCGCGTCGTTCGCGGTGGCCAGCTCCTGGAGCTGCGGCCAGCGGTTGACCTCACCCTTGACGAAGCCGGTCGCCTGCGCGATGACCTGCTGGCCGCTGTTGTTGAAGTCGTCGATCTTGACGTCCCAGCCCCAGCCGGACCACGCGGTGCCGGTCTGCCCGCTGACGTCGGTCCACGGGGCCTCGCCCGCGGCCATCTTGGCGCCCAGATCGTCCTTGTCCTTCGCCGTGCTCATGAACTGGAAGTTGCTCTCCTGGATGCCCCACGGCGTGGTGATGTTGCTGACGAACATGTCGTACAGGCCGTCGCGGTCCAGGTCGCCGAAGTCCACGCCCATGCCCTTGAACGAGTCGTTGCCGACGCGCTTGGACTTCGGGACGCCGGGGGTGCGCACACCCCGCACCTCGCCGAACTCGATGTGGCCGGGCTTGGACTTGTTGTACAGGAGCCGGTCGACACCGAAGTCGTTCGCGATGTAGAGCTCGGGCAGCAGGTCGCCGTCGAGGTCGGTGGCACTCGCGCCCAGCGACCAGCCGAGGTTGGCGTCACCCGGCAGCGCGTCGTCGGAGCGCGCGTAGTCCACGCTCGACGCCGTGGCACCGGTGAACCGGAAGATGTGCTTGCCACCGCTGTTGAGCGCGTGGGACATCGAGTGGTTCATCGTGACGCCACCGCTGACGCGGGGGTTCAGCACCGGGCCGTCGGGGAAGTAGTTGCCGATGAAGATGTCCTGGTGCCCGTCGCCGTCGAAGTCGCCGACGGTGGCCGCGTTGGTGTTCCACTCGACACCGTTGTAGCGGCCGTTCTCGGAGTTGTCGCCCGGCACCAGCTCGGTCGCCCGGAAGGCGTCCGGGGACAGCTCGGTGACCTCGGGCTTGCCCAGGTGGATGATCGGGGTGCGGCCCCACATGTAGACCAGCAGGTCGAGCCTGCCGTCCTCGTTGTAGTCGGCGGGCACGCAGCCCATCGGGGCCATCACGTCGTTGGTGGGCAGCGGGTCCGCCTTCACCTCGAACGGTGCGTAGCGGTCACCGCCCTTGCCCGGTGTCGGGGTCACCACGACCTGGTCGGTGCGCGGGTCGACCAGGCACAGGTCGTTGGAGAGCCCGTCACCGTCCAGGTCGTTCATCGCGACCGCCGCGCCCACGGAGGAGATCCAGGCGGCGATGTGCTCGTAGTCCTTGTTGACCTCGCGGATCTGCTGCTGCTTGTCGGCAGCGGGCAACGCGATGGTCAGGGGTGTGAACGAGTACTTGCTCGCCATCCGCTCCTGCTCCGCCGCGGAGACCGTCGGCAGGCTGACCACGAAGTAGCCGACGACGAGTGCCACGACAGAAATGACCCCGGGCAACTGCCTGCGCAGCCGACCCAATGTTGATTTCATCTGTTCGAACCTCCGAAGAGAAACAAGTCGTCAGCTCGGTACCGAGTGCGAAACACATGACAATCCGCCACGGTTCGAATTTCCGCCAACACATAAGTTTTCGGACCACCAGAATTCTGACAAGTGCCGGGTGCGGTGCTCCACTCCGGGCGTGCGCTCCGCCATCCGGGCGGAATACGGCCGAAGATCGACCGGCGTGACCGGGGGGTCGCTAGGTTGTCCTGGAGTGCTCGCGACGATCACAGGAGGCCGCAGACATGCCCATCGCCACCGAACCGATCGGCAGCATCCCGCGGCCCCAGTACCTGGTGGACGGACTGGCGGGAGCCGCGGCGGGCACCGTCGACCAGGCCACGGTGGACGGTCTGGCGGACCGGGCGCTGACCGAGACCATCACGCGGCTCGCGGAGACCGGGTCCCCGGTGCTGACCGACGGGGAGCAGACCAAGCCGAGCTTCGTCACCTATCCCCTGCGGGGGGTGGCGGCACTCGCGCCGGACGGCGTGGTGATCCCGTTCGCCGACGGGCACACCCGGCAGCTGCCGCGGTTGACGGCGGGACCGTTCCGGTACGGCACGTTCGCGGTGTCCTTTCTGACCAGGGCGCTGGAGATCGCCGACCGCCCGGTCAAGCAGCCGGTGATCGCGCCGTCGGCGCTGAGCCTGCTGTACCCGGCGGGCGGGATCGACGGCTACCCGAGGGAGGCGTTCCTCGCCGACCTCGCCGACCAGGCCGAGGCGGACATCCGGCAGTGCCTCGACAACGGCGCGGCGTCGGTCCAGCTGGACTTCACCGAGGGCAGGCTGTCGGTCAAGCTCGACCCGTCCAAGGGCCTTCTGCGCGACTTCATCGCGCTGAACAACACCGTGCTGGACCGCTTCACCGCCGAGGAACGCGCGAGGATCGGCGTGCACACCTGCCCGGGCGGTGACCAGGACTCGGCGCACAGCCTGGACGTCGACTACGCCGAGCTGCTGCCGGACCTGTTCCGGTTGCACGCGGGCACCTTCTACCTCCAGCTCGCGAGCGAGCCGGAGCGGGAGCGGGTCCTCGCGATCGTCGGGGAGCACTCCCGGGACGACCAGCGGATCTTCGTCGGGGTGACCGACCCCATCGACCCGAGGGTCGAGACCCCGGAGGAGATCCGCGACCGGGTCCTGCAGGCGGCCCGCCACATCCCCGTCGAACGACTGGGCACGTGCGACGACTGCGGGTTCTCCCCCTTCGCCGACGACACCTCCACCTCCCGCGAGACCGCCTTCGCCAAGATCGAGGCCCGCGTCCTGGGCACCGGCCTGGCCGCCGAGGCACTCGGCGTCTGACCGCCGCCGGCCTGCCCCGCGCGGACCGTCGGCAGGTGTCGTGCAGTCGCGCCCACGCCAGCGGGAAGGGGAGACCCTCCTCCTGGCGGGCGGGTGGGGTCAGGTCGAGGTGGTCGCGGGTGCTGCCGAGCAGGTCGTCGCCGCGGGCGCAGGTCGGGTAGGTGTGGAACACGCGGTCGCCGTCGTCTCTGTCAGCATCGGGCTCACCTCCGGATCAGTTGACCTTGCGGGAGAGGCCCGCCCACAGCGCGTCACGCAGCTCGTGGCGCAGGGTCTTGCCGCTGGAGTTGCGGGGCAGGGCCTTGGTGAAGACGTAGTGCGTCGGCACCTTGAACGACGCCAGCTCGTCGCGCAGGAAGCCCGTCAGCTCGAGGGAGGTCAGCTCGCGGCCGTCCCGCGAGACGACGAACGCGTGGATCGCCTCGCCCCAGCTCTTGTCGGGGACGCCGACCACCGCCGCGTCGCTGACCTCGGGGTGGCGGCACAGCGCCTTCTCGACCTCGGCCGGGTAGACGTTCTCGCCCGCCACGATGATCATGTCGCTGAGCCGGTCGCAGATGTGGAGGAAGCCGTCCTCGTCGACGAACCCGGCGTCCCCGGTGAGCACCCAGTCGTCCACGACGGTCTCCGCGGTCCGCTCGGGCTCGTTCCAGTACTCCAGCATGCGCGCGGGCGTGCGCAGGCACACCTGGCCGACGGTGCCCTCCGGCACCGGCAGGCCGTCCTCGTCGATGATCTTGATGGTGACCCCGGGGTAGGGGCGGCCTGCCGCGGCGAGCCGGGGGCTGCCCGGGTAGTGCTCGGCGGGCGGCAGGCAGACGGCGGTGTTGCCGCTCTCGGTGAGGCCGTAGATCTGGGCCAGCTCGCACTCGAAGGTCGCGAGGCACCGGCGCAGCAGCACCTCGGAGATCGGCGAGCCGCCGTAGACCACCTTGCGCAGCGAGGCGAAGTCGGCGGGCCCGGCGCCGGGCTCGTCCACGATCTGCTGCAGCATGGCGGGCACCATGCAGGTGGTGGTGATCCCGAGCGTGCGGATCACCTCCACCGCGTGCTTGCTGTCGAACGCGGGCAGCACCACGTTGGTGACCCCGGCGCACAGCCCCTGGACCGCCCACCACATCCCGCCGACGTGGTACCCGGGCACGCCGAGCAGGTTGCGGTCGTCGGGGTGCCAGTCGAGCCAGTCCAGCCCGTACTCGGCGAGCATCCGGGCGACGGCGGTGAACGACCGCGCCGCCAGCACCACGCCCTTGGGCCTGCCGGTGGTGCCGCTGGTGTAGAGCTGCACCAGCGGCCGCTCCTCGTCGTCGGGCGCGAACCGCGACGCGGGCTGGCCCTCCCACCACCGCTCGGCCGCGGGGTCGTCGAGCACCACCATGTGGTCGAGGACCTTCGCGAGCGGCTCGGCGACCGTCCGCGCCGACGCCGTGTCGGTGAACAGCAGCCGGGCGCCGGAGTCGGCGAGGACGTGCTCGATCTCGGTGGCGGTCAGCCGCCAGTCGACCGGCACCAGCACGGCGCCGGTCTTGGCGCACGCCAGGAGCAGCTCGTAGTAGTGCTCGGAGTCGCGGGCGTAGTGCGCCACGCGGACGCCCTCCCCCGCGCCGACCGCGAGCAGCGCGCCCGCGAGCCGGTCGGACCGGTCCTCCAGGCCGGCGTAGGTCACCACCCGGCGACCGCAGATCAGGGCCGGGTGGTTCGGGCGCTCGACGGCGTGGCCGCGGACGGCGGCACGCAGTGTGGGCAACGGTGTCTCAGCCATGAGTCGATCAGTCCCAGCGGTAGGAGTCGTGCCAGTAGGAACGGCCGTCGAGCCGGATGCCGCCCGGTGGGCCCGCGGGCCGGGTGGCCGGTGCGGACTCCAGCAGGACGTGTGCGTTGGTGCCGGTGAAGCCGAACGCGTCGACCCCGGCCGTGGCGATCTTCCCGGGCTCCACCGGCGCGCCGGGTGCCGAGGCGAACGCGGCGGTGTCCCACCGGCCGGCCGGGATCAAGCCGGTGCCGGTCCTGCCGTCGCGCAGGAACCCGGCGAGCGACTCCCGCGAGTCGCACCCGCCCGGCAGCCGCATCCCCACGCCGCGCCCGACCTGTGGGCTCGCACCGGACACGGCTACCGCTCCTGGTCCGGGGTGTTGGTCACCGCGAGCAGCGCCCGGCCCTGGCACCGGCCACCGGTGGCGTCCCAGAACTCGCACTTGGTCTCGATGGCGACCAGCGGCGGGCTGACCGGCGTCGCGGGCTGCGACCACGAGCGGCCGAACGTCAGCTCGCCGCTGAAGCCCGCCGGGTCGATCTGCCGCGAGAAGGTGACGCTGTACTCCACGATGAGCACGTCGGCCAGCTGCCGCTGCCAGAAGTCGTCGAGCGTCCAGTTCTCGAACACCGGCAGCAGCCGGTGGCGGGCCACCTGCGCCAGCAGGTAGTAGGCGGCCTGGTTGTAGCAGATGTTGTACTCGACGGCGTTGAAGTGCCCGGTGCTGTCGA
>WUUC01036396.1_pt1 | contig 10579 bp, 8 predicted proteins | sample 6278441 | NCBI WGS metagenome assembly WUUC01 (sample SAMN13675441, study PRJNA597444) | soil metagenome | isolation source: soil | place: USA: Washington | collected 2017-10 | reverse complement strand
TGTCGGCCATGCTCGAGGGCGTTAGCCTGACCCTGGTCATTCCGCTCGTGCAGGCGCTGAGCGAGAGCGCCGCATCTTCCAGCCCCGGAGGGTTCCTCGCGCTGCTTCAGGGGACCGTGTCGACCATTCCCATCGAGGCTCGGCTCCTTGTGATTCTTGCCGCGATCTTTCTGGCGGTCTTCGCCAAGAGCGTGGTCAGCTATGCGAACTTTGCCGTTCTAGGCGTCATATACGGCCGGCTCAGCCATGGGTTGCGGAGTGCCGTTTTCGCCCGGATCATGGGCATTCCCTTGGCAAAAATCGAGCGCGAGCGCGCTGGTAAGCTTCTCAATGTCTTGAATAACGAAACCTGGCGCGCCGCCGATGCGCTCAACGTCCTATTCACGGTGGTCACGAGCCTCACCACCGTGGCGGTATTTCTTGTGATCCTCGTTCTCTTGTCCTGGAAGCTTTCGCTCATTGCGGTGCTCTGCATGGCGTTCCTTCTGCCGCTTATTCACGTAATATCGCTGAGGACAAAGAAAATGAGCGATCTGGGACTTGCGGCGAATGAATCTCTCGCGCAGCAGACTTGGTCCGCCCTCAATGGCCTGCGGACCATTCACAGTTTCGGACGTGAGAACTTCGAGGTCCGGCGGTTCAACGCCGCATCGGATCAAGTCCGCGATCTGTTTCTTAGAATGGCGTTCGTCTCCATGGCATCCGGCCCGGCCACGGAAATTCTTGTGACTGCCGTGGTGGGATTACTGGTGATTTTCGTCCACGCTAGCCACGTGGGCATGAGCGTACTTGTCGGCTTTCTCGCCATTCTCTACCGTCTGCAGCCGCGCCTGGTCGCTATTGTTTCGGCACAGTCCAAACTGCTCGGACTTCACGCCTCGGTGGGCGCAGTAAGCGAAGTCCTGGACAGCACAGCCGCGCCGGAAAGGGGCGGTGCCGGGCGCCGCTTTAGTCACTTACGCGATGCAGTGTTATTTAAAGATGTGACCTTCACCTATCCGGGTGCTTCCAGGCCGGCTCTGATCGACCTCTCCTTTGCGATACGCCGCGGCACGATTGTCGCCGTGGCCGGCTTCTCCGGCGCCGGAAAGTCGACGCTGCTGGATCTCCTCCTGCGCTTTCAGCGGCCGCAGCGGGGATCGATTATGGTGGACGGTGTTCCCTTGGAGGACATTGCGCCAACTGATTGGCGCGACCGGATCGGCGTAGTGAGCCAAGACCCGTATGTGTTCGACGACACGGTCCGCGCGAATATCATGTTCGGGCGTTCCGAGGCGTCGGAGTCGGAGATGGTGGAGGCGGCGCGCTTCGCGGGAGCTGATGAATTCATACGTGCCCTACCGATGGGTTATGACACGAGGGTCGGCGAGCGAGGCATCCAGATTTCCGGCGGGCAGCGCCAACGAATTGCCTTGGCGCGGGCGCTGCTCCGTGATCCCGACATCCTACTTCTCGACGAGGCAACAAACGCGCTTGACTCCATCACTGAACGCGCTTTTCAACAGACACTGAGGCGTTTTGCCGAATCTCGCGCGGTCATCATCGTGGCGCACAGGCTCAGCACAGTGCTTAACGCTGACCTTGCTCTTGTTTTGAAGGATGGCAGGATCGTGGAGCAAGGGCGTCCGGGCTGCCTTCTCGAGGCTAGTGGACTCTTTGCCAGGATGTTCTCCGCACCAGTACCAAACGCGGTGGACATCCGGGGCTCGGGGGCCTGTGTGTCATGAGAGCTTCGAGAGCTTTCAGGTTCGCGTCCGCAGGGAGGGACGCACTTGCAAGGGCTGTGCTCGATGCCGGATCGATCGCGGGAAGCTCAGCCTACCGAAAATTCGTAATTGTCGGAATCGCGCGAACGGGTTCGACGCTCCTTGTCAATCTTCTCAATTCACATTGCCAGGCCTTGGTCTTTGGCGAATTGTTCAGATCGCCACATTCTATCGGTTGGGATGTGCCGCCTTTCGCAACCCTACGGAGCGCGCGAGATCTCGCTCTTTATCAAGCGGATCCTCTCGCTTTTCTGAGAAAAACCGTCTTCCGGCGCTGGCCACGAGCCATCGCTGCCGTAGGTTTCAAGCTGTTCTATCATCATGCGCGGGCACATCCATATTCGGCCGTTCGGGACTATCTCGTGAAGGACCCTGAAGTCCTCGTAATCCACGTTAAGCGGAGAAACATCCTTGAGCAATTTCTCTCGTTGCGACTAGCACATTTGACCGAGGTCTGGTCGAGCGCACAGGAGAGCGACAAGGAGCCGAAGCCTATTCGGCTAGAGGCCGATGCCTGTCGATTGCACTTCACCAAAGTCCGGGCGCAAGAGATGGAATGCGACGGGTTCTTCCATGGCCATGATGTCAAGTCCGTCTACTATGAGGATTTGACGGAAAATAGGGCATCGGAGATGCGGGATGTGCAGCGTTTCCTAGGGTTGCGCGTCCAAGCCCTGACTGCGCAAAACCGTCGCCAGCGGACCCAGCCGCTCTCCCGCGCCATTGCCAACTACGAGGAGCTCAAGGAGGTCTTTGCAAAATCCGAGTGGGCCGACTTCTTCGGCGATACCGACCGATGATTGCGTCATGCTAGGAAAGCACGGGCAATAACATGGCAGCCGAATATCAGGATACCGATTGGCGAGTGGCCGAATATTCGGCCTTTTGCCTGGATGAAGAAATCTTGGATCGATCCACCAAGCGTCCGCTCTTCATTCGGGGACCGCGCCCGGAACGCTTAGAGTACGGCGAGTATTTCGTATGTCTTGGCGCGGCACAGACATTCGGCCGGTTTTGCGATCGTCCCTTCCCAGTGATCCTCCAGGACCGGCTGTCTCTGCCCGTCCTCAATATCAGCCACGGCGGTGCCGGGCCGTCTTTCTTTTGTGGGAACAACGAGCGCCTGCTTAAGTATTTCAACGACGCGCGATTTGTCGTCGTTCAGGTGATGTCGGGCCGTTCGGATGGGAATACCCTCTTTGAGAGCGAGGGCGTTGGGCATTACAGGCGCAAGAGTGACGGAACCTATTTGGATTCGGATCAGGCTTTCGAGGAGCTTATCCGAACGGCGCCCAGAAAGGTTCTCGCCCGTATTGTAGAGGAGACACGGCAGAGCTGGTGCGCCAATTATGACCAGCTGCTGTCCGCCATCCGCGTTCCAAAGATCCTGTTCTGGTTTGCGACACGCAGGCCCGCATACAGGCAGGGGTGGGGGAGCGTGTCGAGGCTGTTTGGAGCTTTCCCGCAGCTTGTCAATCACGCGATGGTCGCGGCAATAAGGCGGCGCTGCGATTTCTATGTCGAGTGCATATCCAAGAGAGGCCTGCCCCATGCATTGAAGGACCGGTTCACGGGAGAGAACCTAACGATATCGGATCCTTGGACGGCGCAGCCATGGATGAAGAATTGGTACTATCCTAGTCCGCAAATGCATGTCGACGCTGCGGATGCACTGGAGACGCGGTGCCGGGAGGCTAGTTTGATGAGCGCGCGCCGGCAAAGCGCTGCGGATTTATTCAGTAGCTTGAACTTGTGAAGCACTTGATTATCAGCCGTGAGTACCCTCCCGCGCCCTATGCGCCCGGAGGCATTGGCGCTTATGTTTCGAACCTTTCGCGGCTGCTGGCAGAGCGCGGCGAAACCGTCCATATCATCGCTCAACGCTGGGTGGGAGCACCGGAAGCGCGTGAAGCCTTCTATGATGGTAGGCTTATCGTTCATCGGATCGGCGAGACCGATTTTCCGGACCATGCGGGGCCAAACACCGCCGAGCGGCTCAAACGCGAACTCGAAGGATTGAAGGCGACGGCCTTCCCCACTCAATGGTTCGCCTGGCATGCCGCATTTCTTGCTGAGCACTTGATCGAGCAAGAGGGAATCGATGTGGTGGAAGGCCAAGATTGGGAGGCGCCGCTCTATTATTTTCTCTTGCGGCGAGCCATAGGCATCGGTCCATGGCGGCGTCCCGCTTGCATCGTTCATCTCCATTCCCCCACAACCTTCATTCGCCATTTCAACGGTGCGCTGTCAACGCCGGAATCCTATATGCTCATGAAGCGCATGGAAGAGTTTTGCATCCGCTCCGCCGACGCGCTGATGTGCCCGAGCCACTATTTCGCGGCCCAGAGCCGAGTGCACTACGGATTGCAAGCGGACGCCATCAAGGTGATCCGCCTGCCGGTCGGCTTTACACCCAGGCTTGAGCGCAGCGCGAAAATATGGGCCGATGGGAGCATCTGCTTCGTGGGCCGTATCGAGCCGCGCAAAGGCGTGATCGAGTGGATGGGAGCTGCCTCGCGTATAGCTAGCCAGCACCCAACAGTCCATTTCGATTTCGTCGGCGCTGATATATCGGGACTTCGACGCCCATTACTCAACAGCATTCCCGCCGCGCTCAGGTCCCGATTTCGCTTCCACGGCTCCAAGAGCAAGGCTGAGCTCGTGAAATATCTTGGCTCAGCGAAAGCAGCCGTGGTGCCGTCACGCTGGGAAAATTTTCCAAATGTCTGCATCGAAGCTATGAGTTCCGGTCTGCCGGTCATCGCGACGCGCCTTGGCGGTATGGTCGAGCTCATCGAAGACGGCCGTTCGGGCTGGCTCACTCCGGATACTGGTGTAGCCGGCATGGTCGACGGTCTCGCCGCAGCGCTGCGGCGATGTCTGGCGGCCTCTGGTGAAGAGCGCGCTGCCATGGGCGAAGCCGCTGCCAAATCCGTGCGGCAGGTCTGCGATAATAAAGCCACGGTCGATGCTCACGTCACCTTCCGCGCGGACCTCGCCCGCCTCGGCGCGCGGCAGTCTAGTTCCCCAATTAATCGGGCGAATGAACCGCCTTCCGCCCGGGCCGCGAACATCGTCATACGCGCCGGATCGATCGCGGATGCCGAGCCTGTTCTGCGATCGCTGCAAGCCCAAACCGTTCCTCCAGGAGGCATCGCCGTTGTCTATTACGAAGAGCGTTCGGCGGCGTCGAGCGTTGTCTTTGCGCAATGGACCGGCCGTGGCGTCGTGTTCCGGCATTGTCCGGATCGTGTGGGTTGTGATGCTTGGAATGTGGGATTCACAGCACTTCTAAACGGTGGTGATCCGAATTTTTGGTTGTTTCTCGATCATGCCGACACCCTCGCTCCGACCTGCCTGGAGCGAACGGAGAAGACCTTTGTGTACAGGCCGGAAGTAGGGATTGTCGCTTTGTGGACGGCGCGAACCAAAGGGCCGATCACGCTGGATGCGCCGCCGTGCCCCGAGCCGTTATATCAACTCATAGACAATGACGTCCCTCCCGCAAGTGCCTTCCGCGCCGAGGCGCTGGGACAGAACCCCCCATTCCGTTCTGGAATGCCACGCGAATACGACGTCTGGCACTTGGCCAATATTGTCATGGCCAACGGATGGCAGGCCGTCTCCATCCCCGAGGTGCTTGCCGAACGGTCCGCAGAAAACCCGGCGATTCCGTGGCCCCAGGTCACGGCGCGGCGGGCAATTCGCGCTGAGCTGCTCAGTCCATTCAGCGCCACAGCCACACGAGTCACGCTCGATCTCGTCGATGATTTTGTTCCCTTGCCCGGAATCGCCCGGCCCTCCCTGCGCTACCGAATTCTTCGTGCCGTGCGCTCCCGAATTCTTCGTGCTGTTGCGACGATCGTCCTCGACCCACCTCAGGCCGTCCGGTCTATCCGGCGGCATTCCAGGGCGATCTTGGCCACGATTGGGCGAGCACCCGGCTCGCGACGCGGTGGAGCGCTGTCATGACTGATCGCGTTTGCCAGCGGCCCGCCCCGTTGATCTCAGTCATCCTGTGCACGCACAATCGGGCGATGCTGCTCGAGAAAGCCATGGCCAGCGTGGTCCGACAGGATTTTCCTAAGTCGGATTACGAGATTGTGGTCGTCGACAATGGTTCGACTGATGGCGCAGCGGATATTGCGCGGGGCTTTCAGCACCAGGCGGAGGTTCGTTATGTGAGGGAGGAGCGAATTGGGCTTTGCATCGCCCGCAATACCGGATGGCAAGCCGCCGCGGGCCGATACATCGCATTCTTCGACGATGATGCAATTGCCCGGCCAGGCTGGCTTCAAGAAATCCGAGATGCATTCGTGCACGCGCCGGGGTCCATCGGAGTTGTCGGCGGGCGTGTCGATCCGATCTGGAAAGGTCCACGCCCTGCCTGGCTCGCAGACGAGATTGCCGGCTCCCTCACGATCGTCGACTGGGGCCCCATGGAGAAAATCATTCAGGACATTCGACGCGAGTGGCTGGTGGGTGCGAATATGGCCATGCCCAGAACGCTCCTCGCCGAAGTCGGCGGATTTCATCCCTGGCTTGACCGCGTGGGCGACAACCTACTTTCAAGCGGCGACGTTTTTCTTCAGAGGGAGATCATGCGGCGGGGCTATCATTGCCTTTATGTGCCTGCGATCGCGATCGAGCACCTCGTCCCGCCTTCCCGTCTCACCAAGGATTGGTTCATGAAACGGTTCTACTGGCAGGGCGTCTCTGACGCTGTCATGCATCTCATCGAGAACGCGCCGGCCCCGGCGGAGCGTCTTCGGCTTGCGTTTGCGCGGGCTATGGCCGTTATGCGGTCGCCGAAGCGCCTGAGATCTCTAATGGCGTCGGGCTCCGAATCAGAATCGTTCAAAGCCAAGTGCTTAGCGTTAGTGGACATCGGATTCATAGCGGGTCTGCTTGGTGCCGCGAAGCGTTGACCAGCCAATCCGTATCCGGTTCGAACATACGCGTTATCCGCATTGGGGCGGACACTCCGGGTACGTGCAATTTGTCCAGCATCTCGATCCCGGGCGATACCGCACCATCACGCACGCAGCCTCCGACAGCGATGATGATTTGTCTGTCTGGCTCTCTGTGTTCAAGCCGTTGCTGAAGCAAGTCATCCGACGGGGGAAAATGCCCTGGTACAAGCTCAGCGATTTGAATGCGGAGCTTGGCGGATTCGTGGATTGCCTAAGTGGGCGGCAGGATATCGTCCATTTTCTCGACGGTGAGCACTCAGGCCTATTTTTGCCCCGAATCCTGCGATGGGCAGGCTTGTCCGGGATACGAACGATCGCGACGTTTCACCAGCCTTCAAACGTCCTATCGAATGTCCTGAACCCTGCACAAGTGCGCCGCTTTGATCAGATTGTTCTGGTCTCCCCAACTCAGCAATCCTACTTCCGTCGACATGTGGCCGAGGACAGGCTGCATGTTATTCTCCATGGTGTTGATACGGACTTCTTCCACCCGCTTTCAAGGCGCGCTTCGCCGAGGAGCATTTGCTGCATTACAGTTGGGCACTGGCTCCGGGATTGGAAGGTTTTTCGTGCCGTGGCCTGCAGGATGCCGTCCGTCAAGTTTAAGGTCGTGGCGGCGAAGGATGTGGGGCTGGAGGGTTTGCCCAATGTGCGGCAGTACCGGAACATCAGTGACATAACGCTGGCTGATCTCTATCGATCGGCTGACATCCTGTTTCTTCCCCTTACTGAATCGACCGCGAACAACGCGCTTCTAGAAGGCATTGCCAGCGGGCTGCCGGTGGTTGCCACCCGTCTCGAGGCTGTGCGCACCTATCTCGCGGGGGGAGAAGGGATACTCGTGGAGGGCAACCGCCCTGAGGCGTTCGTTGATGCGCTCCGGCGACTTCAAGGCGACGCGCCTTTGCGCGCTGAGATGGGACGCTGTGCCCGTGCTCGCGCCGAAGCGCTTGGCTGGCCGCGCCTGGTGTGCCAGTACGAGGCCCTTTACGACACTGCCCTCGCCCTGCCGCCCGTCACCTTTGCATAGGAAAGGCTTAGGCCCGACATTGCTGCTCCTGTCGTGCGAACGGAACCCAAGACTTGTCTATTTTCAATCTTTGATTCCCCTTGAGCCAAAGGCGAAATCAGTCAGATAATAAGCCGCGGCGACATTCGCGACCGCTTAGATGTTTCTTGCGGGGAAGGAATGTAACTGATGATTGTTGCTGATTGACTGAGCTGTGTGTGACTTAAATACATCAGCAAAAGCCGCCGGAGCGCAAACTTCCGACGGGCTTCCGACGCACGGCGCCGTGGTTTCGGCGGGGTCCGCGGCCCAAGTTGTTCCTGAAGAGTCACCGCTGACCCAAGGTCTATGCAGAAGGTGCAAAACAACCTTACAAAATGAGAAAACCCATGAGCAGCGTTAATCAGCGCGGCCTCAAGATCCTCGAGCCTTTCGGCTTCACGCGGACATACACAACTCAGGCTAGTGCTCGGGAACCTTCGCCGCCCGATGTGTGTTTTCGGCGGAATCCAAGCAGCCCGGGGAAAATTGCGTTCTTACGATCGTCTGCCGCGCTTAACATCGCAAAAGATGGGCCTACCGATATTTCTACTTGGCGGATGGGCGAAGCAGGCGCAGAGCCTGAGATGTCCGCACCTCTCGTTACAGCTATCATCCCAGCATTCAATGCCAATCGAACTATTGATGAGACCCTGACTAGCGTCCGCGGTCAGACATACCGCAACATAGAGATTATTGTTGTCGACGACGGGTCGACAGACGATACAGCTCTGCGAGTTGAGGCGCACGCACGGACCGATTCGCGAGTTCGTCTGATACGGCAGGAGAATGCTGGGGTGGCGGCCGCAAGAAACCGTGCCATAGCGGAATCAAACGGGGATTTCATCTCGCCTATCGACGCTGACGACCTGTGGATGCCGACCAAGATCGAAAAGCAGATAGCTTCGATGTTAGCGCGGGGACGAAAATGTGGCCTCGTTTATACATGGCAGGCCATTCTCGACGAGCAGGGGAGGGTGATCTCAACTCGGAACAAGCCGATGGAGGAAGGCTATGTCCTTACATACATGATGATTGGCAATTTCATTGGCGGTGGAAGCCCTACTTTGATGCGCAAACGGGCCATTATGGAGGCTGGGGGATATGATCCGTCGCTGCGGGCTAGGGGCGCGCAGGGCTGTGAGGACTTCAAACTCTACCTTAAGATTTCTGAACACTACGACGTTGCAATAGTTAAGGAGTTCCTGACGGGATACCGCTGTATGCCAGACCGAATGTCGAACGACCTGTTGCAGATGCAGCGGTCTCACGATTTGGTCACTGATTACGCCGAAGCCGCTCATCCTCGCTATGCCAAGTTGGCGCGGGATAGCCGGATGTATTGCCGCGGAAGCAATCTGAAAAAGGCGGTTCAGCTCAAGTCCTTTCGCCTATTAGCGGATCTGCTGATCGATCTTATCGCGCATCATCCGCTCTACATAATCAAGCTCTTGTTCAAGATGCCCCGCCGCGCAAGTCGACGAATAATCCTTCGCATCAAGAATTGCCGGGAGTCGGGCATCGCTTCTCCGTTTTTGCCGCAGTTGAATAAGGCGAGCGCGGTCAATCTAAACATGCTCGGGTCTGCCAGGTTAGACGTTTGCGATCTGGTCTCTACAAAATGAAGTAGGGCCACACGGTGCACCAAATTCCGCATCATCGCGCCATTTGCGAAGGGATCTGCTTGGGTTGCGTCGGTTCTCGCTTACCAGGTCTCTGCGCTGCCTTTTGGTGAGAGCGCGGCGATTAGCCCTCTACCTGGTGAATGAGCATAAGGCTGGAAGGCGCAGTCAAATACGCTGTGAGCGGCGGTTTCGCTTTGGCCAGTTATCTAACCAGATAGCGAAGTAGTGCTTGCGGGACTGATCTTCGGTGTAGCCATTCTCAAGGTGGCTATGAGCGTAGGCTACAGGCCTCCCTTGTGTGCTTATGACCGTGATAAGCGCGTGCGGAATGCGGTCGTGATCGGGGCGACTGGTCAACATTATCTTCGCTGAGCAAATGGTGAATGCTTTACAAGGGGACGAAGAGAGCATTTGCCGGTGGGCAGCGTCAGAGGTTCGGACTTGCAGCCGACTTGGTAATACGTCCGGAAGTGTTGATCCTTGATGAAGCGACAAATGCTTTCGATGAGGATCTGGCACGTGAGAATCTTTCCTACTTCATGCAAGATTGCGAAGGAGGAAGGACTGGATGGTCCTTGGTGATTGGTCGCTGCGTGAGCCATTGCGCCGCAGGGTGCGCGCATTCTGTGCAACTCCTAGCGGGAGCGGTCAGTTAGCAGGGCCGATCACGACACAAGCACTGCTTGGGGCACGTCAGCCACGGCGTTTGGGATTGCGCAGGATTCGAAGTCAGGTAACGGATTAGTAACCAAAGAATCGAACTTACGTTTTGTGACCACGCTCTGCGCGATATCTTGGTCCTTAGCCCGAGCAAAGTTCGACGGCTTCCCGCCTGAATCGCGCCGGATGAACCTGCGTTAGGAATGTCACAGCCCATCGCTACTTCCCCTTGGGAAGCAGAGACGAGTTGCAGACAATCGCCCACAAGCAATAGCTTTTTCAAGAGAAGATAAAGGACGAGGATCATGCGTCTGAGCTGGGCCGTTTTTGCTGCGATCAGTATGCTCCAGGTCGTCACCGCTCAAGCAGCCATGGTGCAGGAGCTTGACGAGCAAGTGTTCGTTAATCGTGGAGAGGGTTTCCGGGGAATCGCTGGGTCGACCGAGGCTGCACCCGGCAGTCTTGTTATGGCGGGAAATACCGGAAGAGCGCAGATAATTTACGACA
>WUUC01127900.1_pt1 | contig 10580 bp, 8 predicted proteins | sample 6278441 | NCBI WGS metagenome assembly WUUC01 (sample SAMN13675441, study PRJNA597444) | soil metagenome | isolation source: soil | place: USA: Washington | collected 2017-10 | reverse complement strand
ACTTTCCGGTTTCAGAAGAGCTGATAGAGCTCATTTATCAGAATATGCGGCAGGGCAACAACCAGTATGCGCCCATGCCGGGAGCTCCTGCGCTCAAACAATCCATCGCGAAGGTTGTCAAAGAAACCTACAGCCGTCCTACCGACCCCGATACCGACATCATCATCACCGCAGGAGGAACTGAAGCATTGTATTCGGCTATCACCGCTTTCATCCGTCCGGGTGACGAAGTGATCGTCCTCGACCCTGCTTACGATTCATACGATCCTTCCATCCGTCTCAACGGAGGCGTGCCGGTACATATCAACCTGAAGGCTCCGTCATTTTATGTTCCATGGGATGAAGTAAGATCGAAGGTGAATGCACGAACGAAGGCGATCATGATCAACACTCCGCACAACCCGACAGGCTCGGTGATGTCGCCGGAAGACATGAAGACCCTTGAGTCGATCGCTGTGGAGAATGATATCATCGTGATCAGCGATGAAGTGTACGAGCGGCTGATCTATGAAGACAAGAAACACGAGAGTGTTCTTAAATATCCCGACTTATCGAAGCGAAGCGTGGCTTGCTTTTCCTTCGGGAAGACCTTTCATGCAACAGGCTGGAAGGTAGGCTACACGGTAGCACCCAGTCATCTCACCGACGAGATCCGCAAGACTCATCAGTTCATCACGTTTGCCGTGAATACGCCGGTACAGCTTGCCATCGGCACCTACCTGCTGAACCCTGAAAATTACCTGAACCTGGGTAAGTTTTACCAGCAGAAGAGAGACTTCTTTCTCGAGCAGATCAAAGGATCGTCATTCGAGGCATTGCCGTGCTATGGAAGTTATTTTCAATTGCTTTCCTATAAAAACATCAGCAAAAAAACGGAAGTGGAAATGGCAGAGTGGATGACAATAGAGCATAAGGTCGCCTCCATTCCCGTGTGCGTTTTTTATAAAGACAACACGAACCAACAATTGTTAAGGTTTTGCTTCGCCAAGCGTGAGGATACCCTTGAAAAAGCGGGGAGGATTTTAAAAAACCTTTAGACTTTTCCCGATTCATTCCTTTCTTTGCGGGTCCATTCAGGGCGCTATGCAGGACCTCAAAATCACGTTAATTCAGGCCGATCTCCATTGGGAAGACGTGGATGCCAACCTGGCCATGTTTGAGGAAAAAATATGGCGTATCGGCGAGCAGACCGATGTAATCCTCCTTCCCGAAATGTTCACCACCGGTTTTTCGATGGAAGCCCGCAAGCTTTCGGAGGTGATGAACCTCAAGACCACCAAGTGGATGAAGATGGTGTCGGATCAAACCGGTGCGCTGGTGATGGGAAGCTTCATCGCAAACGTTCATGACAGGTTTTATAACCGACTGCTGTGGATGGAGCCCGGAGGAAATTTCAAGACATACGACAAGCGTCATCTTTTCCGTATGGCCGACGAGCACCTGGTGTATTCGCAGGGTGAAAGCCAGCTGATCGGTCACTGGAAAGGCTGGAGGATCTGTCCGTTGATCTGCTACGACCTTCGTTTTCCGGTGTGGAGCAGGAACCGGTGGAACGCGACATTGAAGAAACCCGCTTACGACCTGCTTGTGTACGTTGCCAACTGGCCTCTTGTGAGAGCCAATGCCTGGGATACATTGCTGCGCGCACGTGCTATTGAAAACCTTAGCTATGTGGCCGGTGTAAACCGTGTGGGTATCGACGGAAAGGGTATCGAATACATAGGCAACTCTCAGATCATATCTCCAAAAGGCGAGGCTGTTTTTTCCGTCGAAGGGATTGAGGACGTGAAAACAATTCAACTGAATGCGAACTCCTTGCAGGCGTATCGCGACAAATTTCAGGCGCTGCTGGATGCAGATGATTTTAACCTTGAAATAGGCGAATACGAAGAGCGGGAACACCCCACCGGCGGCCTCAGCTGACCCGGAATATCCCGGTTTCCTTTTTTCACGATTCAGGATAAATCAGGGTATGCCCCTAACCCTTGACGAACAACTCCGTTATTGCAAAATTTGCACTAACCGGAAACTGGACTTCAACACCGGCCTGGTGTGCAGTCTGACGATGGTAAAGCCAGCGTTCGATATTCAATGTACCACGTTCAAGCTCGATGAGCCCGAGGCTCAAAGACTTGTCGCCCTTGAAAAGGCGGCGATGGACGAAGAGACCGCAACACGGGGCGGCTTTTCCATAGAACAGAAAGGAGTGAGAAAAGGAATGCTTGGCGGGATCGCGATGATCGCAATCGCGCTCGTGTGGTTCTTTGTCGGACTTGCCGCGGACCGAATATTTTTCTATCCGCCCATTCTTTTTGTAATTGGTGTTTACGCACTGATAAAGGGATTGGCGACAGGCAATGTTGCCGGGGAGAAATAGTACTTTTGCAGCCTGACTCTTAACACCCAGGCATGCACTCCAGGAAAATCACCAGGGCTCTCATCTCTGTATTTTATAAAGACAATCTAGAGCCCATCGTTCACGCGCTGGCGAAGAACAACGTGGAGTTCGTCTCGACGGGCGGTACACAGGAGTTCATCGAGAAGCTCGGTTATAAAGTAACGCGCGTCGAAGATCTGACGGGCTTCCCGAGTATTTTCGGAGGACGTGTAAAGACCCTTCACCCGGCAGTGTTTGGAGGCATACTCTACCGCCGCGACGACGACGGTGATGTGAAGCAGGCCGACCAGTTCAAGATCGGCCCGCTCGACCTGGTGATCGTAGACCTGTATCCTTTCGAAGAGACCGTCGCCAAGGGCGGCTCCGAAGACGACATCATCGAAAAAATTGACATCGGCGGGATCGCATTGATCCGCGGGGCCGCAAAGAATTTCAACGACGTGCTGATCGTTTCCTCACGCGAGCAATACGGCGAACTCCTGGACCTGTTGAATACAAAGAGCTGCGCGACGGACCTCGCCGACCGCAAGCTGTTCGCTGCAAAGGCATTCGACACGACCTCTCATTATGACACGGCTATCTTTAATTACTTCAATGGCGAGTTCAAGCTTCCCACTCATAAGATAAGCATGCGCAACGCACAGACGCTTCGCTATGGAGAAAACCCTCACCAACAGGGAGTGTTCTACGGAAAGCTGAACGACCTGTTCGAACAACTCAATGGAAAGGAACTTTCGTATAACAACCTGGTGGACGTAGATGCGGCCGTTAACCTCGTAGCGGAGTTTGAAGGAGAGACAGCATTCGTGATCATCAAGCATACCAATGCTTGCGGCGTTGCTACCGGCACCTCGGTACTACAAGCTTACCAGAAGGCACTCCAGGCTGACACAACCTCTGCTTTCGGTGGTGTGCTGGCATGTAATAAAATTATTGATAACGCAGCCGCAGCAGAGATCAACAAGCTCTTCTTCGAGATCCTTATCGCTCCCGGCTACGACGACGACGCGCTGAAGACACTCCAGGCAAAGAAGAACAGGATCATCCTGAGGCAAAAGCAAAAACTGCAGACCAAACGACAGGCGAAAACCCTACTCAATGGCATCCTGGAACAGGACATAGACTGGAAGACGGATGGCGTCGAAGACCTGAAAGTAGTTACCAAAAAACAGCCATCCACAGAAGACATAAAAGCCCTCCTCTTCGCAAGCAAAGTATGCAAGCATACTAAATCCAATACCATCATTTTAGCGGTAGATGGCCAGTTATTGGCCAGCGGTGTGGGCCAGACCAGCCGGGTGGATGCCCTGAAACAGGCCCTGGAAAAAGGGCGCGCTTTCGGGTTCTCGTTCGACAATGCGGTGATGGCTTCGGACGCGTTTTTCCCTTTCCCCGACTGCGTCGAGATTGCAGGTAAGAATGGGATAAAGTCGGTGATACAGCCGGGCGGGTCTATTAAAGATGAGGACTCGATCAGGTATTGCGACGATCATTCGATGTCGATGGTGTTTACAGGCTATCGGCACTTCAAGCACTGATTGTACAGGGTACGGCGTACAGCGTACAAGGAGGCTTGCGCAAGCCCGTACACTGCACCCTGTACCCTGTACATTGACAGTTTAGATGTAAGTTTTTACCGCCAACTGGCATCAATTTGCCGCGATTATTTAATTAGCTTTGCGTCACTTTTTTACACAACACGGAGGGACTAACCTAAATGGGACTTTTCGACTTTTTTACAAGCGACATTGCCATCGACCTGGGCACTGCAAATACACTCATTATACATAAGGACAAAGTAGTGGTTGACGAACCGTCGATCATAGCCCTGGATAGGATAAACGGGAAGGTTCTGGCCATTGGCCGTGAGGCGATGCAGATGCACGAAAAGACCCACGAGAATATCAAGACGATACGTCCCCTAAAGGAAGGTGTGATTGCCGATTTCCATGCTGCCGAAATGATGATCCGGGGCATGATCAAGATGATCGACACCGGCAAACGCCTGTTTCCGCCGTCACTCCGGATGGTTATCTGTATCCCGTCAGCTATCACGGAAGTAGAAAAGCGTGCGGTTCGTGACTCTGCCGAGCACGCGAACGCCAAAGAAGTGTATATGATCCACGAACCGATCGCTGCGGCCATCGGTATCGGTATTGATATTGAACAGCCCGTTGGAAACATGATCGTAGACATCGGTGGTGGAACGACGGACATTGCAGTGATCGCCCTTTCGGGTATTGTCTGCGACCAGTCGATCCGCATTGCCGGCGATACTTTCAACCGCGACATACTCGACTACATGCGTCGTCAGCACAACCTGCTGATCGGCGAACGTACTGCCGAGAGAGTGAAGATCGAAGTAGGCTCTGCCCTCACTGAGCTCGATGACGGACCGGATGATTTCGAGATCCGTGGTCGCGACCTGATGACGGGTATACCGAAAACCATCAAGATCTCGTATTCCGAGGTGGCCTTCGCGCTTGATAAGTCGATCTCAAAACTTGAAGAAGCCGTATTGAAAGCGCTCGAGCTGTCGCCTCCCGAACTGTCGGCTGATATTTACGAAAGAGGTATTTACTTGACGGGTGGCGGCGCGATGTTGCGCGGACTCGACAAGAGATTGGCCCTGAAGACAAAACTCCCAATTCACGTGGCTGATGATCCGCTGCGCGCCGTGGTCAGGGGAACCGGCGCCGCGTTAAAAAACCTCAATCACTATCGCAAGGTTTTGATGACGTAGATGGACCGCCTTTTAAATTTTGTCTATCAGTACAGAGCCTTTTTAACTTTTCTCCTGCTGGTATTGTTCTGTTCATGGCTGATCGTAGAGAATAACCAATACCAAAGCACACGATACTTTAACTCTTCCAACAGGCTCGCCGCCAACATCATCAGCTTCTCCCAGGGTGTGCGCGAGTATTTTTCACTGAGGAGGATCAATGCCGACCTGGCGGAAGAAAATGCGAACCTTCGTTCTCAACTGGAACGGTATGCGGCCGTGGACAGCCTGTATACCGATACCACCCGGCGCTTCGACTTTGTGAGCGCCAAGGTGATCAACAATTCCGTGATGATGTTCAAGAACTACATTACAGTGAACAAAGGCAGCGCTGACGGAATAAAACCCGGCATGGCTGCCATCAGCGTGAAGGGAGCCATTGGAAAAGTGAAGAGCGTGTCGGATCACTATGCCGTGCTGATCTCATTGCTGAACGTGGACCACCAGGTGTCGAGCTCGATAAAACGGACGGGGCACTTCGGAACAGCCCAGTGGGACGGTACCGACCCGCGGACGATCAACCTGAACTACATTCCACGCCATGTCTATCCGCAGGTTGGCGATACCGTGGTGACCTCGGGATATAATGCGGTCTTCCCCCCCGACATACTTGTTGGTATCGTCAGTAGCGTTAACCTGAGGGAAGAAGCCCAGTTCTGGGAAATCAAAGTGGAACTCGCCCAGGACTTCGGCCGGCTGGCATTTGTGGAGATCGTGAGAAGTCGCCTGAAAATCGAAAAAGACTCGCTTGAACTAAGTACGACCGGTGAAATAAAATGAACAGGGCAGGCATTTTTAATGTTGTGTACTTCTTTCTGTACGTGATTGCGCAGGTACTTCTGTTTAAAAGACTCGTGCTTTTTAACACCTCGTTCTGTTTTTTATATGTAGCTTTTATACTCCTGCTGCCCGTCGAAACAAATAACCTGTTGCTGATGGTGCTGGCATTCGTACTTGGTTTTACGATAGATGTATTTTACGACAGCCTTGGTATTCACGCGCTGGCACTGGTGACGGTAGCCTACCTGCGTAACTACTGGCTGAGCTCCATTACCCCACAGGGCGGCTATGATGCCGGTTCGAGTCCGGCGTTGACAAACGGGGTACAATGGTTCCTGGTTTATGCGGTGCCGCTTGTATTCGTTCACCTCGCGCTTCTATTTTTTATCGAAGCCGGGGGTTTTGGATTATTCTGGTTCACCATGCTGAAGATCATGGCGAGCCTGCTGTTTACGATCAGCGTAATGCTGTTGCTTCAATTTTTTAGTATGCCACGGTCATGAATGAGGGAAGAAGGGAAATACTACAGGTAGTTTTTGTTTTGATCGGGATCGTATTCCTGTTCAAGCTGTTTTTCATCCAGGTTGTCGACAGCAAGTATAAAGATCTCGCCAACAGCAATGCCATCCTGCCCCAGGTAGAATACCCTTCGCGGGGATTGATCTACGACAGAAACAACAAGCTCATTGCTTACAATAATCCCGAGTTTGACGTTGAGGTGATCTCACAAGAGGTGAAGAAATTTGACACCGCGCGTTTTTGTGAAGTCTTTAAGATGGGCAGGGAAGAAGTGCGGAAGGCGTTCAAAGACATGAGAGCCCGCAAGGAGTACTCACGGTTCAAGCCAACAGTTTTTATCGATCAGTTGTCGCCCCTTGACTATGCCACCGTGTCGGATCACATGGATGAGTTTCCCGGGTTTTATATCGTAGCACGTACGGGCAGGGCATACTCTACCGGTTCGCTGGCGAATGCCCTTGGTTACGTGAGTGAGATCAGCAAAGGCCAACTGGAGCACGACACGACGGAACGCGTCTACAAACAAGGCGACTACGTCGGCCAGAGCGGCATTGAGGCTTACTACGAAAAGGTGCTTCGCGGCAAACGCGGCATGCGGTACAAGCTCCGCAATGTGAAGGGCGTCGAGAAAGGCTCGTGGAACGACGGTGCTTACGATACACTGTCGGTGCCCGGTACCGATCTCATCACGGGGATCGACCTTGAGCTTCAGCAATACGCCGAGTACCTGTTGAACGGCAAGGCCGGAAGTATTGTCGCCATCGAGCCATCGTCGGGTGAGATACTCACACTTGTGTCGGGGCCATCGTACGACCCGAATCTGCTGACGGGCCGGAAGTATAGCAACAACTTCAGGCTGATCAGCACCGATACCATGAAGCCGTTGTTCAACCGGCCGCTGATGGCGCAGTATCGCCCCGGCTCGATCTTCAAGATCGCACAGGCGATGACGGCTCTGCAGATGGGTGTGGTGACGCCGGAGACCAGGATACCCTGCGACCGCAGCATCATCGATTGTCACGGCCCTCATAGCAACGAAGATCTCCGCGGTGCGATCGCTAACTCGTGCAATCCGTATTTCTACAATGTCCTTCGCCGGATGGTCAACAAAGGCAAGACAAATGATCCATTCAGCGATACTCGTATAGGGCTGGCCGATTGGAACACCTACATCTGGAGCTTCGGCTTCGGCCATAAACTTGGTATCGATCTTCCCAACGAAAAAGCCGGATCTGTTCCCACGCCCGAAGATTACGATCGCTGGTACGGCGGACGTCCCTGGAAGTTCTCCAACATTTATTCGATCTCTATCGGGGAGGGCGAAAACCTGGTGGTGCCTATTCAGATGGCCAACTTCGCGGCAACCGTTGCCAATCGCGGTTATTATTATGCTCCGCACCTGGTGAAGGCGATCGGAAAAGATGGCAAGCCGTCGCCGCAATACACCGAAAAACATTACACGAAGATCGACTCGAAGAACTTCGATATCGCCATCGACGCCATGGAGGCCGTGGTGGATCACGGAACGGCGACGCGTGCGCGGATGCCTGATATGATCGTGTGCGGCAAGACAGGCTCGGTGCAAAACGAACCACGCCCCGATCACTCGGTGTTCATTGCATTCGCGCCAAGGGATAATCCAAAGATCGCGATCTCGGTTTATGTCGAATACTCGGGACAAGGTGCAAGGGCTGCAGCGTCGATTGCCAGCTTGCTGATGGAGAAATATATCAACGGTGAGGTAAAACGTCCGTATCTCGAACAGTACGTGATGGCAGGCCATTTTATATACTGACAATTGACTTTACAGCGCGACGAAAGGATCTCAGGCAACCTGGACTGGCCCGCAACAGGACTCTTCTTCCTGCTTGTGATGATGGGCTGGTTCAATATCTATGCCGTCGTCTATGACGAAACTTCCACCAAGTCGCTGTTCGACATCAGCACGAACTCGGGGCGCCAGATGATGTTCATCGGTGCGGCGATGTTCATCATCATCATTATTCTTATCGTGGACATGCGTTTCTACGAGACCATCGCGTATCTCATCTACGGCGTTGCCATTTTCGTGCTCATACTGGTTCCAATCATTGGTAAGGAGGTTGGTGGTAACAAATCGTGGCTCGGTATCGGTTCGTTTGGGGTGCAGCCTTCGGAGTTCGCGAAATTCGCCACGGCGCTGGCCGTCGCAAAGTTCATCGGGTCTGTCGGCTTTCGAATGGACAACATGCGCAACCAGGCTGTGCTTTTCGCGATGATCGGCGGACCAATCCTGTTGATCCTGTTGCAGAAAGACTTCGGTACTGCGCTGGTGTTCGGTGTGTTCTTATTAACATTCTATCGTGAAGGAATGTCGCCATTCCTGCTGGTTGTAGGCATTTCGATAGCCGCGCTGTTCATCCTCACCCTGCTCGTACCCAACCGCATTTACCTGGAGATTGCAATACTCGTTATTCTGGCGTTACTGATATTGATGGGGAAGAAAACCGTGCGAAGGATACTGACGTTGGGAGTGGGTGCTGTGATCATTATAGGCTTCGTGGAAAGTACCGGCTACATCATCAACAATGTTCTTAAGCCTCACCACCGCGACCGCATCAAGGTGCTGATCAATCCCGACAGCGATCCGTTGGGCGGAGGCTGGAACGTAACGCAGTCGAAGATCGCTATTGGCAGCGGAGGCTTTATTGGCAAGGGATACCTGAACGGCACTCAAACCAAATTCGACTTCGTCCCCAAGCAAAGCACCGACTTCATTTTCTGTACGATCGGAGAAGAGTTTGGATGGATCGGCAGCCTGGCGGTGATCGGATTGTTTATCGCATTGATCTTACGGGTAGTCCACCTCGCCGAACGACAAAAGAACAGGTTCGCCAGGGCGTATGGTTATTCGGTGGCGAGCTTGTTCTTCGCGCACTTTGCGATCAACATCGGGATGACGATCGGATTATTCCCGGTTGTAGGCATCCCGCTTCCGTTCTTCAGCTACGGTGGATCGGCGTTGTGGAGCTTTACGATCCTGCTGTTTATTCTTTTGAAACTGGATGCGAACAGAGGGCAGGTATTGCAGAGGATGGGGTAAGAGTTGAAAACTAAAAGTTAAAACTCAGGCAAATCTTTTCTCAACCATCTCCAGGAACTCCTCGTACTCCTCACTTTCTTTATCCCACTCGGGATAGTTGTCTTCGAAGTACTTCATCGCCTGGTTTAGGTTGTCGAGGCGGTCGAGCTTTTCCACGGCCTCGCTGAAGATCTCGAAGTCACCTTTGAAAAGCATTTTGGTGAACATGAACTTCTGGTTGATCGTCAGGCTGTCTTTTATCGACGAGATCCGCTTGAAATTGTCGGCTAAAGTAGCTTTCGGAGCAGAGGTAGATGCCAACGTGTGTGCGGGTGTTGGCGCCGCGACTGGTTTCGGAGCAGGTGGTGGCGGGGACGGTGCTTCGGCTTTTTTAACAACGATCGGCTCAGTCTTTTTCTCGTAAAGAGAATCGACCTTCAACGGCACGATGTTCGAGAACTCGGCAACATATCCTTCGATATCCTCGGGGGTAAAGCTCACCTCTTCCAATATCTGATCCAGTAAGCCAAATGCTTCCTTGCCCGCGACCAGGTCGAGCTTCTTTTCGTCCATTCGCTCCACGAGCCGTTCGAGCGGAGGCTTGTTGATCTTCAGGTAGCGGATGTCGTTCCGCAGATCTGTCAGCCTGACGTGCGAGCTGCCCTGGCGGTCGAGTATATCTGAAAAGAAGTCGTAGGGGTCGATCACTAAGAAGAGCGTCTGGCTGACGGCCTTTTTTAGCAATGGCTGAAAATTGTCTTTACTGATCTGGATGTGGTTGGAGAGGACGTTTTGGAAACGCTCCATTTCCTCCTTCACTTCCGGGGCGGCATAGTCGAAATACGGGCTGCGGAGTTTCTGGCCCTCATACTGCCATGCCCGCAGCAACTCGCGAATAACGAATAAATTTACCTGGTGGATGGAGCATAGCTTAAGTATCTCCGGGCCGGTGATCTTATCTTTTTTTGAGAAAAAGGAAGCTGTTACTTTCGAGGCGAAATCCTCGCTGTAATCTTCAACTGCCTTGAGGCTGAGTCGTT
>WUUC01104091.1_pt1 | contig 10580 bp, 7 predicted proteins | sample 6278441 | NCBI WGS metagenome assembly WUUC01 (sample SAMN13675441, study PRJNA597444) | soil metagenome | isolation source: soil | place: USA: Washington | collected 2017-10 | reverse complement strand
GCGGCGGCTTCCATGTCGGGGTTCACGCCCGGGAAGAACGTGTCGAACGCACGCAGCGGATCGTCGATAGGGCTCTTGGGCTCGCTCGGGCCGCCGTAGATCATGCGCGTCGCGGGGTGCTGGCCGCCGCACGCGTAGCCCAGCTCGATCGTCGGGTAGGGCGTTTGTACGTCGAGCTCGCTCGCGATGCGCTGATCGATCGAGACGCCGGTGTTCCAGCCGAAGCAGCGCATGTGGTCATCGCGGCAGAAGTCGGTGGTCGCGACATCGATCGGCGAGCCGGTCCACAAGAGCGGCATCGTGTAGGTATGCGGGATGTAGTACTCGGTGCCCGAGACCATCTCGACGCCATCGACGATCACCATGCGCCCGACGTGATCGATCAGCGGCTCGAGGATCGGCGAGAGCGTGAAGCCCGTCTCGCCACCGCTCGGGCGCCACTGATCCCAGACCGTGCCGTGCGGCGTGTAGAACAAGAGCAGCTTCGGCTCGGGCATTTCTTGCGCGCGCGCACGCGGCGCACGCAGCCACGGGAAGAGCGCGGTCGCGCCACCGAGCATGCCCGCGCGCTTCAAGAACGCGCGGCGCGATTGAAGCGCTCGAAGGCTCATGGCTCGTCCTCTTCGAAGACGGCCGCGCGTCGGAACCAGTCCGAGCTCACGTAGGTCAGCATCATCTCGCGCAGGCCCTCGGGCTCGGTGATCGCTTCGCCGAGCGCGCGCACGAGGCAGTCGGCATCTTTGGTCTCGCGCACACCGGTCGCGTAGCGCGCCCACTGCCGCGCGACGCAGCTCGCGACAGCTTCGCTCTGGGCGAGCGCGCTCGCGATCTCCGTAACGCCGTCCACCGTCATCTCATCGCCCGCCAGCTCGAACGTGCTGGTGTCGTCGATCTCGATGCCGTGCTCCATCGTACGGCTGCGCCCAAGCCAGTCGATGCTCTCGAACGCGAAGCCGATGCCGTCCATCGTGCGGTGGCACGCGCCGCACACGTCGTCCGTGAAGTGCGCCTCGAGCCGCTCGCGCGCGGTGGCGTTGGGGCCGACGTCGGGCAAGGTGACGTTCACTCCCGCGGGCGGCGGCCCGGGCGGCGCGCACAAAAAGCTCGCGAGCACCGCATAACCGCGCAGCGTCGGTGAGGTCATCTCGGCGTGCGAGAGCGCGGCCATCACGCCCGGCAGCGCCAAGATGCCGGCGCGACGCGTCGCGTCGAGCATGAACGCGTCCTCGCTGCTCATCGCGATGTCGTCGCCGTAGGTGGATTGCAGCTCATCGCTGCGCACCGTGCGCGCGGTCGTCAGCAAGTCGCTCAAGCTACCGCCGCTCTGCAACAGCGATGCGAAGAGCCGCACTGGTTCCTCGCGCAGCGCGCGCACCGTGGGCAAGCCGAGCGCGGCGATGTCGGGCCGGCTGTCGGCATCCGACAAGCGATGCAGCTCGAGCCATTGGTCGACGAAGTCTGCAAGGCCATCGACGCTCTTGGGATCGTCGAGCATGCGCGCTGCTTGTTCACGGATCTGCTGCGGCGAACCGAGCTCGCCTTGAGCCGCGCGCGTGAGCAGCGCTGCGTCTGGGTTACTGCCCCACAGCACGAACGCAAGGCGCGCTGCGATGCCGTAGTCGTCGAGGTAGCCGTCCTCGCCCGCGACCTCGTCCACATACAAGAAGGTCGGGCTCTGCAGCATCGCTTGCAGCACCCAGCGCGCGCCGTCTTGGCCGCCGAGCTCGCGCAAGTCGCGGTAGCGCGTGCGCTCTTCATCCGTCAGCGGCCTGCGGAAGAGGCGCGGCCCGACGTCGTCGAACAAGGACGCTTCGCACTCGCTCACCTCGACCACCGCGCCGCCGCACGCTTCCAGCTCCGCGTCCTCGCTGACCGCTTCGGCGAAGTCGAGGTAGCTGCGCGCCGCCGCCATGTCGATCGAAGTCGAGATGTTGCTGCGGAACGTAAAGAGCTTCTCGTCGGTGACGTCGAGCGTCTCGCTCACGCCGAGCACGTTTGCGACCGTGCGCTCGACCTGCGAAGCGTTGAGCCGGCGCATCGGCACGGGCGCGCCGAGCGTGCCGAGGTCGTCGCACGCGATCGGCTCAGGCTCGCTGCCGTCGGGCTCGCTCGGCGCGCTCGAGTCAGCGCCCGCGTCGTCATGCGGCGCCTGCACCGCACCATCGCGCTCGCCCGCGTCGCGGTCGCCGTCGTTCTCCTCGGCCTCACCGCCCGTGATGCGACCGGTGCAGGCGCTGAGCACGAGCGCGAGGCACGCTGCCGCCAAGAACCCGCGCCGCGCGCCGTTGAGCCGCACTTCCACCAAGCCAGAAGTACCGTGGAAAACCCGCTTGGGTCCAACCCGCGCGCGCGCGAGCGGGGAATGCTTTGGGTGGGAGCCGCGCGCTACATGCACGCGTCCGCGCAAACCCCGAGTGTGCACAGATCTCGGTAGTTGATCGCCGCCGCGCACGCCGCCGCCGGCGGATCGCCCGCCGTGCAGCCGCCGTTCGCGACGCCCGTCGTGTCGCTCTCGTCTGCACCCCCTGCAGCGATGTGAGTGGCGCCCGCGCACGGCCCTTCGCCGCCTGCGTAGCAATCACCAAGCGGCTCGCAGTTGCCGGCGAGCGTCTCGTCGACGACGCACTGGACCAGCGCGTCGCACTGCATGGCCCAGGTCGGGTTGGTGTTGTGTTGGCACTGCGTGATCTGCGCCGCGCACGAGCCGCATACACAGGTATCGCAGCTCATGCCGCGGCGGCTCGGCGCGGCGGCAACGCACTGCGCGAGCGAGCAGACCGCGCCCTCGTCGATCTTCTGATCGCAGTCGTTGTCCATGCTGTCGCAGCGCTCGGGCTCTTCCGCGCACGGCTCGCCGCCGCCCGCATCGCCCGCATCGCCTGCGTCGCCGGGGTCCGGCACGCGCGCGTCGATCGGCACGCTGGAGTCTTCGACCGAAGCGTCCATGCACGTGCGGCCGCAGCTCCCACACTCGATCTCCTCCGCGCGCGCTTCGCAGCCGTCGTCCGACATTTGGTTGCAGTCGACGAAGCCCGGCGTGCAAAGGGCGAGCACGCACTCGCCGCTGTTCGAGCACACGCCGCTTGCGTTCTCGAACGTGCAGCGCGCGTCGGCGCCCTCGTCGACCTTGCGATCGCAGTCGTCGTCCAGCCCGTTGCAGAGCTCGGGCTTTCGGTTCGACTCGCAGCGCTCGTCGGTGCCTGCGTCCCCGTCGCGCACGCCGTGGGTCGTGCGCTCGCGCAACAAGCTGTCGTTAAAGACGTCGCAGCCGCTCAGCGCGGCCGCGAACGCAACACACGACGCAATCCAGACGCACGCGTGTTCGGTCGACATACCACCGTCGCCTCCAACGCACCCGCCATGGCAAATAACACGCGCGTTGCGCAGCCGCCTTGCTCCGCCGCGCTCGCGTTGCAGAGCAGCGAATCGAGCGTCACATCCCGCGTCTTGGACGCTGCGAGCTGGCGTCTGCGGCCATCCTCCCGTCCTCACGGGCAACGAAATTTGCGCAGAATCTTCCGGGGCCAAAAGCGAGAAAGCGAAGCCGAAACGATAATTTGGCGCACGAGGAGCTGTCGCGACGTTGCCTCGTGAACACACCTGCTACATCGTCCGTTTCGCAAGACGATGGCTTACACAAACCTCGTCCTGGTACGCGGCACCACAGCCGGCACCACAGCTTCATGACTACGCGTTTGTACCTTCGCTCGATCGCTTTGTTGTGGAACGAGGGCCGCACCGCCTTGGGCCTCGCGCTCGCGGGTTTGGCGGTCGCCTCGGTGCAGCTCGCTGAGCCGATCATCTTCGGCTGGGTGATCGACGCGCTGTCGCACGGCGCGAGCTCGTTCCCGCTGATCGGTCTTTGGGCCGTGCTCGGGCTGGTCGGCATCGGCGCGGGCGTCGCGCTCGCGATCGTCACCGATCGCTTCGCGCACCGGCGCCGGCTCGCCTCGTTGCAGCAAGGTTTCGAGCACGCGATGTCGTTGCCCGCGGGCTACCACTCGGAGCGCGGCTCGAGCGCGGTCGTCCGCACCATCCTCACCGGCTCCGATGCGCTGTTTTGGATCTGGCTCGCGTCGCTGCGCGATCAACTGCCTGCGCTCTTCGGCATCACGCTCTTGATCCCCACCGCGGTCGGCATGGACGCGCGCATGGCCGTGATCCTGATCGTTCTGGCGATCGTGTACACGGTGCTCAACGTCGTCGTGATCGGCAAGACCTCCGAGGGCCAGCAAGCCGTCGAGCGCCACCACAACGCGCTGTCGGGCCGCGTCGGCGACGTGCTCTCGAACGTCACGATCGTGCAGAGCTACAGCAGGTTCGCGGCCGAGGCTGCGGCGCTGCGCGACCTGGTCGAGCGCTTGCTCTCGGCGCAATACCCGGTGCTCACGTGGTGGGGCGTACTGACCGTGCTGCAGCGCTCGGCCGCGACGCTCACCATGGTGTCGGTGTTCGCGTTCGGCGCGGTGCTCGTGCAGCGCGGCGAGCTGACGATCGGCGAGATCGTCGCGTTCTCGGCGTTCGGCAGCTTGATGATCGGCAAGCTCGACCAGGTCTCGAGCTTCTTCGTGCGCACCAACGAGCGGATGCCTTCGGTGAAGTGCTTCTTCGAGCTGCTCGACAGCGTGCCGGCCGTGGTCGACGGCCCCGACGCCAAGACGCTGCCGAGCGTGCAAGGGCGCATCGAGTACGAGCACGTGTCGTTCAACTACGGCGGCAGCGGCCATGGCGTGTTCGACCTCTCGTTCAGCGTCGAGCCAGGGCAGACGGTGGCGCTCGTCGGGCCGACCGGCTCGGGCAAGTCGACGACGCTCGCGCTCTTGCAGCGCCTGCGCACGCCGACCGAAGGCTGCATTCGCGTCGACGGTGAAGATATCCGCGACGTGAAGCTTGCGTCGCTGCGCAGCGGCTTGTCGGTGGTGTTTCAGGAAGCGGGCCTGTTCAACCGATCGATCGCCGAGAACATCGCGGTGGGCGCGCCGAACGCGAGCGCCGCGGATATCCGGCGTGCTGCGCGGCTCGCCGAGGCGCACGACTTCATCTCGAGCAAGCCGGGCGGCTACGACCTGATGGTCGGCGAGCGCGGTGAAGCGCTCTCAGGCGGCGAGCGCCAACGCCTCGCGCTCGCGCGCGCCATCTTGAAGGATGCGCCGGTGTTGATCTTGGACGAAGCGACGAGCGCGCTCGACGCGGCCACCGAGTCGCGCATCAAGCGCGCGCTCGACCGCCTGCGCACCGGCCGCACCACGTTCATCATCGCGCACCGCCTCTCGACGGTGGTGGACGCGGACATGATCTTGGTCTTCGACCACGGCCGCATCGTCGAGCGCGGCCGCTTCAACGAGCTGATCTTGCAGGGCGGCTTGTTCGCCAAGCTGGTGAATGCCGGCGGCTTCGCGGTACCCAAGGCTGCTTAGGGTTTAATCAGAGGCTCTTTGCTCGCGATACATCGCGAGCAAGAGCCTCTGGAGAAAGACGCGCCGCTCCGGGCGCGCGGGTGTTGGGTGAGGTCGCGACTCGGGAAGGTCCGGCCGGCCTCAAGATCTGTGCTGCTTGCTGACTTGCTGACTTCAAGGCGTCAGAGTCCGCGGTAGGTCTCTAAGAGCTCGACGAGCTCGGTGCGGTAGGCGTCGCGGCCGGCTTGGATGTGGGTGAGCTCGTCGATCGCTTCGAGGTCGGCGGCGCTGGCGTAGGGGCTGCCCTTGAGCACTTCGGCGAACATCGCCATCGCGATGGCCCACTTCAAGTCGAGGTCGGCGGCGTCGAGCGTGGTCTCGGCAAGCGCGGGCGCGAGCGTGCTCTGGACTTCGACCGCGGGGTCTTCCGCACTTGCGCCGGGCTGCTTGTAGCGGACCTTTACGAGCACGAGATCGTCACCCGCGATCTCTCGCGTGCCTTCGACCGGCTCGCCGTCTGCGGCCTCGGGTGCGAGCGCGAGATCCGGCACTTCGCCGCCCACCATCACCAGCTCGTACAGCGCGGTGACGCGGTGGCCTGCGCCGATCTCGCCCGCGTCGATCGCGTCGTCGCGGAAGTCATCGTCGGCGATCGCGCGGTTCTCGTAGCCGAGCAAGCGGTACGCAAGCACGTGCTCCGGGTTCAGCTCGAGCTGGATCTTCATGTCCTTGGCGACGTGCACGAAGGTCGAGAGCAAGCGTTCCTCGGCGTAGCGGTCGGCTTGGATCGGGCTCGAGATCACCGAGTAGATGCCGTCACCGGCGTTGCTGACCTTCTCCATCATGCTGTCGTTCAAGTTGCCGATGCCGTAGCCGAGCGCGGTGAGCGTGACGCCCGTCTGCCGCTTCTCCTCGATCAGCGCGACCAGCGCGTCGTCGCTCGAGGGGCCGAGGTTGAAGTCGCCGTCGGTGCAGAGCACGACATGGTTGATGCCGCCTTCGATGAAGCCGGCTTGCGCTTGCGCATACGCGAGGTCGATGCCGGCGGCGCCGTTGGTGCCAGAGCCCGCGTTGAGGCTGTTGATGACGCCGCTGATCGTCGCAGCCTCGAGCACGCGCGTCGGGGCGAGGCGCACCTCGGTGCTGCCCGCGTACGTGACGATCGAGACCAGGTCATTGGCGTCGAGCACGCTCAGCGCTTGCGTCAGCGTGCGCTGCACGAGCGGTAGCTTTTCCTCGCTCTGCATGCTGCCCGACACGTCGATCAGGAACACGATGTTGGCGGGCTTCTTCTCGCTCGCTGCGGGCTTTACGGCTTGGATGCCGACGCGGAGCAGCGTGATGCCGGCGCGCACCGGGTGCGGCGCCGCGGCGAGCGCGATCGCGAACGGGTGCTCGGCGTCTTCTGCGGGCGCCGGGTAGTCGTAGCTGAAGTAGTTGACGTAGTCCTCGACGCGCACGCTGTCAGCGATGGGCGCGAAGCCGAGGCTTAGATCGCGGCGCATCACGTCGTAGCTCGCGGTGTCGACGTCGGCGGCGAACGTGGAGAACGGATCGTGCTCGACGAACACGAAGGGGTTGATGCCGACTGCGCTGAAGTCGTCGCCGGTGTTGGCGGGTGCTTCCTCCATGGCGGAGTCGCCGAGGTTGAAGCCACCCGTGCCGGCCCCGCCGCCCGCGCCGCCCGATGCAAAGCTACCGCTCGCGCCGCTCACGCCGCCCGCGCCGCCCGGGTTCGAGAACGCGCCCGTGCCCGAGGTGCCGCCGGCAGCGTTGGGCCCGGCGTTCGCGTCGTGCGGCGTTTGATCGCCGCCGCCTTCACCCGCGTTGTTTGCGCTCGCGCGGGGGTTGCCCTCCTCGGTCTTGCTGGAACCACAGGCGCACAGCGCGAGCGCGGCAAACAACACGATGGATCGCTTGAGCTTGGTCATCGCGCGGCACATCGCAACAAGCACGCCAGGCAGCTCTTGCGCGTGCTTTTCACGCATCGCGCGCTCGGACCGTGCCGCGCGACCAAGCGCTTGTGCCAGCGTGAGCCAGCACGGGCGCGGCGCAAAAGGTCGAGCTACATTGCGCGCCCTCATGACCGCGCAGCCTGTCATCGCCTGTGACAAAGCCGGCAAGGTGTACCGCACCTTGGAGCGCGCTGCGGGTCCCCTCGGCTTCATCAAGAGCTTCTTCAAGCGACGCACGCGCGAGCACGTCGCGCTGCGCGGCATCGATCTCACGGTGCACGCGGGCGAGATGGTGGGCCTCATCGGCGAGAACGGCGCGGGCAAGACCACGCTGGTCAAGTGCCTGACGGGCATCGTGCCGGTGAGCGAAGGCAGCGCCAGCTTGTTCGGCAAGGATTGCTACGCGCTCTCCTCGAACGAGAAGCGCCGCATCTCGCTCGTGATGGGGCAGCGCTCACAGCTGTGGTGGGACATCCCGGCGATCGACTCGTTTCGCTTGCTCAAGGAGATCTACCGCGTCGATGGCGCGCAGTTCGAGCGGCGGGTCAAGGAGCACGCCGAGCGCCTTGGCATCGTCGATCGCTTGCAGGTGCAGCTGCGCCAGCTCTCGCTCGGCGAGCGCATGAAGATGGAGATCATCGGCGCGTTCCTGCACGACCCCGAGGTCGTGTTCTTGGACGAGCCGACGATCGGCCTCGACCTCGTCTCGCAGGACGCAATCCGCGCGTTCTTGCGCGAGATCAACCGCGAGCGCGGTGCGACGGTCGTGCTCACGAGCCACGACATGGCCGACATCGAGGAGACCTGCTCGCGCCTCGTGATCCTCGACTCGGGTGCGATCCTGTTCGATGGCCCGCTCAGCGATCTGCAGCGCAGGCTCGTCGCGCGGCGCGCGATCGAGGTGCACCTGGCGCCCGGCTCGCGCGGTTGGTCGCCGGAGCTTTCGTCCGAGCTCGCCGCGTTCGAAGCGGTGCTGATCCGCCAAGCACCGCTTTCGCTCAAGTTCGAGGTGCCCGCCGGGCACATGCGCGCGTTCGTGCAGCGCTTGTTCGACCTCTTCGTGGTGCACGACCTCGCGATCGAGCGGCAGCCGCTCGAGACGCTGGTGCGCGAGATCTTCGTCTCGGGCGCGGTGAAGGAGGCGTCGTGATCACGGCGCTGACGTCCGCGACCTCGGCGCTCGCCGAGCTGCGGCGCTTGGTGCCGCACGCCGTCGCGTACGAGTGGCGCAAGGCTTCGGCGTTTCGCGCGTCGCTCGTGTTCCGCGAGATGCTGAGGGGCCTGGGCCGGCCGATCGTGATGGTGCTCGTGTACCTCGCGATGTTCGAGAGCGCGGGCCGCGATCGGCTTGGCGGCTACAGCTTCGGCGACCTTGTCGGCTACTTGATCTGGACCACGGTCATCCACAAGTGCCTGACCGACGAACGCTCGCTCGACGTCGCCGAACAGATCTTCGATGGCTACATCACCAAGTACTTGGTGATGCCGGTGAGCTTCTTCGCGCTCGTGCTCGGCAAGGTGGTGTGCTTCACCGGGCTGCAGTTGATGTCGGCGATCTTGTTCTGGATCGCGGGTGCGCTGCTCTTGCCGGCGCACTGGCCGTATGCACACAGCGCGCTCGCGCTCGCGCAGGCGTCGGTCTTGGTGCTGCTCGGCGCGTACTGCTACGCGCTCACGCACTTGATCCTGAACTACCTGGCGTTCTGGCTCGACGTGGTGTGGAGCTTGCTCGCGATGTTTCGGTTCATCGCCATGTTCATCGGCGGCATGATGGTGCCGATCGCGATGATGCCCGAGCTCGCGGAGCTGTCGTTTCGCTGGCTCTTTCCGTACTGGACGGTGTACGCGCCAGCGGAGATCTTGCTCGGCCGCATGGGCGGTGAGCAGTTTGCATTCGGCGTCGCAGTGCAGCTCGCCTGGGTGATCGCGCTGCAGCTGCTCGTGCAGCTCACCTGGCGCCGCGGCACCGCGCGCTACGCAGGGGCGGGTGCCTAATGCTCGCGACGCTCAAGACCTACGCGCGCATCGCCGTGCAGCTCGCGCGCGTCGGGGTCGTGCGCAAGTCGCAGCTCCAGGTCGAGTTCTGGGCGCAGGTGATCATGGATTGCCTCTGGTACGCCTCGCACGTCGCGGTGTTCGAGGTGTTCTTCATGCACGCGCCGGAGATCGCGGGCTGGGATCGCGCCGAGTTCCGCGTGCTGATCGGCTTTCTGTTCGTCTCCGACGCTTTCATGATGGTGTGGCTCGGGCAGATGTGGCGCTTCGGGCGTGACCTCAAGGACGGCAAGCTCGACCCCTTTCGCGTCCGCCCGGCCTCGACGCTCTTTCTGTACGCGTTCCAGCAGTTCTCGCTCGAGGGCTGCGTGAACCTCGCGGTGTCGTTTTCGTACCTGACCTACGGCATCGGCATCGCGATCCCGAACATCACGCTCGGCGGCGTGCTGATCGCGCTCGCGTGCGTCGCGCTGAGCTGCTGGATGCGCTTGGTGGTGATGACGCTGTTCTCGCTGTTCGAGCTGTACGCGATCGGGTCGGACGCGACGCGCTTCTTCCACGAGCTGTTTCACTCGGCGAGCGATCGGCCGGTGGATGTATTCGGGGCGCGCGTGCGTGCGTTTCTGATCTACATCATCCCGATCGGCGCGCTGACGACGGTGCCGGCCGCGATCGTGCTCGGGCACTACACGGCGCTCGAGACGCTAGCGACTGTGGCGTGGCTGGGGGTGCTCGGCTTTGCGATCTTCGCCGCATGGGGGAGAGCGTTTCGGAACTACGAGTCGGCGATGGGCTGATTGCCAGCGTTCTCTCGCGGTCGCTCGCACGCCCCATGGCGACCGCCCTCGCGGTGCCTAGGTAGGCGCGCATGCGCGACAAGAAATCGCAATCTGGCTCGCCGGCGCGCCTGCCGATCAAGCTCGACTCGACGACCAACGGTGAGTACGCCCCGCGTCCGTTGCCGGAGCGTACGGCTCACGCGCTCGGCCGCGCCGAGCTCGAGGCAGACGAGCATGCGCGCGCGCTCGGCATCAGCCGCCGCGCGTTCCTCGAGTCGAGCTGTGGCGCCGCGAGCGTCTTGCTCTCGCTCAACCACCTCTACGGCTGCGCCAGCGGCGGTAGCTTCAACGTGCCTGACGAAGCTGCGCACGACCGCGGCGCCGCCGACGAAGCGCTCACGGGCGACGAGCTGATCTTCGACGTGCAGACGCATCACGTCGCGGTCGATCGCGAG
>WUUC01211330.1_pt1 | contig 10582 bp, 6 predicted proteins | sample 6278441 | NCBI WGS metagenome assembly WUUC01 (sample SAMN13675441, study PRJNA597444) | soil metagenome | isolation source: soil | place: USA: Washington | collected 2017-10 | reverse complement strand
TTAAACTTCTCTCTTCTTTTTCTCTTTCTCCTTCTCTTTGTATAATAAGCATCTTCAACACGTTGTTTTTCCATAAAGCAATGCGTGCTTTGCGAACTTCTATGTCAATTCTGTCTTCATTGCCTGACACTTATTTATCACAACACTCTTTGCTGTTCTTGTTGCTTATGCCTACGATATTGGTCTAACCACCATTGTGGTGGCGTTAGCTGGTTTATTGGCCCAAGTTCGCCTCTTTGATTGGCCATTTGCCAGGCTTCATTTTCTTTCATTTCTTGTATTCTCTGCTGTCTACGCTGTTCTCGTTCTTCTTCTGTGAGTGCTATCCACTCTGCATGTTCTTTTTGTTTCTGCGCTAGCATTTCCTCTCCTTTTCTTCTTTGCTCGGCCCAGTATTCTTCATGCTTTTTTATTACTTCATCGTCTTCAATCCTTCCTTCGTCGGGATAGTATCTACAAGCAGGAATACACCGCAAGTAGTTACAACTGTTTTCGTCATTCATCGGCATATTGCGCTTACACCAACTAGTATCGTGGTGCTGCCAGTCTTTCTTTCGCTTTTGATATCGTTCTTCAGGTGAAAGTCGCAGCTCATATGGTCCCCCAATTTCATAGTCAGTTGACATCAAGTAACAAAGATGCAATGCGTCTGTAGTTGACATAACCTTTTCATACTCAATGACACGCTCATGCCTTAGTTCTGCGCATTTGTGGATATATTCATGGACTGTCTCCTCCCTCCCTACCTTTTCTGCTGAGACTTTAGATTCTGCTTCGGCAATTCTTTTCGCTAATATGTTAAACTCCTTGAACTCACTGGGCAGCTTCAGCGGTTTCATTTCTTGTCTCTAATTCCTCCATGCGTGAAATACGGTCGTGCATTGACTTCATAGCCATCACAGAAGGCCCCGCGTTTAAGAGCTCAAATCTGTTGATATTGCAATCCGCGATAAGTCTTAGCGCTGACAACCGATCTTTTGTTTGAATATCCGAGCTTGTGCTACGATAAATAATCCAAGCTTCTTTCTGTACTTCGTTTAAACCGTCTATCGATTGTTTGTAGTAATAGCTCAAATCCGATTTTGCGAGCTGGTAAACAAATTCTTGCGACATTTGCTTCAAAGCTTCAACGTCTCGATGAACTGTGGTCTGGCTTACGCCAAGCTGTGCCGATATCTGTCTTTCTGTTAAACTCTGCGCGATTAAAGATCCGACTTGTCGTCGGCGCTCTTCTATTTTGAACTGATTTTTATTTTGAGTACGACTCACGCTTAGTTGATACATTATGTGCTTCGTCATAGATAGCTTTTATGCATATTATTGCGATGGCAGGATCTTTTAGACCACCTACCACCGCCGTAAATGTTGATCTCCGACGACGCAAACCACCGCTCATTGAAGAGAACTAGTCACGCAATGAGAAGGTTTACATAGATTATTGGACTCTTTTAGTAATTAACTTTTCTTCTTCTTCTCTTGTTGCAATTGCTGCTGACGTCGGCAGTGGCGCTAGTGGTGACGGTGGTGATGGTTTCGCAGTACCTAATATACAGAGACTGTCGAGCGCCTCTTGCTTTTCTTGCTCTAGCGTTAACTCATCGTTATCTGAAAGTAGGCCCATCAAAACTAGTTCATGTTGAGTATCGTCTATTCTATCCTTTCCCTCTGAATCTCTGTATGCCGGATAGATACAGCATCCTTCCAAGATGTCGGTCGTTGGTTTCTTGCGGCACTGATAGAAGTTACCTCTGTTTTTACTGGATTTGCCTGTAGCAAAATGGTAGTGGGGTTCTGTGATAACCATGTCTAGTGTTTATCGATATTCACGCTATGCGCCACTGCAACCCCAACCCATCTTTTGATATCGAAATTCAGTTTGTAACATCCTGTTAGCACTTTGTGTGGCTTTTAGATTGATAGATTCAAAGCCGCAGGCAGGACAGAATATGAATAATTTCATTTTTTGTCTGCCCTGTTAAGTGTAGTCGTCTGGAACCATTAACTCATTATTTCCTATCTCACGCATTCCAACAAGTGTTTGGTTGCAATTCACGCAGCACCATTCTTGTAATGGGACTTTTGCGCATTAGGCATCATGTTAATTTATCAAAACCTCCTGTTGCTGACGCTTAGTTCTTTTCTTTCTCCTTCATTGTCGTTTCTTAGGTTTTACAAGTCCTAACATCTGATCGATGTTTGCTTTACTGTAATTCCTAACCGCCAGCATTCCACTCAATGCGGTCCGCAAACGCACCTTGTACTTGTCATGCGATATTTGGCTAGGGTCTTCGGTATACCACAAGTCACCATCATTTTGCTGTATTGCTAAATAATATGGGGGTGTGCTCTCTCCTTTACGCTTCTTATGTTTTCTCCCTAGATAACAACTAGGATAGTTTTGTGCTTTGAGCTTGTAACCAGTCCATGGGTCTGCCTGAATGGTGTTTTTCTCCTGTAGTTGTTCAAGTGGAACGGCCTTGTTATCTAGTTGCCATACGAGTTGCTTTATATGCTCTTCTACAATCTCATCGCTAACATCGTCTTTCCAATATTCACGTTGTTGCTCAAATGCTGCCCTGACAAGCTTACATTGGTTGCGTTTCTTTCCCACTAAGCCAACTGTTTCAATCTTCTCTGTCTCAACGTTGAGCCCCATGTAATTCTTGGACGCTTTAATCATGACTTTCTTGTAACATTTCTTATACTCTAGTGGAAGCCCAAGACCTCCACCTCCCTCTCCCTCAGGTGCGCTAATCTTATCAACTATATCTTTAACAATTGCATGTTTACTATCTAGTACTGGTTCAAGCTCTGTAGGTTCAAGCCCAAGAATAAATGCAGAGTCTGTGTCGTGGTAGACGCTCTTTAACCCTGGGTAATCTTGTGCTATCTTCTCACCCATCTTTATGACTTTAGCGCGGCCAAAACCTGTGATGGTGTTTGCAACTCTTAGATCTGCATACTCCCAGTGTTTCTCACCAAATACCCCAAAGATAGAGTTAGCCATCAGTTTGCAAGCATATTGCATAATGTTGTATTGCTGTGCTGCATCCTTATCACCTACTTTCTCTGCGGCTTTCATTTTCTTTTTGTAGTCATTTCGCATATCGACAAGTGCATCAACTATCTGAGGCACTATGCCTCTGTTCTCAGGTCTACGACAAAACCACCAGCCATTATTATCTACTTCAGGTAAGCCTGTTTTAACTCGAGCATCTGGATTGTCTTTACAACAACTACAGCAGCACGTTGTAAAACAGAGGTTATACTTGGATATGATGCTAGGGTACTGCCCTCTAAAGTCAAATATCACAACCCACCGATATTCCTTTATTTCGTTAATATCCTCGACATGTCCTCCCTTTAATTCGCCTTCTTTCCCAGTCGGCTTTAATGCAGTCGTGGATGGTTCTGTGTTAAACTTTTTCCTAAAGATCTGACCCCACCATTGAGTAGGACCGCTATCACACATCTTTACCAAGTCAGCATATTTACCACCTACAATTGATTGGCCAATCCGTTCTAGGACGGATAAAACAGCATAGTTCTTGGCACCTGCCAACCTATATGTGAGCTCGGCGTCTTTCATACCATAAGCCACCTGCTGTTCTAATGATAAATCGACGAAATACTCACCAGAAATACCTTCGAGTTTTCCCTCTCCTAATAATGCCTTGGCTACTTCGTCAAGCTCATTTGATAGATAGATGTTTTCAAGAAAGTTCTCAATGATTGGTTTTTGATATACAAGCCCTAGGTCAATATCTTTTATAGGCTGGTGGTCCTTGTTTGCTATCCTTATGCATGCGTCTAGATGATCTTTACGTTTACCCATGTCTATTGGTGAGACTTTCTTATTTGCCCGAGCACGTTTGTCCCACTTTGAAAACCCTAACTTATCGCCTTTCTCAAAGTATGTGAGCACAACCTTGTAGTTTCTAATGGTTTGGTCGGCCTTTTCTAACAGTAAGGCCTCAGAACCATTGCAGTCTCGGTTGATGTTAATAACCCAGTTCTTACCTTGGCTATCGTAGAAATTGAACTGTAGTAGTCTGTCGTCCATACCTGGGCGATTGTCCCACTCAGGATCAAGTGCTAGGGCATATTGCTTAATGTCGTCTATTAGCGACGGTTGAGGGTTCTTAGAAGAATCTTCTTGAGTAAACAAGATCTTTTTAGCAAAAGTATCTCCACCATCTCCACCATCTCCACCGACAGCATTTCCACGCTCAATTTGTGCTTGTTTAGGTGGAGGTGGAGGTGGAGATGCCCCTACCTCACCTCCACCACCATCTCCACCATTTTCCTCAGATTTCACGCTCGTTTTTGAAAAAGTGGAGGTGGTGGAGGTGGTGGAGGTGGTTTGCCCTAAATTATCCCTGTTTTCGCTAGAAGATTTCTCTTGGGCTTTATCTCCCTTTACATTGCTTTTACTGCTTGCTCCATTACTACTATCACTAGCAGCGCCTGTGCCAGTAGTTCCACCTGTGCCACCACTACCACCACCTTCCCCGGCTGCTGCGCTGTTGCCAGAGCCATCATTGTTAACTACCTCACTTATCTCAATCCATGTCGAGTTCTTGGTGGTAAACTCGCCTTTGGTGTCTCTAAAGATATGGACATTGATCTTGTAACCGTGCTTGATATCGGCTAGTAATGGGTAAAGCTCATGAGTGAACTGGTTAGGCTTCTTCGGCCATTCCTTATCCTTAACATCAAACCCCATCTCCTTCGCCCGCACAGTTAGCGAGTTAAGCAGATCACCTGGAGCCATCCCTGTCTTTTTCTCAGTCTCATATGTTTTACTATCATTTCCTTCCTTACCTGTCTTGAGATACTCATTGTGCCACCGTATCAGAGCAGATGCGGTGGAGTTGGCTTCCACTGCATCAATATTTTGACGCTCCATGATGTCCTCGTAAGCATCGAGAAAATCTTTTTGTGCCGCATCAACTTGCTCCTTATTTTTACCTTCCAATTCTGCAAAGGCTCGAGCTATAGCAGAGCCTCTGGACGCAAAATCCGCCATCCTCGGTTTCCGTGTCAGCTCTGGCATATCCTTGTAAATCTTGAGCGATCTGGCTAACACATCAAATGTTTTACCCAAGAGTTTTGGTAACAGCTTTCTAAACGAGTCATCAACCTCTGTTAGGTTCTTGCGCTGTTCGTCAGGTATGCGCTCAAAGTGGATTACGATGGTTCTATCTAATGCGTCGGGTTTTAGCCTTGGAATCTGCAATCCATTGAGAACTACAGATCTCATGAGAACATATGCAAAGTCTGTATCGTCTGTGTATAATTGACGCTTTGATACGTTAGCCGATGTTATGAGTTGACAGAGCAGATCGGATAGCCACTTTGGGATGTCGTATTCTACATTATCATAGATCAGTAAAGCCCGATGATGTGCTTGCTGTGCTAGTTCATTCTTTTCATGTGGAAGTATCAACGCTTCGCCTGCATATGGATCGATGTAGATCTGCAATTGTCTACAGAATGTCGACTTGCCACCACCTGGAGGACCATCTGGTATGAGCATAGGATGTGGTTGGTCAGGAAGGAAGGCAGCAACACACCAGACTTTAAGCAATAATTTATCCTTTGGATTGGTGATATGCATTATTGCAAACCACTCTTCAAATGGATCGCCTGTATAGTCTCGATTAGGGACTGCTTGTGGTAGTTGTTGATATCTGTAGAATGTTATGTGCTCGGGCTGATGTGGTAGTAAATCCCATCGGTCATTCTCACCATCAACCATAATGCAGTTCCAAACATCAGAGCACATATCATAAAACAGCATATTTCTGTTAACTATTTCTCGACCAGTGTGTTGATCAATGTCGTCAACTTGCCAACACTTGCGTAAGTGAATCTTTTTGAGCACTCCAGAGAACAGACCATTGCCCTCTAAACGGCGAATTACTTCCTTGAGATCTTCCTCTTTGATAATGTCGCCTGTTGCATCATAGTACAGCTTGGTTAAAAATATCTGCAGTTTTCTATCTTTTTTAGCTACTCGATAAATCTCATAATGAGCACTCACTTTGATTCGCATGTAGGCAGTTTGATATTCATCATGGAACCAAGTAACATCTTGTTCCTCAATAAGCTTGGTAGCTAGACTGATAATCTTTTTGCGTTGTTTACTTTTCTTATCATCAGCATCAGCATCATCGTCATTGTCATCCTTAGCTTTGTTGCGCTCATGATATTTGTTAGCCCAATCCCATGCATCGGGGAACTCTCTATAGAGATCGTATGACAGTGGTGGGTCACAATGTTCTTCGTTCCACAATTTTGTTTTTTCTTCTGCTTTATCTTCATCCTCTTTGAGATAATGCATACCGACTCGCAGAACATGATTCTTGCGATTGTTGCCTTTAGTGACTACGAAATTATCACTGAGTAGTTCAGACATTGGTACTTTGCCGCTGCTATCTAATGATGTAGTCCCGTAAAGTTCACAGATTTCTTCAAGTCTGTTCTCCCATTGTGAAACTTCATGTTCAGTAAATAGCCTTCTTGGTGCTGGCACACTGCCTTCAACTAATTGATATCGCTCGCCTTCAATTGGTCCATCGTATAGAGAGGGTGTAACATATGCAAGACCTGAACCTCTACCTTTGATCTCAAGCCCTGGGATTAGATTTTTCTTAACTTTATCTCTATCTGTAGTTAAGCCAGTAAAGTTGTCTAGCGGCACATCTGCCAACACAAAGACATGGAACTTGTCAGGAGCACTTGGATGGAATTCTACAACACAATCCTGTTTAAGATTATCAACGGAATCATATCCCAGAATTTTCAGTATTGCTTCTTTGCCCTTCTCGTTGTCGGCATCAAAAAATATTATCCATTTACCTTTGTTAGGTCCATATTTTATAATTCCAACAATGAGGCCGAGGCCTTTCAACTTGTTGTAACTGAATTGTGGATGTGTCTTGTGTTCCTGAATCTTTTCTGCAGGCATTGGATTAACTTTATAATCTTCCCACTTGGCAAAGAAATGAACAGTCTTCTTATCGTCGTCTGTATTCTTTTCAAATGTAGCTACTGGAATAGTATCTAGACCCCATGAATCACTACGATAATAATCGGAGTAACCATTAAAGTCATTGATATCTGCAGGCGGTCTGGGTGTTGGCGGTGTTGGTGCTACTGGTGGCATTGTCATTATTCTAGCCACTCCTCCTTTTGGACCAAAGGTAGAGTTCTGGTTCAGAATTGTAATAGATCGGCTTGTAGCCACAGCGACCTTTTCCAATGTACTGAGTTGTGCAGCAGTGCGGACGGTGAGAGCAATCTATGAAGTCATGCTTGCACTTCATATCCTCAAGAGTCATTGCGCGTGACCAGCAAAGATCGGGAGCAATCTCTGCACCTTAGTTTGCCTATGCTTTGTTAAGGACATTATAGGATCTCCCTACTGTGTCCCATGAAGACGATACCGCCATCCCTCCAGCGGCGCGAAGCTAAATCCTCAGAACGTGTTAACTTAAAGGATATATCCCTGTATGCACTATGTATCATTAGGCTCACTACTGCGTTTACCGACAGTGGCTGAAGTTGCTGCTGCTTGGTGGGTTGTGCTAACAACGTTCACACCTTGCAGCCTTTCGTGTTCTCTTTCATCTTTTTTAGTGGTTGGTATTCTAATGTCCATCTCTTCCGCAGGGCTCGCAATGCTCTCAAATTTAGAGCCTTGCAGGATTTCTTGATTCCTTATTGGCGAGGCTACAGTTTGTCCTTTACTGCAAGAGCTCAGGTCAACAGCAGTCTTCAATACTCTATCCTCGTCCTGATGCCTAGTGACTCTTCTGTTCTTTTCATAGTCTTGCTCAAACTTGCTGATGCATTTCTGGCAAAGTAAAACAGAAATCGTACCTTTATTGCCAACTGGTACAGGAATGGTGGTTGTCGCTTTAGCATTACATCCGACTGCCTCGCATTCGATTATTTCCTTGGTAGTGGAGTCTAAAGTAAGATTACGTGAGGACTCATCGAAAGAGCGCATATCCTATCTAATACTGCCTCCCGCGCTCCTCTGCTTTATTGGGTCAGTCGAGCGGCCTTCTTCTTTTCTTCTACGTTCCTGAATCAGATTGCAAATGAGTTCATCATACGATTGACCTTTCTTGCCTATTTGTTTGAGCGAATCTCTTGTTGTTGTTTTCAAAATGATTGTTGTGCTAGTCATTTTGCTATACTTCACTATGCGTGCCAAATAGTTATGTACAGGAGGGTGGACAGGTGTTTGACGTATGGGCGATACCAGCAAATCAAATGAAACTTACTCTATCAGAACCGCCACGCCATTTGCACGTCAGAGGATTCTTTTGGACTATGTAATTCGCCATCCTGGCCAGAGTCAAAATCAGATAGCTTTAGGCGTCAGAGGATACATGACACGTCGAGTCGCTATTAAGCATCTGAACGACATGGTTGGTGAAGAAATCATTATTGTACAGAAGGCTGCTAATGGCTCTGCATATGGTTACTTTGCTCAATTTAACAACCCCGTAGCCAAGATCTTTCAAGAAGTTCACAAGTTCGAACCTGCAATGCGTGCACTAGTTAGCAAGGCCGCGTCCCAAATAGAATTTCAATATTGGAAATCACCAGAGGGCTTTATGTATCAAGACATGCTGAATCTGCAAAAACGGCTCCGACCCATCTTTGATCTTTTCAAATATTTTGTAGACATTAATTTGTACCGTGCTACCATTGGATGGCGCTACGGAGTGACTAATGAGGAAAGCAGAAGAAAGTTGTATGTATTTGCGATTGAAGCAATTATAAGAATTCAGGAAGCGATGTTTGAAGAGCTAAGAAAAGCCGGCATGGACAGGATGACGCTTGGACTCCTCTTTGGGAGCGTATGGCATGCAGTCAACGAAGAAAGGTTGCTTTCAAGCCGTGCCAATCAACTTGGTAAAATAGGACTAAGAAAAGAAGCCTTGGATGTTATCGAAAAAATGCCAAAGCACCTAAAAAGGCCTAAGATTGTTCGCAGTTACATGAAGGTAGGTGGCGGCAAGATGAAACTTATAAAGGAAAAAAGGTGGAATGAAGACGGGAGCGTTACCCGATTACGTTAGCTCTTTTTGCAATAGCGCCTCTGGCTTTACTTGTGCCAACTGAGGGTTTTGCTGTATCAAAGATGCCAGCCAGTTAATCTTGGAGTTCATTTCTTCTCTTACTGCTTTGAGTTCAAGCTCATGTTTCTGCTTTATATTCTCAATTTCATTTCTTTCATTTTCCTTGAGTATGTCATAGGCTTGAGGTACAAGTGGGTAAGTGCATTTTGAGCAGAAAATATTTTCCCTAGAATTTACGACATTGCAGCGATGGCAGCTTATCACAACAGGCTTTGACTTGATTATACCATCATCCAAATCGATCCCTTCCCTTTGTAAAATCTGCATCTTTAAGTTGTTGCCCATGCGCCTTTTGATGTAACGGGATGGCTGCTTAGAATTCATAGACCAGCGTACCTTCTTTTTCAAAGCAAACTCTGGAAGCGAGTCAGAGTCGTATGTGATAGCTGAGTGCCGGATACAGTAGGGATTCCATTTTTTTACACGAAGAAGATATTCTAGAATTTCACGCTCCTTTGGATCCGTTATCTCACCCTTGTCGAGCAGACGTGCTATCCTGCCTCGAAGTTGTTTCATCATAGACCACATTGATTCTGGTTTTACAGGCGCGCCATTATGCAAGTTGCAAATGAGTCTAGCTTCAGAATTATTTCTAAAAGGATGCTCGTTGAGCCAATCTCTAATGTATGGAAAGGAGCAGGTAAGAAGCATAGGACCGCTGCCAGTTTTAGCTTCATATGGAACCTCGCCTTCACCATATTTTTCACGCAGACGCACATTTTTGATTTTGAGCATCGTTACCTCATGGTTGCGCGCGTCAAGGTCCCAAAACAGTGTCAATGCAGCTTTGTTACGCAGATATGGTTGGTACTTGATGACGGTAAGAAGCTCATCTTTGTCCCAAATCTCGGTCTCTGAATATGGACTGAGGCGCTTTGTCTTCTTTTTCTTTATCCTTACAAACTGCGGTGTGTCCCACTCCGAAGTAGGTATAAGTTCTTCCTTTCCTCTTTGGTTATAAACCCAACGGAAGAAGTGCTTAATTGTCCCCAGATAATCGTTCCATGTTGTAATCCAGCGCTTGCTAGGGTCTAGGTTCTCATCCTTTTGTTTTGTATTAAGAAAGGTTAGGATCTGTTCGCGCTTGTTGATATCAAGCAGGAAAGTATGGGGACCGAGGAATGTAGCATAATATAGAACCGTCTGCAGCTCGTTTGCCATATGCTTTTCAGATGCACCATTTTCCTTCATATAATGATAGAATTCATCAATGATTTTAGAATTGTTATAGTTTGGTATAGCAGGAATCTTTGATACCAGTGTTAACAGTTTGCTTGGCATGGAGCTAGTTTTCAAACCTCCATGGTTCTTCTTCTTCATAGCTCCTGTTGAGGATTAATGGGTTCACTGCGTATGTCGTCTCATAAGAAAAATAGCTTGTTGCAGTATTTGAACCCATATAATTAATGGACTGGGCGGGA
>WUUC01177892.1_pt1 | contig 10582 bp, 5 predicted proteins | sample 6278441 | NCBI WGS metagenome assembly WUUC01 (sample SAMN13675441, study PRJNA597444) | soil metagenome | isolation source: soil | place: USA: Washington | collected 2017-10 | reverse complement strand
TGAGATTCGTTTCGGCATCCTCGATAAACAGCAGCCAGTCATCGGCATCGATGTCGCGGTCGAAGTTAAAGTCCCCTTCGGCCCACTTTTCACCGAGATTCCCAGTAAAATTCACATTCACGGTCCGCGTGACGCCGCCCGCAAAGTTAAGCGACATATGAACGTCTTCGAATGGGCTCTTAAGCCACGTTCCGCCCCCAGGCAAATTGAGCACAACGTTCTGATTAATCGTCAACCCGCCGCCATCGCCGCTCTGAAACGCCTCGGCGAGCTGCGTCTTGGACGATGTGGTTACCGCCCACGGAGCGTTGTCCACGGTCCCATTGCCCGTGCTGTCGTAGTTGCCGGTGACGGTTTTCCACTTCGTGGGATCAAACGCTCCCGTCGTCGAGGTGATTGAGTACGACTGAAGTCCGGTGAGTGCTGCCCCAGACGTATTGCGAAGCGTCACCGACCCGTCAGCGCGGCTGATTTCCAGCGTTATCAGGTCGGTGAGTGGATTCGTATTGGATAGTGCGATCCGATCGATGGCGAATACCTCGTATACATCGAACGGATAGTCGGTGCTGAACTCACTGAAATCGTTGTTGGCTGACATGCGAACGGCATTTCCGCCGCGATCCGGATCCACATTGCCCATGCCCAAAACTTGCGTCGGATTGCTGCCGTCCTTGTAGTAAACCTTATACGTGTTCGACGTCTTATTGAGTTCTAGGACGGCGGTGAACGGCTGCGTTTGAACTGCGCTGACCTGGACGGGCGTGAGATTGCTATCGGGTCCGGTGAGAATGGCGTCGCCGGAGATCTCTACGTTGCCGGCCGCGTTGCGACGGATCTGCATCTGCGCGGTGATCGTGGCGCCGAATCCCGGCGGGTCATCGTCGTTCAAAAACGCCAGCCGAAACTCTTCAGGCTCGGCGGCGACTGCAGTATCGCCAAACCTCCAGTTCGACATGCGTGCCGTAAGGTAATAGGTCCCGTTCGAGATGTTGCTGATATCGAGGTAGTTCGACTCCAAAACCAGCGACCCCTTTACGATATTGTAAGCGCCGTTGCGAACGTCCGAGGGCAGCATGGCGGAAGGCGACGTACCTCCGTCCTCAAACCATGTGTTACCTGGATTTGCCGTATTTGCTGCACCGGCTAGCAGCGTGTTAGCCGGATCATTGAACTCAAACGACTCCAAATCAGCGGCGATTGTCGCGGTGGATTGGAAAAGTACTGTTGCAGCCAGCAAAAAACCTGTGAATAAAAATCGTTTCATAAAGTCCTCCCTCAGATCGGAACATCAATTGTCGAAATGCATATTCGCGAACCGCCGGCTGCGGCAAAACGCGGACAGCTGAACAACTGCAATAAAAACGAACACCCTCGATGATGGTTCAGGCACACCAGCGAGCATCGCGGCGAATGAACCAGTTCCATTCACACTGTCGTACAGCTCTTTGAACGCCACAAAATCACCGAAACTGTTTTCGCCGTCGCCATCGAGGTCGCCCAATTCGTATCGTTCGATCGGCGAAAGCAGCGCCATGTCGCTCTCCGAGCCGGCGATGAAAATATTCCAGTCTTCGCCGTCGAGTTCGCCGTCAAAATTCAAGTCCGCCGGCACGAAAAACACATCGTGCCATGCCAAACCAAAGTTACGCCCAAGGTCCAAATACCGATCGATTGTCTCGTTGACCGGAAATACGGTTTCAAACGTCGCCGAAAACTCCGCATTCAATACATCGCGACCAAACTTCGCACCCGTGAAATCCACGAGGGCCGCTGCTTCCGTGAGCACCTGTGGCTCCAGGTCCTGCAACGCAAGCCAGAACGGGTCGGATTGCCACGCTGGAAGAATGAGTCCATGGTGGTAGGGCACTGCCGGATTTACGGTCGAGTGAAAGTCGATCAAGTAATCGACATCCTCGTCCGTGTCGTCGCGAATCGCTTCACCGAGAGCCTGAATGTCCAACAGTGTAGGCGACGGATCGTCTGGGTCGGTGTAAGTCGGCGGATTCCAGGCCCGGTTCGGATCGACGTTGCGCTGCTGCACGGTGCTCCGGTTGTAACCGGCATAGCGACCGTCTGGATTCGCCATGGGGTACACGTAAAACTCCGCGTATCGCCGCAGCTGCGCCGCCGCCAGGTCGTCGCTCAGCAAAAAGTCTACCAAACCTTCGAGCGTAAAATTGCCCAGCGTTTCATTCGCGTGGACACCGCTGATTGCAACGATCTTTTGCTTCGGACCCGCATAATTGGGATCTGTAATCTTGTAGCCATAGAGGTTCTTGGGAGTAATCGTCCGGCCGATATCATCAGTGCCGCCCGGCGATTGGTCGACGACGAGCGAGCTGTTGCCGCTAGCGGTCGGCGTTACCCACGGGCTCGAAACTATCGAGTTTGTATGATCCACCGTGCGCTGATACGGATACGGCTGACCGTAGGCGACGTACACACTGTTCTGGTTGAATGCCGCGTTATTGCTAAACGAGAACGTTCCAGAAGACCGCGCGTTGTTATCAAAGAACTGCCAATTCAACTGGTCATAGCTATACATCATGCGATGGTCGTTGAGGCTGCTGCCGCCGGTGGCAAAGTCGTCGCCAATTTCAAACATCACCTGCTCGCCATTGACGCCGTTAGCCAGAAAGTACAGCCATTTCCAAGAACCGTTGTTGAAATTGTCGCGCCCCGAAAGTGTGACCGTATTGCCACTGACGGTGGAATACACGCCCGTGTCATCGCATGCGGAGGCTGGGGCTGGGCTCAGGCACACGCTCCCGCTGTCGAAATTGGCGTCCAGTGTAATTACGGCGGCCGCTCGCGATGCACAAAGCGCGGCAACAAGCAGCGCCGCGGCAAACACACTCACTCTTGGACGCATATGCCTGGCTCTTCGTCAGTCCCCGTCCGCCACATTCGTTCGGCGCAAATCCGCCACCGCGTGCAACGTGCCGTCGGTGCGATACATTACGGCGCTACCGCCGCCGAAGTAGACCCCATTGCGCTTGTGCCGCTCCGGCTTCCATCCCATCTCTGGCAGCTGCTCATCCAATACTTCGGGCGCGTCGTCCTCCAGATCCACGATATTTGCGGCTTCATCTTTCATAAGAGGCCGGCGTATGTGAAAGCGAGGACGATCAAACGATTCGTCAAGCGGCGTGCCAAAGTGCAAGATGTCGGTCAACAGCTGCAAAGTTGTCGTTGGGATGCGCTGCCCGCCCGGGATACCAAGCGCGATGATCGGTTTGCCACTCTTGACGACAATAATCGGCGCGATCGTGCTGCGTTCGCGCTTACCGGGGGCTACATAATTACACGCCGTTGGCTGGGCGGTCGAGAAATTGCTCATGCTGTCATTGAGCAAAATGCCCGTACCTGGCGCGACAACACACGCCCCAAAGTGGTAACTCAGCGACTGCGTCAAACACACGATGTTGCCGTCGCTGTCGGCAACAATAAGATGCGTCGTGCTGGCCTCTGCGAAATCATCCGCCGTCGCTTCAAATCGGCTGGTCTGGGCCGCCTCGTCGGCATGCGCGGGGTCAGCTGCTTCGGCTTCTCGCTGAATTGCATGGATACTTTCATTCGTGAAGAGCTTGGTCGCGTCGGCGCTGGCCGTCGCTACATCGGCAATCGTGCGATCTACGCGCGGGTAAACCGAAAGCAGTACTCGGCCGACGACATCCATGTACTTTGCATCTCGCCCTGAGGTCGTATCCAGTGCGGCCACACCATCGAGCGCCCGCAACGACGCTAGGACAGTCGCACCGCCCGTAAGCGGCGGCGGACATGTATAGACATCGTAGCCGTCGTAATCCGCGACCAGCGGCTCACCCCACCGTGGTTTGTACGCTCGAAAATCGTCAAGCGTAAGCGTCGCGCCCGCTGCATTGGCCGCAGCAACGATGGCGCGCGCGATCTCACCTTCATAAAAGCCTTTAGAACCCTGTTCAGCAACAATTAACAAGCTCTTCGCCAGATCGGCGTTCTTCATCACGCTCCCGACGGGCGGCGTTTCGTTATTCGCCAAATACACACGCGCGGCTTCCTTGTCGCGCCGCAATAGATTGCGCTTCGGCCGCATCATCTGAAACATCTTTTCGGAAACGATGACACCGTTCTCAGCCAGCGCCGCCGCCGGCTCCACGACGTCGTGCCACTTCATCGAGCCCCACCGCTGATGCGCCGCTTCAAGCGCAGCCACCAGCCCTGGCACCGCCATTGATGTGTATCCGAAATAACGTTCCCGCCGTGGCCGATCAGCAAATTTCGTCGCATTGAGAGTTTTCGATGCAGCGCACATCGCCTCAAGCGCGTAGATGCGGCCCGTCTTCCCATCTCGATAGAGCAGCATTCCCTTGCCGCCGATCCCCGAACCGTACGGTTCGGCGACACCCAGACACAACGATGTTGCGACCGCGGCGTCGATCACGTTGCCACCTTTGCGCAGCACCTTCATCCCGGCGGCCGTCGCGTCTGGATGTCCACTGACAACGGCAAACTGATTGGCTGTCACCGTCTGCTGCGCTGCCACACTCGCCACCGCTAACTGCTGCAATGCAAAAGCAACAGTCATCAGTCCGGTAATTCGACGTGTACATGGCGAACAATGCATGCAGTCAATTCCCATGACACAAAGGGGGCTTCACGTCCGCCGTGAAGCCCCGCCCGAAACTGCGATTCCTGCGAACGACGTTCAACCTTTTCGGCGACGGCGAACCAACAGCGCCGCGCCGCCAAGACCAACCATTGCAGCGCTCGCGGGCTCCGGAATTGGATTCATGTCCGTCACGTAAATGCGCTCGACATCGACGAATTCGCCACTCGCGGCCAAGTACGTGCCGGTAAAGGCAAAACGGACCGAGCGTGGCTCGCGAAGGATGCTCCCGCTGCGTATGCCAAGATTTCCTGTTCCAACGAACGTTACCGGACCTCCGATGCCGTATCGGGAATAAATCGAGTAGGTGTTTGCGTCGGCATCGACCAGCAGCGCCAATCGCAGGTTAGTGCTGCTGTTAAGTGGCATATTGCCAACGACGGGAATTGTGGCCGTCGATCCGGTGCCGCCGGCATCGCCGGAAACGCCCAAGCCTGCGCCGTTGCGATCCAGATTCATCTCGGCAGTGATCGTGTTGCTGCCGGCGCTAGGCGTCGCGTTATCCAAAAACGCAAACCGCACCCGCTCCGACGGGCTGCTCGCAGTATCGGTGTACGACCATCCGCGGATATCGGCCACGAGCCAGATTTTGCCGGTGGTCACGTCGGCGATGTCGAATGGATTGCCGATTTGCGTGCCCGGCGTTTCCTTCTGAATGCGAAACGCTCCGTTTTGCACAGTCGAGTTGACGGCCGTATTCTCTGAAAGGAATGGATGATCGCCCGGCCCCATATTGTCGGCCGCCGTGATGATCGTGCCGTCGGCGTCGTTAAAGTCGAACAGTTCAATCACGCCGGCCCGCAAAATGCCCGCCGGCGCAAGTGTCGCCGCAAAGAAGGTTAGAGAAGCAATGTATCGAGCTTTCATTAGTCACTCACCTATTAGGGTGTAATCAAAGGTCGCCTGGCTTTGATGCTCGTCTCATGTTGCCGACGGACAATCCCTGCCGCGTTTCCATCGCGCGATAGAGGACAGGCCAACCACATAGTCTAGAGTTCGCGCCGCTGCATGTCACGCAAAAAACGAGAATCGGAGCCGATTTATCTAATCACCGCGTTGGCCGTGAAATCCGATTCCGAATTCGCGCTTGTCGGGCACCAAATGCGGCTAAACCAGCTAGTTCGCAGCAAAAGCAGTTGATTTTAGCAAAGCCAACCCCCTACAATCCGGGGTGCGCTCGATCGGCTCGCATCCGTTACGACAAGCCAGAATTCGTACGAGGAATTTTCACCATGCATCGGTGGAACAAGAATCACAACGTGGCCGGCCTGCTCCTCGTCGAGCTGCCGCGACGGGCAGTGCACGAGGGGAAACGCAAAGCGTTTACGCTCGTCGAACTACTGGTCGTTATTGCCATCATCGGCATCCTCGTCGCCCTCCTCCTGCCGGCGATTCAAGCCGCTCGCGAAGCCGCTCGCCGCAGCGAGTGCCTGAACAACATCCGCCAGGTCGGCATCGCGTTTACGAACTATGAAAGTTCCAAGAAACGCATGCCCAACGGAGCAACACAACGTTACGGCCGAAACCCTGCCACGGGAGCAGACTATACAAGCAACCCCACGATGTTTAGTTGGGTTTCCGTGTTAATGCCGTTTGTCGAGGAAGCATCGCTCCATAGTCAGGTCGATTGGACCATTCCCCTCGACGACCGAAATTCCAAGACACCGCCTGATACGGGACACCACATCGCGTTTGGGACTTATCAATGCCCATCCGATCAGCGTGTCGGAATCACGAATAATTGGTACGGCGCCCGCGGAAACTACGCGGGGAATGTCGGCATCGGCCACGTCTGGATGAAGGATCCGTCCCCGACGCAGGACTGTTTTGGTGGAACGACGACGCAGTATGAGTGTCCCCACAGTGCAGCGGGTCCGCCGGGCGACCCACGCCGCAATCCTGAAGCCGATACATCATCTCTATCTCGGTTTGGCACATTCATGGTCAACAAGGGCCGTAAGATGTCCGAATTCGAAGACGGCACATCAAAGACGGTTGCAATCTCGGAAGTTCGCAACATTGAGGGAGAAGACACCCGAGGTGTACTGCACTTTGGCGCCGGTGTCCTTTACATGCACGACTTTCCACCGAACTTCACTCAGATCAGGGAAAAGACACGCTACTGCCAACCTAGCGAATTTGCGCCGTGTCAGACGTCGCCACAGGAATGGAAGGGCGAGTGGCGCCACTTCGCTCGCAGCGCTCATCCCGGCGGTGTCAATCTTATGATGGTGGATACCAGCGCCAAGTTCGTCTCCGACGACGTCAGTGAGGTTGCCTGGAAAGCCATCGCCACACCAAGGGGTGGCGAAGTAACCGACTCAACCTTTTAGCATCGCGCTGTCGTGCACTTTTTCGCGCGAAAATGATTCGCGCTAAGTCTGCGTGAGTCCAAACGGCCTTTAAGCGGGCGTCACTCGCACTGTGCCCATTTCTTGGCGAAGCGCGTCGATGTGACACACCGAAGGGTTTTCCAACTCATACTAGTAACAGCACGTCGGATCAAAGGCATACCAAGTGGTCTCGCGTGTCTTAATTTGAGACGCATGAGTTAAGGACCCCTCGTGACTCGCGTTTTTTTCTGGCACACGAATTCCGCGCTGAAAAACCACCAATTTTGAAACATCTTAACGCGATTGGTTGGGCGCGCTTGCGATATTGAGTTGAAACTTAGTGACCTGACTAGCATTCGGGCGCTTCCTCATTGTGTGCTGATCGGTTGAGAGCCTGACTAAGAGACAGGCTCTGGAGTGAGCACCCCCGTAAAGTTTCGACGACGGTTAGATTCAGCAAGCTTTAATATGTCGCTCTCGTCCGTGTTCTATCAACTGAATGCCGACTGCAATAGAACAAGGCTTTTTGGGAGCGCCTTGTCCCACGACTCGTTTCCCTCAAATTCTAACGAGACAAATCCTTTATAACTTTGTCGCCGCAGCATTTCGGCGATGCGAGCATAGTCTAACTCCAGCGAATACCAAATTCCGCCACCGTAGTACGTTTTTGCCTGCACGAAAGCAGTCTTTGGCGCCATCATTTCGAGCTTGTCGTAGGGGTCCTCGAGAAAATTGCCCGTATCGAGCGTGCATCGCAACCACGGCGAATCGATGGCGTCGACTATCCGAAGTACTCCCTCGGGAGTTCGCCCGAGTCCCCAGTGGTTCTCCAGGCCGAGGGTCACTCCACATTTTTCTGCAGCCGGGATGCACTTTTCAAAAGAGTCGATGACCCATTTAAAACCGTCTTCATCCGTGAATCCAGGCAGCGTGGGCTCGATGCCGCGGTTGGCCATGAGTTCGTCGAAATCCTTCGACGTACCCCAACGGCCGGTGTTCACGCGCATCGTGGGGATGCCAAGCGCATACGCCAATTCGATTGTGTGAATCGTATGTTCGATATTCTTCTGGCGGGCCTGGGGATCTGGAGATACAAAACCCTGGTGGGTCGAAAAGCCACAGAGCGACAGCCCATTGATGAAAGCGCGTTGTTTGAGCCGCTGTAGGTAGCCGTTGTCCTCGCCCTCCATTTGGATGTGAAGAATTTCGACGCCGTCGAAGCCCATGCGGGCCGCTTCGTCGATACAGCGCTCGATAGATAGTTTGCTATCGTCCTTAAATCGCCAGAAGGAATACGTGGAAACCGCGATTGGATTGTGGTGCTTCGGGGCCTTTGATATTGACGCTTCATCCGCTTCATCGGCAAAGCTGCTCGCCGGCGTGGAAAGCAGGCCGGCGGACATCGCTGCCGATCCCAGAAATGCTCGTCGATGCAACGACATATGACAGTATTGAGTATTTGGAATTAGCGTGAATGCCGGCGCTGTGCCGCAACTGTCAATGCCAGCGCCAGACTCACAAGAACAACCGAGCAAGGTTCGGGAATCTCAGTCGTCGCATCGGTGGAGCCCGAGCCTCCATGGCTGAAGGCGGCTCTCCACGCATCATAGTCCTCTGCATCAACTTGGCCGGGAGAAGCCGTCTCATTGGGCAAGAACGAACCGCCAAAGTTTTTGCGCCACACGACGTAGTCAGCGGCATCTACTGTACCGTCGTCGTTGTAATCGCCGGCGAGCAACGGCGCTACCGCCGCCAGGGCCGCCGAAATATCGTCGATGAAGAGCGAACCAGTCGCGCTGAGCAATCCGCCGCTGATAAACGTCAGATCGAATGAACGAATCGCATCGGCGATATCCACAGACGTTTCAAACAATTCCCAATCGGCTTCACTGCCTGTAATCGTGAAGTTGAGTTCCATCACCGGATTGGTCAGCGTGGTCCCGGTGGGCAAATCGTTGGAAAACCGCAGCCGGGCGTGGAATTCCTCGCCGGCCGCGATACTGTATTGCCAGAACCAGCGCAAGTCCAGCGTTCGGTTTTCTCCTTCAGGGATGGCATTAGGGAATGACCGCCATTCATCGGTGCGGCTTGCGCTGTTGTCGTTCAATTGCAGCGAATGAGTCGGACTAAGGGCCACGTCGTCGTTCCAAACGGCGCTCGTGCTGCGGTTCCAGAACGACGGCGTCGTAGCCGATCCAAGCACCGGCGTATCGACATCAGGGTTGCGGACCAAGTTATCCGGCAACAGCGTCGCGTTGTAATCGACGACGACATTGTCGACTAGCAGCTTCCGGCCGACGCGCATCTCCGTGCCGCCGGCAGGCACCAGCACAAGCTGGACGGCATTGTCAATTGGCACATTAAAGAACGTTTGTCCCGTCGCGTTGCGCGCGAGGAACCGGTTCGAAACGGCATCGTAAAGATCGTAATGCGGACCGTTGCCGAGATCGATTGCCACCGATTGGGGCGTCGGGTGCGGGTTGTAGTATAAGTACGTCTTATGCGCTACATCGCGATAGAAATCCGTTGCCAGCAAATCCAGCTGTAAAATCTTGTCGACATTCGTCGTCCTAACCGTTGAGCCCAGCGCCCCGACGAAAGCGGAACCGTAGAGGCCAAAATCGGTAAGCGGTCCCCAACCATAAGTCAGCGGGTCCCCAGCTGCATAGATTTCTTCGCTCTCATCGGGCCCCAGCAAATGGTCCGGCAACCAATGATGGCGCAGCCCTTCGTAGGCAATTGCATGCTGCGGATCGCCGGTCCAGAACTCAGAGGACTGGTTACTAGGCCCGTGCTCATCGCCGTAGAACAAACGAGAGGCGTTGGCCGCATTAAGCATCCACTTACCAATCGATCGACTGTAACGATCCTCGTAGCGAGCGATGGGCACCACAGCCATAACATCGACGTAGGTGTTCATCGCGAAAGCGTAACCCTGCGTTGGGTTGCTGCAGCAGGATCGCATGCCGCCCATCAAGCCGCCGACGTCTTCGCCGCCCCATTGCTGACCGCTAATCATGATCATATCCGGTCGCGCGGAACTCCGCGAAAACACCCAATCCAAATACTTGTGGACATTGAAATTGCGACCATGTTCTGCGTTCATGCGAGCCGCGGCGTAAGCGCCGAAGCCGGTGAGCACTTCGTAATGCGGGTTCGTCGTCCTCGTTTCGTAGTAGGCCAGCGCCCAATCGACGGCCTGGAGATGAAGTGCTGCCGCGGCAGGACTCGATTCGCGGTTGCGCCAATACGCGGCGTGCTGCATCCAAGCCATGCCCAGGCCCAAGTTCGGCTCGCGCCACACGCCGTTATACCGGGGCACGTTGTCCGAAAAGTCGTAGGCAGACCAATTAAAATTCGGTGCTGTCCCGCCGGCGGTCATTACATTCACCGCGGTAAAGAACCGCGAGTCGATCTGGTTCTGAATCGAGCTGAGATAGGTCTCGTTGGGATACCGGTCGGCAATGGCGTAGAACAGAATATTGGGAAAGATGTCGTACCAGGCGGAGTGACCGGAGGCCGAGTCGGTGCGGTTCATCATGATGAACTCGTTGTTCCGGTTGATGTAATACTCGCGCGTCATCGAGACCCAGTTGAGCGG
>WUUC01222544.1_pt1 | contig 10583 bp, 9 predicted proteins | sample 6278441 | NCBI WGS metagenome assembly WUUC01 (sample SAMN13675441, study PRJNA597444) | soil metagenome | isolation source: soil | place: USA: Washington | collected 2017-10 | reverse complement strand
AGTAGTTGTTTCTTTCAGACAACCGTGGACTTCCGACAGGATCACAGAAAAAGGCAAAGCTGCTATCAAACGGTTTGGCATCGGCCCCCCACCATCAAGTCAATTGTTTACCGACCTTGAAGTACTGGAGACGGCGAGCTGCCCGCGTTGTAACGGAAGTAATACTTCGTTGAAGAACCCATTCGGCCCTACGCTTTGCAGATCGATTCACTATTGCCACGATTGCCGGGAAGCGTTCGAGCAATTCAAGCCTATATAAGTTTTGAAGTTTGGAGTTTCAAAGTTTGAAGTTAAACTTCGATTTCCGGACTCACCCTCAAACTCTCAAACCTCAAACTTTCAACTTAATTTTCCTGCCAGAACATAGGCTTCTCGTCCAACTGCGTTGTCGGGCCAAGATCGCGAAGCGTTACCTTATGTTGCAAAATAAAATTATTGAATGTTGAGGCTAGGCTATCATAATAAGCGCGGCGGTAATAGCCTGCAACTCTTGCCTCCTCAAACCAGTCCCTGGTTGAAATAGCCGCCGTCATTGGAGTTGTATTGGAAATCAGATCATTGACGATCGCGACACAGGCTTTGTCATACTCTTCCACCACGTGCGGTTGATCCATATTTTTCTGATTGAACCTGATGCGATCGAGTTGTAGAATTCGCAATTGTAATGATTCTATCTGCGCACTCCCCGTTTTTCCCTCATCCTTGATCTTATCAATGAGTTCCTGGAACGTCTTCGACTTTGCAAGTTCATCACTCACGATCCGGTTCCACGACATCAGAATACTGTCGTTCAGCACAAGATAAGTTTCAGTCAGTGAGTCAAGTCGCGAGAACTGGGTGCGTTCCTGGACCGGTGAAGTAGTACTGCAGGCGCAAATGGTAAAAAATAATACACCAGCGCCAGCCAGGGAATTTGAGCTCATTTTTAGGTTAGTCGGGACTTCTGCCTAGAACGATGACCGCAGCGGTCAGGTTACAGGTAATGACAGAAATCTGAAAAATGCGCTGAATCACGCTGGATTAAAAGGATCTGTAACCTCACATCATGGCGTAACCCACCAGAGTTCATAGTTTTGCCGGATGGGCCAGGTATTTCGATTTAAGCAGTTCAGTGTGGCCGATGATCGGTGCACGATGAAGGTCGGGACTGATGCCGTGTTATTAGGCGCGTGGGTGGAAGTAAAGGGTGCCAGGATGATACTTGATATTGGTTCGGGTTCAGGCGTGATCGGATTAATGCTGGCGCAACGAAGTGAGCCCAACGCGATGATTCATTGTGTGGAGATGTCTTCTCATGACGCACTTCAGTCGAAAGAAAATATTGAAGCTTCTCCGTGGCCGGATAAACTGGTGGTCCATCTCACGCCGATCCAGGAATTTGAAAATGTTGAACAATTCGATCTCATCATTACCAATCCGCCATTTTTCAATAAAAGCTTGTTGCCCCCATCAGCGCAGCGCACATTCGCACGGCACACAAATTCCTTGAGTCATGCTGAATTACTTTTTAGCATTTCACGGTTGCTTGCACCCAACGGACGATTTGCCGTTGTGCTTCCAACGACCGAGGGAAATGAGTTCAAAGATCTTGCCGAAAACAGTGGATACTACTGCATCCGATCCCTCGCCTTCTTCACCCGCAATGGTAAGCGGCAGAAGAGATGGTTGTTTCTGTTTACTCGCGAGGCCATTCCCCCTCACGAAGAGAGCTTGACACTTTATGCAAATGGTGAGCGGTGGTCAAATGAGTACCGGGATTTAACCATTGATTTTTACCTTGACGAAAGATCCTTTACGAATGAATGAGGTCGGAGATTATTTGAACCGACAGGTCATCGTCATTGAGACTAAAATCTTCATTTATGCCTGTCAAGAAAATTCAGCATTATTTGCCTGACTATCAATACTTTACAAAATTGGTCAGGACAATTTTGGTCATGGGAGCCCACAAACACTTATTCACTGCATATAAAGTACGCTAACATTACTTTTGTGATAATCAATGACTTACGCTAATAGTGTTACATGTTTAAACATTCATCCATCAATTTTTGTTAACCTTGCAAACCAAAAATCAACTAACATGAAACGATTGAGTGTAATCCTGGCCGGTCTGCTTGTTTCAGGCAGCGTGTTGGCTCAAACAAACTGGACAATTGACAAAGCGCATTCTAACATTGGATTTACCGTAACGCACGCCGTTGTGGCAGAAACAGCGGGAGAATTCAAAGACTTTGAAGGCACGGTTGCTTCGCCGGCTGAAGATTTCAACGGGGCAGACATCGAGTTCACTGCAAAGTCGGCCTCGATCGACACGGAGAACGAAAGACGCGATAGTCACCTGAAGAGCGACGACTTCTTCAATGCTGAGAAGTATCCCGATATTAAATTTGTTGGTAAGCTGGTGAAAGAAGCCGGCAAGTACCAACTGAAGGGCAAGTTTACGATGCGCGAAGTCACTAAAGATGTGGCATTCGACGTCATCTACAAAGGCACATTAAAGACAGCACAAATGACAAAAGCTGGTTTCAAGATCAAAGGTGTTGTGAACAGATTCGACTATGGATTGAAGTGGGATCGCACTGTGGAAGCTGGTGGTGGACTCATGGTAGGCCAGGATGTGGAGATCAATTGCAACATTGAGTTGAACCTTGCAAAATAATTTTCATTCAGAAGGGAGCTTACCCCTCCCTTCTGTTTTAAATGAAGATCGAGGAAGAAATCAAGCAACAGAAATTCAGAGATCCGTACCAAAAGGTACTCATCAATCTTCTTTTTACGGCAAGTTGGATCCAAGGGAGGCAACAAGACTTTTTTAAACCGTTTGGCGTCACACCACAGCAATTCAATATTCTCCGGATACTGCGCGGACAAAACCCCAATAAGATCTCAGGCGTAGAAATCAAAGCACGGATGCTGGACAAAAACTCCGACATCTCCAGGTTGCTGGACCGGCTGTTGAAAAAAAAGCTGATCGAAAAATCACCCTGCCCGGACGACAAACGCGCTGCAGATGTGTCGATCACCACGAGTGGACTGGCGCTATTGGCAAACATTGACACCAGCCTTGCCCAACACGAACTCAAAAACTTTTCCCTTTCAGAAGAAGAAGCAAACTCGCTAAGCGACCTCCTTGACAAGTGCCGCGGTTAGATCTTCGCTAGCTCTTCACGAACAAAACTCATCAGGTCTTTGATGTATGCTTTACTAAAATCAAAACGGATTCCGGCGGCCTGGTAGATCTCAGGGATCGTTTTCGTGTAACCCAGTTTCAACGCGCTCATGTAACCCTGCAGTCCCTTCGTTTTGTCTTTCTTGAAGTTGCGCCAAACCGCGATCGCACCAAGTTGCGCCATCCCATATTCAATGTAATAGAAGGGGACTTCGTACAAATGAAGTTGCTTTTGCCACAGGAAATTCTTTTGCTCCTGCAAATCAGACCAGTCGGTTACATTGTCTGCAAACTGATCGAATATCCGGTTCCAGTTTATAGTACGGTCAGTAGAATGATGCTGAGGGTTCTCATAAATCCAGTGCTGAAACTTATCGATTGTTGCCACCCAGGGCAATGTTTCCAGCAGGTCCTCCAGTTGCTCGCCCTTCGCTCTTCGAAGGTCGTCGCTGGAATCGAAGAAAATATTCCAGTGATCCATCGAGATCAACTCCATCGACATCGACGCCAGTTCTGCTACTTCCATCGGTGGCGACTTAAAATCTCCCAAAGGAAGGTCACGTGTAAGGAAATTGTGCACAGCATGTCCACCTTCATGCATGATCGTCGTCATGTCACGCTGCGTCGACGTGGCATTCATGAAAATAAAAGGCACGCCGATCTCAGACAGTGGATAGTTGTATCCACCTGGTGCTTTGCCTTTTCTTGATTCGAGATCCAGGTGTCCCATCTGCTGCATGATCGTGAGACAATTGCCCAGGTACGGATCCAATTTCTGAAAACACCGGATAGACTTCTCCGCCAGGTCTTTCCCGTCGTTGAATGCCTTTAGTGCATTGCGCCCTTCCGGATCTACTGCCTTATCCCAGGGACGTAGCCGGTCAACCTTTAATTTTTTCTTGCGATCAACGGCGAGGTCGTTAAGAATGGGAACAACCTCGGATTGAATTGCTTCATGAAATTCAAAACAGTCTTTTGGAGTATAGTCAAAACGGCCATACGATCTGAACATGTAGTCGCGGAAGTTAGCGAAGTCGGCATTCCTGGCCGCCTGGTGGCGCAGCGCAATCAACTTGCTGTACAAGTCGTCCAACTCAACCTTGTCCTGTAAACGACGTGTGTTGATCTTATGATAGACCTCTTCTCTCAGGGTGCGGTCGGTTGACATCAGCAGCACACCAGCTTGCTGTAAAGTGATTTCTTTGCCCTTCACTTCTACAGACATCGCACCGGAAATCTGGGAATAACGCTGCGTGTGCGTATTCATTTCCGTGAATAAGGGAATGTTAGCCTCACGATAGATCTCCACATCCTTCTTCAGATTCCTGATCATGATGTCGAACCCGGGCTTGCCTTCAAGCTTGCTGAGAAATGGTGACGATAATACTTTTTTATTCAGCTCATCCGAATACGGAGCGATCTGCGGTTGAATATTGACAACAAAATCCTTGTACGCACTGCTGTACTCTTCGTTGTCCGTGTAACAGGTCATCCGGATGTAGCGCCAACCCATGTCCTCCGAAACAACAGACTCCAGCTCGCTTCTGTCTTTCAACCAACGCTCCAGGTCATTTTCGTCGCCTATAGTACGATCTTTCAATTCATCGAACCAGCTTTTCAGGTTATCCCAGTTGGTGATCTTAAAATCCTCTGGCAAAAATTTTCTCGCCGGTCTTTTGGGTATACTTAGTTCGCTCATCACTTGCTCCATTTTGTTCAATGGGCAAATTAGCATAAATCTGAAATGGTGGGCAAAAAAGTTAGTAGTTACCGCACCATTGGCCGCCTGGTTGATCGGCAATAACAGGAAGGCAATGATCGTCTGGAACGTCATGGGCTTGTTGCTGCTTGTCAATATTGTCACCATCGCGTTGCTTTCTATGCCAACGCCGTTCCAATATTTTCACAATGAACCTATGAATACCATTGTGCTAAAATTTCCATTTGTGTTCTTACCGGGATTGTTGGTCCCGTTGGCGTACGGCTTGCATTTTCTTTCGCTGCGGCAGCTAGCGCAGAGTTCAAGAACGTAGGTTGCACACGAAGGTACTAGGCCCCAAGACATAAATAAATCAATGACAAGCCTAGCGACCTTTGCGAGAACTGCTTTTCATTTTTTCGTTCGCTGGCGATTTCGGCGAGAAACGCTATTTTTTCTATCTTCCGGAAACTCCCGTACTAATGAAAAACCTGATCCCACTCCTGCTGCTCATCACTGCCTGCAGTACCACAAAAGAAATATCGACAGTCGGCTCCATCGAACGACTCGATCCTGCGCTCGATGCCATCATCAGCCCTGACGCGAATATCGAAGTGATTGCAGAAGGGTTCACCTGGAGCGAAGGACCTCTTTGGATTGATAGCGAAAGCATGTTATTGTTTACCGATGTTCCTGAAAACACTGCATACAAGTGGACAGAAAAAGGCGGCAAGGAAGTTTATCTTAAACCTTCCGGTTTTACCGGCACAACGACTACGAGTCGCGAACCCGGCGCCAACGGGTTGCTGCTCGATGATGAAGGCAGGCTCGTACTTTGTCAGCACGGCGAACGACGGTTGGCCGTCATGAATGGCGACATCACCTCTCCTGTTGCTGAATACACCTCGCTTGTCGACAACTACCAGGGAAAACGCTTTAACAGTCCCAACGACGCAGTGATGGGATCCAATTACAGTTTTTATTTTACCGATCCTCCTTATGGGTTGAGTGAACTTCTTGAAAAAGACCCTTTAAAAGAACTTCCGTACCAGGGCGTGTATGAGGCAACTGCCGATGGCGAAGTGCGCCTGCTTGTTGATTCACTCACCAAACCCAATGGGATTGGGCTATCACCTGATAACAAATACCTGTATATCGCCAATTCCGATCCGGAGCGCGCAAGATGGTATCGATTTGAGCTTGGCGACAGTTCAGTGATCTCAGGAAAAATATTTTACGATGCAACCAATCATGCCCCAGGTGAAGCCGGGCTACCGGATGGATTGAAAGTAGACACAAATGGAAATATTTTTGCGTCAGGCCCTGGGGGTGTGTACATCTTCAATGCTGATGGTAAGGTCCTGGGCCGGATCAAGCTGGCTGCCCCCTGCTCAAATACTGGTTTGTCGGGCGACCAGAAAACACTGTTCATTACCAACAACGACAAGGTGTTGCGTGTGAAGATGCGGGACTAATCGAATGAAAATTTTTATCGAAGTGATCGGGTGGATCGGCTCATTAGAAGTCATCCTTGCCTATGCCTTGAATAGTTCGCAGAGACTGAAGTCGAACTCGCCTGTTTTTCAATGGCTCAACCTTACCGGCGCTATCTTCCTTATTGCGAACACGGCATATAATGAATCTTATCCGTCGATGGCGATCAATGTGGTATGGGTGGTTGTGGCGATCGTCGCACTGATTTCGATCACGCGAAAAAAAGCCGTGCAGTAAAACTTATTGCGCACAACCGGCACTTCTCCTATCTTCCCATCAAACCTTGCCCCAATGAGAACATTTCTCCTGCTGTTGCTGTTCGCAACTCAATTCGCGGTTGCACAGAAGCAGCCTTCCCTTGATCAAAAGATCAAAGAGCTCGATGCCTATATCCAAAAAGCGCAGAAAGAATGGGAAGTACCTGGTCTGGCGGTCGCAGTCGTAAAAGATGGCAAGGTATTGCTATCAAAGGGCTACGGTGTGCAACAACTAGGGGCGACTGGTCATGTAGACCAGTATACGCTATTTGCATGTGCTTCCACAACCAAAGCGATGACTGCAACCTGCATGGGTATGCTGGTGGACGAAGGTAAGATCAGCTGGGACGACCAGGTGATCAAATACCTCCCTGATTTTCAGCTTTACGATCCATTTGTTACACGCGAGATCAGGATCCGCGACTTGTTTCTCCACGACACCGGTGTTGGCAATGCCGATTTCCTTTGGGGAATTATGGATATCCCTTCCGACCAGGTGTTGTATAAAATGCGTGATGTTAAACCAACCTATTCGCTCAGGTCAAGTTTCATTTATCAGAATATCTTCTACCTCGCTGCAGGAAAGGTCATAGAAAAAGTAAGCGGTAAGCCGTGGAGCGCGTTTGTAAAAGAGCGCGTCTTTCAACCGCTGGGTATGACACGCACGCAATCACTTTACAAAGATGTGGTAGACGCAAACAAATCTGCTCCACACTACAGGATAGAGGAAAAAATAACAGTCATCAAACACACCAATCCCGATGAGATCGGCCCCGCCGGTAGTGTGTGGTCGTGTGCGGATGACATGAACAAATGGATGCGGGTAATGCTTGACAGCAGCAAGTATAGTGGTGGACGACTGCTGAGCGCAATGACGTGGCAGGAAATGTTCAAGCCCCAGGTTATCGTACCTGCCCACCAGTTTTATCCTACTGCCGAGCTTACAAAGCCGAACTGGACGACCTATGGGCTTGGCTGGTTTCAACATGACTACAAGGGTCGTAAGGTGAACTTTCATACCGGAAGTCTTGCCGGTGCAATTGCCATGAACGCACAACTGCCGGATGAAAAACTCGGGATCTACGTTTTCGGAAACCTTGATCACGCCGAAATACGTCACGCACTTATTTACAAAACTTTCGATCTCTTTGCGCTTGGCGGCAACCGCGACTGGAGTGCAGAATTCCTGAAACTGTATTCCAACATTTGGGCCGGTGGCGAGAAAGCGGAAAAAGAATTTGAAGCCAACAGGGTAGCAGCCAGCAAGCCTTCATTCTCATTGAACGACTATTCCGGAAAATACATCGACCCGCTTTATGGCGAGGTCATCGTAACTATGCAAGGCAATCAACTCAACGTAGTCGCTAACAACTACCTGGCTGCAGCATTGGACCACTGGCACTTCGATGTGTTTCGCGGATGGTATCGCGACAAGTGGGATGGAAAAGCAATCGTCAGTTTTAAGATCGGGTTCAACGGCAAAATCGAATCGTTGAACTGGGATGGGTTCACATTTAAAAAGGTTTAAGATTTCCAGGTCTCAAGTTTCAAGTTTCGCTGACGAATTGAATTCGGTTTGACGGAGAACTCCGCGCTCGAAGCGATAGCACAACTTGAAACCTGAAACTCTGAAACTTCGGACTTCAACCTATTTCAATCACCACATCATCCGTCATCGGATGCCCAACACACGTGAGAACATAGCCTTCTGCTCTTTCACTTTGCGATAGTCCTTCCTCCTCATCAAGCTTTACCTTACCGGAAAGTGCTTTACCGCGACAGGCAGTACACAATCCGCTTTGACAGGAATACGGGAGGTCGATCCCCTGGTCGAGAGCAGTTTCAAGAATCGTGCGATGAGGTTCGACCACTACTTTGAATTCATTTCCATCGTAGCGAATGGTAACCTCGTGTGCCTTGTTACCTCCGGGTGCCGCTGGTGCTGTGGCACTTTCTTTTTTCTCTTTATCAATCGTTCCCTGAACAAAACTTTCTTTAAATATCTTGTCCTTTGGAATCTGGTGGGCGGCAAGCAACGTCTCCACGTTCTTCATCATCCCCTCCGGTCCGCACATCAGGTAGGTCGTTTTCTCAATGCCCCAATTCGGAAAACGTTCAAACAATTTTTTGAGCATGTCGGGGTTGAGTAAGCCTGAATATCCCTGCCAGTTCATGGGCGCTTCATCGAGCACATGGATCACCTGGAGCCTGCCCTCATGCTTGGTCTCCCATTTCTCAAGCTCACTGTGGAAAATGATGCTGTCAACATTCCTGTTGCAATAGATCAGGGAAATTATGCTTTCCGGTTCCTGCAGGAGCATGCTTTTGATGATCGACATCATGGGGGTGATGCCAGAACCACCCGCGAACATCACCAGGTGACGCTTCTTTTCCCTGCCATACTCTGTCGTGAATTGCCCCGTAGGACTCATCACTTTTATAGAGCTCCCTGGTTTCAGATTATCTGCCAACCAGTTAGACATCAAACCCTGATCAACCCGCTTAACCGTAACGGCCGGCGGTTCATCAAGAAACGGAGAACTGCATAAAGAATAAGAGCGCCGCACTTCTTTGCCGTTGAAAGAGACAATCAACGTAAGAAACTGCCCGGATTTGTATTCCATCTTCGGAGACGGCTGATCAAAAACGATGGTAATGGCATCCTTCGTTTCCTGAACAATTGAATGAACTTTCAGGTCGTAATAATGAGGCGCCGTGCTGGAGGTCTGAGGTTTTACCTCTTCTTTCTTGTCTCCCTTCTTAAACAGTCCGAACATAATTGAAAATCAGGCAAATGTAGTATTTGGGAAGCAAATTTCGAGCAGAAAAATACTTGTGCGGATGGGCTAATAGCTAACAGCTTTTAGCTATTAGAGATTCAACCAATACGTAAACTTAAACACCAGCGCCCTGTTCTTACTCCCGAAGCTTTGGGGCAGGTAGTTCTCTGTATATACCACGAAAAAATCTGAAGCCTGCGCATAGCGCCACTGGAACCGTGCGTTAAGGTTAACGTTGTCGGCAAGCGTGTTGTATTGAACGAAGGTGGTGAAGAATATTTTGTGCGTGAACGTAAGGTCCATCCGTGGACTTACGATAAATAACTTTTCCCGACCGTAAGCGACCGGCAGCCGGAGATCGTTGTAATCGAACCGTACCGATAGACTTCCGAAAGGCTGATAACGATAACTCATCTCGCCGTTGACGTTCAGGTTTGTGCCGTTGTAGAACTCACCGATGGTGGTTTCGACGCTATAGCGAAATAATTTGCGCTGGTCGGAATTCCATTCCAACTGGTAGTTGATCCAATCATGCACCTCGCCCTCTATATAATTGGTGTATCGGTCTTCGTCGATTGGGTTAAATGTGCTGGTGAGACGCTGATAAGTATAGGCTGCTACAAATTCAAGGCTCGATGTGTTTTGAAAGTTTACGTTATAGCCCGCTGCAGTTTGCCTATCCGTCAGCGTTCCCGTTGGCAGATGCCCGAAACTAATGTCGATCGCCGGTCCGTGGTTGACGATGTTCCCCTTCTTCGGGTAAAATGACAAACCGCCCCCGATAAACGTGTTGAATATCCCGGGGTAAACACCACGCGACGGAACAAATCCTGCTTCGGCGTTGAAGTTCTCCTGTATGAAACTCTCTCCCAGGAACAGGTTCACGTTTCGCGTTCTGTATTCGCCAAACGCACCTCCTGCCAACGCCTTGTCTTTACTGAAGTCATCAAAAGAACGGGCAACGAAGGCGCTTAAGTAATACTTGTTGTCTGCACTTCTCAACTCGGTATCAATCGAGGCCACGCGGTTATATTTGTTCAATGCTTTTACGCTATCGTTTCCAACGCGCCGATATCTCCACAAACCTGGGTTGAAGTAGCGTGAGGAATCTTCCGTTAGTCCAATGGACTGTTTATTAACGAATGAAACCTGCATACTGGATTGCTTCCAAAAATTTCGTT
>WUUC01215624.1_pt1 | contig 10583 bp, 14 predicted proteins | sample 6278441 | NCBI WGS metagenome assembly WUUC01 (sample SAMN13675441, study PRJNA597444) | soil metagenome | isolation source: soil | place: USA: Washington | collected 2017-10 | reverse complement strand
GGCAGGAATTGAACCTGCGACCTGCGGGTTCGAAGCCCGACGCTCTATCCAACTGAGCTACGGGCGCACGAGCTATTTCAAGCACTTTGCCGGAGAGATTGTCAAGGAGAGGCCCTAGGAGAGATGCTGCAGAATGTGCTTCACGAGTTCCTCGACGGAACGTCCATCCGTCACGATGGAGTAATCGGCTGCAGTCGCATATTTCGGCATCCGTTCATTCAGCACGTCCCGGATCTCATCGACATGCGTCTTCGTACCGGTCAATGAGGGCCTGTGCGTATCTGAACCGATCCGAGCGGCGATGGTTTCGACAGAAGCCGTCAACCAGAATAGCCGACCGTTGCGTTTGAGCACAGCAACGTTTTGCTGACGCAGTATCGCGCCGCCTCCTGTATCAATGATCAAATTGTCTCGCCCGGCCAAATCCAGGCATACGGCCGCCTCCTGATCCCGGAAATACTCCCACCCCTGGGCGGCCACAATGTCCGCGATCGATTTCCCAACGCGTCGGATAATTTCGTGATCTGTCGACAAGAGCTGCCGACCGAGCTTGGCAGCCAACGCTCTACCGATCGTGCTCTTGCCTGTCCCGCGATATCCGATGAGTACGATGTTCATCGTCTGCCGCAGCTGCACCGCATGGGGAAGGACAAGAGCCGCGGGGATGACAGTTCACACGAGAGGCTCATGCAAGCCGTGCCTCGAGAACCCTGCGCATGACTTGAACCGGGGCCGGCCGACCTGTCCACCGCTCAAACTGGACCGCCGCTTGATGCACGAACATCTCCAGTCCCGAAATCGTTGGACATCCGGCGGCCTTTGCATCGGCAAGGAGCCGAGTTTCACGGGGATTGTAAACAATGTCCATGACGGTCAAGCCTCGATGAAGGAATTGAGCGGGCACGCAACTGTTTCCGATTTTAGGCGCCATGCCGATGGGCGTACAGTGAATCAGTACACGAGCCTCCGGCAGCATCGCCTTCAGTCGCTCCTCGTCAAGGTTTGCCTCTGTCACATTCAGTGCTGTCTTATTCATCACATCAGAGGCCAGGCTTCTGCGCTCATGCTCGTCTATTCCCAATAGGTGCAACCGGCGGACGCCGGCTCCCTCCGCCAGTGCAAACGAGATAGCACGGGCAGCTCCGCCCGAGCCCACGATGACTACGTCTTCGCCGTTCAGTGACGCCTTTCCTTCTTTCAACGCGCACAGTGCTCCCATGGCATCGGAGTTCATGCCAACGAGAAGTCCTTGTTGGGAAACGACCGTGTTGACCGCACCGATGTGCCGAGCGGTCGATTCGATTTCGTCGAGAAATGGTACAACGCTCACTTTATGGGGAATGGTGACGCTCGCACCGCGGAAATTTCCCAATGCACGGAGACCGCGGATGGCATCACCGATGACGTCCACCTTCCAGGCGAGATACACGAAATTGAGCCCCAGCGTTTCAAACGCCGCGTTGTGAATGGCTGGAGAGAGGGAATGCTCTACGGGATTCCCGATGACGCCGCAAAATTGTGTGTCGGTATCGATATGCATCCTGGGATTAAACGAATGTGTCCAGCCTTCGAGGTCACTCATCCCTTTGAGACCGTCATGCCTCCGTCGATGGTGAAGGTCCCTCCCGTCACCCAGCTCGCTTCATCGGATGCGAGATACAGCACCATACCGGCGACTTCCTCGGACGTTCCCGGCCGTCGAATCGCATAGTGCCCCATAATCGGCTGAAGCATCTCGGGGTTGGCCATGAGTGGCGCGGCCATCGGGGTATTGATGAGACCGGGATTCACCACGTTGCAACGGATGCCGTCCTTGGCGTAGTCGATTGCCAGCGCGCGCGTCAGGGCATCGAGCCCCCCTTTTGACGCCGCATAGGCCGGCGCCCATGGAATACCAACCAGGCTCGCGACCGACGAGATGTTCACGATCGCCCCTCGACCTTGTTTCAGCATCTGATGCAGAATCGCGCGAGTCATACGGAATACGCCCGTGAGATTCACATCGAGCACCGTGGCCCAGGCGGTATCGTCCGTTTCGTGGAGCCGCTTACCAAACTCGCCCACTCCGGCATTGTTGACGAGAATATCGATGCGCCCAAAACTGTCGAGTGTCCGCTGCGCCACGTCCTGGGCATGCGCTTCATCGGTCACTGTACCGGCGACCGATAACGCCTTGCCTTTGTTGTGCCTGATTCCACTGATGACGCGGTCGAGTTCGGACTGCCGTCTACCCGTGATGACGACCGCCGCACCTTCATCGGCGAAGCGCTTGGCGATGGCTTCTCCGATCCCGGCATTTCCACCAGTCACGATGGCCACCTTTCCCTCCAAGCGATTCATGGCGCATCATCCTTTCCGCCTTCGTCGTCACGAGTATCCTCTTCGGCCGTCGACGTGGGAATCTGAGCCGGCTTCCAAAACCCCGGCTCCACTTTCCGGGCCACCGTCAGGAATCCGGAATGCGCGACCATGCGATGGTCAGGCCGCACACTGCGACCTTGAACCGACCACGTTCGTAACAGTGTTTCGAATGTTTCAACCATGCCGAACACTCCCTCCCTCTGCAAGGCGGCAACCGTTTGCTGCACTTGAGGCACTGTCGGAACAAAGCTCAAATAAATCCCTCCTGATCGCAACACACGGCTGGCGTGTGGAATCACCTGCCACGGCTCGGGAAGGTCAAGCACGAGGCGATCGAACGGCAGACCATCGTCGTGGCACGCGATTCCTTCATACGCGTTTTTCCCCAATGCGGCCAGATTGGGCGCTGCACCCATGTATCGTTCGATATTCATCCTCGCCGTTCTCGCAAAATCTTCCCGGGCTTCATATGTGACCACGAGACCGCGAGGTCCGACCGCCCGCAAGAGCGCCATCGTTAAGGCCCCCGACCCCGTGCCCGCTTCGAAGACTCTCGCGCCTGGATACACGTCCGCCCACATGGGGATGAGGGCCAGGTCTTTTGGATAGAGCACCTGTGCGCCTCGCGGCATCTTGAGGACGTACTCTCCCAATGTCGGACGCAAGGCCAGCATCGTCTTCCCGCCGGAGAGGTGGACGATCGAGCCTTCCGGTTTATTGATCACATCATCATGTGCGAGCTTGTGGCCGCTGAACTGGTAGATGTCGCCAGCTTTTAGCGTCAAGGCATACTGGCGACCCTTGTGATCAACCAGGTGAATGCGTTCGCCGTTCTGGAGCGTGGATGTTGACATGAGTTCGCCATTCTAGAAGCGCGTGACGTTGTTTTCAACGGCACGGTGACTAGGGTAATCCCTCAAGGAGGATTTATCCGGAGTGTACGGGTCGTAGTATCAGACACGTTATCCCTTTCATGTGACAAACGGGCTCGGCACTATACTAAAGCCTACACATCCGAAGCAGGATTGCCTCAGGCAACTCCCGCGCTTCCTCATTAAGGCCTTCTAATAGTTACGTGTTTTCACGGCGATGTCGTCCATCTCCTCTCATGATCAATCCAGCATAGGAATTGCTGCGTAAATAACTGCAGGTGAGGAGGAGTGAACCTTGTACTTCAGGATTGCCTCTCAACAAATGGGACTTATTTAGACCTAGTCACGTCATACATTGCCCCCGGTTCGGAAGAGTTTGAGGAGGGAGATCACATGAAAAACGACCTGTTCTCTGCCGGTAGCCAGCTGCTCAAGTCGCCGGAGATCAAGGATACCGATACCGACCACTCCGAGGATAGCGATTTACTGGACATGATCGGCCGGGATTCCTCGGAAGTCGCGGCGCAAGAAGCGGTTAAACCAGTCAAGCGTCAGATCGAATCGAGCAGCCCGTTTCTGCTGGAGTCACTGTATTTTCAATCGTTCGGTGAACGGCCGCTGTTAACGAGAGACGAAGAGACCGCGTTAGCGAAACGGATCGACCAGGGATCCACCGCTATCCGGACGACTCTGCGTCATGCTCATCGTCTCCTCTCGCGAGTAAAACGATCGGAGCCCGTGACGAACGCTCAGGATACGCTGCAGACCACCCGGAGATTGAGCGGGTTGTCCGCCACAGCTCTGGACAAAGTCGAGCACTGCTTAATGGGCTTGACCAAAGGCGCCACTGTAAAATTGCCGGCGGCCATCATTAAGTCGCTGAAGGGCGACTTGGCGAGCGTACGACAGGCACGAATGGTTCTCGAGAACGCTAAAGATGAGCTGGTCCGATGCAATCTTCGCCTCGTCGTGGATGTGGCCAAGCACTACACACGCCGCGGGTTGACCCTGCTGGATCTCGTTCAGGAAGGGAACATCGGCCTGATGAAAGCGGCTGAACGGTATCAGTACCGCAAAGGATTTAAGTTCAGCACATACGCCACCTGGTGGATCAGGCAGGGCATCACACGGGCCCTGGCAGACCAATCGCGTACCATACGTATTCCCGTTCACCAGACGGAAGCCTCTCACCGGATCCTCCGTGTCACACGGCGGCTGGGCCAGCAACTCGGTCGGCCGGCCAAGCTGGAGGAAATCGCGAGCGCATTGCGCATGCGGCCCGAACGGCTGCATGAGACGGTCCAGGCATTTCAAGAGCCCGTCGCGCTCGAACATCCGGTTGGAGATGGCGGGACGGAGTTCGGTGAACTGCTGCCGGATCTTCAGGCGGTTTCGCCGGACGCGCATGTACACCGCACTGAAATGACGCATCAGCTGGACCGGATATTGGAAAGCTTGACCCCTCGCGAACAGACGGTGATCCGGCTCCGTTTTGGCATTGGGTACGATCAGCCCAGTACGCTTGAGCAGGTTGGGCAAAATCTGTCGGTGACCAGGGAACGGATCAGACAGATTGAAGCGAAAGCGCTCAAGAAGTTGAAGACTCCGGCCATCAAGGAAATGTTCGCCGCCATTCAATAATGGCGTTTCGATCGGGAGAAGAACGGGGTGGGGAGCCTTCTCCTCACCCCGTTCTTTATTGTGATCCGGCTTTTCCTCAACTGCGTACTTATGCGAGAATGCTCCTTTCCGTACGGAGGCCTATGGCACAGTTCGGAGCCAGTCAGCTTCTGAGTTGCATGCTCACGTTGAGCGGCCTGTGCGGTTATTCGGCAGCATGGGCGATTCCGAACGGCAGTTCGGCCGTACCATCCGATAAAGTCCTCTCTGTGCCTGCCGTCGTCACAAAAGTCCGTTCATCAGTGGTCACGATCCTGACGAGAGGCGTACCGGCAAGTCCTGCTCAGACGCAATCCGGTTCGGGATCGGGCGTCATCATTGACGACGGCGGATATATTCTCACCAACAATCATCTGGTGACCGGAGTCAAGAGCATGGTGGTCGGGCTTTCGACCGGCCGTCTCACGCCGGGCCGTGTGGTCGCTCGTGATTTTCTACTCGACCTCGCTCTCGTCAAAATCAATGCACAAGACTTGGTTCCGGCCGTATTGAATCCGAGGCCCGACGTCGAAATTGGAGAGTCCGTTGTGGCGATCGGCAACCCCTTGGCACTGAAGGGCGGGTCGACCGTGACGGTAGGAGTGGTCAGCGCGTTGGATCGTTCCGTCTTGACTCCCGATGGTGAAACACTCTACGACCTCATACAGACCGATGCGGCCATTAACCCCGGCAACAGTGGGGGCCCGCTTGTAGATTTGGCGGGACGAGTCATCGGCATCAACGTGATCATCGCGCCCTCGGCGCAGGCAATCAGCTACGCCCTGTCAATGGAAGCGATCTATCCCCATATCCAATCGATGATGGTCCGCGGTTCAATCTATCGACCGGATTTAGGGTTTATTCCGGTGACGATCACCCCCAGCATCATGGCGAGCTTCGGCCTCGAGGGAGATCGCGGCGTCCTGGCCCTTCAGGTCGATGCAGCGAAACCGGCGGGGGTTGGCGGACTGCAAAACGGCGACATCATTACCGCTGTTGATCAGCATCAGGTGTTCAATGTGGGCGATTTCTGGCATGCTCTGCTGCGCTCAGGGGATCAGCCCACGGTCCAATTGACATTGCACGGGAAAAGCGGTCCGGCTACGCTTCAACTGCCCAAACCGGCGGCGCTCAAGGCGGCGCAGTGAACGTGGCCCACCACTCTTTCCACAGCACCTTTGCAGATGGCACGGTACCAGCGGTTCGTCCTGCCCGGGAGGGCGTATTGATGTCAATCCAAACACCCATGGGTTACGAAGCGGGCTGGGCACTGCAGCAGCGACTTCATGCGGAGCGTCTCTCGGGACGTCGAGCCGACACGCTGGTGCTGCTTCAACATGTACCCGTGTATACAATCGGCCGTCGAACCAAACAGGCACACGTTGGACCGGGCGTGTTGCCGAATGTTCCCGTCATACCGGCCTCTCGCGGAGGATCGGTCACCTACCATGGGCCGGGGCAGCTGGTAGGCTATCCGATTGTCGTCCTTTCACAGCATGCGGCCGGGGCAAGAGCTTATGTGCACATGCTTGAAGAAGTCCTGATCCGCACCCTCGCCTGTTGGGGCATTCACGGCTATCGCCTCAGCAAGACCCCTGGTGTATGGGCGCGCTCTGCCGGCAGGGAATCCAAACTCGCCTCCATCGGCGCGCGGATCGATCATGGGATCACACTGCACGGCTTCGCGCTCAACGTGGATCTTGATCTCAGTCCTTTTGCTGCCATTGTTCCCTGCGGTTTAACCGGATGCCGGATGACGTCTATGGCGGAACTGATCCAATCAACGGTGTCCATCCCACTGGTCGCTCAGCAGATCGCCCAAGAGTTTTCCTCAGTCTTCGGACTTGAGTGGGCGGAACCGCGCGCCGACTCAATGATGCCGGCTCCGTCCGAACAGCAGGCAGCTGTGGCCGCAACCGTGGAGGCCTAACGTTTGATGTCTTCTCTGCATGAGCTCGACACCCCCACATTCAGGCTGGCGGTGGCGCAGTTCGACAAGGCAGCCGAATTGATGGATCTCGATCCGAACCTGCGCGAACGATTGAAATACCCGCAACGATCCCTCGTCGTCAGCGTGCCGATCCGCATGGATGATAACCATGTCGAAGTGTTTACCGGATACCGTGTTCAACATGATTCGTCCCGCGGGCCGTCGAAAGGCGGCATTCGCTACCATCCCGAGGTCAACCTCGGCGAGGTAGCCGCACTGGCCATGTGGATGACGTGGAAGTGCGCCCTTGCCGATCTGCCCTACGGCGGCGCGAAGGGTGGCGTGGCAGTGGCGCCGAAACAGCTTTCCCGAGCCGAACTTCAGCGGCTGACCCGCCGGTATGCCGCTGAGATCTTCCCATTGATAGGACCGGATAAAGACGTGCCGGCCCCGGACGTCGGCACTGATGCCCAGGTCATGGCCTGGATCATGGACACCTACAGTCAACAAGTTGGTTTTGCTGTTCCGGGCGTCGTGACCGGTAAGCCGCTGTCAATCGGCGGAAGTCTCGGAAGGGAAGAAGCCACCGGCCGCGGCGTCGTATGCGTGACCTTGGAGGCGCTCAGACATCTCATGATCGATGTCCGCGCCAGCACCGTGGCGATCCAGGGATTTGGCAACGTGGGATCGCACACGGCCCGTATCATGTGCGAATCGGGCGCCAAAATCGTTGCGGTCAGCGACGTCGAAGGCGGCATCTACAATGCGCGCGGCCTCGACATCCCCGCATTGATCGCGAAGAATAAAGGAAGCGGGCAACCTTTGGCCGATACGAAGCTCGGCGAGCGTCTGACAAATGACGAGCTGCTTCAGCTGGATTGCACCGTGCTTGTACCCGCAGCTCTCTCCGAGCAGATCACCGAGCGCAATGCGGCCAAGCTGCGATGCCGCGTGCTGGCGGAAGGAGCCAATGGCCCCACAACCATGGAAGCGGATCGCATCGTGCAGGACAAAGGTATTTTCGTCATCCCCGATATCTTGGCTAATTCGGGAGGAGTCATTGTCTCCTATTTTGAATGGGTGCAGGATGCCCAGCGGTTCTTTTGGAAGGCAACGGACATTCAAGACCGCCTCAACGACCTCATGACGTCCGCCTTTCAACGCACGTTGCGATTTGCCACCACAAGAGGCACATCAATGCGCATGGCTGCCCTCATGACTGGGATCGACAAGGTTGCACAAGCTCATCTCAATCGTGGACTGTATCCCTGAGCGATGCTTCACCATGAAGGATGCGGGGAAGTTCCACCACGCCTGACGGTTCGCCAGGAGGGTCCGCTCAGTGGATCGAGAAACCGTCGGTAGACTGTGGGAGGCGCACAAACAGGAGGACTGGCCTCGCGTCACCCCGCAGATCGAAGGGCCTCTTATGACGTTGGATACCGTCATCAGCGGCTGCGTCGTATATTTTTTGGACAGTCAGGACGGCTTGGATGAGCAACGGCGCTCGATCGTCGGCGACTGTCTAGCCGACCTTGAAACCATGGAAGAGCAGATCGAGGAGGATTGCCGCGCCTACTTCCAACGCCTGCGTGAGCTCGGAACCATGCTCCTGATCACCCAATGATCGCGGCGCCGAGCGGTTGGAGGGCGCTCCAGAGGATAGCGCTCGTTTAGGCCCCTTCCTTGCAACTTGGTTTCGCGTCCGAGTAAAATGCACGAGGCGTGCCCTGTTTCTATTCACGTGCATGGCCACAGGGAATCCCAGATTTCGTCATAAGGAGGAGTTGATGAAGGCGATGGCACGACTGTGTGTCCAGGTGAGCCTGTGGCTCGGGATGATGGGTCTGGTCGCCGCATCGGTGCTCGCTGAACCGTACGAATTGAGCAAGAACGATGTGATGGATCCGAAGGCGATTAAAAGTCCCGACATCTCGTTGTTCGGCGTCAAGATTGGTGATACCGAGGCGAAGGCGATGGACGTCTTGGTCAATGAGAAAATCCCCGGGATCAAGGTCGAGCAAGAGGCGCTTTTCATCTTCTTGGTGGATCAAAGAAAACCCACCGGTCCGATGGCGGGGGTGAGAGTTCAGGACGGCAAGGTGGATATGATCTTCATCAACAATCGTTTCGCCTATAAGACGCGAGGCCTCTTTCGCAACGTGCTGAACAGCGAAAGCCCGGAAGACATTCGAAAGCTGTTGGGGAATGAAGACTACGGCGACGAAAACGTAATGGGGGCCGTCTTGGCCTACGACAAACAGGGATTCGTCATCAATTATCTGGGTAAAGACGTCAACATTGAGTTCTCGCCCGTCCACTGATTGCCAGGCATCAGTCCCTCGCCATATCCGGCCGGCCGCATCCCCCGGTGAGATTGGAAGTCAGAGGATACCGACTGGAGATTAAAAGGACGGCCCCGACGCACGGAGCCCGTAGGTAATGAGGCTGGTGGCCGTATTCCAGCGCCGGTTCGAATTGAGAATTACCAACAAGAGGTCGCTCCCGTTTTGTGAGACCTTCGCGATGAGACAGCGCCCTGCCTTGGAGGTAAACCCAGTCTTGATGCCTTCCACACCTGGAATCCGGCCCAAAAGCCTGTTCGTCGTGTGCAGCACGTAAGCACGATTTCCATTCACCGGCGTGATCATCGCTCGTTCTTCCTTAACCAGATTTCGAAATATCGGTTGCTCAAGCGCGATGACGCTCAAGGCGGCGAGATCTTCAGCGGTCGAATAATGATCGGGCCCGTCAAATCCACATCCGTTGCTGAAATGGGTATTGCGTAACCCAAGCGTCGCGGCCTTCGCATTCATGAGGGTCACGAATTGCATCTCGTCGCCACCCACGTGTTCCACGGCAGCCAAGCAGGCGTCATTCGCGGACACAATCAGCATGGCCTTCAGCAAGTCGTCCAGTTTGAACACCTGGCCGGCTTTCAGCCGCAGGTGCGTCTTGTGCGCGCGAGCGGCCGCCGGGCTGACAGTGACCAGATCGTCGAGTTTGCCATGCTCCAGGATGACGAGGGCGGACATGATTTTGGTCAGACTGGCCGGCGATAACCGCTTTCCGGAATCGTGCTCATACAGCACGCGCCCGCTATTGAGTTCTTTCAACAAAATGCTATGAGCGGGAACCCGGCGCCAGGGCAACGGTCGACTGTCCTGAGTTGCCGAGAGAATCTGCCGGGTCTTGGCATGACCTCGTTTCGCGTGGACGATGGATGGCGCCAGCAACATGAGGCATAAGACGGCAAGGAGAGAAGTGCGCATTCGATGACTGTCGAGAGGCAACATGGGCGGCTGCTGTCTCCCTTCAGAGAGTAAAGGATTCGCGAACCTTGGTTCCCCGGAATCCGCTGTCAATCACTTTATGGAAGAATCGTAGGAGGTCGGCAAGATCGATCCAAAACCCGCAATTGAGGCACCGGGCGTAAAGACGCCGATTCATCAGTGTATAGTGCCGCTCGACCATCATGAACCCTTTGCATTTAAGACAATCCATGTTGCCTTGCGTTTACCTGATGCGTTTCATCACCAAGGCCAAACAACCGGCCAAGAGGCCTCCGCCAAAGATCGTCGTGCCGAAGGACAGATAGGGACTCGCTCCGCCGCTCGGATGGGATCCATCAAGCAAGTCGCGCACTCCCCCTTGAACCATCAGTACCGACAAGGTGAGGAGCGCGCCCATCCCGAACCACCATGAAAAGGATCTCACCGCCGTCCTCGTACGGGGCAGCCAACAACGACATCAAAGCGGCG
>WUUC01215934.1_pt1 | contig 10585 bp, 5 predicted proteins | sample 6278441 | NCBI WGS metagenome assembly WUUC01 (sample SAMN13675441, study PRJNA597444) | soil metagenome | isolation source: soil | place: USA: Washington | collected 2017-10 | reverse complement strand
CCATTTCCTTGGCCACCAGCACCATCTCGTCGAGCGACGGCGTAATCAACCCGCTCAGCCCGATCAGATCGGCGCCCTCGTCGCGGGCCGTCTGCAGAATCCGATCGGTGGGCACCATCACGCCGAGATCGATCACGTCATAGCTGTTGCACCCCAGCACGACGCCGACGATGTTCTTGCCGATGTCGTGCACGTCGCCTTTCACGGTGGCGAGCACGATGGTGGCCTTCCCGCTCCGCGCTTGTTTCTTCCCCTCCTGCCCCTCCTGCCCCTCCTGCCCCTCCTGCCCTTCCTGCCCCTGCCGCGCCTCCCGCTTCTCCCGCTCCATGAACGGCTGCAGATAGGCCACGGCCCGTTTCATCGCGCGGGCGCTCTTGACCACCTGCGGCAGAAACATCTTGCCGGCGCCGAACAGATCGCCGACCACTTTCATGCCGTCCATGAGCGGGCCTTCGATGATGTCCAGCGGACGCGGGTATTTGCCCCGTGCTTCCTCCACATCCGCGTCGATGAAATCGACGACCCCGTGCACGAGCGCGTGCGAGAGGCGCGCCTCCACGGTTCCCGCGCGCCACGCCTGATCCTGTTCCGCCTTCCTGGCGACGCCTTTCACCGTCGCCGCGAACTCGACGAGGCGTTCGGTCGCATCGGGCCGGCGATTGAAGATGATGTCTTCGACGCGCTCGAGCAGATCGGCGGGAATGTCTGCGTAGACGACGAGCTGGCCGGCGTTGACGATGCCCATGTCCATCCCGGCCTTGATCGCGTGGTAGAGGAAGGCCGAGTGAATCGCCTCTCGAACGACATCGTTGCCGCGGAAGGAGAACGACAAGTTGCTCACGCCGCCGCTGATCTTCACCCCGGGACAGGTTTGCTTGATGACGCGCGCCGCCTCGATGAAATTGACCGCGTACTGGTTGTGCTCTTCGAGCCCGGTCGCGATCGCGAGGATGTTCGGGTCGAAGATGATGTCGGAGGGATCCAGGCCCGCCCGCTCGGTCAGCAGGCGGTACGCCCGCTGGCAGATGGACACCTTCCGCTCGATCGTGTCAGCCTGCCCCTGTTCGTCGAACGCCATCACCACCACGCCCGCGCCGTATCGTTTCACCAGCGCCGCCTTCTGCAGGAAGTCTTCTTCCCCTTCCTTCAAGCTGATGGAATTGACGATCGGCTTTCCCTGCACGCATTTGAGCCCCGCGGCGATCACCGACCACTTGGAGCTGTCGATCATCACCGGCACGCGGGCGATCTCCGGCTCGGTCGCGATGTAGTTGAGGAACTCGGTCATCGCGTGCTCGGAATCGAGCATGCCCTCGTCCATGTTCACGTCGACGATGTTCGCGCCGCCGCGCACCTGATCGAGCGCGACCTCCGCAGCCTCCGCGTAATTTCCCGCACGGATCAAACGGGCGAAGCGCGCCGATCCGGTCACGTTCGTGCGCTCGCCGATCATCTGGAAGTTGCTGTCGGGACGGATGGTGAGCGTCTCGAGGCCGGCAAACTGCGTGAAGTGATCGACTGCCGCGCCCTCGCTCGCCGCCTTCGGCGTAGACGCAAAGGACACAGAGGACACAAACGGTACAGAGGGCGCAAAGGATCTGGGGGGCACCCCCTCGACCGCGGCCGCGATCGCCCGGATGTGATCCGGCGTCGTCCCGCAGCAGCCGCCGACGATGTTCACGAAGCGTTCGTCGGCGAACTCGCGTAGCGCGGCAGCCGTATCGGGCGGCAGCTCGTCGTACTCGCCGAACGCGTTCGGCAGGCCGGCATTCGGATAGCAGGTCACGTAACAGTTGGCGAGGCGCGCAAGCTCCGCGACGTACGGACGCATGTCGCGCGCCCCGAGCGCGCAGTTCAACCCGACGCTGAACGGCTTCGCGTGCGCGATCGACACCCAGAAGGCGTCGATCGTCTGGCCCGAGAGCGTGCGGCCGCTGCGGTCGGTGATCGTCACCGAGATCATCAGCGGGAGCCGGACGCCTTTCTCCTCGAACACCTCTTCGATCGCGACGATGCCCGCCTTCGCGTTCAGCGTGTCGACAATGGTCTCGAGCAGCAGCAGGTCGCAGCCGCCCTCCAGCAGGCCGCGGACCTGATCCTTGTAAGCGTCCCGCAAGGCGTCGAATGTGATGTTGCGGAACGACGGGTTGTTGACGTCTGGCGAGATCGACAGGATCCGGTTGGTCGGGCCCATCGAGCCGGCGACGAACCGCGGGCGGTCAGGAGTGCGCGCGGTCCACTCGTCGGCCGCGGCTCTGGCGAGTTGCGCCGCGGCGAGATTGAGCTCGTACACGAGCGGCTCGAGGCCGTAGTCGGCCTGCGCAATCGCCGTGCTGTTGAAGGTATTGGTCTCGATGATGTCGCTGCCGGCTTCGAGGTACGCCCGGTGGATGTCCCCGATCACATCCGGCCGCGTGAGTACAAGGACGTCGTTGTCGCCCTTGAGATCCCGCGGGTGGCCGGCAAGACGGCTGCCGCGGAAGTCCGCTTCGGCGAGCCCGTGCCGCTGGATCATCGTGCCCATGGCGCCGTCGAGGACGAGGATGCGGCGCTCGAGAAGGTGGTGAAGGGTAGTAGGCATATGTGTAGCCGGGGGCGCGTTACCTGGTTCCCGAAGCGATCAGGACGGTGAAGGGATCACCCGCCTTGCGGGCGCCCACGCCGACCGTCGTGTCGCGAAGTCCCGCATCGGTCAGCAGGTGTTTCAGCTGGTCGTCGGCGAAACCAAGCGCCCGGTCGCCCAGCTTCGATCGAACCCATTCTTCCTGATGCCGGCGGAGATCGAGGACGAGCACGCGGCCGCCCGGCACCGTGATGCGCATCGCTTCGGAGACGGCGCGCTCGGGGCTCGCCGCGTGGTGCAGCGCCTGCGACAGCAGCGCAACGTCCACGGCGGCGTCCTTGATCGGCAGCTTCTCCAGCTCGCCCCGCTTCCAGACGACGTTGGCGACCCGGCGCCGGCGCGCCAGCGCCTTCGCGCGATCGAGCACGACGTCCGAGCGATCGACCGCGATCACCTTCGAGGCCCAGCGCGCCGCCTCCATCGTGAGATAGCCCTCGCCGCATCCGAGGTCCGCGACGGTCAGCGGCGGCAGCAGCAGACCGAGCGCGCGCGACCACGCGGCCCAGCTCCTGCCCGGCACCAGCTGCCGCGCGTCGCGGGTGTCGGCGCCCCCGTGAGTGTCGAAGTTCTCCTTGCGCAGCCGCAGCACTTCCTGCAGCCGTGCCTCGTCGGCACGCACCGCCGCCTCAGCGGCGGCGCGATCGAACTGCTCCTCGAGCGCGGCCCATAGCGTCCGGTTGCCGTTCTCCCCGAACGATGGGGACAACCGGTAATAGGTGAACCCGGCGTCCTTTTCCTCGACGATGAACCCGGCATCCTTCAGGAGGCCCAGGTGCCGAGACACCCCGGACTGCGCCAGCCCGAGAATGCCCGTCAGCTCGGTCACGTTCAGGCGCTCGCGCGCCAGCACGCGCAGCAGCCGCAGCCGCGCCTCGTCGGCGAGCAGTCGGTAGACGGCTGAGGCTTGACGCATATCGATAAATCTACATCTGCTGATGCGATGTTGCAAGTCGCAAGGCGCAGGTCGCAGGTCGCGGGTCGAGTCGCCAGGCACAAGTCAAGGCGCAGTCGCACGTCAACTCGAAGCATCGTCGGCACCTGCGTTCCGGCGGAGGACCTGCGACTCGCGACTGACTTGCGCCTGGCGACTGTCGACCGACCTTCGACTAGCGACCGACTTGCGACTCGAGACTCGCGACTTGCGACTTCAGGGCGCCCGCCGCCGAAAATCCTCCTTCAGCAGGCGCGACAGCGATCGATCCGCCAGCAGCCGGCCGCCCGTCTGGCATCCAGGACAGTAGTTGCACTCGTTGTCGGCATACACGATCCGCTGAACGGCCGTCCCGCAAACGGGACATGGCTGCCGGAATCGACCGTGCACGGCCATGCCGTCACGGAACGCCGTTACTTTCTCCGGAAATTCACCGGCCGCCTCCTCCTTGAGCCTGGCGATCCAAGCGCGTAGCGTGCTCCGCGTCGCATCGTAGAGTCGGGTGAACTCGGCCTCGGTCAGCACACGCGTGAGCTTCAGCGGCGACAGGCGCGCCGCGTGGAGAATCTCGTCCGAGAACGCGTTCCCGATTCCGCTGAAGAGATGCGGATCGGTGAGGGCGCGCTTGACCGTATGACTCTCGCGCGTCAGCGCGTCATGAAACTGCCCGGCCGTCGCATCGAGTGGCTCGACGCCGCCGGGATCGAGCGCGCGAAGCGCCTCCTCGCCGCGCACGACTCGAATGGATGCTCGCTTCCTGGAACCGGCCTCTGTGAACAGCAGCGACCCGTTGTCGAATTCGAAGCTCGCGAGAAGAAGCTTCGCGGGCACCTTCGGCGTCTTCGCCCTGCCGCGCGCCGCCCCGCGCCGCTCGTCCGCGGAGGCCGGGTCCCGCTCATGCGGCCGCCAGCGAAGCCGTCCGGCAATCATGAGGTGCAACACGAGGAACAGCGTGTCCGGAAAGGCGAGCACGATCCGTTTGCCGATGCGGCGGACCGCCGCTGTGATCTGTCCGTGGACCGCGGCAAGAGGTGGGTCTACGGTTCGAAGCACGAAAGGGCTCGTCAAGCGAACATCCATGAGCCGTCGTCCCACGACACGGGCTTCGAGCGCCTCGATGTACAGGACGATGTCGGGAAGTTCGGGCACGGACTATTATTTATTGCGGTTGGCAGGAATGGTGCAGTCGGACCGACAACGGCTCTGCGGGCCCGGAGTCGAACTGAACGTCGGGCGAAGGCGTCAGATCCTCTATGCGACTGGTTTTACTGCTGCTTGCGTCGCTTCTCGCCCCCCCCGGCGTGGCGGCGCAGACACCGCCGCCGTCTCAGGCTGAGGACACGAGCGGCTCCGGGCTGCCCGTCTCTTTGGACCGCATCCGTGAGGGCCTCGCGCGACCCCCGCAGCCGAGCCTGCTGAGCGGCCTCGACAAGGAGCCGGACTTCCGCGTTCAGATCGAGGAGCGGCAGCGGTTCGAAGACTTGCTGCAACGGCTGAAAGTGGACCCGCCCGGACCGGTTCCGCCCGGCGGCGTGTACGCACACGAACAGCAGCAGAGGCTCTTCAATCCCGTGGATCGGCCTCTGATGCAGCCGTATGCCGCCTTCTCTCCCCGCGAGCTCACCATCGTCGCCCTCGAAAACATCATCGGACAGTACCTCGCGCGCAAGCTGATTGGCGCGGTCGGCAGCGCGGCGCGCGCGGAAGCGGAACGCGCGGCACGCGAGGAGGTGCGGCAGGCGATCGTCACGTACTGCTCGGCGCAACCCGGCCGGGGCGCCGGCATCGAAATCTGCACGTTCGAACCTTGACGCTAGGGTTTTCACCCCCGGAATCACTGCTTGCACGAGGGCATATGTCGCACGCACCACGCACGCATCGTCGTTGGATCCCGGCGCTCTTCCTGGGGCTCGCGGTCTGGAGCGCCGGAGGCGCCACGGCGTCCGCCCAGTATTTCGGGCGCAACAAGGTCCAGTACAAGGACTTTGATTTTCAGATCCTGCGCACCGAGCACTTCGACATCTATTTTTACCCGAGCGCGCGTGAAGGGATCGACATCAGCGCGAGGCTCGTGGAGCGATGGCATGCCCGGCTCGAACGGCTGCTCGAACACACGCTGCGCGGCCGCCAGCCGCTCGTCCTGTATGCGTCCCATCCCGACTTCGAGCAGACAAATGCCATTCAGGGAGAGCTCGGCGAAGGAACGGGCGGTGTCACCGAACCGCTGAGGCGCCGGATCATCCAGCCGATGGCCGGTCCTCTCGCCGACACCGATCACGTGCTCGGTCACGAGCTCGTCCATGCGTTTCAGTTCGACATCACGACCCGGCCCGGATCGGCGCCTGGCGAGACAGGGGCGGGACGTCTGCCGCTGTGGTTCATCGAAGGGATGGCCGAGTACCTATCGATCGGCCCGGTCGATCCGAACACGGCGATGTGGCTGCGCGACGCCGTACGGCAGTCGGCGGACACCGAGGACGAGGACGCGAAAAATGCGCTGCCGACGATCGAGCGGCTCGATAATCCTCGGTACTTCCCCTACCGGTGGGGTCAGGCGTTCTGGGCGTACGTGACCGGCCGCTGGGGCGATCGAGTGCTCGGCGAAATGCTCCGCACGGCCGGCGCGACTGGCGACACCGAGCTCGCCATTCAGCGGGTGCTCGGCGTCACCGGCAAGGAACTGTCGGAGGACTGGCACGCCGCCATCCGGCGCGCCTACGAGCCGGTGCTCGCGAGGAGCGCTCCACCAAGCGAGGTGGGCCACCTGCTGATCAAGGGCGAAAACCTCGGCGGCGATCTCAACGTCGGCCCGGCGCTGAGTCCCGACGGCCGGTGGATCGCGTTCCTCTCGGAAAGGAGCCTGTTCTCGATCGATCTCTACCTCGCCGACGCGAAAACGGGGGAGATCGCGCACAAGCTGACGAGCACCGCGACCGATCCTCATACATCGAGTCTGCAGTTCATCTACTCGGCCGGCGCATGGGATTCGGCGAGCCAGAGAATTGCCATCGCCACGATCACCGGCGGCCGGCCGGCGCTGGCGATCTTCAACGCCTCCAGCGGGGACCGCGAGCGCGAGCTGCGAATCCCGGAGCTTGACGAAATCTTCAATCCGACGTGGTCGCCCGACGGCCGCTTCATCTGCTTTACAGGCATGAGCCGCGGGCTGACCGATCTCTACGTGTACGACCTCGAGACCTCCACGATGCGGCCGCTCACCAACGATCCTTTCGCGGATCTGCAGCCCGCGTGGTCGCCCGACGGCCGTCGGATCGCGTTTGCGACCGATCGGTTCTCCTCGCAGCTCGAGACGCTGGACTTCGGGCCGTACCGGCTCGCCCTGATCGATCCGGCCACGGGACGAATCGAGCAGGTGCCGGCCTTCACCAACGGCAAGAACATGAACCCGCAGTGGGCGCCGGACAGCCGGGCGCTCTTTTTCGTGTCGGACCGCGACGGCATTCCGAACCTGTATCACGTGTCGCTGGAGCGGGCGGACGTGTCACAGATCACGAACGTGAGCACCGGGTTGAGCGGCATTACCGCGACGAGCCCCGTCCTGTCGGTCGCCTCGAGCGCCGGCATCGCCGCCATGACGGTGTACGACCGCGGCACTTATCACATCTATACGCTGTCGCCCGAGAATCTCACGTCGGCGATCGCGCGGGGACGCGAGATGCGCGAGCCATCGACCGATGCCGCCACGCTGCCGCCCCAGAACCGCCAATCGACCGACGTGGCACAGCTGCTCGCGGACTCGTCGTTCGGTCTGCCCGCGGCGCAGGAGTACCAGGTGGACGAATACAACGCCGGCCTGGGGCTCGAGGCGGTCGGCCAGCCGACGATCGCCATCGGCGCCGATCGATTCGGCGCCGCAATCGGCGGCGGGCTCGCCTTCTACTTCAGCGACATGCTCGGGGATCAGAACCTCGTCACCGCCATCCAGTTCAACGCCGGGGTGAGCGGGAACTACAGCTTCAAGAACACGGCGGCACAGGCGCAGTACATCAACATGGCGAACCGCTGGAACTGGGGCATCGTCGGCGGACAGGTGCCGTACATCAGCGGTGGCATCCGGCAGGGGTTCGGCGACATCGACGGCGTCCCGGCGTTCATCGAAGAGACGATCATGTTCCGGCAGACCGATCGCAGCGTGGCTGGCCTCGTCGCCTACCCGTTCAATCGCGCGCAGCGGCTCGAGTTCCAGACCGGCGTCAGCCAGATCTCGTTCGATCAGGTGGTTCAGACGCAGGCGTTCGACCCCCGCACCGGCCAGCTGTTCTTCGAAGACAGCGAGACGACGTCGCTCGGCGAGTCGCTCGCGCTCGGCACGTCTTCGGCCGCTCTCGTGTTCGACACTTCGAACTTCGGACCGACGAGCCCGGTCCAGGGCCAGCGGTATCGCTTCGAGGTGGCGCCGACCTTCGGCACCATCCGCTATACGAGCGTGCTCGCCGATTTCCGCCGCTATTTCATGCCCGCGCCGTTCTATACGTTCGCCGGCCGCATCATGCACTACGGCCGCTACGGTACGGGAGGCCAGGACGAGCGGCTGTTTCCGCTCTTTATCGGATACCCCAATCTGATTCGAGGGTACGACGTCAACTCGTTCAGCCCGAGCGAGTGCGTCGGAGGCCCGGCCGGCGAGTGCCCGGCTTTCGACAACCTGATCGGATCGCGGCTGCTCGTCGGCAATCTCGAGTTCCGCTTCCCGTTGCTGAGGCCGTTCGGCGCGTCTCAGGGGATGTACGGCCCGCTGCCCGTGGAGGTGGCGTTGTTCGCCGACGGCGGCGTCGCCTGGGAGCCTGGCGACAGGCCGTCGTTCTTCGGGGGCGAGCGAAAGCCCATTGCGAGCACCGGCGTGACGTTTCGCGTAAACCTGATGGGATTTGCGATCGGCCAGTTCGACTTCGTGCGGCCGCTCGACCGTCCGGCGAAAGGCTGGATGTTCCAGTTCAATCTGTCGCCGGGATTCTAAGAGACGCGTTTGCTGAAATCCTGAAACGACGTACAACGCAGAGGCCGCAGAGAACACAGAGAATTGTTCGTAACACTCTGCGGGCTCAGCGGCCTCCGCGTTGATCGTCGTCGTCTCAAGGCGGGGGGGTCGGAGGGGCAACGGCGACTGCGTCGACGGTCTGCCGGAAGGCGACATCAACGCACTCACCGTTGCCGCCATTCGATGTCAGGGCGTCGCCCCGACCAGAGTGTTGGCCTGCAGGGCGCCGCTATTGCCCCACACCACCGTATCGCTGTTGCCCCACACGACCGTGTCGTCGTTGTTGCCCCACACGACAGTGTTGCCTTCGAGGACGGCGTTGCCCCACACGACCGTGTTGCCCCACACGACCGTGTCCTCGTCCACGACGTTGTTGCCCCACACGACCGTATCGTCGAAGCCGTTGCCCCAGACGACCGTGTCGCCGAAATGGTTGCCCCACACCACCGTGTCGTCCCAGGCGTGCTGGTTCAAATGGACAGTGTTGCCGCGGGCAGTGACATTGCCCCAGACCACCGTATTGCCCCACACCACCGTGTCGCCATCATCGAATGCGGTGACGCCGGCGTCGGGCGCGTAAGCCGCGTCGAGCCAGTTCTCGCCGTGAGGCGTCCCATTCTTGATCCCGCGCGCGAAGGTGATCGCTCCGTTGCCGTTCAGCCCGCCGGCGCCCTGGGTCAACATGTCGTACTCGACGCCCGCATCGTCACGCAGAAGCAGGGCGGTGTGCTGCAGAACGGCCTTGACCGCGTTCACCGGCAGCCGGCGATCGGGATTGGTGGATCGGTTCGCCTCGATCAGCTGGGCGACCACCCCCGTCGTCACGCCAGCCGCCATGCTCGTGCCGCTCAGAGCGAGATAGTCCGGACCGTACGAGCCGGCGACGTGCAGCGCCGGGTTGTTCCTGTACAGCGTGCCCGCTTTCGCCGCGTTTCCGACCAGCCGGAATCCCGGCGCCACCAGGTCGGGCTTGGCGAATGCGTCGAAATATGACGGGCCGCGCGAACTGAACCCGTTCACGCGATCGTCCGATCGGCGAACGGTGCCCTGCATCATGAACGAGCCGACCGTCACGGCCGACGGCGCGTTGCCCGGCGAAGCGATGCCTGCGTATCCGATCTGGCCTGTCTCCGGATTGCGTCCGTAATTACCGGCCGAGGCGACGACGACGATACCTGCGCGGGACGCCGCTTCGACGGCCTGCACGAGCGGGTCTGTCGTGGCGCTCTCATACGGACGATGCCCGAGCGAGAGATTGATGACGTCCACGCCAAGGGCGGCGCGGTTCGCCGTCACGAACTCAATGGCGCTGATCACATCGCTCGTGAGGCCGCTGCCGTTGGCGTCGAGCACCTTGAGCACGACGAAGCGGACATCGGGTGCCAGGCCGGCATAGGCGCCGGCGCTCAGCGCGCCGGAACTGCCGATGAGGCCGGCGACGTGCGTGCCGTGGCCATAGTCGTCGAAAGCCGCCGCGGAAACGCCGCCGCGCGTAAAGTCGTAGAACGCGCTGATGCGGCCCTGGAAATCGGCGGAGGGCTCGAGTCCGGAGTCGATCAGCGCCACGCCCACGCCTGCGCCGGTCCACGCTCCGGCCAGGCTTACGGCTTTGCGCACCATCCCGCCTGTTGCGTCAACCGGCGACGCGGTCTGATGGGAATCGAGCGGCGCATCGAGCGAGATCGACACAACCGCCGGGTCGCTCGCGAGGTCGATCAGCTTCTTCGACCGCACGGTAAAGGCGCCGATGCCGCCGTGGAACCGGACGACCTCATCGCCTCGACCGTTCAGCAGAGCCGCCACGCGCCCGGCCGCATCGGGGCGGACACGGACAATGACGCGGTGCGCCCGCGTATCGCCGTGGTCCTTGACGGCTCTACGCAGGTGGCTGTCCAGCTTTTTCTTGTGGCCCTCGGGTTTGGACCCGTCTGCAGCCGCCGCGGGGCCAAACGACAGTGCAGCCAGCACCGCGCCGAGAGCGATACGAAGGAGCTGAGCGTTCACGATGCCCTCATGTGAATTTCGTTAACGT
>WUUC01183314.1_pt1 | contig 10585 bp, 12 predicted proteins | sample 6278441 | NCBI WGS metagenome assembly WUUC01 (sample SAMN13675441, study PRJNA597444) | soil metagenome | isolation source: soil | place: USA: Washington | collected 2017-10 | reverse complement strand
TGTAGGCGAGCAGCTGCGAGCGCCCGTCGAAGAGCTCGGCGAGCGTCTTCTTCCCGTCCTCGGTGTCGAATCGGTACTCCTTCTCCACCGGGACCCATGGAAGCTGACGGCGCTGCTCGGTCGCCTTCTGGCCGAGCGTGGCGTGCTCGGCCTCGAGCTTCGCAAGCTCATCGCGAGCTGCCTGCCATTCCTCGCGCGTTCCGATCTTGTGCTCGGGCACGGTTTGCCTCCTTCGCCGTTTGCGTTAAGACCGGCGCGTGGCGCCGAACTCATCGCCGTATGTGAGCTACATACCCAGGGGTTGACGCGCCCCGCTCACAGGACCAGACTCGCCGACAGGCAGCACGCGACCGATCCGCGCATCGAGGGAGGCATGCAGTGAGCGACACGATCAGTGGGGCGGCGCTCCGTCCTCGCAAGGCCACGCAGGCGAGCGTGCCGACGATCGCGGAGACCCTCGCCCTCGCGTGAGTTGACCGCGGCGCCTCGGAGGATCCTCAAGCGGACACTGTGGTCGTTCTACGACGACCAGATGACGCACCACGCTGCCGCGCTGACGTACTACTCGCTGATGTCGCTGTTCCCGGCGGCGCTCGTGGCGCTCTCGCTGCTGGGCCTGGTGGGCGAGTACCCACGCACCTACGACGCGATCATGGGGTACCTGAGGGATGTCGCGCCGGAGTCGGTGCTCGTCCCGCTCGACAGCTCGCTGCGCGCGGCGCTGCAGGCCAAGGGAACCGCGGCGACGGCATTGGCGATCAGCGTCGTGGTCGCCCTCTACGGGACGACCGGCGTCCTGGAGGCCGCCCGCCGCGCGCTCAACGTGGTCTTCGAGGTCTCGGGCGGGCGCAGCTTCCTGCGGCGCAAGACGATCGACGTCGCCTCGACCTTCGTGCTGATGACGCTCGTCCTCGCGAGTCTCGTGATGGTGTTCGTCGGCGGTCGCCTCGCCGATGACCTTCTCGGCTTCATCGGGCTGGGCTCTACGGCCGCTCAGGCGTGGAGCATCGTTCGCTGGCCGGCAGCCGTCGTCGTCGCGATGCTGATCTTCGGCTACATCTACTACGTCACCCCGGATGTGCAGCAGCGCGCGTTCCACTGGGTGACGCCCGGCGCGATCGTCGGTGTGCTCCTTTGGCTCGCCGCCTCGTTGGCCCTGTCGACCTACCTCGCCAGCGTGCCCGAGGTCGGGGCCATCTACGGCACCTTCACCGGGGCGATCGTTCTCGTCGGCTGGCTGTGGCTGACGAACGTCGCGCTGCTGTTCGGCGCCGAGCTCAACGCGGAGATCGAGCGCGAGAAGCAGTTTGCGGAAGGGGTTCCCCACACGGACACGCTCCGCCTTCCTGCGCGGAAGGGCTAGCGGCGAGTCGCCTGCACCCCGGTCGGGTAGCCCCCGGGCCATGAGCACTGAACAGACGCACGGCCGGGACCCCGACGACGCGGAGCGCGACTCGTCGTCGACGCCTCCGTCGGTGCCGGATGATTCCGACAGCGTGAGCCCGCAAGCGCACGACACGATCACCCCGCACGATCTGCCGGTGGACCATCCCGGCCGCGAAGAGGCCGAGCGCGAGGCGCGGGAGCAGGGCGGAGAGACGCGCGGGAACGTCTAAAGCGTCGGCGGCAGGCCGAAGGACGACAGCGCGGGCCCGGAGAACGTGACGATGTCGGCGATCGCCCCGTCCTGGATCCGCAGGACGTCGACGGCGAGCAGACGGTAGTCGGCGTCGCCCGGCTTGCGGACGTAGCCGGCGACGGCCGGCTGCCGGTTGGCGCGGGTGGCCACGCAGCGCATGTGGCCCCAGTCGGGGCTGCCGAACCCGCCCTCGACCCAGGCTGCGACGATCGCCTCGCGCCCGGTCCACGACCCCGGCTCCGGTGGCATCGAGAAGCGGGCGTCCTCGCGCATCATCTCGACGAACGCCGCGGCGTCGTCGCGCTCGGTCGCCTCCATGTAGCGCTGGAGCAGCGCGCGCTCCTCCTCGTCGGCGTCGGATCCCGGCGCCCATTCGAGGCGGTGCTCGGGGAGGTGCTCCTTCATCGTCTCGCGGGCGCGCTGCAGCGCGCTGTTGGCGGCCGGCACGCTCACCTCGAGCAGCTCGGCGGTGTCCTTGGCCGACCAGTCGAGCACGTCGCGCAGGATCAGGGCCGCCCGCTGCCGCGGCGGCAGGTGCTGGATCGCGACCAGGTACGCCAGCTCGATCGTCTCCTTCGACACGACGGCTGCGGCGGGCTCGGCCTCGTCAGCCGAGACCTGGTCGAGCAGGCTGTCCGGATACGGCTCGAGCCACGGCAGGTCTGCCGCCGGCGGGCCGGCGCCGTCGGCCCGCGGCACCTCCCGGCGCCGCCGGGCGATCGCGTCCAGGCACGCGTTGGTCGCGATCCGGTAGAGCCACGCGCGGAACGACGCGCGGCCTTCGAAGGTCTCGCGCTTGCGCCAGGCGCGCAGGAACGTCTCCTGGACCAGGTCCTCGGACTCCTGGAACGAGCCGAGCATGCGGTAGCAGTGGATGTGGAGCTCGCGCCCGTAGGACTCGACGATGGAGGTGAAGTCGGCTTGTTCGGTGGTCATGTGCGATAGGACGACGATCGGGCGGGAAACTCATCGGCGCGACGATGCTCCCGTACCAGATCATCTGTGACCTGACCTACTCGCGCTAGGATGTGCCCATGGCCGTGGCGACCGAAACCGCGCTCACGACGAACCTCGGCTGGCTTTTGAACCAGGCGAGCCACGCGCTGGCCACCGAAACGACAGCCGCGCTCGAAGGCCTGGGGCTCGGGCCGCGCGCCTACTGCGTGCTGAAGGCGGCCCTGTCGGGCGAGCTCACGCAGACCGAGATCGCGCAGACCGTCGGCCTCGACAAGACGACGATGGTCGTGACCGTCGACCACCTCGAGGAGAAGGGGTTGGCGAAGCGTCGCCCGTCCAGCGAGGACCGGCGCGCTCGCGTCGTCACCGTGACCAAGGCGGGCGAGCGCAAGGTCGCACAGGCCGAGGAGATCGTCGACCGCGTGCACGCCGATGTCCTCTCGGCCATCCCCGAGGCGGACCGCGAGGTCTTCGTGGAAGCCCTGCAAAAGCTCGCTTGCGGGCGCCTCGCCCAGGACGTGCCGTGCTCACAGCCGGTCAGACGCGCCCGAAGCAGATAATCCCGAAGTAGACGATCTGCTACGGTCTGGTTCTGCTCACCCCGGAACCAGGAGGCCACGCATGACCGAGACCGCTGCAACGGACCGCGCCCGCTGGATCGCGCTCGTCGTGCTGTGCGTCGGGATGCTGATGATCATCCTCGACAGCACGATCGTGAACGTGGCGCTCCCCGCCATCCAGGACGACCTCGGCTTCTCGCAGTCGAGCCTCGCCTGGGTCGTGAACGGCTACCTGATCGCGTTCGGGGGCCTGCTCCTGCTCGCCGGGCGGCTCGGCGACCTGATCGGCCGCCGCCGTGTGTTCATGATCGGCCTGGCGGTGTTCACCGTCGCGTCGCTGCTGTGCGGGCTCGCCCAGAGCCAGGCCGTGCTGATCGGCGCGCGCTTCGTCCAGGGCGTCGGCGGCGCGCTCACTTCGGCCGTGATCCTCGGGATGATCGTCACGATGTTCCCCGAGCCGCGGGAGCAGGCGAAGGCGATCGGCGTGTTCAGCTTCGTCGCCTCGGCCGGCGCTTCGATCGGGCTGCTCGCGGGCGGCGTGCTGACCCAGGGCATCAACTGGCACTGGATCTTCTTCGTCAACCTGCCGATCGGCGCGGTCACTGCCGTGCTCGCCGCGCGGCTCGTGGAGAACGATCGCGGGATCGGCCTGCGCAGCGGAGCCGACGTGCTCGGCGCCGTCCTCGTGACGGCCGGCCTGATGGTCGGCGTCTACACCGTGCTCGAGATCGGCGACCAGGGCTGGGCGTCCGCGCACACGCTCGGCTTCGGCGCGGCATCGCTGGCGCTGCTGGCTGCGTTCGTGGCGCGGCAGGCGCGCGCCACGAGCCCGCTCGTGCCGCTGCGGATCTTCCGCTCGCGCAACGTGTCGGGCGCGAACCTGATCCAGGTGCTGATGGTCGCCGGGCTGTTCGGGATGTTCTTCCTCGGCGTCCTTTACCTGCAGCAGGTCCTCGGCTTCGACGCGATCGAGACCGGGCTCGCGTTCCTGCCGGTGAGCCTCTCGATCGGAGTCCTGTCGCTCGGGTTCTCCGAGCGGCTGATCATGCGCTACGGCGCGCGCAGGATGCTCGTCCCCGGGCTCGCCCTCGTCGCCGCAGGGCTCGCGCTGTTCACGCGCGTGCCGGTGGACGGCAGCTACGTGCGCGACGTGTTCCCGGTGATGGCGCTGCTCGGCATCGGCGCCGGGCTCTCGTTCCCCGCGCTCATGACGCTCGCGATGTCGGGCGCCACGCCCAGCGATGCGGGGCTGGCGTCGGGGCTCGTGAACACGAGCCTCCAGGTCGGCGGCGCGCTTGGCCTCGCGGTGCTCGCGACGCTCGCCGGTACGCGCACCGACGATCTGCTCGCCAGCGGCGAGTCGACGGCCGCTGCGCTGACGGGCGGCTACCACCTCGCGTTCGGCGTGGCCGCGGGCCTGGTGGTCGCGGCGCTCGTCCTGGCGCTCACGGTGCTGAGCCCCGAGCCGGCCGTCGCCGAGGAGACAGAGGCGGCGGTGGGGGAGACGGGCGCGGTCGCGCAGCCCGCCTACTCCGAGGCCGCCTGAATCGATGCCGCTGCGACCGGCCGCGTCACCCGCGGCTGGTCAGCAGCGGCACGAATCGCACCGGCTCGAGCAGGCGGCGGGTGGTCTTCGCGTTCTCGCCGTCGCCGCGGCGGAGGAGGACCAGGCGCTCGCCCAGCCTGCCGCACACCGGCGCGACCAGCCGGCCGCCGGGCGCGAGCTGCGCCTCCAGCGCGGGCAGCGCCGATTCGGGCGTCGCCGCGGCGACGGAGATCGCGTCGTACGGCGCCTCCGCGGCGTGGCCGCGTGACCCGTCCCCGGTGATCAGGGTCACGTTGGAGACGCCGGCGGCGGCGAGGCTCGCGGCGGCGTGGCGCACGAGCGGCTCGTAGCACTCGATCGCCCAGACGTGTGCAGCGAGCCGCGCCATGACCGCGGCGTGATAGCCCGAGCCCGCGCCGACCTCGAGCACCCGGTCCTCGGGGCCGAGCTCGAGGACGTCGCACATCCGGGCGACGACGAGCGGCTGCGAGATCGTCTGCCCGCAGTCGATCGGCAGCGCGTTGTTGTCGTACGCCCGTCGCCGCAGGCGCTTGGGGACGAACAGCTCGCGCGGCACGGTCGCGATCGCCTCGACCACGCGAGGGTCGTCGATCGCCGGGGCCAGCGCTTCGGCCAGGGCTCGGGCCCTGTCCTCCATGATCTCAAGGTACCCCGCTTACCATTGTGCCGTGAGCTCTTCGACGCGGACGCCCGTGCGCACACGGCTCGATCCGGATGTCTTCCGGCTGCCCGTCGAGAAGATCCGCGCCGGCTACTACACCGACGCGTACTTCAACTTCACCCGCGAGTTGCTCGAAGCCGAGGGTCTCGGCCCGCGCGTGCTGATGCAGGTCTTCCAGAAGGAGGAGTCCGTGCTCGGCGGGATCGACGAGGCGATCGCGGTGCTGCGGCTCTGTGCCGGCCGTCGCACCCCCGGCGGGTCGTGGCGGCCCGGGTTCGAGGAGCTCGACGTGCACGCGCTCTACGAGGGCGACGCGATCGAGCCGTGGGAGAGCGTGCTGACGATCGAGGGCGACTACCGGCTGTTCGCGCACCTCGAGACCGTCTACCTCGGTTGCCTGGCGCGCCGCACGTTGGTCATGCGCAACGTGCGCGCGGTCGTCGACGCCGCCGCAGGCAAGCCGATCCTGTTCTTCCCCGCGCGTCACGACCACTGGCTGGTGCAGACGGGCGACGGCTGGGCGGCCCACGTCGCGGGCGCGATCGGCGTCTCGACCGATGCGCAGGCGTCGTGGTGGGGAGGCGTCGGCGTCGGGACCGTGCCGCACGCGCTGATCGCCTCCTACGGCGGCGACACGGTCGCCGCGGCGCGCGCGTTCGCCGATCGCTTCGCGCAGCGCATGAACGTCACGGTCCTCGTGGACTTCGTCAACGACTCGGTCGGCACGGCGCTGGCCGTCGCCGAGGCGCTTGGCGAGGACCTCTGGGGCGTGCGGCTCGACACGTCCGAGGTGCTCGTCGACGAGGCGCTCGGCGCTGACGACCCGGCGGCCCGCGAGCTCACCGGAGTCAACGAGGAGCTCACCCGCCGCGTGCGGTCCGCGCTCGACGACGCGGGCCATCGCCGCGTGCGGATCGTCGTCTCCGGCGGCTTCGACGCAGCGAAGATCGCGCGCTTCGAGCAAGCGGGCGCGCCGGTCGACGCGTATGGCGTCGGATCGTCGCTGCTGCGCGGCAAGAACGACTTCACGGCCGACGTCGTCATGGTCGACGGGCGCCCGTGCGCCAAGGTCGGCCGCGAGCTGCGACCGAACCCGCGGCTCGAACGCGTCGCGTAGCGGGCGCGACGCCGAACGACGTTTCGCCGCGCCGCGAGCGAGGCAGTCCATGGGCAACGAAGAAGGAGGCGCCATGGGCACCTGCCAGGTCTGCGGCAACGAGTACGACAAGACGTTCACGGTCACTCAGGGCGACCGGTCGGGCGAGTTCGACAGCTTCGAGTGCGCGATCCACGCGATGGCTCCGCGGTGCGAGCACTGCGGCTGCCGGATCATCGGCCACGGCGTCGAGGGTGGCGGGGCGATGTACTGCTGTGCCGCGTGCGCGGAACGGTCCGGCGTCGTCGGAGTCGCCGACCGCGCGGACTGACGCACCGCCGCGGCGCGCCCGCGCTAAAGCCCGTACTCCTCCAGCAGCCGCAGCCACAGCTCGCTGCGGGTGGGGAACGTGGGCACGGCGTGCCACAGGCGGTCTAGCGGCACCTCGCCGATCACGGTGATGGTCGCCGCGTGCAGGAAGTCCTGGACCTCGGGGCCGGTGATCGTCGCGCCGACGACGACCCGCCGCTCCTCGTCGACGACGATCCGCGCCGTGCCGGGTGCGCCGCGGCCGTAGAAGCTCCCGCCGGCGTTGCCGGACGTGCCGACGTCCACGGCGCGCACGTCGAGACCGGCCTCCTGCGCCTTCGCGAGCGTGTGGCCGACTGCCGCCACCTGCGGCTCCGTGAACGTGACGCGCGGCGACTGCGCCCCGTCGCTGCGCAGCTCGACCGGCCGGCCGAGGATGTGGTCGCAGGCCAGCCGTGCCTGGTACTTGCCCATGTGCGTCAGCAGCACGCGCCCGTTGGCATCGCCGACGGCGTACAGCCACTCGTGTCCCTCCACCTGCATCGTGTCGGTCACGGGGAGCGGCTTCCCCGGCTCGCCTCCGACCTGCTCGACGCCGAGGTCGTCGGTCATCGGGCGGCGGCCGACGGCGCACAGCAGCTCGTCGCCGCTGACGGACTCGCCAGTCTCGAGCTCGACCGTGACAGCGCCGCCCGGCGTGTCGCGCCGCACGGCCGTCGCCTTAGCGCCGAGCTTTACCTCGATCCCGAGGCCGCCCATCGCCTCGAGGACCTGCTGCGAGGCGAACTCCTCCTCGTTGGCGAGCAGTCGCGGCAGCGCCTCGACGATCGCGACCTCGGCGCCGAGCGTGCGGTACGCCTGCGCCATCTCGGCGCCGATCACGCCGCCGCCGAGGACCAGCAGCCGGCCGGGGATCGCCTTCGCGGTCGTGACCTCGTGGTTGGTCCACGGCTCGGCCTCGCGCAGCCCGGGGATCGGCGGGATCGCGGCGTTCGTCCCGACGGCGACCACCACCGCGCGGCGCGCCTCGAGCACCTCGTCGCCGACCCGCACGCGCCGCTCGCCGTCGAGCCGCGCGTGGCCGCGCACGAGCGTCACGTCGCGCTCCTCGATCCACGGCAGCTGCGAGCTGTCGTCGAGGTCGTGGATGATCTCGTCGCGGCGGTCGAGCACTGCTTGGACGTCGAGCTCGCCGGCCACCGCCTCGGCCGCGCCAGGGATCCGGCGGGCCTCAGCGACGGCTTGCGCAGGGCGCAGCAGGCCCTTGGACGGCATGCAGCCGTAGTAGGAGCACTCGCCGCCGATCAGGTGGCTCTCGACGAGCGCGACGGAGACACCGTTCTCACCGAGGCGCCCGGCCGCGACCTCGCCCGCCGGACCCGCGCCGATCACGACGACGTCGAATGCGCGGGCGGTCACCGTTCTGAGAGGATCGGCTCGTGGCCGGCGCCGGCACGGAGCCCTTGACCGCGGCACCCGATCCCCGCGAGCAGCGCCTGCTCGAGCGCCTGCGCGCCGGCGACCAGGCGGCCTTCATGGAGTTCGTCGAGCTGCATTCGGCGACGATGCTACGCGTCGCGCAGCTGTTCGTGCCGAGCAGGGCGGTCGCGGAGGAGGTCGTGCAGGAGACGTGGGTCGGCGTCCTGCGCGGGCTCGACGGCTTCGAGGGCCGCTCGTCGCTGCGCACGTGGGTGTTCCGGATCCTCACCAACCGCGCCAAGACGCGTGGCGAGCGCGAGAGCCGGACCGTCCCGTTCTCCTCGCTGGCGGGGCGCGAGGCCGAGGGTGACGAGCGAGCGGTCGACGCCGATCGCTTCACGCGCCCCGAAGGCGGCGGCCCCGGGTTCTGGGCCGAGCCGCCCCGGCGCTGGGAGGAGTCGCCCGAGCGCAGCCTGCAGTCCTCCGAGGCCGTCGGGCTCGTGCGCGGGGTCGTCGACGAGCTGCCGCCGGCACAGCGGCTGGTGATCACGATGCGCGACCTGGAGGGCTGGCCGAGCGCCGAGGTCTGCAACGCGCTCGACATCTCCGAGACCAATCAGAGAGTGCTGTTGCACCGCGCACGCTCGAAGGTGCGGGCAGCGCTCGAGGAGTACTTCGATGCCTAGGTTCAGACTGCCATGGAGAAGGCGCGGCGCAGGGGCGCCAGGTCTGGCCTGCCAGGAGGTCGTCGAGCTCGTGACGGCCTACATCGAGGGCACGCTCGACCCCGCCGACGTGAAGCGCTTCGAGGCGCACATCGCGGGCTGCGACGCGTGCACGACGTACGTCGAGCAGATGCGCGCCACGATCGCGACGCTCGGGCGCATCGAGATCGAGTCGCTGTCGCCGCACGCGCTGCACGAGCTGGAGGCCGCGTTCGCGGACTGGAACGCGGGCCGCTGACGCGCCTCAGACGACCGGCGTGCGGCCGCCCGATGCGCGCTCTGCCGCTGCGAGCAGCTCGTCGCGGAAATCGGGGTGCGCGATCGCGGCCAGCGACTCGCCGCGCTGGCGCACCGTCTTGCCCATCAGCTCGGCGGCGCCGTACTCGGTGATCACTACGTCGACCTGGTGGCGCGGTGTCGTGATGACCGCGCCGGCGCCGAACCACGGCACGATGCGGGAGCGCCGCTCGCCGCCGACCGTCGCCGTCGACGGCAGGCAGATCAGCGAGCGGTCGTCGACCTCTAGGCCCGGCCCGGACACGAAGTCCTCGTGGCCGCCGATCCCCGAGTACTGGGTCCCGCCGATCGTGTCGGCGATGACCTGCCCGTGGATGTCGAGCGCGAGCGCGCCGTTGATCGTCACCGCCCGGCGGTTGCGGGCGATCACGTCGGGGGCGTTGACGACGTCGACGGGCAGGAACGCGACTTCGTCGTTGCCGTCGAGCCACTCGTACAGCTCGGCCGAGCCCATCGCGAACGTGGTGACGGAGACGCCGTCGAACTGGCCCTTGCGGTTGGCGACCTTGCCTGACTGGTGTAGGCGCATCAGGCCGGTGGTGAACATCTCGCTGTGGACGCCGTAGCCGCCCCCGTCGCCGTCGGCGAGCAAGCGCGCGATCGTGCCCGGGATCGCGCCGATGCCGGTCTGGAGCGTCGCCTCGTCGGGGATGTAGGCGCGCGCGTGCTCCGCGATCGCGCGCTCGGCGTCGTTGGGCTCGGGATCGTCCAGCGCCAGCGGTGCGGCGGTGCCCTCGATCAGCAGGTCGATCTCGTCGACGTGCAGCGAGTGCGGGTGCTCCGGCAGCCAGCCGCGGGTGCGCGGGTAGCCGGGGGAGGCCTCGACGATCAGCAGGCGGGCGGGGTCGGCGCCGGCCTGCTTGAGCTCCGCGACGGTGCCGCCGGCGTGGATCGACAGGCTGCAGTAGCCGTCGGCGTCGGGAGCCGAGGTGGCCGACGCCATCACGCGCGGGCGGTGCTCTTCCAACAGCGGCGCGAAGCGGCGGAAGTCGGCGGGGGCGAAGCTGATGTTCGCGCCCTGGTCGCGCAGCGCGCGCTCCATCGGCCCGAAGAAGCCGGACAGGTAGTGGACGTTGCTGTGCTTGAACGCCTCGCTCCACGCGGCCAGCAGCGCGCCGGAGATCCGCAGCGACTCCCAGTCGTCGCGGCCGCCGAGCGCCTCCATGAAGCCCGACGGCTGGCCCGTCGCGAGCGGGAGGCCGAGCGTGTCGGCGGGATTCAGCCGGCCGACTGCGTCCTGCGCCGTGACCTTCTCAGCCATGGGCGCACGCTACCGGGCATCAGCGTCGTGCTGTGATCCAGCGGCGAAGCTCGACCTCGTTGCCGATGCGGTCGGCGACGGTCACGACCAGGCG
>WUUC01106636.1_pt1 | contig 10585 bp, 12 predicted proteins | sample 6278441 | NCBI WGS metagenome assembly WUUC01 (sample SAMN13675441, study PRJNA597444) | soil metagenome | isolation source: soil | place: USA: Washington | collected 2017-10 | reverse complement strand
TGTCGGCCGGCCGCATGTCCGGGCTGGGGTGCTGCTTGAGGTCACGCCCCCGGACTTCGATCTGAGCAGCACGGATGCTGCTGTGATCGGGCTCGGGCTCGGGCTGCACGGCGTCGTTGCTGCGTAGACGGCTCTCGGCCGGCCAGGTGGCCGGTAGTCTGCGGCGATGGCCACTCACCCGGACGACACGCAAGACCTCTCCGACATCGGCCCGCCCGAACCAGCGAAGCCCGCTGGTTCGATCTGGTCGCAACTACGCGCAGAACACGCGCAGCTCGCGAACGAACGCGAACCCCTCATCCTCCCCGTCCCCGGCCTGCCGCACATGGCCGTCCGGTACCGCTGGTACCCAATGAGCGCCGAGGAGAAGTCCGCGCAACGCATCCTGAAACTCCGCGAGCGCACCACGCAGGCCGTCGAGTCCGCGATCGCGACACTGCTACTCGCCTGCGACGAACTACTCGTCATGAACCCCGACGACCCGCGCGCCAACGACGGCGGCTGGGCGCCCCTGACCGAACCAGGGTTCCCACCCGTCAAGTTCGACAGGGTGCTGTGCGAAGGCATGGAATGGCCGAACCCGGAGCTGATGAACGCCCGCCGGATCGTCCGCAAGTTGTTCGGAGACGAGAAAGGCGAACGCGCGCTGATCCGCCACGCGTTCGAGGTGTCCGAGTGGCTCGCCGAGGAGGGCGAGCAGATCGACGAGGGGTTCTCGGGGAAATAGCTCGGGCAGGCGCGGTCAAGCTCGCCGCGCATGCCCTGATCCTCGGGCTTGACTGGCGCCGCGTGCTCGATGACCCGGCCGACGACACAGACGAGCTTGTGCAGGCCGCGGTGATGCAGCACGCCGTCGATCTGCTGCACGAGCGCGACAAGGCGTTGGCCACAATGGTGGCCAACGGCGTCAACGGCGCACGCACGGTCGACGGGCGCCGGTCTGGTCCGAACGTGACGTCGACCGGTTAGGCATGCCCCCGCTGCGGTCCATTCGGGCCGTAGCATCCGGGCGTGCCGTCAGCGAACGTGATAGCCATACGCTTGAAGCTCGCTGGCGCGGCGGCGTTCGTCGCGAAGATGGCCAAGGCCCGGCGGGAAGTGGACAAGCTGTCGCGCAGCACCAAGCGTGCGGACCGTGACACGCTCGGGCTCCGGCTGCAGATGGGTGGCCTGTCCACGGCGCTGCGTCTGTCGGCCGTCGGGCTCGTCGTGGCCGCGCAGGGCGTCGGCGCGCTAGGTATCGCCACGTTCGCTCTCGGTGCCGCTCTCGCGCCCGTCGTGGGGCTCCTGGGCGCCATTCCGGGGCTGCTGTCGCTCGCGGGCCAGGGCTTCGGTGTCGTCGCGTTCTCAATGGCCGGTGTCACGAAGGCCGTCGGCGGGCTGAACGAAGCGATCGATCCCGACAAGTTCGCGGAGCTATCCGGTCCCGCCCAACGCTTCGCCCTCGCGCTGGACGCGATGAAAGCGCCGCTGCGAGACTTGCAGTCCAGCATCGGTGCCGCGATGTTCCCCGGGTTCGTGCAAGGTCTCGTTGCTGCGCGCCCCGCCCTGGACGCCCTGAAGGGACCGCTGACGGGGACCGGATCGATCATCGGCAACCTTGGTGCCCGCCTCGGCAAGCTCGTTGGCTCCCGCGGGTTCCTCAACGACCTGCGATCCCAGGCCCAGTTCAACAACGTGCAGCTGAAGAGTCTCGGGACGGCGGGGCTGCGGCTCGTGAACGTGTTTCGCAACCTGATGGTCGGGTCGCGTGGCCTGGTGCGCTGGATGGTCAAGGGTGTCGCATCGTTCGCGGCATGGGCGGAACGCGCGACGACCGCTGGCCGTGCGAGCGGCGGGCTGCAGAAGGGCTTTCACACGGTGCAGGTCACGACCGAACGGGTCCTCAAGATCTTCTGGCGCTTCGGCAAAGCCCTGTTCAACATCGGCCGGATCGGCAAGACGCAGCTCGGTGACGGCATCCTGGTATATCTGCTGCGCGGCGCGACGGCTCTGGAGAAGTGGACGCGGTCGGAGGCCGGGATCCGCAAGATCAGCCGGGCGTTCGAGTGGGCCCGCAGCGCCCTGGGTGGCATGGGCGACGTTCTGCGCAACATGCGCACGTCCGCAGGGGGCCCGGTCAGTGAACTTCTGCGTAACCTTGTCGCCGCGATCAACCCGATCATTTCGTCCCCCGGCTCCGGGGTCATCCTCGGCCTGTACGCCGCGGGCCTGAACATGATCGCGGTCGCTGCTGGGGCGCTCGTGCGCAACGTGCCCGGCGCGTCGTTTGCGCTGTCTGCCCTGTTCGCTGTCCTGATCCTGAACAAGACACTGGGAATCGGCAAGTTCGCCACGACGCTCGGGACCCTCGGCGCGGCAGCCCTGATCGCTGCGACAGGCACGCACTCACTGACCGGGGCCATGTGGGCGCTCAACGCGTCGTTCTTCGCCTCACCGCTGTTCTGGATCCCGCTCGCGATCGCGGCTGTCGCTCTCGGCTTCTATCTGCTGTACACGAAGGTCGACTGGTTCCGCACCGCCCTGACCAACGTGTGGAACTTCATCCAGAACAACTGGCAGCTCCTCGGCGGGATACTCGTCGCACCGTTCTGGCCAATGATCGAAGCGATGAAATGGATCATCGCGAACTGGTCGAAGATCACGCAGATAGCGACCGGTGGCGGTGGCAGCCCAACATCCGGCGCCGGGCTGCTGCTCAACGCGCTTGGCGTTGGCGGGCACGCTGGGGGCGGCATCGTGCGCACCCCGCTGCAGCTCGTCGGCGAACGCGGCCCCGAGCTCGCGGCGCTGCCGATGGGCGCCCGGGTCACGCCGGCACCGGAGACACGCCGGGTGCTGCGTTCCCCGCAAGCCCCGACCGTGATGCGATCCGGTGGCGGTGGGCGCAACGGTCCGGCACCGGTCATCCGCAACGAGATCGTGCTGAAGCTCGACCGCAAGGTCTTGACGAAGGCCGTCAACGACGTCGTAGCTGACGAGCGCGCGAATGGCTGAGAACTTCCCTGCCGCATCGACCGGTGCCGTGATGCTCCGCTCCGCGAAGGGCGCAACCGTGCTCGGCTGGGCGCCAGCGGGGCCATGGAAGTTTCAGCCCGGCGCGTTCGGGGGCTACGGCACCGTCGCCCGCACGGCACGCAGGGCACGCACCGCGTACACCGGGGTCGATGCCGTGTCGATGAGCGGGACACTGCTGCTCGACGGCTGGTCGCAGCAGAAAGCGGTCGCGCCGATGCGCCGCCACCTGCAGGCAATGGCGAGCCCATCCGGGCCGCAGGAACTCACGCCCCCCCAAGCGGTGTTCGTGACCGGCTGCGTCGAGCTCCCCGGCCGCTGGTGGGTGATCGCGAGCCTCGAGGCCGGCGATGTCACGTTGCTGCGGCCCACTGATGGCGTGCTGCTGCGCCAGAACTTTGAGATCGTGTTAGTCCCTCCACCCGTAGACGGCGTGATAGCCATGAACGGAAAGAGGTATGTCACGAGGAAGGGCGACAGCACTCAGCGAGTGGCGTCCACGCAGCTCGGCAAGGCGTCCCGTGCGCGCGAAATCAAGCTCACGAATGGTAAGCCGGTGCGTGATGTCCGCCGCGTGTTGCCCGTGGGGACGGTACTCATTTTGCCGTAGACCGGTAGAATGCAGAGCACTACGAAAGCGCCCCCGCGACCGTGACGGGTCCGGGGGCACGGCACGAGAGGCTGAGACTCCCATGCACGACGACACGATACCGCCCGGGCTCTGCCAATGCGGTTGCGGTGGCTTGACGAAACCGTACCCGCGCACGACCAACTCAAAGGGCCGGATCAAAGGCCAGCTAGCGCGCTACCTCCCTGGGCACAAGGGCCGCCGGCCAACGTGGATTGTCGATGACGCGTCTGGCTGTTGGCTGTGGATGGGCGCCAAGACGAGCGACGGCTACGGCCGCATCTGCGTGCCCGGCAATCGCAAAGAACTTGTGCACCGCTGGATGTACGAGCGCATCATCGGACCTATCCCCGAGGGGCTTGAGATTGACCATGTGGCAGACCGCGGTTGTGTCCATCGCCACTGCTGCAACCCGGCCCATCTGGAGGCCGTAACACACCTCGAAAACGTGCAACGCGGACGGACCGGAGCACCGAACCGCGAGAAGACCCACTGCCCCCAAGGTCACGAGTATGCAGGCGATAATCTCAAGGTAGACCGGCATGGGCGCCGCGGGTGCGTTGCTTGCCAGCGAGAGACGCAACGTCGCTATCGCGAGCGCAAGGCGCGCGCTACGTAGCTCTCCTCGCCGGTAGGCGCCGCGCCTACGATCCTGCGGTGCCCACGGCCCGCCAGATGATGTCGCCGCCACGGGAGAGGCCGCGGCTCAGCCAGGCGAACCCCGCGGTCGCGGATGTGTCGCTCGACGCGTTCGTGCTGGACGGAAAGAAGCTCGATGTCAACGTGCTCGAGGCCGTCAACGACATCGGTCTGACCCGCTCAATCGACGGTGCATCGACCCTGACCGCGAACATCGCTGATCCGGCTGTCGGGAACCCTCCCCGCTCCGAGCTCCTGAACTCCGGGGTCCTCTCGAAGGCCGTCGACCTTGACCTTGACGACCTTGGGTTCCGGCTGGCGGACATCGACATGGGTGCCGGTGAGGGCGGCATGGAACTCGACTTGTTGTTCGAAGCCCGGCCGGTCGCCCGGCTGCGCCGGTTCACGGGCGAGAAGCATGCCAGCCGCGCCGACAAGACACGCGCCGAGTTCATCAAGAGCTTGTGCGACGAGGCCGGTGTGCGGTTCGTCTGCCCCGACCTCAAGAAGCGCCAGCCGATCCAGTCGGTGGAGGACGCAATGACGCCGTCGCAACGCAAGACAGAGCGGCACAAGGGCTTGAAGAAGGGCGTGAAGGTGACCGTGAAGGGTCGGCCGGCGGACAGCGAGCAGATCCGAGTGCTGCAGGAAGCGAACGATGTCGCGGACTCGCGGCGCGCGCCGGCGCTCGCGCAACTGGCGTTGAACATGGCGCTGATTCAGGAGTCCGCGGCGCGCAATCTGACCAGTGGGCATTCGTCGAGCGTGGGACCGCTGCAGCTGCTCGACACCTGGCTCGGCGGGTCAACATCGACACGAGGTGGCCGGCGTGACGTGTCGAAGGTCTGCGCGATGTTCCTCGACGACGGGTTCTGGGGCAAAGGCGGCGCGAGCGCGCTCGCCACCGCGCACCCCGACTGGTCGCCCGGCAAGATCGCGCAGAACGTGCAGGGATCCGCGCACCCGGAGGCGTACGACCCGTGGGAAGCGGAAGGTAAGACGATCATGCAGGCGTTCGGGGCATCCGGCTCCCTCGATGTCAGCGCGAACGACCCGGCCGAGGAGTTCGTCGTGCCGTACATGTTCAAGCGGCTCGGCGCCGACGAAGCCAGCGACGGCAAGCCCGAGGACTCGTGGACGTGCATGCGCCGGCTCGCCGATGAGGTGACGTGGCGGCTGTGGGAGGAGGCCGGCGCGATCTATTTCATGCACGACGACCGGATCCTGCGGTCCGTGGTGCAGATGACGATTGCGCCGGAGACGGAGGGCGTGGACAGCCTGTCGGGGCGGTTGAGCAACCGCAAGGATCGCCAGGAACTCACGGTGCAGTGCCAGGCGCGACGGTGGGCCGCACCCCCCGGCACTGTGGCTGAGGTTGAGGGTTACGGCAAGTTCGACGGCCGATGGATCGTCGCGAAGATCGAACGGCCCTCGATCTTCTCCACGGCATCGACGATCACGCTGCAGCAGCGCGAGAAGGCGCTGCTTGAGCCGGCGCACGAGGTGCGAACCCGCGCGACCTCCGATGCCGACGGCCCGGCCGGCTCTCTCGACGATCTCAAGGTCGGATCGATCCGTGACCGCGTCGTCGAAGTCGCCAAGAAGGCCGCTGCACTCAGCGCAGCGGACCCGTCGCACTACTACTACAGCCAGGCCGGGTCATGGAAGAACGATGTCTACGCTCGCGACGGCGCATCGGCGCGAGGGCCGCAAGGTCTGCCGGGCGGCAAGAACCGGTCGGACTGCTCGGCGTTCATCATCCAGGTGTACGACAAGGCGGGCTGTGTCCTGCCCGCGTCAATGAAGGGGCAGGGCTTCACGGGCACCCTGGCGGATGCCGGGTTCCGCACGAAAACCCCGAAGCCCGGCGACATCTGCCTGTACGGCCAGTACCCCTTCAAGCACGTCGAGCTGTACATCGGCGACAGCAAGACGATCGGGCACGGCGACCGCCTAGTCAACTACTCGACGCCGCGTGGCCCGAGCGGCTTCGCGGGTTATTGGACCTTCGATTTTCTCGAGGAGGACGGCCAGGTCAATCGCGGGCTCGTCGGCGACACTGGAGACATCCTCGCCGGCACGATGTAGCCCGCTCCGCTTCGGCAGAACCCGCCCGTATCATCGGCGCGCATGGATCTCTCGACGCTGACGCGACCGGACACGCAGCGCGCTGGGGCCGCCACCGCCGGCCAGCTCGTCGAAGCGGTCATCGCGACGACAGCCGCCGCCGTCAGCGACGACGTGTTCGTGCTGATCGGCAACGCGCAGCAACGCTCCGGCCCCGTCGAATGGGTGCCACGCGGCGACCTGCTGCCAACCCGCGGGGACCGCTGCTACGTCGAGCAGTCCAGCACCGGAAAGCTCGTGCTCGTGCAGTTCGGTGTCGGCGCCGCGGAACCCTCAGCATCAAGCGACCTGCACTACACGCATGAGCAGACGATCGCGTCGGCGACATGGACGATCGTGCATCCGCTCGGCAAGCATCCCTCCGTGACCGTCGTGGATTCAGCCGGCACCCGGCTGCATGTCGGTGAGGTACAGACCGGCCCGACGACGGTTGTGCTGAGCTTCTCGGGCGCCACGACCGGCAAGGCGTTCCTGAACTAGGCGATGGCATGACCGACTTCAAGTTCGGCAGCAATGTCGACTTCGATGCCAAGCAGCTGCTGAACGCGGTGGCGCACGGCCTCGTCGCCGACCCAGGCTCCCCTGTCGCCGGGCAGTTCTGGTTCCGCACGGACCTGTCGCTGTTCTCATTCTATGACGGCGCTGTCGTCCGGCGCTTCACGATCTACACGGCCGGCGACGGGCTCGCGCTGACCGGGGCGGACCTGTCTGTCAATGTCGATGGCTCGACGTTGGAGATCAGCTCGGATGCGTTGCGCGTCAAGGCGCTCGGCATCACGAACGCGCATGTCAGCGCATCAGCCGCGATCGCTCTGTCGAAGCTCGCGACAGACCCGCTCGCGCGAGCGAACCACACGGGAACGCAGCTCGCCGCGACCGTCAGCAACTTCGACACGCAGGTCCGCACCAGCCGGCTTGATCAGATGGCGACACCGACGGCATCGGTCGCGATGGGCTCGCAGAAAATCACGGGCCTGCTGGACCCCACAGCAGCGCAGGACGGCGCGACAAAGGCGTACGTCGACGCGCTCGCGCAAGGCGTGTCGTGGAAAGACTCAGTCGTTGCCGCGACGACGGCGAACATCACGCTGTCGGGCACGCAAACCATCGACACGGTGTCGGTAATCGCAGGTGACCGTGTGCTTGTGAAGGATCAGACGACGACGCAGGACAACGGCATTTACATCGTGGCGGCGGGCGCATGGACCCGCGCCCCGGACGCGGACACGAACGCGGATCTGCAGGGCGCGACGGTATCCGTCGACGGCGGTAGCCAGTCCGGCACGCTCTGGAACCAGGTCATCGACGCCATCCCGCTCACCATCCAGTTGTGGGTCAAAATCGGCACGTTGGCGGATCTCGTGGCCGGCGCCGGCCTCACGAAGACGGGCAACACGGTCGATGTTGTCGCGCTCGACGGTTCGATCACCGTCGCTGCCGACACGATCACGGTCGGCCTCGTGCCGATCGCGAAGGGCGGCACTGGAGCGACGACGGCCGCGGGAGCCCTCAGCGCACTTGGGGGCGCTGCGGCGGTGTCCGCTTCCGTTGCTGGCGGCGCGGTGCGAACGGTCACGCACAACCTCAACACGTTCTGGCGCGGCGCGTGCCACGTCTCGGTTGTCAACGAGACGACGTTCGACGAGTGGCACGTCGGTGTGAACCACACGAGCGCCAACGCGCTGACCGTCGACCTGACGAACCTGCCGGGCGGCACCAACTATCTCGTCACCGTGATCGGGTTCGTATGACCTTCCTCGTCGGCGATCAGTTGCGGCTACCCGTCCGCACATCCGACCCCGGCAGCCCAGCGGAGGGCGACACCTATTTCAACGGCACGACGAACCTCGTGCGTGTCTATGACGGTGCGGCCTGGATGTCGCTCGCCGCCGCCGGAACCGGGGCGGTGCTGTACGACACCGGCTGGTACGCCGAGGAGGCCACGACAAACCACTACACCACGAAGACGCACAGCCTCGCCCTTGATCTGCGCACCCCGCCCGCCGACCTTGAGGTGTGGTTCAGCCCGACCACCCCGCTGGGCGGCTCGAGCCCCGCCACGATCTACAAGAAGCCGCTGCGAGGCATGCAGCTCGACGATGCTGGCACCACGGCACAGGGCTATGACAACCCGGCGTTCACACAGCTGAACGTCAACACCATCCTGATGGGGTTCTACTCGGCGCTGCCGCTGCACTCCGTGTTCGATCCGGTAGCTGCTGGCTGGACGCACTACCAGACCGGTTGGTTTCGATGCAGGCTGCGAGCGACATGACTCGCACCCAGGCACTCAACGTCGCGGACTTCCTCGCCAGCAAGGGCTACATCTGCACCGTTGGCGTGTTCTCCGACCCGCCCGAATCGCCGCCGAACTACAAGGTCAGCGGCATCCTGATCGCGGCCGGTGGATCGACACAGGCCGGGCTGCAGCAGTTGATGACGAAAGCCGCAGAGCTCGGGTTCGCTGTCCGCGCCGAACTGTCGGTGAGGGTTGAGGATGCCTGACCTCGGCCCGGTCCACTTCGACTATCCGCTGCGGCTCGGGCGCGACGGATCGCTCGTGACCGTGGCGCAGGACTCGCACGCCGATGTTGTGGCCGCGACGATCGGGGTGCTGTGCTACCGCCGCGCACAGATCGGGCCGGAAGGCGAACGGCTCCCCGGCCACCGACTCGACCGCCCCGAACTCGGCATCGACGACCCCACGTTCCGCCAAGGCGGCACCGACCTCGAGCAGCTGCGCGAAGTCCTCGCCGAGCAAGAGCCGCGCGCGGACGCACTGATCGAAAACGACCCGGGGCTGCTCGCCGAGCTACTCGACATCGTGACCGTCACCCCGGGAGGCTGAACGATGGCGACCTACATCCGTGTGCCCTTGCAGATCGACCCGAGCGACACCCGCGACCAGATGATCCTCGACCTGCAATCCAGAATCGCGGGATGGCTGCCAGCACCCGGGGGACTCGACACGTCGCTGCTTGAGGTGCAGGCGTTGCAGAACGCGACGCTGCACGAGATCGCGTCCGGGGTCCTCGACACGATCTACCGCACCCTCGGCGCGAGCCTGTTCGGGGTTCCGCCGCTGGATGCGACGTTCGCGACCGCTGACACGACGTGGACGATGATCGATGATGCCGGCTACACGATCCCGGCCGGTACCGAGGTCAAGGTCGAAGTGACCGGCTCGGAGTCCGTCGGGTTCGAGGTCATCGAGTCCGTTGTCGTGCCACCCGGCGAGACGGTCACCGCGACCGGTGAGGTGCAGGTCGCCGCGCTCGTCGAAGGTGCCGCCGGGTCCGGGCTGTCCGGCGCGATGCTGGTCGTCACACCGCTTGACGGGGTGCTGTCCGTCGCGATCGAAGGGGTCACGCAGGGTGGCCGTGACGAGGAGGAAGACGACGCGTACCTCGATCGGTTGACCCGCACGCTGCGTCGTCTCACGTTCGGGCTTGTGCTGCCCGCTGACGTGGAGGAAGCCGCCCGCAACATCGCTGGCGTCACGCGTGCGCTCGCGATCGACAACTACATTCCCGCCGGGCCCGGTGGCACTCCCGCCGCCGATCCCGCCGCCCCCGGAGCCCTGACCGTCGTCGCGATCGACGCGGACGGCGAACCCATCTCCGGTGCCGTCGAAACAGCGCTGCTCGCCGACCTCGAGGCGACCATCGAAACGGGCTTTGAGTTCCACACGATGGAACCGACCTACACGACCGTCGACGTGGTGTTCGACTTCACGACGATGAGCGACGCTGATCCTGTTGTCGTCGCGGCGCTCGCCGAAGCCGCCGTGGAGGACTACCTGTCCCCGGCGACCTGGGGGCTGCCGTCCAGCGGCGACATCCCGCTGTGGCTGCCGAAGATCAAGGTCAGGTTTGGCGAGCTGTACGCCGTCCTCAACGCGGTGACCGGACTCGACGAGGTAGATGTCGTTGAGATCGACGGTGTAGCGAACACCGACTTCACGCTTGACGGCACCGTCGCTCGCCTCCCGAGACCCGGCGTCATCGTCGGGACTGCCGTCTGATGGCGTTCGTCCCGATGGGCGACGTGGCCACGGCCGCGCTTGAGCAGGTCGCGCCGCTCGGCACGCAGGACGCCGCGCACAGCGATGTCCTCGCGAACCTCGTTGCCGCCCTGAACGCCCCGATCGAAAACGTCGCGACATGGGTGTCCGAT
>WUUC01219573.1_pt1 | contig 10586 bp, 7 predicted proteins | sample 6278441 | NCBI WGS metagenome assembly WUUC01 (sample SAMN13675441, study PRJNA597444) | soil metagenome | isolation source: soil | place: USA: Washington | collected 2017-10 | reverse complement strand
CGATCAGGATGATCCCCGCCATGAAAGTGGCGATCAGCAGGCCATCGATGCCGTACTGCTGCACGACACCGTACACGATCACGACGAACGCGCCGGTCGGGCCGCCGATCTGGACCCGTGACCCGCCGAGCGCGGAGATGATGAATCCGCCGACGATCGCCGTGTAGAGGCCGCGTTCGGGAGCGACGCCACTGGCGATGGCGAACGCGATCGCCAGGGGAAGAGCGACGATGCCGACGATGACCCCCGCCGTGAGATCGGCCGTAAACTGCTCGCGCGAATAACCGCGCAACGTCGTGAACAGCTTCGGAACGAGCACCGGGGAATTCGACCTGGTCAGCGGTTGCGTGAGAGGAGGCGATGCGTCTCAGTCGCAGCAGGCGGGATGAGCCGCCGCGGAGCGCCAGGAGAGCACCAGTGGAGACCGTCAACGGACCGCGCGGCAACGCGGCCAGCGTCGCGCGAGGCGGGAAGCGATACCGTCCGACGTGGATGGATCGCTATGGCGCCGACGGAGTGCTCCAGCTTCCGATCCTCGCCCTCGCCGGCATCGGGGGCATCGGCTGCGTCGGCGCCCTGGTAAGTTGGCTCGTCGGAACCTTCGCCGTCGGCTGGCTCCTCCTCCCCGTCGCCAGCCTGATCGCCGCCGGCATCGGTGCCCTCGCCTTCCGGATCACCAGCGGCATCGCGCAGGGCATCGGCGGCCTCGCTCTCGCCAGCGGCGTCAGCGCCCGTTACGACGACCAGTTCTCGCTCGAGGACGCGATGGCCATCCGTGGCGACCTCGAGGGCGCGCTGGCGTCGTTCGAGGATCGGATCGCCGCGACGCCGATCGACGCGCCGACCGGGATCGAGCTCCGCGTCCGCGCCGCGGAGATGTACGCGCGCCCCAAAGGCGACCCCCGCCGCGCCGCCGAGCTCTTTCGGCAGGTCCAGCGCATCCACGATTTGTCGGCGAACCGCGACCTGTACGTCTCCAACCGGCTCGTCGATCTCTACCTCGGCCCGCTCCGCGACGAAGGGCGCGCAATGGTCGAGCTCCGCCGTCTCGCCGACCGCTACCCCGGGACCGACTTCGCCGCCGGCGCGCGGTCGGCCATCGCCCGGCTGAAATCGGCCGATTAGCGCGCCGTCAGTCAAAGACGTCCTTTCGTCGATTCGCCTTTCGCTCGCCGCGCCGCTTCTTGCTGGCCAGCCGTGCCTCCTTCGCCGCACGGCCGGGCTTCGTCGCCCGCCGCTTCTTCGGCACGATGAGCGCCCGCCGCACCAGCTCCCCGAGCCGCGCCTCGGCGCTCTCCCGATTCTGAAGTTGGCTCCGCCGATCGCTCGCCACGACGCGCAGCACGCCATCGCCATCGATCCGTGTCGCGAGCTTCTGAAGCACGCGGTCCCGCAACTCCTCGCTCAGCACCCGCGATGTCCGAACGTTCCAGAGCAGCTCTATCCGCGTCGATGAGGTATTCACATGCTGCCCCCCAGCCCCCCCCGACCTCGTCGCCCGAACGTCGAGCTCCCAACGCGGGATGATCACGCCCGCACCCACATCTATCCCGTCAGCCACCTGCCAACTCGATCACTGGCTGCCCGACTGCCAACCGACTACTGGAGAACTCGCGGCGACCAGCGCACGCCTCGCGACCGCCGTCACGCAGCCCCCCGATCCTTGCTCGCCGCAAGGACCCGAACGCCCGCCACCCTCCTCCCATCCATCGCCACCACCTCCAACTCCCCGCCCGGGAACGGCGTCCGGTCACCGATCTTCGGCACCCGGCCCAATCGCGAGAACACATAGCCCCCGAGCGTCGTCCAGTCCCCATCCGGGATCGGAATCTTGTAATCGGAGCGCACGTCGATCAGCGAGATCGATCCGGTGAGCTCGAGCACCCCATTCGTCTCGATCGACTCCCGCGTCGCAAGGTCGTACTCGTCCGCGATGTCGCCGATCACCTCCTCCACGAGATCCTCCATGGTGAGAATCCCGGCGGTGCCACCGTACTCGTCGAGCACCACCGCCATGTGGGCCCGCGTCTTCCTCAAGTCGTCGAGCGCGCGCTCCGCGGGGCGACTGTCGGGAATGTAGAGTGGCTGGCGGAGGAAGTTCTTCAGGGAGAAGGGGGTCGTACCGTCGTGCAGCCAGAGGTCCTTCGCCAGAAAAACGCCGACGATGTCGTCGAGCGAATCGCCATAGATCGGGTACCGCGAGTACCGCTCGCTCCGCAGTACCGTCCACACCTCGTCCTCGGGCGCGTCGATGGGGAGTGCGACGATCTCCGTGCGAGGCCGCATCACATCGCGCGCCCGCTTCTCGTGGAAGTCGAATACGCCGGCCAGCATCGCGCTGTCCGACTCGTCGAGCTTCCCGTGGGCGTGCGCCTGCATCACGAGGAGCCGCAGCTCCTCGGGGGAGTGGACGCGGCTCGCCTCCGATTGCGGCTCGATCCCCATCACGCGCAGCATCGCGTTGGCCGTCCCGTTCAACACGACGATGAAGGGACGCATGATCACCGAGAACCAGATGAGCGGGCGCGCCACCCACCGGCTCACCGATTCGGGCATGATCAGGGCGACCGATTTCGGAGCCAGCTCGCCGAGCACGATGTGAAGGAACGTGATGATCACGAACGCGGTGATCGACGCCGAGGCCGTGTGGGCGATCCCGGCCGGGATGTCCACCCCGACCAGGGCGAGCCCGCGATCGATCAGCCCGGCGAGCGCCGGTTCGCCGATCCACCCGAGCCCCAGTGACGCGAGGGTGATTCCGAGCTGGGTCGCGGAGATATACCGGTCGAGATGGGTGAGCGCCTCCTGGACCGTCTTTGCCTTCCGGTCCCCCTCGGCCGTCATCTGGTCGATCTTGCTCTTCCGCGCCCCGACGAGGGCGAACTCGGCAGCCACGAAGAACCCGTTGGCGAGCACGAGTAATACGACCCACCCAAGCCGGATGGCGATGTCTCCCAAGCCCAGATGCTCCGGGTCCACGCCGAAACTCCGTAAGTGCTGAATCGTCCGATATATAGCATATCCGGACGATCGGCGGAATCGCATTCCGCCGCTTGATTTCCCATTCCATCGCGGCGTGCGTCTCTTTCCCAGCTCTATCGAGTCGGACCTTCGTGCGCTCCAGTCCCTCCTGGAGCCGCGGCGCATCCTGCGATGGGTGTACGTCGGCCGGCTGTCGATCGCGACGGCGATCTACCTCGCGTCGCTGTACGTCTGGAAGTCGGAGGAAGTCCCCGCCAACTCGAAGCTGATCGCCTCGCTCGCCTTCGCCGGGGCGGCGATGTTCACGATGGTCTCCGGCGTCGTGAGCGAGATCAAGCAATTGGAGCTCGGACGCTCCTTCTTCCATCTCCAGTCGGCGTTCGACGTCGTCCTCGTCACGACGGCCGTTCACCTGACCGGCGGCGGAGAGTCACAATTCGCGGCGCTATACATCCTCGTCATCGCCACCTACTCGGTGATCCTCCCCGCCGGAGGCGGGCTCCTCACCGCGGCGCTGGCAATGGTCGTCTACTGCGCCGATGTCATCTGGACGCCGCAGCAGCACATCGACTGGGGGAATCCGAGCCTCTGGCTCCAGCTCGGCGTGTTCGCGATCGTCGCCCTCGGCAGCGGCTATCTCAGCGCCCGCCTCAAGGAAGTGGGCGCCGGCCACGAGAAGCTGGCCGCCGAGCTCGTGCACCTGCGGCTCCAGGCCGCCGACATCCTGCGCAACATCCGTAGCGGGATCATCACCGTCGACGCGGAGGGCCACCTCCTCCACGCCAATCCGGCGGCGAGCTCGCTCCTCGGGCAACCGCTCGAGATCCACGTCGGGAAACCGGTGCTGGAGATCCTTCAGCCGGTGGCGCCGAACCTCGTCCAGGCTCTTCGCCGAACGGTCGCTCACGGCATTCGGACGACCCGCGCCGAGGGCGTGATCTCGACCGCCGACCGCGCCTTCCCGATCGGAGTCACGACCACGTTCGCCGAGGGCAATGGCCAGCCAACCACGGCGACGGCGATCTTCCAGGACATCTCCGACCAGAAGCGGCTCGACGCCCTGCACCTGCGCGCCCAGCGCCTCGAGGCGGTCGCCGAGCTGAGTGCCTCGCTCGCCCACGAGATCAAGAATCCGCTCGCGTCGATCCGGAGCTCGGTCGAGCAGCTCGCCGCAGCACCGCACGCGGGAGAGGACGAGCAGACTCTCGCCAGACTCATCGTCCGCGAGTCGGACCGGCTGTCGCGTCTGCTCTCCGAGTTCCTCGATTTCGCCCGCGTCCGGTTGACGAAGATCGATCAGGTGGACATCGCCGGCGTCGCGCGTGCCGCCGCCGCGCTCGCCGAAGCGCACCCCAGCCGGCCCGAGAGCGCGACGGTGACCTTCACGGCCGAGGAGGATACGATCCTCATGGAGGCCGACGAGGATCTCCTGCACCGCGCGATCTTCAACCTCGTTCTGAACGGCGTTCAGGCGGTCGGCGCGACCGGGAAGGTCACCGTACACGTGACGCGTGTGGCGACCAACCGTCTCCCGGTGGGCATCTTCTTCGAGCCCGGGGGAATCTCGATCCGGGTGAGCGACGATGGGCCCGGGATCGCCGAGGACGTCCGGGACCGCCTCTTCGAGCCGTTCACGACGACGAAGAAGGGCGGCAGCGGCCTCGGACTCTCCATCGTCCACCGCGCGATCGAGGCCCATCGGGGCCATGTGCTCGTGGACAGCGGAAAGAAAGGGACGACGTTCACCGTCCTCCTCCCCATCTCGACAGCCTCGGAGGCTGGAGTCACGACGTGAGCGACCGCACCGATACGAAACCGAGCGTTCTGATCATCGACGACGAGTCGGGAATCCTCGACTCGCTCCGCATTCTCCTCAAGAATGAGGGATTCACGGCGCACGTGGCCCTCGGCGGGAAGCAGGGCCTCGAGCAGATCAGCGCGCTCTCGCCGGACATCGTCCTGAGCGACGTCCGGATGCCGCTCGTCGGCGGTCTCGACGTCCTCACCGCGGCGCGAAAGCACGACCCCGATCTCCCGGTGATCCTCATGACCGCGCAGGCGACTCTCCAGTCGGCGATGCAGGCGGTGAACGAGGGCGCGTTCTACTATCTCCAGAAGCCGTTTCGAAACGACGACCTCGTGGCGATCCTGCGGCGCGCCGCGGAGCATCGCAACCTGCGCGTCGAGAACAAATCCCTCAAGCAGGAGATCAAGCGCCGCGACCGTTCCGGTGCCGTGCGACCGGTGGGGAACAGCAAGCCTTGGCTCGACGTTCTGCGTCTCGCCGAGACCGTCGCTCCCACCGAATCGACGGTCCTCCTTCAGGGCGAATCGGGGACCGGCAAGGAGGTCATCTCCCGCTACATTCACGAGCTGTCGAATCGTTCGGCGGGCTCGTTTCTCTCGATCAACTGCGGCGCCCTTCCCGAGAGCCTGCTCGAGAGCGAGCTGTTCGGGCACGTGAAGGGCTCGTTCACCGGCGCCGTGAAGGACAAGGCGGGTCTCTTCACCGCCGCGGCCGAGGGCACGTTCTTCCTCGACGAGATCGGCGAGACTACTCCGGCGACGCAGATCAAGCTCCTGCGCGTCCTTCAGCATCGCGAGGTCATTCCCGTCGGTGCGACCGAGGCGATCCCGATCGACACACGGCTCATCGCGGCGACGAACCGCGACCTGGAGGAGGAGATCAAGCGCGGAAGCTTCCGCAGCGATCTGTACTACCGGCTGAACGTGATCTCCATCTACTTGCCACCCCTTCGCCAGCGCCACGACGACATTCCGTTGCTCGTCGACACGTTCCTCGAGCGCGCCGGGGCCACCCGTGGTGCGCCGCCGAAGCGCCTCAGCGAAGCGGCGCGCGACGCACTCATGGAGTATCAGTGGCCCGGTAACGTCCGCGAGCTCGAGAACGCGATCGAACGCGCGATCATCCTGACCGACGGCGAGATGATCCACCCGGCAGCGCTCCCTGAGCGTGTGCTCGAGCGGAAGGCGGAGCCCCTCGTATCGGAGCGCCCGACGGTGAATCCGACGCTCGAGCTGATAGAGCGGGCCTACATCAGCTGGGTGCTCCAGAGCGAGGGGGGTAACAAGACCCGCGCCGCCGACGTCCTCGGCATCGACCCGTCGACGCTGCACCGGAAGCTGGCGCGGTTCGGGGTGGCGTAAGGTTTCGCGGGCTCACGGCGAACGTCTAGATTGATCTCCGCCGGCCACGGCGACATTCGCGCCTTCAACGCCACAGATGGAACTCATCACGCAGTTCGTCGACTACGTCCTTCACCTCGACACCCACCTCGCCGCCCTCGTTCAGGAGTACGGCACGTGGACGTACGCGATCCTGTCCCTGATCATCTTCTGCGAGACCGGCCTCGTCGTCACACCGTTCTTGCCCGGTGACTCGCTTCTCTTCGCCACTGGAACGCTCGCCGCGGGCGCGGAGCTCGACGTCTACGTCCTCTTTCTCCTGCTCGCGGCCGCCGCGATCCTCGGCGACGCCGTCAACTACTGGGTCGGCCACAAGGTCGGCGAGAAGCTGTTCGACGGCCGGATTCCGTACCTGAAGCAGTCGTACCTGGACCGTACTCACGCCTTCTACGAGAGGTATGGCGGAAAGACGATCGTCATTGCGCGGTTCGTTCCCATCGTCCGCACCTTCGCGCCATTCGTCGCCGGCGCCGGGTCGATGTCGTACGCGAAGTTCGCCATGTACAACGTTACGGGCGCCGTGTTGTGGATCGGATCAATGCTCTTCGGCGGCTACCTGTTCGGGAACATCCCGCTGATCAAGGACAACTTCGGGATCGTCGTCATTCTCATCATCATCATCTCGATCATCCCGGCGGTGGTCGAGGTGATGCGTGCACGCGCGGCCAGTCGGAGGCCCACTCCGTCCGCCTGAGGGGCAACGATCCGGCCGCCGCTGGCGGTCGAATCGGCTCGCCCGGGGACCGGCCGTCGGGACCAGATGAGGCGAGAGCCGTCGCGGAGAGCGGGTCAGCGGCTGGCCGGCACCAGGGTGTCGACGGGACCCGCCCGGTTGGGCGCGCCTCTCCCCAACCCGGCTACCACCCTCCAGATTCCGCCTGCCACCACGTTCAGGAGCTCATCAAGTGCGCCAGGCCAGCCACCGGGTCGGCGACATCGCGCGTGCCGCCGCACGGGCCCTGTCTCTGCTCACCCTGCCCGCCGTCGCAACGGCGCAGATCGGACGCACCAACCCCATCGCGCCGACGACGCCCGCCATTCCCGCGCCGGGCGCGACGGTGCCGGCGATCGACGCCCTCTTCGCGCGGCCGGCAAGTGAGCTCACCGAGATCGTGAATCGCTACACCGCCGATCGCGCGGCCCTCGGCCGCCGATACGAGGTCGACTACTCCTCCGCCCGGCGATCGCGAATGCGTGAATTCTATTCGGGCTGGCAGACGCAGCTGCGCGGGATCGACTTCCGCAAGCTCGGACTCGACGGCCGCGTCGACTACCTGCTCCTCGACGGACGGATCAGGTATGAGCTCGAATTGCTCCGGCGCGACCAGAAGGAGTACGGCGAGATGGCAATGCTGCTCCCGTTCGCCCCGCGGCTGATGCAGCTACAGGAAACGCGCCGGCGGATGGAAGCAATCGAGTCACCGCGGATCGCCGAGATGCTGGCGAAGACGGCAAAGGAGATCGACAGCCTCAGAAAGGTGTTCGACCGGCCACAACCGAAAGCCGACAGCGCACCGGTCATCGCGACGGGCGCTCGGGCCGGCGGACCGGGGTCGTCCGCCGAGCCGGCGGCCGGGCCTGCGCAGTCGGATGCGCCGCGTGCCCCCGCCGCGCGAAGCGACACCTCAGCGCCGAGCGACTCGGCGCGCGGCGACAGCGCGAAGACCGCACCTCGCGTGTCGAGGGTCGTCGCCCACCGCGCGGCGACCGAGATCGAGGCCCTCCGCCGTACGCTCGAGGGATGGAATCGCTACTACAGCGGCTACGATCCGTCGTTCTCGTGGTGGGTCGCCGATCCCTACAAGCGCGCGGATTCCGCGCTCAAGTCGTACGTCAAGGTTCTCCGCGAGCGGATCGTCGGGTACAAGGAAGGCCAGGACCCCCCGATCGTCGGCGACCCGATCGGTTCCGAGGGCCTGAAGGCCGACCTCGCCGTCGAGATGCTCACGTACACCCCTGCCGAGCTGATCGCGATCGCCGATCGCGAGTTCGCCTGGTGCGAAACCGAGATGAAAAAGGCATCGCGCGAGATGGGCTTCGGCGATGACTGGAAGGCGGCCCTCGAGAAGGTCAAGCAGACCTACGTCGATCCCGGGATGCAGCCCGAGCTCATCCGCGATTTGGCGTGGGAGGCGACGGCGTTCGTCGAGCAGCGGGGACTCGTCACCATTCCCCCCCTCGCCAAGGAGATCTGGCGGATGGAGATGATGACCCCCGAAGCGCAGAAGGAGAGCCCATTCTTCCTCGGCGGCGAGGTCATCCGGGTCTCGTTCCCGACGAGCACGATGGAGCACGAGGACAAGCTGATGAGCATGCGCGGGAACAATCCCTACTTCTCGCGTGCGACGGTGCACCATGAGCTCATCCCCGGCCATCACCTCCAGGGCTTCATGCGGGCGCGCTACAACACGCATCGCGGCATCTTCAACACGCCCTTCTGGAGCGAGGGGTGGGCGCTCTACTGGGAGATGCTACTGTGGGACGAAGGATTCCCGCGCACCCCGGAGGAGAAGATCGGGATGCTCTTCTGGCGGATGCACCGCGCCGCCCGGATCATCTTCTCGCTCAGCTTCCACGAAGGGACGATGACGCCGCAGCAGGCGGTCGACTTCCTGGTCGACCGCGTCGGCCACGAGCGCGCCAACGCCACCGCAGAGGTCAGGCGGTCATTCGACGGCAGCTACTCGCCCCTCTATCAGGCGGCGTACATGATGGGCGGGCTCCAACTCCGCGCGCTGCACAAGGAGCTCGTCGGTTCACGGAAGCTGACCAACCGTCAGTTCCACGATACCATCCTTCAGAGCGGCGCGATGCCGATCGAGATGGTCCGCGCATTGCTCACCAGGCAGCAGTTGACGCGCGACTACGTGGCGTCATGGAGGTTCGCCGGGTAGTAGCCGCTGGCGCGGTCAATCGTTGCGGACCGATGGCTGCCCCGCTGACCTGCTCCGAAGCCAGCCCTTCCGAGCCAGCGGGCCGTTACTTCCGTCGCGTGCTCTCGGGCGACCGACGATGCCTCGTCGCCTGCTCGTACGCGTACGCCAGGCGAAACAGCGTTCCCTCCGCCCACGGTCGCCCGAGTAACTGCAACCCCGCTGGCAGCGTACCACCGCGCGTGTACCCCATCGGCACCGTGATCGCCGGGAAACCGGTGCTCGGCGAGAAGAACTGGTTGTTGTCGCCATGCGGCGAGTCGAGATCGCCGATCGCGCGCGGCGGGTTGCTCCACGTCGGGTGGGCGAGCGCGTCGAGCCGCAGCGAGTCCATCAGCCCGACGACGGCCGAACGCAACCGCGCCCGCCGCTCGTCGCGGGTGCGACAGCCGGGGTTCTCGGCTGGCGAAACGGTCGAGTTGAGGCCACCGCGAAGCCGTTGCTCGATCGAGGCGTGGAACCTACCCGAGGCGACGATCTCCTCGAGTGAGCGCACCGGCGCGCCGGCACCGCGCGTGGCGAGATAGCCGTTCAGGTCGTGGCGAAACTGATTGCAGTTTCCGCCGCGCATTGCGCTCAGGCTGTCGATCGCGATCGAGTCCACGATCGTCGCGCCCTGCAGGCGGAGGTCGGCGAGCGCCTGCTCGAACACCGAGACCACTTCCGAATCGGTCGTCTGGGTCAGATATGCCTGTCGCAGCACTCCGATCCGGGCACCCCGCAGCCCGTTCCGGTCGAGAGCGTCCGCGTAGCTGCGTGGAACCTTGCCGGCACCCGCGGCCGTCACGGGATCCTCCGGGTCGACGCCGGCGATCACCTGCAGCACCGCCGCCGCGTCGGCCACCGTCCGCGTCATCGGACCCGCGACGTCGGCGGCGAGATTGAGCGGGACGATCCCGGCGCGGCTCACCAGCCCCATTGTCGAGCGGATGCCGACCAGCGCGTTGTGCGCCGATGGCCCGCGGATCGAGTTCCCCGTGTCGGTGCCCAGTCCGACGGCGCCGAGCCCCGCCGCGACAGCTGCCCCGGTCCCGCCGCTCGACCCCGCCGGTACACGGTCGAGCGCGTACGGGTTGCGCGTGTACTGCCCATCGAGAATCGAGTTCACCGTCTCGTACGGGCTGAACGCGAACTCCGCCATGTTCGACTTCGCCAGCACGATCGCCCCCGCCTCGCGCATCCGCGCGACGATGAAAGCATCGCGACCCGAGATCCATCCCTCGAGCGAACGCGACCCGGCCGTCGTCGGCAACTCGATCGTTTCCATGTTGTCCTTCACGATCACGGGGATGCAATGCATCGCCCCGGTGAGCCCGTCCCGTGCGAACCGCCGGTCGAGGGAATCGGCCACCGCCAGCGCGTCCGGGTTCACGGCGACGATCGCATGCAGCGCTGGTCCCTGGCGGTCGTACGCCGAGGTCCGCTGGAGATAGCGATCCACCAGTTCCCGGCAGGTCAGCGAGC
>WUUC01219335.1_pt1 | contig 10587 bp, 8 predicted proteins | sample 6278441 | NCBI WGS metagenome assembly WUUC01 (sample SAMN13675441, study PRJNA597444) | soil metagenome | isolation source: soil | place: USA: Washington | collected 2017-10 | reverse complement strand
GAATTTCATCGTCACGATTCACACGATGCGCGCCCCCGGCCTGACCTGGTTTCGTCTGCCGCTGTTTGTGTGGGCGCATTACGCGACCAGCCTGATACAGATTCTGGGAACCCCTGTGCTGGCTGTGACCATCGTTTTGCTGGCTCTGGAAAGAGTCTTCGGCGTAGGCATATTCAGCCCGTCACTGGGCGGCGATCCGATTCTCTTCCAGCACCTGTTCTGGTTCTATTCGCACCCGGCTGTCTATATTATGGTCTTGCCGGCGATGGGAGTCATCAGCGAAATCATCGCCACCTTTTCAAGAAAGAGGATTTTCGGCTACAAATTCGTAGCCTTTTCGAGTCTGGCGATTGCCGTCTATGGCTTTCTCGTCTGGGGACATCATATGTTCGTCAGCGGGCAGTCGGTTTACGCGGGGATGGTCTTCTCCTTCCTGAGCTATTTCGTAGCCATCCCTTCGGCGGTGAAGGTCTTCAACTGGACGGCGACGCTCTACAAAGGCTCGATCTCGTATGATACGCCTATGCTGTATGCCTTCGGCTTCATCGGGCTTTTCGTCGTCGGCGGAATGACCGGTCTATTCCTGGCGGCGCTGGGTTTAAATGTTCACGTGACCGATACCTATTTTGTCGTGGCGCATTTTCACTACATCATGGTCGGCGGCGCGGTGATGGCTTACATGGGTGGAATGCATTACTGGTGGCCGAAGATCACCGGGCGAATGTACCCGGAAGGCTGGGCGAAGTTGAGCGCCCTGGTCGTTTTTCTGGGATTCAACCTGACCTTCTTCCCGCAGTTTTTAGCCGGTTATATGGGAATGCCGCGTCGTTATCACGCCTATGCCGACCAGTTTCAAGTGCTCAATGTCCTGTCAACAGCGGGGGCTTCGGTGTTGGGCGTCGGCTATTTGATGCCCATGATCTATTTCATCTGGTCTATGCGCTACGGCCCGATCGCACGGGCAAACCCCTGGCCCGGGAGCGGACTCGAATGGCAAACTTCGTCGCCGCCGCCGACAGAGAATTTTGAAGATACGCCGACCGTTACCTGGGAAGCGTACGAATTTGAAAGAGGCCACAACCTGAAAGTCGCCGCCCCTGTGGAATAGACAGGAAGGCAGAAGTAAGAAGGCAAAAGGTAAAAGGCAAAAGGCAAAAGCGAAAGCCATTTGCGGCCACCAGCCTTACTCGATTCAGATGAGTGAGCGTCGTACCGGCTCCAATGGTTTGGCTTCACGGGCAGGCAATATTGAATGGATGAACGGGCGAATGGCTGATGTCGCCCGTTCAGGTGATTACACACTTGTCATTGGAGGAAGAACTTGGCTGACAGTCACGCAGTAACTCATCATAGCGCGCTGGCTCATCATTTCGACAATATGGAACAGCAGCGCGAAGCCGGCAATCTCGGTATGTGGATTTTCCTGCTTACGGAAATCATGTTCTTTGGCGGCGCCTTCACCGCGTACATTATTTACCGCAAAATGTATCCGCTTGAATTTATGGCGGCGAGTTCGACTCTGGATGTCACCTGGGGAACGATCAACACTGTTGTCCTGATTGTCAGCAGTTTGACGATGGCGCTCGCGGTTTTCTACGCGCAGACCGGCGTGCGGAAATTGCAGGTCACCTTTCTCATTTTAACAATTGTGCTCGGCACAGCCTTTTTAGGTATCAAAGCCGTCGAATATTACGACAAATATGAGCATCATCACATACCCGGCCAGAGTTTTGAATTTAAAGGACTGGATGTCGAGCAGGCGAACCACACACAGATCTACTTCACCATCTATTTTGCCATGACCGGGCTTCACGCGCTGCATATGATCATCGGCATCGCCATTCTTTTTGTGATTACCTGGATGGCCTGGAAAGGGCGTTTTTCGCCGGAGTGGCACGCGCCCGTTGAACTCTTCGGCCTGTACTGGCACTTCGTTGACATCGTCTGGATTTTCCTTTTCCCGCTCCTCTATTTGATCGGAGCGCATGTACAGGGAGGTGGTCATTAATGTCTGAAAAAATCGTTCCGAAAAGAGTCTATTTCACCATCTTCTTTTTGCTTCTCTTTTTTACAGGGGTGACGGTCTGGGTGGCAAAAATTAATTTGGAGGAATATAACGTTGTTGTCGCGCTGGTGGTTGCCGTGACCAAGGCTCTGCTCGTCGCGCTCTGGTTTATGCACATCAAATACAGCAAGCGCTTGACCCAGATCGTCGTCGCCAGCGGCCTCTTCTGGCTGGTAATTATGGTCGCCTTAACCCTGTTCGATTACAACACGCGATCAATGGGGCAGTGAGTCTAAGACGCGTTCATATTTTCCAAAAAACTGAGTGCTGTGACAGTCGCCACACGGTGCAGCACTCTTTTCTATTCTGAGCCTGCAATATCGTTCTGGAAGCCCTGCTATATCTGAAATGCTCTTTAAATCACTAAGGTTAACCCCGTATTCATTACAGGTGAAACTGCATGGGGACACCTTCCCATATTCATCTATAAATAAGAACTCTTTTCCTGGACTACAATCCGCGACGGGTATCTTCGAACCGATAACTGTATAGAGAATCCTTTCGAGATAAGACTTGCTTCCCGGAATAGTCACTCCTAAAGAAGCAAGTCTTTCTCGAATTATAGGTAAGCGATTGTTGAAGCTATCGACTTGCTCACGCGTGAGGCAATTATCTGGGTAGAATTCGGGTCTCTCGTTGCCTCCTAACTGGTTGAATGTAATCTCTTCAACACCCCATCTTGAAATCTCCAGACATAAGTCTTCGAACAAGCTGACGGTTCCGCGCGTGAGAATAGTGTTAACCCTTATGAGAGGCCCCTTGCCCGCTCTGAACTTGTCGTCTCTGATTCTTATAATGTTTTGCTTCAAGCTCTCAAAGAGCCCGGCCTCGTTTCGCAGGCGATCATGGGTGCTTCCGATTCCGTCTATCGAGATTGTGACCTCATCAAATATATCCACAACCTGCTGTCGCAGAGCCTCACGGCCAAGTGGTTGACCGTTTGTGGTTACTCCTGTCTTTAGCCCAAACTGCGTCTTACAAGCACGGGATATACCCAGCAAAGGGGGCCAGAGAAAGGGCTCACCTCCAAGCCAGGTCACTAATACATCACGATCAAACTCCCTGCTATAGCTACCAAGTAAGCTCATAAAGTTATGTACTTCCTCTTCGGCAGCATTTAAATTTGGGCGCTTTAGAAACTTGCTGTAACCGCAGAAGTGGCAACCCAAATTGCATGTGGAGGTGACGCGCCAAAGCACCACAAGGCGATTTCCCCGGTTCTGTATCGTGTAGCTCATAAGCCTTTCAAGAATTTCTAAATGTTGCAGGTATTATAATGTCTAACAGTGCTAATCCAACAGTGCTTTCGGGATCGCTGGCGGAAAATGAGTGGCTTTGTGTGACGATCACAAGGTCAACAATAGAGCGGAGAATCTGGCACAGTCGCAAGCTACAGCGGCAGATGAGTAGAAATAGGTGCGCTCAATATAAGGCGCAAGCGCGCCAGATTGTTTAAAACCTGCTTCGCGCGACTCCTGTCCAGCGGTGTGTTCTATCCGTCGTAGAGGTTAGACCTGAATCCGTCAGCTAGCGCACATTCCAGTGCCCCGGGTGACATCGGTACTCAACGGATAGCAACAAACTGGGCAGTGTGTTGGTTCCCCATCGTCCGTTTTGACAAGTGCCTGCCAGTTTGGCGTTTATCTGAATCAAGCGAGTGTGTGGCATTGCGTCATTTTCAAATCCGAATGCCCGAGAAGTTCCGCTATCGTAAACAGGTCAACTCCGGCATCAGCGAGACAGGCGGCGAATGTGTGACGGCAATCGTGAAAGTGAAGGTCTGCGAGTTTGGGCCTCTCTGCAAGCCTGATACAGCAATCAGTGAAGGTTTCGACATTCAGGAAGTGGAACAGAAAAAAGTGAAAGGCTGAGTGTTTTAGCACCCAGCCTTTTTCTTTCCCCCGGGTCAACGGGAAAAAGGATTTTTAGTGGGGACAGTATACGACAAACTCACTACATCCATCCAGTGTGAAGAAAACAATTCCGTAAGCGATGGATAAATTTGCTGCTTGAGAAGAAGAAGTGTCTCTGACTTGGCGTTCGCTTTGCGTCTTCGCGCCTTTGCGTGAGAAGAGGGTTTGTGCTGCAAAATAAAGATTTCACGCCAAGACGCCAAACACGCCAAGTCGCGCAAAGAGTTCTCTTTCCGACTTCAGCTTCAATTGGCAAGCGAGACCGAAGCGATGGCGAAGACCGCAACTGAATTTACGATCACCTGTGCAATGACGCCGAAGGGCGAGCGGCGCAAGCTCCCCGTGCGGTTTGATTAGGAGACTAGAGAAAAGTAGTACCCGGGCGGTCTTGTGTGCGCTGATTATAAAGCTGGCAACAGAGTGTAGAGGCTTGCACAGCCGATAACCCTCACGGCCTGAGCCAGGGGAGCGCTCAGAAGCGCTTGGCGACTTCTCGCGCGAAAGCCTTGAGCTCTTCCAGGGAGGTCTTCGCCGTCGCCCGCCTGATTTGCAGCCGTATGACCACCGCGCCTTTCCTTGCCATGATGAAATGGGTGTTGCTCTCTTCGCCGAACAGGAATGCCTGATCTCCTATCCCCGTTACGTCTACAATGGTTTGGTCATGGGCGTTGTCATTCCTGATTGTCTCCATCAACTGGCGCGCCTGTTCCGCCGACGGACTCGCCTCTCTATGTTCGAACGAGAAATGGAGATTGATGTCCTGCCCGCTGGCGGGGTCTTTGGAAACGGCTGTGTAGGTACAACGACACTGGCGAATTTCGCCTTTCATCTCAGACTTGTCCCCGGTCAATCGGACGCTTTGCCCAAGAATTTTCTCGGCGTTGGCCTGGGTGAGGAGTTGGCAGGGCTTCAGCCTTTCACACAAAGCAGCCTGATTGTCTCTGCCTTCCGTCCTTTGCATAGCACCGCTAGACATGAAGAAGGGCAGGAAGACAAAGAGTAATAAAAACCATTTTGTGCCACCTTTCATAAACTTTTTTCTCCTTAAACTTGACGATTGATTACGATGACTGTCGGGCGGTTGAAGAATCGTTTTTTATGCCCGCGTCAGCCCTTAGACGAGAGGGTGAGGAAATTTCTTCCGTATTTATTCGTGCCTGAGCGCCACCATCGGGTCCACCTTCATCGCCCGCCGTGCCGGAAGGTAACAGGCCACGAGCGCGACTGCCGCTAACAGCAGGACGATCACACTGAAGGTCAGCGGATCGGTCGCGCTCACCCCGAACAACAGATTACGCAGCAAACGGGTGAAGCCGAAAGCCCCGGCCAGGCCAATCGCCAGGCCCAGCAAAACCAGCCGCATGCCTTGCCCGATGACCAGATTCAGCACATCCCTCCTTTGCGCGCCGAGCGCCATTCGAATGCCGATCTCGCGCCTGCGTTGGGTGACCGCATAGGAAATCACGCTGTAGATGCCAAGGGTCGCCAGAAGCAGGGCGAGCCCCCCGGACAACCCCAGCAACAGGGTCTGAAAGCGCGGTTCGGCGATCACTTCACCTAACAGTTCATTCATCGTCTGAATCTTTGGCGTCGGCAAACTCCTGTTCAGGGATTTGAGTTCATTGCCTATGGCAAGCGCTACGCCCGATGCGGTCGCATCCGTGCGCACCAGAAGTTCCGGTGTCTGCATCGGCCATTGCCAGTAGGGCACGTAAATTTCCATGACCGTATCGGCATTCAAGTTCAGCCTTCGGGTATCGGCAGTGACGCCGACAATCTCGCTCCAGGGCGAAGCGGCGCGCGGGTTCGGTCCTGCCGGTTGCCCGGGCGTGCGGCCTTCCATCGCCAGCCGTTTGCCGATCGGATTCTCATTGGGGAAGTAACGACGGGCGAAGCTCTCGTTGATGATGGCGACGGCGGGCGCTTCAAATCCATCATGGTCGGTAAACTCGCGGCCTTGCTTCAGGGAGATTCCCATGGTGCGAAAGTAGTCCGGGGAGACGCCCGCCAAACTGCTGAGCGCCTGCTCATCTGCGAGCCGACGGTTTTCAAACAGGATGTTTTGACGTGGCGCACTGCTGCCGCGCGGCAAGCCGCTGATGGCGGCAACCGATTGCACGCCCGGCTGTCCCTTCAAGCGTTCCAGCAATTGCTGCAAGGTGACTTGCGGGCGCGTCCGGGTCGGTTGAATCCAGGTCGTGAAGCCGGATATGGAAAAATCAAGCTTCGCCACCAGTAGGTGATCGGGCTGAAACCCTCGATTGATGGTCACAAGGCGCACGAAGCTGTTCATCATCAAGCCTGCGCCGATCAGAAGCATCAGCGACAACGCCACTTCCGAAACGATCAGCACGCTGCGCAAACGATTGCGTGGTGTGCCATCCGTAGAGGATTTGCCACCCTCTTTCAGCGCTTCATTCAAATCGGGTCTGGTCGCCTGCAGCGCCGGCGCGAGGCCGCACAGGAGACTGGTCAGCAGCGATACGATCAGGGTAAAGCCGAGCGTCCGGCCATCCAGTCTTACGCTTTGCAGACGCGGCACCTGGTCTGCGCTCGACGCGATCAGCAATTGTAGCCCCCACCACGCCAGCAACAAGCCAGACAATCCGCTGGCGAGCGCGATCAGGAAATTTTCCGTGAGCAATTGCCGCACGACCTGCCAACGGCTTGCCCCGAGCGCCAGACGAATAACGATCTCCTTTTGCCGTGTGGCTGCCCGTGCCAGCGTCAGGTTCGCCACGTTGGCGCAGGCAATCAATAAAACGGAGGTAATTACCGCCCACAACACCCACAACGCGGTCTGCAGATTGCGGCCTACCGTCTGTTCCAGCAGCGGCACAATGGCGACCTGCGAGCCGAGATTGAGATTCGGGAATTGCTGCTCGATACGCCCTTGAATCATGTTCATCTCCGTCTGCGCCTGGTCGAGCGTTACATTGTTCTTGAGCCGCGCCAGCACCGAAAGCCAGTGCCCGCCGCGCCGATCCTGCGGCAGCCCGTTCCATCCGGCGGGCAGCCAGATTTCCGACTTCCCGGGAAACGCGAAGTCCGGCGGCATGACGCCGACAATCGTGTAATCACGCCGCCCGTAGGTGTCGAGCGTCAAGGTTTGGCCTAGCGCCTCTTCGTTGCCGCCGAATCGTCTCTGCCAGAAGTTATAGCTGATGACGGCTACACGATTGCCCTCCTTTTGATCCTCTTCGGGCAAAAAGGCGCGGCCTTTGAACGCTTCTACGCCGAGCGTTGGAAAGAGCGTCGAGGCAACGTAGCTGCACCTGACCTTTTCGCTGCTATCAGAATCAACCAGATTAAATTCGCTATCACCGGTCCAAAAGGCAAGATGTGAAAAACTCTGTTGTTGTGCCTGCCAATCGGCTAAATTCGGCGGCGAGATCAATTCCTGCTCAAAGCCGCGACTCGTCGCATTCGGGAGCTTGCGTTCCCAAAGCGTCACCAGACGATCCGGTTCCGTAAAAGGCAAGGGTCGAAGCAACACCCCGTTGATGACGCTGAAAATTGCCGTGTTCGCACCAATGCCGAGACTGAGCGTGATGACCGCAATCAAGGTGAAGCCGGGATTCTTCCGCAATAAGCGAAAAGCCAGGCGCAAATCCTGCCAAAGTGTTGCCATCGAATTTCCTCCGCCTTCTCTTTTACACTACCCCTGAGGGAGATTGAAACCAAGCGATTAGACGGGGATGGGCAAAAGTTTCTTCCCTTGATCCCAATGGCGGCAAACGATGTCGTTTTCGTCGGTGTAAGGCTTATCTTCAGTGCTCGAATCAAGGATGATTACCCGTATCAATCCGTCTGCTCCTGCCGGTAAGCGTTCTTCTGGCGTTCTTTACCAAATGCGGTAATTAATACGACAGACGCCAGGATAATGGTTGCGGCGATCAAGGTGCGTAGTGTCAATGGCTCATCAGCTAGCAGCCATCCCAGGAGTACTGCGACAACCGGATTGACATAAGCGTAGGTGGCTGCCTTTGCCGGAGACACATTGCGCAGCAGATAGCCATAGGCGGGGAAGGCGACAATTGACCCAAAGACGGTCAGGTAAAAAAATGCCCCTACCGACATCCAGGATGCCTTGCTGAGATCAAGGTTGGCGTACTCACCGGTAAACAACCCGGCGAGTAAAAGCAGCAGGCCACCTGCGAGCATCTGCATCCCGGAGGCTTGCAAATAAGAAGAGACAGTGGGGGCTTTCGTCGAGTAAACCGACCCCGCTGCCCACGCAAAGGCCGCTCCGATGACGAGCAACGATCCGAAGATGCCTCCCCCCTCGCCTGTACCGCCGCCGACGAGCAACCATATGCCGATGAAACCGACCACCAGACCCAGCACAACTTTTATCGTTGGTCGCCTGCCCCCGGGGGCAGCCCAATTCAGGAGGACAATCCATAGGGGTTCTGTGGCGACGAGCAGAGCCGCCAGGCCGGAGGTGATGTGGTGTTCCGCTAGGGTTACACCACCGTTGCCACAGAGCAATAGCAATGCCCCGACGAAGAACGCAGTCCGCCAATGTATCAGGCGTGAACTCTCAGGGTTGCTTGTACCCTCGGTCAGCCTTGCCCAGGCGTAAAGTATCGCACCCGCTAGAAAGAAGCGCGTACCCGCCATCAAAAGTGGAGGTAGGGTCGCAATGGCGTATTTAATTCCCAGATAGGTCGAGCCCCAAATAAAGTAGACAGCCACAAAAGCCAGAATGATGAGGCCCCGGGAGCGCCGCCCACTGGCCCTCACGTTTTTGTCTGTCACCGTCGCCCGGCTGTAGTTATAAATCCGGCTTTCCTGAACCTCATCGCATTTCATACTCAAGGCAATGCCTCCGGTCTTGAAGAAATTTATCTAACCATCTAAAATAACTTTACTGGTTATAGAGTACTCATCATTACTCTAACCTGTCAAACGGCTTTTGATGGTTAATATTATGGAGCAGATAGGAATGACAGCAGAAAATAAGGGCAAGAAATATTACTTTCTGGGGGGGCGCCTGTGCTTAGACTTTGTAAACACAGTTGGGTGCTGTGGGAAAGACACGCCCAACGAATATTTGAAAAGCTACTCTGAACTCATCGAGTGGGGAAGGCAGGCGGGACTCCTCACGGAACAGGAGGCGCGAGGACTCTTGCGTAAAGCCGGAGGACAGCAAGAGGCTGCCAACGATGTCCTGAGACGCGCCATCGGGCTGGGAGAGACGCTCTACCGGATCTTTTCCGCGACAGTAGGCGGGAACTCTCCTAACAAAGTAGACCTCACAATGTTGAGTAAAGAACTCTCAAATGCCATGAAGCGGTCGCAGATTGTACTGGAGAGTGGCGGCTTATCCTGGAAATTGATTGGTGATGAGAGCGCGCTTGATAGAGTACTCTGGGAAGTCGTGCGCTCTGCCGCCGATTTGTTAACTTCCAAAGACCTGGACAGGACACGCCTGTGCGCTGACGAGAGCTGTGCCTGGGTATTCGTAGACCTGAGCAAGAATCGCAGCCGACGTTGGTGCGACATGAAAGATTGTGGCAACCAGGCGAAGGCTCGCCGACACTACGAACGTGTAAAGAATACCGGGAAGTGATAAAAACCTGATCCATTCCAGGATTTCTCTTTCGTTGCGCGTAACAAGAGAAGGTAGTGTCAAAACCGACACTACCTTCTCTTGTTTGCAGATGCAAAAAATTACAGGAATTTTATCTACGGAAAGAAAATCCCACCTTTGATTGGCTCTTACTCAAACTCGCAACAGGGTAGGCAAATCGCACAAGCGTGTACCACGCAGGCCACTTTCGTAAGCGCAACGGATACCTTAAGACTTTCTCTTTCCGTTCTTTGGAGCAGAGGGGGTATTTTCCTTCGCCTTCTTTGCCTTCGATGATGCCGAAGCGCTTTTTTTCGTCGCGTCATCCTTGGCGCTCTGCCCGCTGGACTCTGCCGTCACCTCGCGGCTCTTCTTCCAGGCGGCGGTGCGCGCCTGTATGTAGGCTTTGTGGTCGGCGCTCGTGCGCAGCTGGGAAATGTGCGGGAGCTTCTTCCTGTGCTTGTTTTGCACAGGCAACCGCGATACCAGTTCAGCGTGTACTTGCTGCAGATGAGAAGGGCGACCCCTGGCCGGGTCCTTGCCACTCGACTCGGGAACCTTCACTCCCTTGAGTGGATCATCGGTGCGCGGCGCGGCCAGTGTGAGTACGTCACCCAGATCGGGCGCGGCGGCGTCGCGCGCCGTAAGAGCTGGCAAGCCCCAGCGTTTTTCTATGGTCTTCAAAATTGAGGTGTGGTCGAAAGGCATGGCGCCCTCCGGGACGCGGAAAACGGTGCCGGGCGCAATCAGCGGAGAGACCAGGACTGCGGGCACACGGATGCCGAATCGTTTGAAATCGAAGCCGTATTCGCCGGGCGTGTCATCAGGAGGAACGGCGCCTGACGGTGGCGGCACGTGATCGTAACAGCCGCCGTGCTCATCATAGGTGACGATCAGGAGCGTTTGATTCCAGGCTTTGCCTTTGTACAGGGCATAATAGACATCGTAGATCAACTGCTCGCCCAAAGCGACATCGTAATTGGGATGCTGACTATTGCCAGTGGAAGCCCAGTCAGGTTCCAGAAAGCTGTAGG